>Ga0066833_10000508_pt1 | contig 15856 bp, 12 predicted proteins | sample ETNtaG_13_FD_66728 | JGI IMG/M metagenome (GOLD analysis project Ga0066833, IMG submission 66728) | Marine microbial and viral communities from oxygen minimum zone, Eastern Pacific Ocean - ETNP201306PF47B | ecosystem: Environmental > Aquatic > Marine > Oceanic | place: Pacific Ocean: Eastern...
CCACCCGGAGCTTGAGCAGAAGATCAAGGATGGGACATTCCCAACGCCATTCCACCCGGGTGCTCAATGGGCAGGGGAGCCTTCTGCCGACCCATCAGCAACTGCTGGTGCGACCACGGCATCTGCGGCACCGGTCAGTGAACCTGATAAAGCAGTTGATCCGCTGGTTGGAATCTGGCTTGAAGAATTTCCACCCGCACCAGACTGGTTTCAGGTTGCACATGCGGGCGTCATGGACAGTTGCTACCTTGCCCTGGGGCTGGATTCAGCAGGAGTAGTCAGCGGTGTCGGCTGGCTCCCTGAGCTAGCCAATAAGAAGAAATATCGGGAAATCCGATCCATCACCGCGCAATCAAAACTTGATAAACACTACGACTGGCACATCAAAACCGAGATACAGAAAGTTAACTTTCATTTGACCTACTCTGATTTGAATTTTGACTGGGAAGAGAAGACAACATCGGCTGCAACATCAGGCAAGCTGACGGTTGATCAAGATCAGGGAGTGCTAACCCTTCGTTCTAACACGCCGATATGTACAATAAGCAAGAAGCATCGTGGTGACCATGTTTTCCGTCGACTCAGCTTGGATGAGATTGCTGTACTTGATCTTCCCAAGTGGTACACCCAGGCGGTTGAGACCGGTGATATGCCTTCGCCCATCGTTGCCACGGAAGCATCGGTCGCGAAGACCTTGATACCCAAAGTCGAAAAAATTCCTCAGAGCACCGATAATGAGCCCCAGGAGTTCAAGGAGACCGGTCGCTGACAGGGCCGGAGGAGTCCAGATGAGATCTTCTAAAGCAATAACCCTCTCCAGCTTTTTCGCTTTGATACTGTGCTGGTCCAGCGCCATGGCCGGTGAGTTGTCTTTTCGATATGGCGTCCTGAGCCAGGATGACCAGAACAGCGTGTTCATTGTTGAACAGGGCCAGGCTCTCAAATCAGGTGATCTGCTGAAACTGAATTTCGAATATCCCAAGGGCGCTTCGTTCTACGTCTGTTATCTCTCCAGCGCCGATGAATACTTGCTGGTTTATTCCACCGGCGCAGAATCCCGCGGGCTCCAGGAGACTGGGGAGGAGGCCGAGGCCATGTATGAGACGCTGGGATGGCTGGCGCTGGACGACCATACCGGTGTGGAGACCTTCATTCTGATCGCTTCAACAGAACCGCTTTCCAGGCTTGAAGAACTGGTCGACAATTACGACCAGGCTAAAGGCAAAAGTCGCAAACGCTTCCACAAGCGAATTACCCAGCACCTGAAAAACCTTGAGGACGGGTTTGTCAAGGAAGCTGGTGTCCAGCTTACGCAGCGGCTCGAGAAACCTGTGATCGCGGGGGTCACCTTTCGAGGTACGACCGACGCGGGGTTGTCCGAGAATACCCTGAGCCACGAGGCCTCTGGTCAGCATCTTGCCCTGGCGGTCTTTGAAATCGGACACAAGTAGCAGCGACTTGAAGCCAGATATTCTTTCCCTGCGCACGCTCATCGTCGCCAGTGCTGTGGTGTTGTTGGCGATGTTCGAACTCCCGACGCTCTTCCCTTCGGCTTTTTCAGACCTTGAACTGATGACCGTCGATAGTCGTTTTAAGCTGCGTGATGCACTGGGCCGGGGCCCGGACTACAGTGATTCTTTGGTGCACATCAATATCGACAATTACACGAAGCAGGCCTCTGGGCAGGGCTTGTGGCCGAAAACGACCTACGCTGAGCTGATCAACCGCATCGCGGACGGAGGTCCGGAAGCGGTGGCCTGCGACATCATGTTCGTCGAATGGGCAGATACAGCAGGCAACGAGGAGTTGATCGAAGCTGTGATCAACGCGGGAAATATTGTCAGCCCTTTGCTTCTGGCACTGACAGCCGATTCCGATTCTCGGCTATCTCCCAGTGCATTGGCCCTGGATATCAACCCCGAGATCGAGCCCGGAAATGCACCCCATGCCAGTGGCGTACGCGCGATGCCGATGGGCGGGATAATCGAACAGTCGGCGGGTCTTGGGTTTGTCAACATGGTGCCTGATGTGGATGGGGTGATCCGGCGGGTACCGATGGTCACAGAATTTGGCGGTCGACTGGTACCGTCTTTTTTTCTCCAGGCGCTCGCCACCTACCTGGACTACGACCTGGAGGACATCGAGACCGTCGACAAGTCACAGATTGTTCTGAAGCGTTTCCCGGCCGGGCTGGGTGCCGCACCTCGGGAGCTGACCGTGCCGCTCGATGGACAAGGGAACCTGATCGTCAATCTGGCAGGTCCCCTGGACGCCCAGACCTACCCGCAGTCATACAGTGCGTGGGACTTGTTGCAAAGCGAATCGCAGACTGATTTATCGGGCAAGCTGGTTTTTCTGGCGGATATTTCTGCACAGAACAGCGGGTACTTGGATGTGAGCCCAGTCCCACTCGAGCAGGCATTTCCGCGGGTCTATATCTGGTCCAATGCGGCCAACTCGTTACTCAAGGCGCAGTTCATTATCCCAATAGGGCGTTCTGTCGCCATGATCATTGCGATTGTCCTCTGTGCGCTGATGCTGCTGGCAGTTCTGAAATTCAGCACGCTCGGGTTTAGTTTGGTCTCTTTTGGCAGCATGTTGCTCTACGCGGTAATGGTCTATGCGGCATTCGTTTACTCAGGGTGGCTGGTGCCGCTACTGCCCGTCCTGCTGTCGCTGGTAATGGTCTATATCATCACCAGCCTCTATCGTTATACGCAGATGGAGCGCTACGAGGGCATTCTGGAGGGTAGCCTCGAGAGTTACCTGTCGCCGACACTCATGAACCGGATCAAGGACGACCCGGACCTTCTCAGGCTTGGCGGTACGCGAAAACGCATCACGGTGATGTTCAGCGACATCGTTAACTTTACCGCCTTCTCGGATGAAGCCGACCCACAAGAGGTTCAGGAAGTCCTAGAGGCGTATTTTGCCGATGCGGCATCGATCATCTTTGCCGAGAACGGCATCATCGACAAATACATGGGCGATGGTATCCTGGCATTTTTTGAAAACGCCGACAACGACATCACCAGCCCGGAACGGGCCGTACGCTGCGCGCTCGCAATGCAGGGCAGGGCCGCTGCTATGGATCGCGATTACCGGGCGCAGAACCGCTTTCCATTTGCACTCCGGGTCGGACTGGCCACCGGGTATGCCAAGGTCGGTAACATCGGTCCGTCTCAGAAGATCGACTACACGGTAATCGGCAGTGTGGTCAACCTCGCCTCCCGTCTGCAGGGGGTCGGAGAGTCGGGTAGCATTATCCTTGATAAGGACACCCATTTCTTTGTCAAAACAAAATTTCAGATCAGTGATCTCGGGGCTCGTGAACTGAAAGGGTTCTCAGATCCTGTTGAGGTTTACGCTCTCGAAAATCCATCCACGTAATCTCTTCGCATCAGGGGTGTACTCATAGATCAATAGCTTTCTGAATCGCTGGGTAAAACCATCTTGAAAGAATGTGGAACGCCGTTCGGCCAATCGTGCTCAGGGCAATGACCATGTCGAAAGCGAATTGGCCTGGCTGCACAGCCTGCCCATTCTGTTATGCAGGCCCACACAAAGGTACCGTAAGGCCGGTCCTGTCGATCGTTCTGATCCTGACTTTGGCTTTTCTTTTGTTTGTTTCGACATGGGCGCTGGCCGAAGGCCGGGCAGGAGATTCGGACATTGCTGCGCCGACGTCGTCAGGCAAGAGCAACAAAGCACAATCAGCAGAATCCGCTGCCAAGAAGCAACTGAAACTCGATCAGGAATTTGCCTTGGCGATGAAAAAAGCCGTCGAGGTCTGGGGTAAAAGCGAGTGGAACGAACGGATCGGACAGTGTATCTACGACAATGCTGCCTCGATCACCCGGGGAATGAAGATCGGGATCATCAAGTACGGCTTCGTCGATAACGCCGTTTACTGGAAAGTGTCGGCAGCGGATGAGGCGAGTTACCAGAAAGTGTTCGACGCCTGTCAGAAGGAACCCAGCTCAAACCAGACCGTAAAGACGGTGCCCGATGCCGGTCAGGATGACTATTCCCGGCCTGCCGGCGGAGATCTTACGCTGGAACAGGCGTTCTCCGAAGTGATCAAGAAGACCGCAGAAACGGTCTGGGGCGGCGGGCTGTCCAACGAAAGATTCAGCACTTGCATCAGTGCCAGGGCGGCTGCAATTACTCACGACATGAAAAAGGCCGTGGTCAAACACGGTCTGGCTGACGATCGGGTTTTTTATAAGGTGGATCTAAAAGACTCTGAGAGTTTCGAACAGGTTCTCAAGCAGTGCGAGAAAGAAAGTGAGCCGGGCACCGGCAGTGAGTCAGATTTAGCCGGCCGGAAAGACGGAACAAAGACTCCCAGTTCAGAGGCCGGATCAACGGCCATGTCGCTGGAAGACGCCAAAAAGGTCACAGCGAAACTGGCCAAGACCGAGTATCTGCCACCCCCCCGGAGTATCAAGGATGTCACCGAGATCCTCGATGGAAAACGCGCAGAAAGCCTGGCTGATATCGAACGATTGCGTGTCACGGCCGACGCTGTACCTCCGGATACCACCGATGCGACGGAACTGTTCGACTTCTATCGGCTGCGAGCTGATGCTGCACAGCTGGTCGGGCGTTCGGGACAGCAGATCGCGGATCTTCAAGTGGCCATCGAACACGGGCGAGAAAGTTTTGCCGCAGGCAGGACCAAGGCGGAAGCCTTTGGCCGGGTCTTAACCGGTGCCGCAAGCGCCCAATGGCAAGTGGGTTCCATGTTGAAGTCCAAGGTGCTGCTTGATGAAGCGATGAGCGTCGCGGGTCGGTCCGAATACCCCGAATCGGAGCAACTGATCAACCTCATCCTACTAACCCAATATCACCTGTTCCGGGACGATCTGGACAAAGCCGAACGATCATTGGATACCGCAAACGAAAGTTGGGCAAAAGAAGCGAAAAATCGGCCGTACTGGCCGGTCGAGGCATGGGATGAGATGCAGAGCCAGTTCTTCTCCACCGAAGCCAAGCTTCTGTCGGCTTCGGGCAAGCTGGAGGAAGCGGAAGTGCTGCACCGCAAGGCGATCGAGAATTTTCGCCGCCATAAAGATGTGCCGAACAAGGAGACCCATCTGATCCCCAAGCTCAACCTCAGGGTCTATCTCTGGTATCTGGCGGCGTTGGGTAACAACCTGGTCCGCCAAGGGCGTCCAGTGGAAGCGGAGATCAACTGGCGGGAGATAATCGCAGAGTCGGTGCGAGGATTCGGGCGCTATTCCAACGTGACGGCCGATGCGGCCACAGGACTCGCCCGGGCACTGCTGGAACAAGGCCGCTTTGACGATGCCGAGACACTGGCAGAAACAACCCTTGAGATCTGGCAGACCATTCAGGCCCCGCCTAGTTCGGTCTCACTCCAGCAAACTCGTCGGTTGTTGACCGATATATGGATTCTGCAAGAGGACTGGTTGGGCGCAAGCCGGATGTTCGCCGAGATCGAGCAGGGGCTCGCCGATGACCCTGAATCTCGACAGCGATTACTTGACCAGAATCCCGGCTACGCATTGACTTTGATGAACAGCGGCCAGGCAGAGCATGCCCGAAACGTCCTGACCCTGGCCTACGAGACAAAGCGTAACAGCCTTGGGCAAAAACATCAGGAGACGGCCGAGCTTGGAGCACTGTATGCGACTGTGGTACAGGCCGCCGGTGAGAAGGAAAAGGCTCTGGCGCTGTATCAGGCCACGGTTCCAATACTGCTCAGCCGTTCACGGCGGTCCACCGGCAACCTGGGCGCTGTGTATGAGCGCCGTTTGGCGCTTATCCTGGAAGGCTATATCGGTCTATTGGCTGATCTTTATCTGGAGAATACTGCTCAGCCGGCTGCGGGAGAATACCGGTCGAGAGCTTTTCAGTTGGCCGATCAGGCCAGAGGCCGAGTCGTGCAAGCGGCGTTGGACAAAAGTGCTGCCCGGGCAGCAGCCAAGGATCCCGGGGCGGCGGAGTTGATGCGGCGGGAGCAGGATGCGGTTCACCAGATCGGCGCGTTATACGGGTTGTTGTCGGATCACATGACCCAAGCGGCCGATGAACAAGACCCCAAGGTCATACAGGACCTCAGAGTCCGGATCGACCAGCTGCGCGGCGCCCGTGCGGCGCTGATGGAAGCCATCGAGGCCAAGCTCCCGGAATATGCCGCCCTGGTCAATCCAAAAGCACCAGATCTTGAGACCGCACGATCGCACTTGCTCGATGACGAGGCATTGCTGTCGGTCTTTGTCGGACGGCAACGCTCATTTGTCTGGGCGATCGGCAGGGCCGGGGCACCTGAATTCGCTGCTGTTGCGATGGGGTCCGGTGAGATCAAACAGAAGGTCGACCAGATCAGAGCGTCACTGAACCCCAAGGCCGGAACGCTCGGAGAGATCCCACCGTTTGACGTGATGACGGCACATGAGCTTTACGCACGGTTGCTGAGACCCGTTGAAGCTGCCTGGAGGTCACGGCGCCATCTGGTTGTGGTGTCACATCGGGCGCTGGGTTACCTGCCTTTTGCAGTGTTTCCAACTCGCCCTATTGCACAGCCAGCCGCCCGCCAGCCGCTGTTTTCTGAATACCGCGATGTCCCGTGGCTGGTACGCGACCACAGCATCACAGTGCTCCCGTCTGTAGCGTCACTCGGCACCCTGCGGCGTATGCCGCCCGGCGCACCGGACCGGCGGGCGTTCGCCGGGTTCGCTGACCCCGTGTTCTCACCCGATCAGGTTCAGGTCGTCTCGGTAACGGACGACGACATCGGCAAGAGCAGTTACGCCTCGCTTGGGTTGCGCGGTCTGCCGGTACGGCTGCGGGGATTGGGAAAAGCCGAAAAAATCGAGAAACAAACGAGCGCTGGTCTTTCGGTCTTGCCACCACTGCCGGATACCCGCAGGGAGGTCAATCAGATCGCTCAGGTACTGCGGGCAGACCCCGGCCGCGATGTGTTTGTCGGAAAGGCGGCAAGCGAGGTGCAGGTCAAGACCATGGATCTCTCCGACTACAAGGTCGTCGCGTTTGCGACGCACGGCCTGGTTCCTGGCGACCTCGACGGCCTGGTGCAACCGGCCCTTGCTCTGTCAGCGCCTGAAGTCGTTGGCGGGGATCAGGATGGCCTTTTGACGATGGGCGAGGTCCTCGGCCTGCGGCTGGATGCGGACTGGCTGGTGTTGTCGGCGTGTAACAGTGGTGCTGGGGAGGGGGCGGGGGCGGAGGCGATATCCGGACTGGGACGGGCTTTTTTCTATGCCGGTGCGCGATCGCTGCTGGTCAGCAACTGGCCGGTGGAGACCACCTCCGCCCGCTTGCTCACGACCACTTTGTTCAGGAACCAGTCCGCCTCTCCCGGCGTGGGGCGCGCTGAGTTACTGAGACGAGCCATGATCGAGATCATCGACGGAGCGGGTTACAAAGATCCTGCCAGTGGCAAAACAGTGTTTTCTTACGCCCATCCGATTTTCTGGGCACCCTTTACCATAGTGGGTAACGGTTCTGTGGACTGAACTTGCCCATGCTGATTCCCGAAGACTGCTTTTTCTAAAACTTCAATTTCGAAATCAAGGTACCGATTGGGCAATTACTTTCTGATTGACTGCCTGAAGCGCTCCCGCAATACGATCGGGTGTAGCGGTACCACGGGCAAAGGACGGTTACCTGCCGCCACCCTGGAGACAATCACAGCCGCGCGTCGGGCAGTAAGGCAGTCAGCAAGCACCCCTGCAGTTTCTTCTCCGGGACACTCAATCACCTTCTGAGAACCGGCGCCCCGGGCAACTGCTGCTAGAGAAGTTTCCCCACTTGTGTAAGTGGCCTGGTCCCCGGTTGATCCGTAGCTGCCATTGTCGATGATCAGAAGAATCAGGTTGTCAGGGGCCCGGTTACCGATGGTCGCCAAGGTGCCGAGATTCATCAATACCGCGCCGTCACCTTCAAGAGCAACAACACGCTTTTGGGTCGTCAATGCCAGGCCAAGACCTATTGACGAACACAAGCCCATGCTTCCCAGCATGTAAAAGTGGTTGTCACGATCCGAGATTGCGTGTAATTCCTGAGAAGGAATACCAATGTTGCAGACTACCAGAGCGTCTTCAAGCACAGGTACCAGTGTCTCCAGTAGTTCGTAGCGATTCATATTTCACCTTCCATCAACTGGAAGTCGATCAGAATGGCAACAGCTGACTCGGCCACGCGGGCGTGGTCGACCAGAGGCCTGATCTCAGCCAGGTCTGCCGGTTGATGACAGTGAATTGCGGGGATCTGCAGTAGTTTCAGAAGCTCCGGAACGAGTACGCCCATGGGAACCTGGGCGGGGACGGGCTCACCGGGAGATCCGCGGTAACTCATCAGCATCACGACTGGCAGCTGAAAGAACTGTATCAGGGATTTGATGGCATTGATGGAATTACCGAGTCCGGAGTCTTGCATCAGGATACACGGTAGACGCCCAGCGAGACTCGCTCCGGCACAGAGGCCGAACCCCTCCTCTTCGCGGGTCACCGGCAGATAACAGATGTCACTGTCTTTCTCCAGTAATTGAATCTGTCCGGCGAGTAATTTGCACGGCACCGAGACAAAGAAATCACAACCGCCAGCCTTGAGGTTTGTTAGCAGCTGAGTGGAGACGGAAGAACTCATAATTGTTCTGTCGTGATGAGTCATTAAGGTGTAAGGATCTGGTTGGCTCTGCAGGATCCTAAAGTGAGAGTATAGGACGAATGCCAGAAACGGACCTAAATTCTGCCTGAAGCGGCGATCGGGAAGGCGATCGGGCTACCGGTAAATTCGCCACCTTGTTTGGGCCTGGCGGGCGGAGGATAGTGAGTCGATTCAGGTGCAGCGGCCATGCTGTCGAAGCAGGTCTACCAGGCGGTCGTGATCAATGGCTCGACAGACGTGCCCGGCGGGGCGCAACGTCGTCATGTCATCTGCAGCCAGCAGGGCATTCACCACGGCTTCTTCTACGGACTCGACGGCAGCGAGGTAAATCGGGTCACACTGTTCGTCGTTGACCCAGTCGAAGGATAGAAAAGCTTTATTGATCTGCGAGATCGGCATCGCGTTGGCGACGCTGAACGCCAGAAAAATATCCCCTGAGTTGTTACCGCCCGGAGTGCCACCCCGGCCGATGCCAATAGCAGCGCGCTTGGCGAGACGGGTGAGCTGGTGCGGCATCATCGGAATATCAGTGGCCAGTACCACGATGATTGACCCGAGTTCATGGCTGGACATCAGTGCATCTTCAGTCAGGTGCTGCCCGACCGGTACGCCGAGAACCGTGAACCACGGCCGTCTGCCATGATTGGCCTGGACCAGGGCGGCGACGGTAAAGTTCTGCCCATCGATGGTGACCTGGCGGGATGAGCTTCCGGTACCGCCCTTGAACTCGTAGCAGATCATGCCGGTGCCGCCACCCACGTTGCCTTCCATGATCGGGCCCGGTGCGGCCGCGTGTAGGGCTTCCAGGGCGTGGTGCTCCCTCAGGTGCTGGCCGTTGATGTCATTGAGGACGCCATCATAGGTCTCGGCGACCACGGGCATCGCCCACAGGTGTTCCTCACCCCATTGCTCTTTGTAGGTCTCGATGATCCAGCGCACGGCGGCATGGTGAACGATTCCCACGCTGTGGGTGTTGGTGATACAGACGGGTCCGACCAGATAGCCGCCATCGTGGATCCAGTGTGTACCAGTCATCTCGCCATTGCCGTTCAGGGCATAAGCACCGGCCCAGACCGGCGTTGGTGCCGGACTATGGCCTTTGGGCAGGATCGCCGTGACACCGCTACGCACCGGGCCTTTGCCAGGCTCCAGGGGTCCCTCGCCCTCGATGACGGTACAAAATCCCACCTCGACACCGGGTACGTCGGTGATCGCATTGTTCGAGCCCGAGGTGCCCGGAAAGTCGAGCCCAAGGTCCCGCGCTCTTGGTTTGTTCATGGTTGCTGCCTCTGTGGGAGAGTTGATCTAACGCCGCCGTGAACGAAGGTACAGACCCAGCGAGGCGATGATCAGCGAAGACAATACCATCAGGGTAGCGATCGCGTTGATCTCAGGTTTGATGCCCCGTCGGACCATGCCGTAAATAAACAGCGGCAACGTGGTGGAGCCGACGCCTGCGGTGAAATAGGTGATGACGATGTCGTCAATCGAGATAATGAACGCCAGTAGTGCCCCGCCCACCACACCCGGAAGGATCTGTGGAAAGGTAACCCTTCGAAAAGTGACCCACTCGTTGGCACCCAAATCAGCCGATGCTTCTTCCAGCGTCGTGTCGGTGCCAGCCAGTCGGGCACTGACGACAATGAACACGTAGCTGATCAGGAACGTCAGGTGCCCGATGATGATTGTCATCAGGCTGAGTTTCATACCGAAGTTAACAAAAAAGATCAGCAGAGCAATGCCGAGAACAATATCGGGCATCAGCATCGGCATGAACATCAATGCCTGGTAGAACTGTCGGAGCCGGAACCGATAGCGGTGCACGCCAATTGCGGTCGCAGTTCCAAGAATCGTGGCGATAGTGGTCGTACTGCAGGCTACGATAAGACTGTTCTTCAGTGCAGCCATCAACTGACTGGTCGACTCTACATAGAGCGAGTCCTCGGTCAGTGCAGTAGAGAGTCCGAAGATCGACCGGTACCAGTCGAGCGTGAAATCCTGCAAGATCATCATGTTGATCGGGTTGGAATTGAACGAGTAGAACATGATCAGCAATATGGGCAGGTAGATGAACAGAAAGAACAGGCAGCCGTAGACAAACAGCAGCCATTTATTGATCAGGCCCAGTCTGCCGATTACAGGTCCGGAGAGTTGCCTGCCCTTAGTCATCACCAGTCAGGCCCTGATCGTTTCCGAGGCCTGTTGCCGGGAGACTGATGTGATGTACACGAGTAGAAACACCAGCACGGCAGCCATCAGCAGCATTGAAAGAGCAGCACCAAAAGGCCAGTTCCGGGCGTAGAGGAACTGCTGCTCTATCAGGTTCCCGATCATGACAACTTTCGCACCACCGAGCAGATCGGGGACGATGAAGTTTCCAAGGCTGGGAATAAAAACAATGATAGAGCCCCCCACGATTCCAGGCAGGGTGAGGGGAACAATGATGCGGCGAAAAGTCTGGAATGTGCTTGCGCCAAGATCCTTGGAGGCTTCAACCAGTGACATGTCAAGCTTCTCAATGCTTGCATAGATCGGTAGAAACATGAAGGGCACAAATATGTACACCATACCGATCAGGACAGCCGTTCTAGAAAAAAGCAGGTCTAGTGGTTCCGCGACCAGTCCGAGTGACGTCAATACATGATTTAGAAAACCCGTTGGCCTGAGAATCAGCAGCCATGCGTACAGCCTGACGATAAGGCTGGCAAAAAATGGAAGCGTGATCAGGAAGATACAGAATCCTTTCCACTTATCTGGCGATCTGCTGACCCAGTACGCTGCGGGGTAACAGATAATGAGTGACAACGCTACAGTGATCAGAGCCAATCTGAAGGATCGACCGAACACCTGGAGGTAGATAGGGTCGAACTCCTCGATAAGCCCATCTGCCCAGCCGAGCAGGCGACCATAGTTCCAGTGATAAAAATTCCATTCCACACCCCCATAAAGACCTGGCTCGAGCAGACTGAAAACCAGCATGATTCCAAGTGGCCCGGCAAAGAAGATACCCAGGAAAAGGGTCACTGGTCCCAATAGGATGGTGAGCTGTTTGCGGGCTCTTGATTTAGGTGTAGACACGGCAGCTACGGCTCGGAAATGACGTGTGGCATCAATGGCGAGTAAGTAAATTTAATATCCTGGCCATCAACCAGAGCAGAAATAGAGGCTCGTTCGGTATCACGGACCGAGGCTCTCATGACGCCTCCACCACTCAACTCGAAGATCAGCTGAAAATCGCTGCCGACGAACATGGTCTGCTGCAGCGTGCCACTGATCTGCAGGGCAGGCTGGTCTTTGATCGAAGCCGTAGAGCTGGGGGTCGCAGCGAGTTGCAGGTGTTCGGGTCGAATCATGACGGTTACCCGGCTTCCAACTCGGGCATCACAGTGTCTAACAGTAATGATCAGGCCGGAATCGGTTTTGATCCGTGTTCCCGAATGATCCTGGGAATGCACTTGCCCCGGTAGTAGGTTGCTCTCCCCCAGGAAATGTGCCACGAACGAATTGTCAGGATGATCGTAGACTTCTGTCGGCGTACCGACCTGCTGAATTCGGCCCTCGTCCATCACTACGATCCTGTTCGACATGGTCAACGCTTCCTCCTGGTCATGGGTGACGAAGATGAACGAGATACCAAGCTCATGCTGAAGGTTTTTGAGTTCCAGCCGCATCGACTGGCGCAGGTTGCGGTCGAGCGCTGACAAGGGCTCATCGAGAAGGAGTAACTTTGGTTGATTGATGATGGCCCGCGCCAGGGCGACACGTTGCTGCTGGCCGCCGGAAAGCTGCCTGGGCCGGCGTTGGGAAAGTCCGGAAAGGCCGACAACTTCCAGCGCTTTCGCGACCCGGCGGTCTCGCTCCTTTTTCTCGACGGCGGCAACGTCGAGGCTGTAACCTACGTTGTGGTCAACACTCATGTGTGGAAACAATGCGTAGTTCTGAAAAACCGTGTTGACGGGCCTGTGATTCGGCGGAACATTCGAGACGAACTGACCGTCGATCAGAATCTCGCCCTCGTCGAGTTGTTCGAAACCACTGATGGTTCTCAGCAGGGTCGTTTTTCCACAACCTGAGGGCCCGAGCAGGGTCAGAAATTCGTTATCGCGGACACTGAGCGACACCTGGTCCAGGGCCTGAACCGTACCACCCTCGGGTGTATCGAAGGCTTTTGAGGCGCTGCGTACCTCAACGAAATCAGTAATGGCAGAACGAGCAACCATCCGTCAGTGCCGGGAGTAGGTTACAGAAGTCAATAAAGGCCCGGTGCGGGGGCACCGGGCCTTGCTTGAGTTATCGAGGCTACTGGGCGGTCCGGACCTTGGTCCAGATCCGGTCGTACAGTTTCAGATCAGCGCCAAGATCCTCAAAAATCTGGAGCCGGCTCATCACATCCGCTGGTGGATTGATGATTTTGTTGTTTTTGAGTTCATCGGGAAGCAGGGCAATGGCCGGTATATTGGGGGTACCGTTCATCTGCTGCTGCACATTGAGGGCGGGATTCTCGGGGCGAAGATAGAACTCCAGAAATTTCTTTGCATTTCCCTTGTTCGGGGCACTCTTGAGTACGCAGATATCTTCCTGGTACATCGTCGCGCCTTCTTCTGGAATAACGAATCCGAGCTTCTCAGGATCTTGCATTACAAGGAACATGACACCGACGAACATGTGAGCGGCTGCCACATCTCCAGCCATTACCAGTGGCGGACTCTCATAGGAGAAAGCTGAGATCTTGGGCTTCTGCTCCAACAGGAAATCCCTGGCCAGCTTAAGGTCTTCCTTGCTGCGTGAGTTGACAGACTTGCCATTGACGATCAGACCAATCCCTATTGTTTCTCGCATGTCATCGAGTACGATGATTTTCTCTCCGGTTTTTTCAGGTATCGCGAAGAAATCGGCCCAGGACTTGATATCCTGCACTTTCTCTTTGTTGTAGAGGATGCCCACCGAGCCCCACGCATAAGGCAGGCAGTACTCGCCCTTGGGGTCTGTTTTGGCCCGCAGCGCTTGCGGATCGATGTTCTTAAAATCAGGGTGCTTGTAAATATCCGTTTTTTCCAGCAGGTCGAGTTTGTACAAGATGTCGTGCATATGAACGGACGGGAAAATGAGGTCGTAACCAGTCGCACCGGCCTGAATCTTGGCCAGCATTTCCTCGTTACTGGCATACGTGTCCAATGTCACCTCGACGTCGAATTCTTCTGAGAAGCGGGTAAGCACTTCTGGATTGATATAGTCTCCCCAGTTGTAGACGTTCAGTTTGCCGGCAGGATAAGCTGTCGTTGACAGCAGAGCGGCAACGGAGAGCGTGATCGTCACGATTGCAGCCCGGGCAAACGATTTAATATTTGTTTTCATCAAATTCCTCCTCCTCAGGGGTATTGTGGAACCGGCTGGTTGTAGAGCACCCGTTAGCACCTCACTTTGATATATCATAAATCGAAGAACATGGAAAAGATTTCATTTCACGCGATGACCCTAGCGGCCCGGAAACAAGTGTGAATTTCGGTCAATGACGGTTGCTGGCCGGGCGTTCGGGCCACGGTGGACACGGCCCGCAGAATAACGCCAAACGAACAGTCGTTTTTTTGTTAGATTACATTTTACAGCGTTGTAGAACGCCGGGATTCAGTCATTAGATGAGTTATATCGTGCATGTGACCGCAGTGGTCGAGGGAGATCTCGACCGGATCGAGTTGTTGATCAATGAATACCGGTACAACTGTCTTGCCAACCAACCCGGCATGGAGCAGTTTCTGGTCTGCCGGCCGGTCGATCAGCCTAACGTGTTCCTTTACACCCAGATATTCAGGGATGCCGAAGCCCACAAGGCGCATATCGAAGGGAATGATCCGAAGGCATTCTTTGAGAAAATGGAAGAGGAGAATTTCCAGTTCCAGGGGCGTTGGATGGCTGGACGGGAAATCAACTCGGTACCGAAGGGCCAGTTACTGAACTGACTCGTGCCCGATCAGGTGCCTGACGCCCTCGATCGCGGCACGAATGGCATTGTCGCCGTGGAGCCCCGCCATCCCTTCGGGATCGTTCGGCACGCCCTGGTCTTTGCCCATCATCGTCATGACACCGCCGGCCCGTTTGCGGTGAATGCTGGCGATGATAAAGATCGCAGCGGCTTCCATTTCCGAACAGATCGCCCCACCTGCCTCCCACGCCCGCCAGCGCTGCGTCAGTTCCCCGGACAGCGGCTGTCGCTCCGGTTCCACTTCACCGTAGAAAGAGTCCTTGGAATGAGAGACCCCTACTCTGAAGGTCAGGCCTAGTTTCAATGCTGCCTGCCGAAGAGCTATCACAACGTCCGGGTCGGCCACGGCAGGATACTCAATCGGTAGATACTGACGGGTGGTGCCCTCGTCCCGGATGGCTGCGGTGACGATCGCGATGTCGCCGCTCTTGGTCCCGGGTTGAATGCCACCGGAGGTGCCGACCCGAATAAAGGTGTCGGCCCCGATCCTGATCAGCTCTTCCATGGCAATGGCAGTCGAGGGGCAGCCTATGCCAGTGGAGGTGACCGACACTCGTTCGCCCAGAAGCGTTCCGGTGTAGGTGATGTATTCACGGTTCTGCGCGATCAGTTTAGGATCATCGAGAAACTGAGCGATCTTTTCGCAGCGGCCAGGGTCACCGGGCAGTAACACATAGCGCCCGACATCGCCCTGTTTCAACTTGAGGTGATACTGTATGGTCATTCAAGTCGCCTCTTGGATACCTCGGATCAGTTCACAGACCACGCGACTTCTAGCGGTGTTTTCAGTTGTCAGTATAGCGGTTAAACCTCGCCGTAATCCGGCTGGCCAGGCGCAGGAGACCCGGGACCACAACCATTCTATGTTCCGGAGTCGGTGCGATCGGCCAGGCTTCTCACAGTGTCGCCGGGTTATCTGGCCTCGCCCATAACCGGTGTAAGCGCTTTGATCGTTCGCGTCAGGCTATCCTGGAGTGCCCTGAAATTCGCATTTTTTTCCCGGCTGGCCTCGTCCATGTAAAGAGAGCGATTGATCTCCAATTGGACCGAGTGCCGCTGATCGGCAGGATTGCTCCAGGCCCGAATCAGCTCTGCGCCCTTGTAGGGATCGTTGACCGTAACCCGGAAGCCTTCACCGGTCAGGGCCTGGTGGAGCGCTTGGGTCAGCGCCGGGTCACAGCTGGTTCCATCGCGATCACCGACGACGAAATCGGGGCG
>Ga0066833_10000512_pt1 | contig 15843 bp, 8 predicted proteins | sample ETNtaG_13_FD_66728 | JGI IMG/M metagenome (GOLD analysis project Ga0066833, IMG submission 66728) | Marine microbial and viral communities from oxygen minimum zone, Eastern Pacific Ocean - ETNP201306PF47B | ecosystem: Environmental > Aquatic > Marine > Oceanic | place: Pacific Ocean: Eastern...
ATGACGGTGCGCGAGGTGCAGCACCTGATCGACGACCTGGCAGCGAATAATGTTTCGGACGCGCCGGAAGGAGAAGCACTCGACCTCGTGCGCACCGGGCTGAGCACCATCGCCGAAACCCACGTGGCCCGCGCGGCGTCCCTGCTCCGGACGCAGACCAGCGCCTCGTTTGACGACGAGTCGGCGACGCCCGATCCCGCTCCTGCCGCGCTTGTCGTCAACACCGCCGCACGGGAAATGGGAAGCCTTGTGCTGCAGAGCGGCATCGATTCCGCCCTGGAAGTCTTTGCCCGTGAGCTGCACATGTATGCTCAGACTCAGGCGACGTTGCGGCTGCAAACTCTCGATACCCGAACGGCCGCGGCAGGCAATGGGGCCGAGACGCTGGCAAAGCAGCAGGAAGCTCTCGCTGGATGGGCGGCCCGGCTGTTTTCCGATCTGCAGGCCGGCTTGACCTACACGAAACGCCCGCTGGCCGTACTCGGTCTGTCGCGCCGCATCAAAGACCTGCGCGCCGCAAAAGTCGAAGCGAAGATGCAGGCATCCGCTGCCCTGATTCGCAAAGGAAGCGCTGACCACGCGGCAAGTCTCCAGTCCGATGTGATCCGTGCGCTGCTCAAACAGGAATTCCGTGTTCGCACCGGCGCGGAATACCAGGCATTGCTCACGGCCCGTAAACTTTTCGATTCCCTCGCCAGCGATCAGAAGGAACTGCGCGCTTCGAGCGAAGCCCTTCCCGCTGACCAGTTCGCCAACCGCCGATCTGCCATCGCCGGGAATCAGGCCGCGCTTCGTCGAAAACTCCTGCTCGCGCTGCTCCCGACCGCGCCCGCACCGCGGCCGCAGTTGTTCGATCCCCGCGCCCCTCAGCCGCCGCCGGTCGGAGACCTGTTGAACGCCGCAGAGCGCGCCATGGCAGAAGCCGTTGCCCAGACTATCGCGAACAAACGCGACGCGGCTTTAGCCGAACAGCTAAAAGTTGAGGAGCCAACCGGCACACTCGCTGGAATTATCAACCGGTGGGCTACGGAAGTGGCATTGAAGACCCAGGGCCTAAGCACGACGGCATCCGAAGCCAACGAACACGAGACGAATATCGAGAAATTTGAATCACGGCAGATCGGTCTGATCGAGAAAACGGACGAAGCCGCAGCAGGCGAGAAAAGCTGCACACCCATTGTCGAGCCACAGAAGATCCTGATCGGAGATGTCGAGCGGTTCAGGAAGGAAGTTGCCCGGCAGCAAAACGCCCGGCAGGACGAGGAGCTGAAGCCGCTATTGAGCCGACTTGACCAGGTGATTCGCGCCATGAAAGGCGTGCTCCCTCCGCTAAAGGAAAACCGCGCGGATGAGGCCATTGAGAAACAGGAGGTCGCCGCCGAAGCCCTGCTCGGGGCCCTCGAGTTTGCACAGGCCCGGAGCTCGAACCTCGGCAAGATGCAGGACTTGATCGCATTTCAAAACGCCGTTGGCTACGCGAACAGTTTCATGGCGGACATCGTTGCCGAACAGCGCGACCTGATCGCAGCAATCGAAGCCGCAAAACCGGCCGGCTTGCCGGGGCTGATACCAGCGCAGGAGAACCTGCACCAGTGTCTGATTGACGTGGCCCCGCTGCTCGACCTCGTGGCGGACAGGCTCGACGTCGGCACGCCGCTGGTCTTCTCCCAATCCGATATCGAGGACGCCGTGCTCTCGCTGAAGGACAATGATCCGGAAGATGCAGTGGATGCGTTGAGCGCAGCGGCCGACTCGTTGGCGGAAGTGCATGCGCTGGTGAAAGACATGCGAACGCAAGTTGGCTACATCGTCGAGGTGGTCGAGTTTCTGAAGTCCAGCCTGGGCGACGGTGTCTCCCTCGCTTTCCGCCAGGAGCAGCTACGCCAGAAGGCACAAGCCGCGAAGGGTGCCTTGCCCGCGGCTATAATCGATGAACAGCGCGCATTGCACTCGGCAGCGGTTACCTTTGGCCAACAGCTCCTACGGGCCACGGGATCGGCAGACTACAGCGCGGCCGCGAAATCCATGAACGATGCGATGGGCCGAATCAACGGCGATGTGCCAGCCGCCGCGGAACAGATGGGGCTCGCCGAGGAAGCCCTCAACACCAGTGCGACCGAACTGTCCAACCTGATAAGCATGCTCCACGGGCTGCCCGACTTCGCGGTCACGGAACAGTCACCCCCGGAAGTTCGGCGCCTGTTCGATGTATTGGCCCTGGCCAGCGAGCAGCGGCAGTTGTACCGCCGGTCGCAGGCCGCGGTATCGGAAGCAACCGGAAGCCTGGCAGAGAAGCTGCGCGAACTCAAAGGGCGATGCAAAGCGTTCACCCAGACAGAGCAGCCGCATCCGAAGCTGGTCGCCGCGCACCGGCACCTGTCGGCAGCAGTGACGGCCCTGAAGCCATCGTCGCGAGATGAAGCCATCGCCAGCCAACAGGCCGCCGGGATGGCCCTGCGACATTTCATCCTGGATCAGGCATTGCTCCTGGACACCGCAAAGGTCGCTGCGGGGCCCTCAGATCCGGGCGATCCAGCGGGTGATAGTGCCAGCGACGCAGGCGAGAAGCTGGTGCTCATGGCGTCATTTGTCTCGGACTTCGTCAGCGGCGAACGCCCGAAAGATCAACGCTCAGAGTGGGAAGTGCTCGGCCGCCGCACCCGCGCCGCACTGAACGAGAATTTCGCACGCGAGCTCCCGCTGGAGTACCGCGGGCTCCTGAAGAACTATTACGAAAGGGTAGCGAAGTGAAAACAGACGTTCGCGAGCTCGGTCTGAATCGTAGCGACAAGCAGCCTGCTTGTCGTACTCGGCCGCAGCCCGTCTCAGAAGACCGCAAGCTGGCAGCAGCTTGTGGTAGCGTCGGCGTCTCGCTCCCAAATGTCTGCCTCTCGACGCCGGAGGAGCGCCGTACTCCTTTTTCGCTACGTCGCTTCCAATGGGGCAAGCATTTGGGAAAGCCCGGGATTGAAATGTCGATCATTCATAGTCGCAACGCCCCCGTGAATGGTCGCTATCAATCTTGGAGGATTGCGAGGATCGTCATCCGTGTTGTCGTAAACCCAACCCAAGTCGGCACGGCGAGCGAACCAGGGCAGCAGTTTCAACGATCTGTGCCAACGACTGCGGATTTTGTCTTCGGGAACATCATGCCCACCTTTTTGAACCCTCAATTGAACTCGTGCAACCGAGACATCCGGCGAAAGATTGGCAACATAAATCAACATGAAAGAGCCGCCATTCTCAAGCACAGATTCGACTACAGGTTGGTACTTACTGGAACTCAAAACCGTTTCAACAACAACACGCTGATCTTTCTTCAAACAATCCTGGAGCTCTGCGAAAACTTCATTCGCCGCCTGGATGTTTGCATCCCGCAAGACGTGTGCTGGGGCGTCGGCATAATTTCCAAACCCCTCCTCGTTCAAGATTTCGAGAGTACGGACATCTGGATTTGCGTGATAGCCGCCAGCGATCAGCGAGTGAATCGGATCCGTCGTGGTGATGGTCGTTTTTCCGACACCATTAGGCCCCGCAATAAGCCAAAGTTCAGATCCGTTCATGAAGCAGATTTATTGCTCGGAATCTTCCGACTTTGGCATCTGGTTTTCATCAATTGCCGCCTGCTTGGCCTTGTGAAACCCTTCGGTCAGGCTCTTGGTGAAGTTCGGATCGCGATATTTCACCAAATTATCTTCGACCTTTTCCTTCGCCCCTGCATCGGCAGGCGTGGGTATCGCGCTGGGGATGGTCGGTGTGGTTGTTTCCATATTTACAGTCTACAAGGCCGTAGACTCAGAGCAACATTAGTGTCGACTAACGTCGACTAACAGCGGCCACTTATTTCGTCGAGCAGCATGAAATGCAGGACTAAAATGAATATCGAACAGCTACCCGCAATCCTCCTCCTCGTTACCTTCTGTTTGTTCCTCGGCCTGTCGCCCGCCGCCGCAGAAGACGTCCCTCAAAAGAAACCAGAAACAAAAGGGCCGCGGTCATCCAAGCCAACCGACGACGACAAACATTTTGGCGCGGAGGACAACGCTGCACCTGAACTAACTGAGGCCGCGGACGTAGCCATTGATCGCGGTCTGAAGTTCCTGCTCAAGAGCCAGAAAAACGACGGTTCATGGTCTGGCCCGGAGAGCGCGGTTTCGGTTGGCGGCACATCCCTGGGCCTGATGGCTTTCATGGCTCGAGGACACTTCCCCGGTTTCGGCCCTCACGGCGACAAGCTGGATCGTGCGAAGGACTATCTGCTGGGAATAGCAGAGGAATCGAAATCCGGCGTTCTCGCTGGCATGTACGAGCACGGCCTTGCCACCCTGGCCCTCTCCGAATTGTGGGGCATGACCCGGGACAAAGAAGACAACGCGAAAATTCAGAAAGCGCTCGAGAAAGCGGTCGACGTGATCCTGCGGGCGCAGAGCCCTATCGGCGGGTGGCGGTACAAGGCCAGGCCGGACGCCGGGAATGATACATCGGTCACCGCGATGGTATTTGTGTCACTGGCATCGGCCCGGCAGGCGGGAATCCAGGTTCCCACGGCGACCATCGATGGAGTCGTCAACTACCTGCGAAACGTGGCGTGGAGTGAGAAGTCCGGTGGCTTCGGCTACACGGGCCCAGGTCAGACGCTTGCATGCACCGCCGGTGGGGCCTATGCCGCGCAGCTCTGCGGCAAGCGGGACACGGAATGGGTTCAGGCGGCCCTCCGCTATCTCGAGAACAGTCCAAACGTGTTCTCGAGGAAGAAGCTGGGGCATTACTATTACACCCATTACTATGCGATTCAGGCGATGGTACAGGCCGGTGACGAACGCTATTCCAAGTGGTACCCGCGGATTCGTGATTCCCTGATCCGTCTGCAGAAGCCCGATGGCTCCTGGAACGAAAAAAATCCCGATTCTCCGCACAAGACTCCCATGGCGATCATCACCCTCGCCACCCCTTATCGATACATACCGGTCTATCAGAGGTGAGGACATGACCACGAGAACAGTTAACACCATTAAGCGCCTGTTCCTGGCCGCTGTCTGCACCTGCATTGTGGCCGTGACTGCGGAGACGGCCGCGCGTTCCATCCCCAAAAGCAAAATTACGGCCCTGGAGTCGGGGCTGGCAACCAAATCGAAATCGACTTCATCGGCCAGGAGACGGCTGACCCTCAAGCGCGTGGTTCGCTCAGGCGAAGCCCTTCTCAAGACTCACTCCACTGCCGCCAACCGCTACCATGTCCTGGGAATCCTTTTTCGGGCCCGCCAGGAGTTGCACGGACTGGAAAAATCGACACTGAACCGCCAGGCCCTCCTGGAAACGTGCCGCCAGCTCGTCGATGCCCCCGACGCCTATGCGGACGTCCGTCTCGATGCGGATCTGTTACTTTCGCAGGTAGAATTGGCGCGCCAGGGCGCCTCCCCCAGCAAGCGCGCGGAGGCTCTCCGGGCATTGATGGCCCGATACCGAAACACACCGCCTGAAACGAAACTGCTCCGGATTGCCACCTTGATGGCGTTGGAAATCGGTGACGATGGCCTGGTCGCGGATCTGCGCCGCGCCATTGCCGAACGCGCTTCCAATGATCTCGAAATGATTAAGTTTCTGCGAGACAACCTGGGCGGCCAGGTATTGGGCGTGCCGTTTTGCGGGACGTTTACCAGCACGGACGGCATGACGCTGACTTTTCCCATCGACCGTATCGGCTGGTCTTCCCTGTTCTTCTTCTGGTCGAAGGACAACGAAGGGCTTGAAGAGCGCGTGGCCAAATGGCAGGAGTTGCATGACAAACTGCCGGGCCTGTTCGATATCTTCAGCTTCAACGTGGACGGCCTGCCCGACGCCGGTGCATCCATTTTGCGCAAGTTGAAGGTGGACTGGCCCGCAATGCGGCTGCCGGGCGGAAGAGACAGCCTGACCTATCGAACTTATGCCAGAATAGATCCGGTTGGCGTGCATGTGAGCCCGAGCGGGTACGCGGCCATGATCATGCCGGGCCTGCATCGCGACGATTATCCCAGGCGGGTGTGGAGCTATCTGCAGAAAGACACTCGCTACATCAGTCAACTGCGATCGCTCTTCGTCGGCGAGTTTCTGGTGGTCGATCCCATCAGCCCCTTCGACCCTTTATTGCCGCCCGAGCTTAAGAGCGTCCGCCCGGCCAACTCCGGGGAGGCCAAACTGAGCCGCACCGCGGATGACGTACCGCAGGAAACCCTCGCAGCGATCCAGGCCTGTTTTGTCCTGCCGCCGTTCCGGTATCGGCTGTCCAACGAGGCAGAGCTGAAGAACTACCAAAAGGCGGAAACGCTCTGCGGCAAAGCCATTCAACAGCATCCGGACGCCCCGAATCTCTGGATCGTGCACAACCGCCGAATTATCGCTCGGCTCGGCTTGTGGAAAGTATCCTGCAATCCGAAACACCTGGCGGGCGCGGTGCAGGCGGCAAAAGCTGGGCTTGCCGTGAAATCGCCAAAGGGCGCCGAGGTCATCTCCCGTTTCTGCCTCGCCAAGGAAGCGTTACGCCGCAAGGATGCAAATCCGAAAGAAGTCATCGGCGAGTTCATTGAAGCTGCCGGCGGCGATAAAGCCCTGGGCTCGGCGTTGGCGGCAGGCGTCTTCCTGGCGCTGGACGCGGGCGATCGAGCATTGCACGACCAGTTCCGCCGCAGAATTCTTGACCATCACACGGAGAACCCGCTGTTGTGGACGGTTGTTTCGTACCTGCTCGACCGGTATCGACGAAACTATCAGTTCTTCGCGCCCTACTATCGTGGCTGGACAATCAGCCGGCATCGGGCACATCTCCTGACAAAAGGCGAGCCCGAAGACGCGACGCGTGCCTTTCACTCGGATTTCAAAGACCTCGACGGCAAAAAATTCAGTATTCCGCGGGACACTGAGGGCAAGTGGACTGCCATCCTCTTTACGGCTCCCTGGAAAGCGGACGCGAAGTTTCCCGGTGGAAGACTCCTGGGGACGGTGACCAAATTCGCGCAGGCGCGTGTTCTTGAAGATGTCAGCGTATTCGTAGCCGTTCTCAGCGATGACGCAGACCGAGTCCGGGCTCTGGTAAAGGAGCGCCCGTTAGGCTGTCCGACGGTCATCGTGCCGGGCGGCATGCAGAACCCGCTGGTGCACCGCCTCGGCATCCTCGCGGAAGATATCGGGCCAAATTTCACGGTAATTCGTCCCGACGGAACTATCGCGGCCGCGATGTCTGGCTTAACGATGCGCACAGGCAGAGCGGAGAATGTCCTCCGGAACATCGTCGAATGGCATGACGAAAGAGCCGTCGACGAGGCTCTGAAAGACGGCGACATCGAGAAGGCCCGGCGCCTTGCATTTAAACTGGCCCCGCCCGAAGAGCCGGCTCCGCCCAACGCAAAGCCGGTCAAGAAGAAGCGCCGCACACCGATAAGTTTCCCCCTCTTGCGCAGCCGGGCCAAGGTCTACATGACGATGAAGGATTGGAAAGCAGCCCTGGCCGACATGGAAGAGTTCGTTGATCGGAAAACAAGACAAGACGCCTGGATGTCGGTGAAAAGCGATGAGCTCAGAGAGGCGATCCGCATGAGGGCCGTCATCCGCAAGGAACTCGGCCTGCCGGAGGAGGAGAAGTAGAGATGAAAGCTTTGATGTTCACCACGGCAGCAATCATTTTCATAGCAACGGTAAGCGTTGCAGAGGACGTGGAAAAACACCTGTTCATCCTCTCCGGCCAATCGAATATGACGGGCGGGCTGAAGGCGGGTTTTGCCCGAACCGTGGAGAGCACTCTCGGCAAGCAGAACGTCACGGTGGTCATGAACGCAAAGAGTGGCCGGGGCCTCCGATTCTGGGACAAGGATTACAGGTTTCCCGACAACTATCAGTTCCCCGGCAACAGGACGCCCGAGGAGAAGCACTTTCGACAGCACGGCAGTCTCTATGCTCCGCTACTGAACGCAGTCAACTCCGCCATCGAGGGCAAAACTTTTGACACGGTCACCTTCATCTGGATGCAGGGAGAGTCGGACGCCGGGCGATCTCTCGGGGACGTCTATACAGAAAGTTTTCTGAGGCTACTGGCGCGACTGAAGACCGACCTCAAAAGGAAAGAGCTCAACTTCGTGATCGGCCGACTCAGCGACTATGACATGAAGAATCAGAAATCTCCGCACTGGACGAAGATGCGCGATGTGCAGGTCAAGCTGGCCGAAAGCCACAAGAACGGCGCCTGGATCGACACCGATGATCTGAACGGTGGCGAACCAGGGAAACCGGGCGGGCACCTGCACTACCCAGGAGAAGAATCCAAGATTCTGGGCCAGCGCTTCGCCGAAAAGGCCATCGAATTAATCCAGAAGAATTAGCCCCGATTTTCGATATGACATCGCGCACGTTGAAGTCTATATCCAACTCTAAATGAGAGACCAAGAGCTTGCACGATGACTTTACCTCAACAGATGTCGGCCGCCGGAGTTGGAGTAACGGCTTTAGCCGGGTTCTGGAGAGTGGCCCACCGCTTCGCGACGGAGCGATAATCCCACCGCGGAGTGGATCACGTTCTGCTGACGTCCCTCTGCGCCTGAAGAACAAGACCCGGCTAAAGCCGTTACTCCAACCTCGGACTCGACAAACTTATATAAATTGCTGGTCTCTCATTTAACGAAAAGGAAACCAAACAATGACAAAACCAAAATACTCTAGCGTGCTCTGTTTACTGGTGGCAGCGTGGCTGGGCGTGTGTCGCGATTCAGAAGCGGCCAAACGAAAAGAGCCGGTGACGCTTACCGCAGAAGGGGAAAAGCTCCTCGCCAGTTATTCCGAAATGCTGGCCTCTCTGAGGGCGGAGGTCGTGGCCGCCTTGCCGGCTATAGACGAAAAGAAGAAGGCGTCCTTCATGAAGGCACGGGCCACACTCGATTCGCTGAAAGCGCCGGGCGAGAAGGCGGCTGCGAGTGAAAGGACGAAGTACAACGCGTTGAAGGAGCAGGCAGAGGCCGATGCACTCGCTGCCGCAAGGGCGATCCTCACGGACGTGAACGGATTCCTGACCGACGACAAACTGGATGCCCAATTGATGAAGGTGGCGATCCTGACCCATGCGACTCCGCGCGGCCTGGCCGAGTTCGCCCAGCAGGGCGCGAAAGAAAAGGCTCTGCTCGACAAGCTGTTCGCGGATGAAGCGCTGATGAAGCAAATACTTCGGGCGGGCGGCGCTAATGGCGGCGAATACGGTGAGTCCATGCAGGTCTACACTGCGATCCTCGAGAAGAGCGAGCGGGCACGCGTCGTGGGCAGCATCTTTCAGCACCTTGCCTTGGGCACCGCTCTCCAGCAACCATGGATGAAAGACAAGGAGCCTGGCGGTGTCTATGGGATTGTTCACGCCGACGGGCGCATACCCGGATGCCAGGTCGAGCGTTACCTGCAGTATGAGAAGGCCCACCTGGCCGACGAACTGGATCCTGCCTTCAAGGATATGAACACCTGGGAGTGCCGCTTCATCACCAACGACCCCTACACCGACGAGGAACTGGTGTGGACGCGCAAAATGCTGCGCAATTACCGTCCTGACCACATGACGAATCCCGACTACAAGTGGCGTTACGCGCGGATGGTCAAGAGTGACGTGCCTTACGCGTCCCCGGACTGGCGTCCTGACGAAGGCACCAGCAAAGTCCAGCAGATCGTCGCCGGCGGAGGGAAGTGTGGCCCGCGGGCGTTCTTTGGCCGGACTGTGTCCCGCGCCTTCGGCATCCCGTCCAGGCGTTCTACGCAGAGGGGACACGCGGCCATGAATCACTGGACGCCCGACGGCTGGGTCGTCAATTTCGGAGGCTGGTGGTCAATCAACTGGGCCGGGCCGTGGGGTGGCCTGGACTTCCTGCTGGAATCCCAGGCACGTGAGTTTCCGGACGAATTCATCAAGGTGATCCGGGCACAATGGATCGGTGATGTATTGGATGAGTCGGATGTAAGCATCCGGCAATATGGCAAGGGCGGCGGCCTGTGGAAGGCGCTGGCCTTCCACAAGAAGCAGGTCGTTGTAGCGGACGCCAAAGCGGAAGCCCTCGGCGAAGAACTTGCGGAGCTCAGCGGAGAGGAGGCACGGCTGCTTGGAGAGTCCGACGAGATACTTGGTGACAAATCGCAGCAAGCGGGCGTCCAGATTCCTGAGGATGACAGGGCCATTGTGATTCACGAGAACGGCTCCATCACCATTCCCGCGGCGGCGTGCCTGAGGCCGACAGACAACACGGACAAGATCACCTTCATGCAAAGCTCGCGTGGCGGCTGGCAGGTTCACTACCAGCGATTGGGCAAGCGACCTGAACTGCTGAAGTACACCGTCGAGGCTCCGAAGGCCGGCAAGTACAGCCTGACCGCAAATGTGGCTACAGTGGCGCGCAAGCAGAGCTGTATTCTCCGGCTCAACCGTCGAACGCTAATTGATATCAACCTGCCGTTCTCGCTCGGCATGTGGGAGGATACCGAGCCGGTGACGATCGACTTGCGCGATGGCCGCAATACGCTCATGTTCACCTGCCGAGCCCCGAACCGCGGTGTAAGTATCAAGGAATTCGCCCTCACGCCCGTGAAGTAGCCCCATCAGGATCGGCCGTTCAGCGCTGTCGTCTTTGGGCACGATAATTGGCGCAAACGGGCACTGGGCAGCGAAGGCAGTATCGGCTGTCTGGGATAGACTTTTGAGCCTGCGCGAAACCGCCGTGTCCTGGGTTGGAGTAACGCCTTTAGGCGGGATCTTCGGCCCCCAAGCCCGGCTAAAGCCGTTACTCCAACTCCGCTATCCCAGGTGGAAAATGTTTACTATTCTCCGCTCCGCCTAATTACTGCCCGCCTGGGAATCCGTCCATGATATTCATGAATCCGCTACTTCTGTTCGCGGGACTTGGCATTGCGCTACCGATCCTGGCGCACCTGCTCAACCGCGAACGGGTCAAGCGCACGGACTGGGCGGCGATGCAGTTCCTGAACCGGAGTATCCATGTTCGATCCACGGAGCTTCGTCTGCGGGACTTTCTGTTGCTGCTGCTCCGCTGCCTGGCTGTCCTGCTGCTGGCCCTCGCGCTCTCGAAGCCCGTGATGGAGAAGGTCGAGGGCATTGCCTCGGGGCTTGGCGAACGCCGCACGGGTGTCATCGTTGCGCTGGATGTCTCTTACAGTATGCAGCACAGCGACGGCACCTCGACGCGATTTAAACGGGCGCTCAAGAAGATTGGGACGATCGCGGAGGGCATCCATCCTGGCGACCCCGTGTGCCTGGTTCTCCTTGGGGCGGAGCACCGGGTTGTGGCGCGGAACATGGCGTTCGATTTCGGGCGTTTCGAGACGATGCTTCAGGGCCAGCAGACCACTCCGGAGTCTCTCGACCTCGACAGTGTTCCGTTGACGCTGAAGGATCTGGCCGAGGGGATGGACGCGCCGCAGAAAGAAATCTACATCGTGACGGATATGCAGAAGCAGGACTGGAAGAATCGGCCTGCGTGGTGGCGCGAGGCGTTCAATGATCTGAGCCGGAGCGCCTCGACCATCATCGTTCCGGCAGGCGGCGGTTCTGACAACCTGGCGATCACGAAGCTGGAACTCGTTTCCGGCGTGCTTCGCAAAGACACGATTGCGCGGTATCGCGCGACGGTGCGGAACTGCGGGACGAATCCCGTTGCGAATGTCCGGGTCAAGGGACTGGCCGACAACATCACCGTGGACACCAAAACGATTCCCGCAATTGCGGCGGGGGCCTCGGAGACGGTTTCGCTGTTTGTTCACTTTCACAATTCCGGATCTGTCCGCATCAGCGCCGAGCTTGAACCGGACTCGCTGCCGGAAGACAACGCTCGTCGCACCGTAGCCATCATCCGGGATAAGGTGTCCGTGCTGTCTGTTGACGGTTCGTCGGGGAGCGGCAGTTCCGTCGCGTTCATCGCGGCAGCGCTTCGGGCTCGCGGCAATGGCGCGGGTCAGGAGGATTTCACCGTTCAGTCCGTGCCATGGGTTGACCTTCCGGCACAAGACCTGGCGCGCTTCGACGTCGTGATTCTGCAGGACGTCCCCGATATCACCCCTGACCAGGCTCACGCTTTCGAGGACTACGTTCGCGCAGGCAATGGTCTGATCTGGTTTGCCGGCGACAACCTGGATACCGCGGCCTGGAACAAACGGTCGGCGCTGAATGGGGTGTCGCTGCTCCCGGCCGTGATCGATCAGGCCGTTAATACGAGCGACGCGTTAGGTGTGGGAAGACCCCTTGACCCGACGATGCCCGATCATTCTGTGTGCCGGCCGCTGTTCTCGCTGCCGGAGGATCTGCTCAGTGAAACCCGTTTTCGGAAAGTGCTGCAGGTCAAGCCCGCGGCCACCAGCTTTACAGTGTTGTCACTTGCCGGCACGGCTGCGCCTGTGCTCATCGAACACTCGATCGGACGCGGACACGTTTTTATGTTCACCACCTCCGCGGATCCTGCGTGGAACAACATGGCGGTCACGCCGGTCTTCCCGATGGTTCTGCAACAGATGGTGACCTATCTCACGGCCCGTGAGTTCGAGAAGCCGCGGCTGGTCGGCGATTCGCTGTCGTTGTCTTACGTGGATCAGCCGGATGCGAGCGAAGCCGTGTTCGATACGCCGTCGGATGAAACGATCACCGTTCCCGTCCGCGAGCATCGCAACCAGTATGTGGCTCTGCTGGAGCATGCCCGCGAAGCCGGCTTCTACCTCGCCCGGGTCAGCCTGCAGGCGCCCGGTATGCCGATCGCAGTCAATGTCGATACCAAAGAGTCGAATGTCGGCTGCCTTTCCGCGGCCGAGACGATGAGCCGTTTTGAGGGGACGGACATCATGGTCGCCCATTCGGACGCGGATCTGATGGATGCCGCGGAACGCTCGCGCACGGGGCGATCATTCTGGCTCTCCTTCATGCTGGCAGGTCTCGGGCTGCTGGTCATCGAGAGCCTATTGGCGCATCGCATGCACAGCCGACCGGCCGCCGCGAATCAAACCCGGCCTGGCCCGGCCAATGCGGAGGCCGTCTAGATGTTTGCCTGGCTTTTCAGCAACGAACAGATCGAACAGGTGTTCTGGGCGCGTCCGATCTCATCGGTGGCCATGGCGGTGGCTTTTGCCGCGGTCGTTGCCCTGACCGTCTTCCTTTACCGCCGAAGGCAGGGGTTGCCGGCGTGGGTTCGGATGGTGGTTGCCGTTTCCCGGCTCGTGGTTTTGAGCCTGATCGTGGCCGTCGTTTTCGAGCCGACCGTGACGGTTAAGCGGACGCGCACTGTGAATCGCCGTCTGCCCGTGCTGATCGACGTATCCGAAAGCATGTCCGTCAAAGACCAGCGCAAGCGGTCTGAGGATGTCGGCGAAGCGGCCGCCGCGCTTGGAATCCTCCCACTTTCGGCGACACCGGAGGAGGTAAACCGGATCGCCATGGGGCTCGATGCCAAACAGAGCCGGGCCATTGCTGGGGCCTCGCGGTTAGACTTGGCCAGGAGTCTGCTGTCGCAGTCGGCGAGGACGATATTCGACACCATCGGCGGCGATGTTGACGTCAGCTACTATGCGTTCGGCAAGGCTCTGCACCGGCTGGGCGACGGCCAGAACGGCGGCGCCAAGGCTCTGGCCACGCTGCAGGCCGATGAGACTGGAACATCGATCGCGGAGTCTCTCGAAACGGTAGCCAAAACGGAACGCGGCGCGCCCCTGGCAGGGATCGTTCTTCTTTCCGATGGATTGGATACTTCTTCGCGCCGGGCAGAAGCCGCGGTGCATGACTTCGGCGCTCGCGGGATTCCGGTCTATACCGTGCCGATGGGAATTGCCGATCCGGACGACGTCTCCATCCGCAATGTCATCATGCAGGAAGTCGCCTTCTCCGGCGACAAAGTTCCTGTCCGCGTCCAGCTCCAATCCAAGGGCTACGAAAAGAGGACGGCTGACTTGACCGTGCTCCTCAACGGCAGAGGGGTGGCCCGGAAAAACGTATCGCTCGAGGGCGGCCTGCAGTTCGAGGAGATCTTCTTCAACGTCGACGTGCATGAAAAAGGTGCGGCTCAGGTCGAGATAGCCATCGAGCCTTTCACCGACGAGGCCACCGCGGCGAACAACCGGGTCGAGCGCAGCGTCCGGGTCGTGAATGAAAAGATCAACGTGCTCTGCATCGAAGGCAGCGCCCGCTGGGAGTACCGTTACCTTCGCGCCATGTTGAAACGAGACCCGCGCATCAACACTACGTTTATTGCCACACGCGCCCAGCCGGGACTGGCGCAAAGTTCATCCGAATACATCGCCAGTTTTCCGGAGACGCGTGAAGATGCCTTTGCTTACGACCTCGTGATTCTCGGCGATGTGAACGCGGCCTTTTTCACGGCTGAAGCCTTCCTGCGGCTGGAGGAACTGATCAAGGAACGCGGCGGATCGCTGCTCATGCTGTGCGGCGCGCGATTTGCCCCGGCCAGCTATGCCGGGACTGTGGTGGAGCGCATGCTTCCGGTCGAATTCGATCCTGCCGCTTCCTGGGAAGATGTGGATGAGGGCGTCTATCCCGTGCTCACGCCCGAGGGCCGGAGCAGCCTGGTCATGACGCTGGAGACGGATCAGGAAGAGAACGACCTCGTCTGGAGCCGGGTTGCTCCACTTGACCGCATCCCGCCGCTCCTGGCGCCCAGGCCCGGCGCCACCGTGCTTGCCGAGCTCTCCGACACACGGTCACGCACCGACCGTTACCCGCTGGTGGCCTGGCAGCGTTACGGCACCGGCAAATGCATGGTGATGGGCACCGACCGCCTCTGGCTGCTTCGCTTCAAAACGGGCGACAAGTATCACTGGCGGGTCTGGTCTCAGTGCATCCAGTTCCTCACCCTGTCGCGGCTCATGGGCGAGCATAAGAGGATTCGCCTCGAAACTGACCGGGCCGCTTACCCGATTGGCGGCCAGGTCATGCTCTACGCACATCTGCTTGACGATGATTTTGAACCGGTCACCCAGCCAGGTTTTGAGGTCGAGGTCAGCGCGCTGGACGCAGGAGAATTGGGCGAACCGCAACGCGTCACCCTCCGACCCGATGCCTCGAATACCGGGCTCTACGAAGGCTATTTCTCCCCGCCCCGCCCCGGCGGTTACCGCGTGCAAGCCAACGCGAATGACCGTCCGCTCTCCAACACCACCGAATTTCAGGTGGCCGATCTCAAGCCGGAACTGGCCAACACTGACATGCAGATCGAACACCTGCGCCGCATTGCCGACATCTCCGGCGGCGACTGTCTCAGTATCCGGCAACTGAAGAACCTGCCCGCTCTACTCAACCGCGACCCGCACACCACCACGATTCGCACCGAACGCCCCCTGTGGGACAACGGCCTGGTCGCCTTCCTGCTGGTCGCCCTGCTGGGTCTCGAATGGATTCTGCGGAGGAGGTACGACCTGCCATGAGCCAGCCGCTCCAATCACAGAATCAGCTCGAGACGCGCCTGAGAACCGTGTGGCGGCGTGGGCTGGTGCTGCACCTTGCCGCGGGCATACTGGCTTCCTTGCGCTGGGGAATCCTGTTGTTTCTGATCGGTATGGCCGTTGACTGGATGACGCACATGCCTGCTCCGGGGCGCATTGGAATCCTCGTCACATTGCTGGCCGTTTCGGTGTATAAGGCTTGGAACTGCGGGTGGCGTTACGCACGCACTTTCAACGCGGCAAACACGGCGCTGCAGATTGAAGAACATCATGGCGACCTGGAGAGCCTGCTGGCTGCTGCTGTCCAGTTCCGTGATGCCAGGCAATCCAGCGGGACGTCTGATTCACTGCGCGATGAAACCTGTCGTCGTGCCGAGGAAGCCGCCGCGCCATTGA
>Ga0066833_10000516_pt1 | contig 15810 bp, 10 predicted proteins | sample ETNtaG_13_FD_66728 | JGI IMG/M metagenome (GOLD analysis project Ga0066833, IMG submission 66728) | Marine microbial and viral communities from oxygen minimum zone, Eastern Pacific Ocean - ETNP201306PF47B | ecosystem: Environmental > Aquatic > Marine > Oceanic | place: Pacific Ocean: Eastern...
TTTCGCAGGCTCTTTCGCGAGCACGTAGCATTCATCTGAGGTATCCGCGTGTTTCCGCGCGGGAGCGATTCCCCAATGTGCCAGAAGGTCACCCTTTCTTGCTTTCCAGTTCAGAGCACCAAGTTGTACGTATTCCTTGGAATGCCCCTCCAGGCGAAACTCCTTACGCTCGATGACCTTCAGACTGTTTCCTTTCTGCCTGAGAAGGAAAACGGGACAGAGAGTTCCAGGAGGTGCGTCAGTGTAGATTCGGGCACCTTTTATCATCCCCTCTTCGGGTACAGGTGAACCTGCGTAGATGTTCATGACGTTTTTCTCACCATCGTGCTTCCCTTTGGAGGTTTCGTTGCCCAGCCAGATTCTGTCTACCTGTTCAAAAAAGTCTGCCAAGTCTTTCATTTCTTTTTTAAGTTGTGCAGGGCTTTTAGTAGGCTCCTTTTCTGCGGGCTTCTGGGTTTTCCTGGCATTGTTGGGCTTCGGCTGTTGCTGTTGATTTCCTTTCTGCAGAGTGAGTGAAAACATGTTGATTACCTCGTCCTGAAAGTCCTTTGAGTAGATGGCGACCACCTGCCTGCCTCTGTCAAGGTGCAAATCTTCCAGAGTAGCGGACGCCTTCTTGTTCCAATCGCCCGTCGGCTTAAGGTGAGGGACTATTTTCTTGCGGCCTGCTCGAATCTCAACTTGTGAGGCTTTGTTGCCTGCTTTGGAGTATTCAAGGATGACCTTGTAATGACCGGCATCCTTATTCTCGACTACCCAGGAAAGAAAGTCCTTCTTGTCGGTCCAGAAGCCGATACTGTTCCCCTGAATCCTCAGCCTCTTTGCTTTACCGACCTCTCCCTTCTGGCTGAGATGGAGCATGTTTGAGGTCTCAGGCGTGAGCAGAAGCGATTCATCGCTCATGTGCACCACTTTGGCCCTGTCCAGATGTGGAATGAGTTGTTTGGAGTCCTCCTGGATTTCCTGCCGTAGTTTCCTTTGTGCCTGCCTGATTTCCTGTGCAGTCTGCTGCTGAGTTGCCGCAGCCTCTGTAACCCCTTGTTCAGCCTTCCCAGTTATTGCTTCTTCCTGCTGGTCTGTGGCGATGTTTGTTTCAGCCGGCTTTTCTTTTTCGTCCGGCTTTTCTGTTTCGGTCGGCTGCCGGGCAGTCGTCTCCCCTCGACCGCCGATAGGGGTTCGGGCTTGATCATCGGCGCCAAAGATGGCGTCAACCCCCTCTTTCCTGGTCAGCTCTTTCTCGGGTCCTTTCGTCTTCGTCATCTTCAGCCGCTTGGGTTTTTCCTCATCTGAGTTCTCCACATAAAAGTAGATACCCCCGCACAAGATCAGGACGGCGGCAATCGCTGCAGCAACTTTGGCTGAGCTGCCTTGGGATTGCGCCTTTGCGGCCTCAGTGCGACTGCGTCTGGTGATCGTGGTCTCTGGCTTTGATAGCTTCGACTGTTCGGCCTTGGTTTCTGCCTTATCGTCCGGGAGATTGGCGGATGGCTCAGTGGTCTTGGATGCTGCCGGTACTTCTCTGCCGTCGGATGATTCTGTTTCTCTGGAATCAGTGGGCGTTTCTGCTGATTCTTCTGCGCTTGGTTTTGATGCCGTGGTTTCGTCTGCAGGGGGCGTTTCTGTTACCGGCAATTCATCGCGTGTGGTTGTAGGGGTCTCTGCTGCTGTAGGCGCAGTCTCTGCTTTCTCCCCGGTCTCTGTGACGGGATTGGGTTTTGTCTTTTCTTTCTTGGCGCTCTCTGTTTTCTTCTTCTTCCTCACTTTTGTTTTCTTTTTCACTTCCGGGTCGGGCTTCGTTTCTGTTTCATCCTGCTTCTGTTGAGGCACGAGACTCGGAATCACCAGCGAAGGCTTCTCCGGTTCTGTTGGTGCCGGGCTTTCTTCAGGTTCGGCTGCAAACCCTGGCATCTCAGTCGATTCCGTTTCCGGCTCGACTTCCTGAGGGGCCACATAATCGAAAAGCGGTGTCGGTGTGTCATGGAGAACCGGTGATACTGTGTCTGGTTCCGGCCTGACCGGTTCGGTTGCCTGCATGGCCGGAGTGCCAGCAACGGGTGTCGGCGGCAGAGAAGGGACGGCGGGCATTACCGGGTGGGGCTCAGACGGCGCGCCGAAAGGTTCTCCTACCGCCGGGTATTCGGTGGTCTCTGCTGTGGGGGAGCCGGAGACGACCAATGGGTGACGCTCACATTTCCCTACCGCACGTTCTACTGCATTGAAGAGCGCGTTCGTCTGTTCGGGGCTCAAGTATTGCCATTCCCTTAGAAGATCCCATGGCTTGGCTTCCTGACCTGATTCGCGTGCGGCGCGTAATGCCTTTTCGGCACTCGATGCCTGCTCAGGGTTGATAAAGCCCTGAGTCTCCGCGTACAACAAATAGAGACGTTCTGTTCGATTAAACATTTGTACTCAACAACCACACAGCCCGGCTCCCTGTACTTCATGAAGGCCGCGAGTATAAGGAATCGATAAGGAGCGACAACGGCGATGAAGATGGAAATCCCGTTGACGGACATGCGAGTGCCCTCAGAATGCCTCCTTTCCAGATCCATCTGACCTTTCTCGATATGGACCTCTCAACGCCGCAAGCAAAGATACTGACATAATGCTCGCCTCGTTCTTCATTCTCATCGGAGCCATAACCATGGATGCGGATGCTGCCAATTACGATGAATCGAAAGTGCCGGATTACACTTTGACTGACCCGCTTGTGATGGCGAATGGCTCGAAGGTCGCTGACGCAGACTCGTGGCGGCTCAAGCGCCGTCCTGAAATCTTGAAGCTCTTTCAGGATCACGTTTATGGTCGCAGCCCGGGCAAACCGGGTGGCATGGAATTCGAGGTCTCTGAGGACCGTTCAGCGCTCGACGGTAAGGCTGTGCGCAAGGAAGTGGATGTCTTTTTTCTGGGCAAGGAGAAGGGCACCAAAATGCGGATGTTGATCTACATCCCAAAAGAGGCTGAACGGCCTGTGCCTGCATTTATCGGACTGAACTTCCGCGGCAATCATACCATTCATGAAGATCCGGAGATTTCAGTCACCGACTCGTGGGTGACCAATGACAAGAATATCGGGTACAAAGATCATAAGGCGAGCGATGAATCAAGAGGCAGCCAGGCAGGCCGTTGGCAGGTGGAGAAGGTGATCTCACGGGGGTACGCGCTTGCGACGATCTACTGCGGCGATATCGATCCCGATTTCCACGACGGCTTCAAAAATGGAGTGCATCCGCTCTTCTATAGGGAAGGCCAGAAGACCCCAGCACCAGACGAATGGGGCACTGTCGGGGCCTGGGCCTGGGGGCTAAGCCGAGGGCTGGATTACCTTGAGAAGGATGCTGCGGTCGACGGTAAGCGAGTCGCGGTGATGGGTCATTCGCGTCTGGGCAAGACCTCGCTTTGGGCCGGCGCAACGGACGAGCGGTTCGCACTGGTGATTTCCAATAACTCGGGCTGCGGTGGCGCGGCCCTTTCGAAACGTGCGTTCGGAGAGACGGTTGGGCGCATCAACCGATCGTTCCCGCATTGGTTCAACGGCAATTTTAAGAAATACAATGACAACGAAGGGGCTCTCCCTCTCGATCAGCATATGCTCATTGCGCTGATGGCGCCGAGGCCGGTCTATGTGGCGAGCGCGGTTGAGGATCGATGGGCGGATCCTCGCGGTGAGTTTCTTTCCGCGTTTTATGCATCGCCTGTCTATAAACTGCTCGGCAAAGACGGTATGTCCGCCGAAGAGATGCCGGAGCTGAACAAGCCAATCATGAGCATCATCGGCTATCACATCCGATCAGGTAAGCACAATGTGACCGCTTACGACTGGGAGACATATCTGGACATTGCGGACAAGCACATGCGGTAGGGGCGGCCTCCTACCTGTCCTTCCGCCTGAAGAACTTCTTTTTCTTCTTTTCTTTCTGCTGTCCAGGCACCATTTTCTGTCCAGTGATGGTGATAGGCACGAGCTTGCTGACGGCTTGGCCGGTCCACAGACGGACATACGCCTTCCGGCCAAGGCCGGCGATTTCTTTGTCCGAAAAATGGAGGCTGGCCAGACAGGTCTCATAGCTGTTTGTGTAACCGGCCTGGAGGTAGTAATCGCCGGGCGGAAAGGGCGTCTTGGGCTGAAGAGTGTAGAAACGACCCACCGTTGATTGCTGCAGAAGCACTGCATAAACCGAATCGCTCTTGCGGCGGGTGCCGACCTTTGCCATGTCAGATCGCCAGACTTCTTTGCCTGACTTTCTGTCTATCAGAGCAAAAAGAACCAGCCATCCTTCCTTGCGGAGCTCGTTGTAAACGGTCACCGGTATAGTGCCCGCGTTCATAAGCCGGAAATCGACAAGAACCGCCTCCGCATTGGAGTAGACAGATTTGCTGGTGCGGATAAGGACCCGCACGTCGGTTTTGTTGGATGGGCCGGTTAATGGGACATATCCAGAACCGCCCTGTTGAATACGCCGCCGGGCCGATTTCAGATCCGGAAGCGCTTTCTCGGCTGATAGGGCCGGGAAACTCAATAAGATGGTGATGGCTGAAAGAGCTTTAATCATGGATGAGCATCACTTAACAGAGGGCTGAAGGAGGTTGCCTGATTGACCCGGGAGCCTATGCAGTAATCAGTCGGCTGCAACGATGTGTAGACTGTTGACAGGATGTCCGCCCAATCTAAGATAATTTGGCGCGTTCGACAGGTTATCTCCCTCTCGTCATATACCACCAGTCATGCAAGATACCTTCAGGAATCATCCCACAAAAATCCTGGCCGGCATGACGCCGGTCCTATTGGTTGCCACTTTTCTTTTCGTGCCGGGCCTGATTGCGGAAGATGGATCAGATGCCAAGGCAAAGATACAGGAGCTCGAGAACGAAATTACCCGGCTGAAAGCAAAGATAAAATCTCTGGAAAATGAGAACGACATGCTGCGCGCCAAGGCCCAGGGCAGCGACCTGACAAAGGTGAAGGCAAAGGTGAAAGAGCTTGTAAAAAGCCTTCGCGGCAATTCGTCCCAGCGGTTCAGGGCCCGGCAGGAGCTTCGCAAGATTGGGCGCATGGCAGTGCCTTCTCTCATTGAGGCGACCCGCAGTTCTCATCCCTTCGTAAAGCAGACAGCGATTCAGACCCTGGGCGATATCCAGGACAGGTCCGCAGTGCCTGCCCTGCTCGAAGTGCTCGCGGGCCCGAGCACCGATCTGGCCGCCAATGCCAACCGCGCCCTGGGCAAGATCACCCGCCAGTATTTTGGCATCATCGGCCTCGATGAATCGGAAGAAGAGCGGAAAGCGGTGATCGAGAAGTGGAAGGAATGGTGGAAGGAGAATGAGGAGAAGTGAAGAGGTGGTTGACGGTTGATAGTTGAGAAATCTTGTATCTGGCATTCGCGTTGGACTCCACCCTCACCGAAACCGCCCGTGAATGACAGGCAGCGGCTCTACTGGCGACTCTGATATCTTGGTTGCCTTTGACAGGCGGACCAGCGCGGCCACCGCGTCTTCATTGTTCGCGGCGTGCAGTTCCAGCAGCGGCTGGCCGGCATCTATCTCATCGCCCACTTTTGCTTTGATAACGATACCGACTCGATGATCGATTCTGTCGTTCTTTGCTTTTCTGCCGCCGCCGAGCTCCACACAGGTCATGCCGAAATCCTTTGCGTTGATCGCTTCTACCCAGCCTGCGGAACTTGCTTCGAGGTTCTGAATGACTGGCGCGAGCGGCAATCGGTCAAGGCGGTCGATTTCCTTGACTTGCCCCCCCTGCGCCTCAACGAGCTGTTTGAATTTATCCAGAGCTGCGCCTGAAGAGATAACGTCATCGATGCGCGCCCTGTCTTCTGCGGTGGGCTGTTCGAAGCCCTCTACGGGGGGGGCCATCTCTGAATCGATTTCATCCGGAAGAGCCGGTTTGCCCTGTTCGCTCTGCCAGAGCAGCTCGGTCACTACTGCATAGATCAGTTCCATGAAATCCGAAGGTCCGTTGCCGCGCAGCGATTCGACCGCTTCCTTGACTTCCAGCGCGTTACCGATGGCTCGGCCCAGAGGCTGCTCCATATTCGAGATCAATGCGGACATGCCGCGTCCTACTCTTTTGCCAATATCGACCATCAGGTTTGCTAGGACTTTGGCTTCGCCGACGTCTTTCATAAAGGTGCCGCTCCCGGCTTTGACATCCAGGACGATGGCATCAGACCCCGCGGCAATTTTCTTGCTCATGATGCTTGCGGCGATGAGGGGCAGGCTTGGGACGGCACCGATGACATCCCGCAACGCGTAGAGCTTGCCGTCCGCGGGCGCGAGTTCGCGGGTCTGTCCCGCCAGGACGAAACCTGTCTCCTGAAGTTGCCTTCGGAATTTCTCTTCGCTGACCTCCGAGCTCCAGCCGGTGATGCTCTCCATCTTGTCAATAGTGCCGCCGGAGTAGCTCAGCCCTCGTCCGGTCATCTTTGCCACCGGTAATCCGAGCGCGGCGGCAATGGGGCCCGCCACAAGAGTCGTTTTATCTCCGACGCCGCCGCTGCTGTGTTTATCGACGATGACCGTCCCAGGCGGAACGGAGCCGTGAAGGTCAAGTTGGTCGCCGCTGGCAGCCATGGCAAGTGTGAGGCTGCGCGTCTCTTCGACATTCATGCCCTGAAAGTAAATCGCCATACAGAGCGCCGCGGCCTGGTATTCGGGGATACGCTCGGCGGTGTATTCCCAGAAAAAAAACTCGATCTCATCCTGAGTGAGAACCTCGCCGTCTCGCTTTTTTTCGATGATGGAAAGAGCATCCATGTTTTATCTGGAATCAGGTATCAGGAGTCGGCTGGATACCGATTGTAGTGCGACTCTGGTGAGTTTCAGTCTGGAGTTATTCGCACGGATGCAGGTGCCCGATGCTCCCTCACCGCATCTCCTGTCCGCCATCCACCAGATGCCAGCAGCCCGTGATGTAAGACGCTTTGTCGCTGGCAAGAAAAGCGACCAGGTTAGCCACGTCTTCCACGGTGCAGGGGCGCTTCAAGGGCACCTGATCGATGTAATGCTGCTCGACTTTTTCGACGCTGATACCGAGCTTGACAGCATAGGATTGTTTGAGCTCGTCACTCCAGTTTCCGCTGCCGTGAAGTACGTTGCCCGGACAGACGGAGTTCACTCGAATGCAGTCCGGTGCAAATTCTTTTGCCCAGCCTTGGGTCATGATGACGACGCCACCTTTGGATGCGCTGTAGGCGGAGTTAGCCGCGGAGCCTCGCAGCCCGGTTTTGGAGGCGATATTGACGACTGAACCACCGCGCCCGCCGGCCCTTATCTTTGGCACGACGGCCTGGGCAACAAGGAAGTAACCTTTGAGATTGATCGCCATGGTGAGATCCCATTTGTCTTCCGGAAAATCCTCAATCGGATAAGACAAGGTGACGCCCGCGTTGTTGACCAGGCAGTCGATGCGGCCGAAACGTTCCATTACTGCTTCCGCCATTGCCTGGCACGCGTCTCTGCTGGTGACATCTACACGCACGGCCATAGTCTGGACGCTGTATGTTTCAGCCAGTTCATCGGCAGTGGTCTTTGCGCCTTCTTCATTCAAATCGGCGATAACGATGTTGCCCCCGGATGCAGCGAACTCTGTGGCGATTCCCTTGCCGATCCCGGATGCCGATCCGGTAATGATGATCGTCTGATTCTCAAACCTGATTTCCATGCTAATCCTCTACTTCTATTGCTTTCTTCTGATGCCGCGCTCTCCCTGTTTGCGAGAGGAAGTATATGGTCTTGTCCCGATCTCGATACTCGTTTGATTCTGTTCGAAATACACTGCCACTCCAATTGCGTGGGGTCTGCGCCGCAATCATGGCTTACATCCGATGTCCTGTTGCAGGCTTGGATTTCTGCCGGATGGATGAGGACCGTAATGGCTGCTTTCAGTCCTTTCGCCTGGCAACGCCGAATTTCAGTCCGATCGAGCCTACTTGGACTTTCTGTTTTACGGGGACATTGCGCTCGCCGAAGGACTGGGCCTGGTCGATGTATTCGATGCCGACCTGTTCGCCTTCGAAGACTTCGAGCAGCCCCTGCGTGGAGGCACCGATGTTGAGCCGCGTGGCGATCAGACCCTCAAACACTCCTGTCTTGAAACCTGATTCCTCCAGGATGAGCGTTTCCATGTCACCGCCTTCGGTGCGAAGCGTTGCGCTGACTTTGTCCTTAACGAGGTCCGCGAGGTTCATATCGGGGTCAGTGACCCGGATGCGCAGCGGGGCGCCCGGGATGATCGCCTGCTGCTCCTCATCGTCTTTTGAAAGCACTTCGACCCTGGCGTCCGAGCCGAGGAACTGGATGTCACCCCACGTATTCGGGTGCAGGCTGGAGATGATCCTCACGTTGGCTGACCAGTAGTAATAGACGTCCGTGCCGGTATCGAGCTGGAAGTTAAAGCCGATGATGCGGCCCGGTTTAATATCGCCTTTGCGAAGCAGTTTCTTGGGAATCATCATCTCGAATGCCCAGCCATTCTCTGTTTCTCTTGAGACACGGGGCGCGACATCCTGCGTGTAAGGGATGCGGCGGGCTCCCTGGAATTCTTCGGTCTTCTCCATGTATGCCTCCCACACACTGGCCAAGCGATTGTCTCTGTGGCCGAAAGGGAATGCGAAGAACTGGTGCGTGTTGGCCTCGCCGCGCTTGTTGAACTTGGTGTTCAGCGTGTCGAGGAAAATCTCGACGCAGTCGTTTAACCAGAAGGCCGGTATCTTGACTTGGTCTTCAAGCTTGCCGGAAGTATCGATCGCATCGACCGCGAACCACATTCCGGCCGAGCCGTACGCTACCCAAGCCTTCATGTTCTTCGGCGTCACCTTGCCCCGCTTGGCGCCTTTGACGACGGGAAGAAGCTCGAGGGATGGGAGGTCTTTCCAATCGGACAGATCACCGTCGACCTTGATGACGTCTCCGTGCAGAAACGGGATGCCTGAGAAGCGATTGGTTTTGAATTCCGGTTCGGTAACTTTCCGTTCCTTCTCCGGCGTTTCTTCTGCTGATTCCGCGGAATCCGTCTCGGGAACGTAAACCATGGCCGGCAGGATGGTCTTCTCGTCTTTGACTTCCACCACCTCGCCTTCTGCTCCCTTTAGGTCAAAGGCGCTGCCGGTGATTTGCCCGCGCTCCTTGATGGTCTCAACGATCTTTTTGTATGCCTCGGCATCGACATCGCCGATTCCGCGGAAGCGCCGCAGGGATTGCTTACGGCTCTGGTGGCGTTGCCTGGCCGCGGCGAGCCCGGCTTTTCCAGGCTGGCCAAGAAAACCATCCCGGCCCGATTCGAGCTGATTTTTGAGATTTCCAAGACGTTCGAGCGCGGCCGCCTTCTCCCGTCCCTCCTCGCTGCTGTCGCCGAGCGAAGCCAGCTTTGACTGCGCGGGATACAGTCCGGATTTGATCACGCTCGGCATCTGTTGATTGGCAGAAGCCGCTCCGGCTTTTGCTGCTCCTGCGGCTACGCCTTTTATGTGTTTCGAACCCTTGCTTTTGCCGTGAGGGCCGTGTTCGCCTTTTGCGTGCTCACCCTCTTCTTCGCCGTGTTCGCTGTCTTCTGCTTCACCTTCGCCTTCTGCCTCTGCTCCAGCTTCGTCACGTGGCGGCAGTTGTTCACCGACCTGCTGAGCGAATGCCACGTCCGCGTCTACTTTTTCAGTGACACCTTCACCAAAGATCTTTTCGAGCTCGTTTTTCAGTTCTGCTTTGAATGCCTTATTCAACACGCGCTCGGCTTTGAGACGTTTGTCCACAGACTGGCCGACTTTCTTCATAATTGTCGGCAAAGCGCGCTCGGCGTACATGTTGTCGAACTGCTTTCTCACGTGCTCGGACAGCTTTCCCTGGCGGAGTTCATCGACCTCATCCAGAAGTTCCTTTCCGGCGCTCTTGCCGCTGCCGAAACCAACCTTCTTCTGAGCATCGGCAATGGTCTTTTGCAGTTTGGCAAGTTTGTCCGCTGCGGCGTCAAGCTTTTGGGATGCATCACCTGGATTCTGGGCCTCCAGCAGCGATTTCTTCGCGCCGATCAAGTCTTCCTTTGCTCCTTCCAGGGCTGGTCTGTAATTGTCCTGTTTGAGGCCCTCAGAAGCTGCTGCAAGGTTTTGCGTTGTCGGCTCGGCCTCTGCCTCTTCATCTGCGCCGACTCGTCCTTCGGCTTTCTCCTCTTCTTTGGACGGGCCTGATTTCTTTTCTCCGTTGGCCCCATCTGCCAGTCCTTTTTTAAGAGAAGGCAAAGATTTCGTTCCAGGCTGATCCTCAGTCTGATCAGCAGAAGTCTTCGCAACCTCGCCTCCCTTTGAGAAATTAATCTCATCCTGTGTGGCGTCCGTTGAGCTGGCTTCCTGCTTCTTCCTGGTTCCTGATCTCTGATTCTTGATTCCCACCTTTCCCGCTGCTTGCGCGGCCTGCTGCAAAGTCGTTCCAGCTTTCTCAAGACTCTTTTCCAGCCCCGAAATCTCACCCGCAGATTTTTCTGCGCTCTTTCCAGAATAGGCCAACTCGCGGGTCACACGGGTCGCCTCTTTGAAGTCACCACTTTCGCTGGCCGCTTTTTTATCTTCATCGAGCCTGGCAACCTGGTCTGCCTGGTGGGCCGATTCCCTTGCGAGCTTGTTAGTCAGCTCTGCGGCGATGCGAAGCTGTACAGCGGCCTGGGCGCGGTGCAGTCCAGCCACCGCATGGCCGGCTTCGTGCTGGCCGGATTCGGCGTCCTTACTGGCTTTTCCAGGCTCACCTTTGTTCGCGCTGTCGCCGGACGATTTTGCGTGCCCTGCTGTGTGGGCAACAGCTTCGGATTCGAGCTTCTTCAGAAATTTGCTGGCCGCGGGCATGTGATATTCGAGCTGGTCGGCCGCGGCCTTAATGCGTTTCGCTGCCTTGGCAGTAAGCGCGGCAGCGGCATGAAGCTCGCCGCGCTTCTTTCTGACCGCGGCTCTGCGCGCCGCTTCTCCCTTCTTGTCGTTCTTCGCCTGTGCGGCCTTCAGGGCCTCGGAATCTTCTCCGAGATCCTTCTTCGCCTTCTTCAGACTTGCGGCGGCTAATTTGAGCTCGTTGACTGCCGCTTCCATTTCCTTGTCTGCCCGACGCAGCCTGGTGAGCGCGGCCGCTTCTTCGTTCTCAACTGTCTTTTTGAGGTTGTTGCCGACCGGGTGTCCGATGCGTTTGCCTAATTCTCTTTGATAGTTGGCCGCGATCTCCTGCGCAATCTGCCTGGCCTGAGCTAGGAGCTCCTCCATCAGGGTGTTCTGATGATCTCGCTGGAGCATTTCGGTCAGTCTGTTCAGTAGAGATTCTTTCAGCTCCTGCAGCTTCTGTTCGGCGACTTCAATTTCGAATTCCTCCATGTCTTCGAAGAGATCAGCAAAATCATCCAACTCGAGATCGAGTTCCATGAGCAGCTCATCCCAGTAGAAATCCATGAGCTCTTCAGGCATGAAGTCGGAAACAAGATCCTCATAAAAGCCCTTGAGTTGTTCGTCGACGAGCTCTTCTTTCAACACCTCCTTTACAGCCTCTTCACCTTCCTCAACAGCCTCTTCCTTTGCCGTTTTCTCCTCGCTTTTCTTGCGCTCTATTTCCGCTTTCTGTTTCACCTTTTCCTGGTGACGCATGTAGGCCGGCACGCCGACGAGGGCGCCGACAATGAGGTGGGCAAAGACCGAGCCAATGACGAACTTCTCGAATCGAGTGGCGTTCCAGCGTTTGTGAAAGGTCTTCCACTCACGGTTCCTTCTTGTCTTCATCTCGAACCTCGACTTCCTCGTAGATGGTATTGATGCCGGCGAGTTTCAGGACGTTTTTTACCTGCATGAACTGGCTGTATTCACAACGGGCGTCGCAACGGATGATCACCGGGCGTTGCGACTGGTCGGCAGGTCGCTGCTGAAGCTTATCAAGCAAAGTTTCAAGATCCGGTAATTGCTCATCATCGGCGCCGGTTCGGAAAAAGTATTCGCCATCAACGGTGATGCTGATGGAGTCTACATCGTCGCGGGTAATGGTCTGAGGCTCATCGGCTTTGGGCAGCACTATCTTGAAGACTTTGGACTCTTCAATGAAGGTCGAAGTCAGCATGAAGAAAAGGATTAACAGAAAGACGACATCGATCATCGGGGTTATGTCGAGGTCGTCGCCTTCCGACTGATCGGTTTCTGCGAGGCGGAGTCTCATGCGGCGTCGTCCGCTTGCTCAGAGGTTCCTTCACTGCCTGTCTCCCTCTCTTCTTCGCTCGCTTCTTTCTTTTCTGCGACCGGCGCTGCTTTTACTGTCTTAATGACATCGATGAAGATTTCCTCGAATTCTGCCTGTATGCGCCGGATCTTGCTTCGGAAATAGGTGGATGCGATGATGGTTGGGATAGCGACGATTAGCCCGGTAGCAGTGGTGAGCAGCGCGACCTTGATCGCGCTGGCCAGTTTCTCTTTGCCGACGCCGGCCTCCTCGAGCGCATCGAAACCGAGAATCATTCCGATGACGGTGCCGAGCAGTCCGATGAGCGGCGCGATGCGGGCAATGAGGCTCAGGACGGACATGTTGTTGTTGAGAACCTGCAGGCCCCGTTCGCCGGATTCCACGAGCGAGGTTTCGATGTCCGCCGATGTATTCAGATACTCCTCGAGACCGCGGCTGAGGACGCGTCCGGCAAGCGAAGGGCTGGTGTGATGTCTGGCCACGGCCATCTCTGCCTTGCCTTCCTCGATGTGGGCCTGGATATCCTCCACGACGCCCGGATCGATCAACGAACTTCTGCGCAGCCGCAGTGCACGTTCGATGATCACCGCCACGGAAATAAGGGAGCAGAGCAGCAGCGGATGCATGAGCGGGCCGCCGAGCTCGTAGTAGTTAAGCAGTTGCTGCATGTTGACGGATGTTTTGCTGCGCTGGGGTCAGGCGGTTATATCAGTCGCAAGCGGTTACACAATAGTAGGGATCAGAAGCTTTCGTGAGCGCACCGGATTACTCTGTCATCATCCCAGCCTACAACGAAGAGCAATTCATTGCCGCCACGCTGGAAAGTGTGAATGAGGCGATGGAAGCCGTGCCACTGCTCCTGGGCGAGCTCATCGTGACGGATAATAATTCGAGTGACCGCACAGCGGAGGTCGCACGCGAGCATGGTGCAAAGGTTGTGTTCGAAGAGATGCAGCAGATCGCCCGGTCACGTAATGCCGGCGCTGCAAAAGCGGAGGGGCGCTACCTGATTTTTGTTGACGCGGACACGCTGATCACCGCGTCACTTCTGAAAACAACTCTGGACACCCTGGAGACCGGCGATTACTGCGGCGGCGGTACGCTGGCTTCTTTTGACAGAGATTGCGGTTGGCTGGTTGGGCGGCTCCTCGAATTGTGGACGTTTCTTTCGAAGACATTCAAGTGGGCAGCAGGTTCATATGTATTTTGCCGCAAGGAAGGCTTTGTGGACATCGGCGGCTTCAACGAGGAATTCTATGCCTCGGAAGAGCTGCATCTCTCCATCGCGCTCAAACGCTGGGGAAAAAAGCGCAAACTGAAGATGAAGATTCTCGACGAGCCGGTCGTCACTTCGGCCCGGAAAAGCGATTGGTATTCCACCGGACGACTGGTCGGGCAGTTCCTGATCTTCTTTGTGATGCCCTGGCGACTTAAATCGCGGGAAGGTTGCCGTCTGTGGTACGACCGGCCGGAGGAGGAACTAATGAAGAAACAGTGACACCGTTTCTTTACTCACCAAACTCAACGGTCACTTCCCTGATTAGCCCTTTGAAATAATTGTCTGGCCGGTAACCGCCGACGGGACTGATCGTATCCGCGCCGATCTGCAGGCCATCGCCGGGCATGGCCGAAACCAGGCCTGACACCTTTCCCGCCGCCCACTTTTCACCGTTCACAAAAATGGTGATCTCCTTTGTTTTCGAGAGCGTTGCTTTCAAGTCGGCCCAGCCTGTAGGCAGTCTTTTCTTTGCAGTCACGGGAACTCCCCTGCCGCCCGCCCTGATCGCAAAGCAGGGCCTTCCCTCTTTGAGGTAGAGTGAGAAGCCTTGAGTCTGTCCGCCCTGGGCGATGATCACTCCGTCTGAGCCGACGGCTTTGATGCGCGCTGAAACCGAAATGGCGAGCCCGGTCGGATTGGCAAGCTCCGATTTCTTGAGATCGAGATACTGACCTTTGCCGTTGAAAGACCACGCCTTTTCATCGCCATCGCCGAATCCAACGCCATGGTTTGTGAAGCGCTTTAGAGTCTCAATGGTTGCGGAAAAACGCAGCCTGGCCGGTTTGGCCGGAGCGCGCTTCTGAGTCTGAACAGGATGTTTTGGAAAGACGTCCCGCGCCCATTCGTTATGCAGAGCAGTAAGACGTTCGACAATTTCAGGATGCTTGCCCGCGAAGTTTTCAGACTCCGGTCTGTCACCTTCCAGGCTGAGGAGCTCCGGCCGGCGGCCGCTGATGAGTTTCCAGTTGCCTTCGCGCACGGCCCATTTTTTTGACCACTGCCAGTGCATCACTTTGTGATGAGTGGGCGAATCAGGTTTGTCGATGATCGTCCGCAGGCTCTGGCCGTCGAGCTTGACTCCAGGCAGTTCAATTCCGCAGTAATCCAGAATCGTGGGCATAAAATCCGCCGCAGTGATGGCCTGGTCGCGGGCCTGGCCTTTCGGTATCCGGCCGGGAAAACTGATCATCGCCGGAGTGCGGATTCCGCCCTCATAAAACGAGCCCTTGTTGCCGCGCCACTTGCCCGAAAAGCCTCCGCCGCCGTTGGCTCCGTAGTTGTGTCCTTTGGGCAGCCCGCTCTTGTGGTTGTCCGGCCGGATCGCGTAAGACTCTTTGGACGCGCCGTTGTCGCTCATGAACAGGATCATCGTGTTCTTTCGCAGGCCGAGCTCATCGAGTTTGCGCAGCACGCGGCCGATGCGGTCATCGGTAGTGGACAGAATTCGTGCGTATGAGCGGCGCGGCATCGGCAGGTCTTTGTAACGTTCATCGAATTTGGCGTCGTGCTGTTCCGGATAGTGCGGGATATTGAAGGCGGCATAGAGGAAGAAAGGCCGTTCCCTGTTTCGTTCGATGAATCCGAGCGCTTCGTCTGTCATGAGGTCGGGAAAATATTTGTCCCTCATGAATTGCTCTGCCACCCCGCGATAAAGATCGTGAAAGCCGCTGCCGTGCAGAAAGAAATGGTTGTAGTTATCGATGAAGCCGCCCCGGTGCCCAAAGAACTCATCGAAGCCCTGCTTCGTCGGGCCGTGGGTCGCGGCCGCGCCAAGGTGCCATTTTCCGAACAGGCCGGTGCGGTAACCGGCCTTGCGCAACGCCTCTGCAATCGTGATCTCACCGAGGTCCATATTTCGCCCCGTCTTGTCTTTAAGGTTGCCCTGGGTCCAGTGATTCACACCGGAACGCTGCGGATGCCGACCCGTCAGAAGCAGGGCTCGAGCCGGGCAACAGACCGTGTGCGCGTAGGACTGCGTGAAGCGGATGCCGCGCTCCGCAATCTGGTCCATGTTCGGCGTATAGAGATCTTTCGCACCGAACGCGTTGATATCCAGCGTGCCCTGATCGTCGGTCAGAAAGAGGACAACGTTGGGGCGTGTTTCGGCAAGGGCAGTTGAGGAGAGAAGAGCGATGAGAATTAGACGAATAAAAGGCATGTGATTTTGAGAGGCTGGGCAGTCCGGGTGGTGAAACTTACCCTGTACCTTATACAGACAATTTGCGGGCTTCTCGATAAGTGGCAGGTCTGTAATCTGCCAGGGGAACGCGGGAATCGAAGATCAGAAGTCTGCGCCAAAAGCTGCCGATCTATGTCTATACCCGTCTTTG
>Ga0066833_10000526_pt1 | contig 15722 bp, 12 predicted proteins | sample ETNtaG_13_FD_66728 | JGI IMG/M metagenome (GOLD analysis project Ga0066833, IMG submission 66728) | Marine microbial and viral communities from oxygen minimum zone, Eastern Pacific Ocean - ETNP201306PF47B | ecosystem: Environmental > Aquatic > Marine > Oceanic | place: Pacific Ocean: Eastern...
GGACATCGCCGATTCGCTGAACAGCATTCAATGTCCGCTGCTCATCCAGCAAAGCAAACACGACAGCGTTGTCTGCAGTGCAAGCGTGGAGCAGCTTTATGAGAACATTTCGAGCGAAGACAAGCGTCTGACCCTGTACGAAGACTCAGCTCACGAGCTCCTGCTCGACCGCGAGAGACGAGCAGTGATGGATGAAGTGGTAGACTTCATCAAAGAAAGAGCTGGTTAGGCCAGAGTTTTCAATCCGGCGCATCCGTGAACGGCGAATTCTCGAATCTGCAGTGTTCCTCTACAACTCGAGGATCTTCCTGATCGCGGAGCAGGGACATGAGCTTTTGAGAAAGCTCGGCCCGGGCTCCTTCATATTCCGGCTGGGCGATCACGTTGTTCATGTAGTGCGGATCTTCTCGCAGGTCGTAGAGCTCTTCTGCAGGGAACTTGCCGAACCCCATCTCGAAAAGATCTCGCACACGCTCCTCACCCCGGTGATGGACCATCCAGGCTTTCGTCGGGCTGGCGTCGAGATCTGCATAGCAGATGCGGGTATTCCAGCACAGGTCTTCGTATGAAGGTGGCTCGGCGGTGGGATCGTCGAGCCCTTTGGGATCACCCATGGGCCAGCGATCGGGGGAGAAGTTTCGGATGTAGAGGAAATCACGGGTGCGGACCGCACGCTGAGGATATGGCAAGTTGCCTTCACGGGCTGTGGCTACGTGGCGTTCGCGGCCGGTTACGACAAAGGTGCGTTCCGGATCGACCTGTCCGGACTCCGGCGACTCGAGCACGTCGATCAGACCGTTGCCGCTCATGCATTCCGGCGGCTCGATGCCAGCGGCCTGAAGGAAAGTGGGGCCGAGATCCATCAGGTTGACGAAATCATCCACCGCTCGGCCCGCTGAAATGTGTCCCGGCCATCGGGCCGCCAGTGCGACTTCGCAGCCAATGTCGTAGAGATTGCATTTTGCCCGGGGGAAACCGGGGATGCCGTGATCGCCACTGACCACGATGAGCGTGTTATCCAGCTCGCCGATTTCTTCGAGCTTCTGCATCAGCAGGCCAAGCCCCGCATCGACGGCAAGGCATTCGCCGAGGTAATCGGCCACGTCTTCGCGGACTTCGTGAACGTCCGGCAGAAAGGCCGGCAGCTTTCCTTTCAGGTCATCCGGGTCGAGTCCCCAGAGCTTCTTGCCTGATCCACGTTCCCATGTGCGATGGGTGTTGGTCGGTCCCCACCAGTAACAGAATGGTTTGCCGTCCTCGCGCGCTTCAAGAAAGGCATCGAAATTCTGTCGCACCTCGTCATACAGGGTCTCCTTTGCGGCCTCGACGCCCATCTCTTCGGCGCGTTCAGTTGCCGCGTGAGAAAAGCGACCGAACGCCGCGCCTGCTGGCGCGTATCTCGTGCGATCCCCGCCGTAAGGCTCGTCGCGTGGCGTTCCGGGTGACCATACTTTATAGGTGTAGCCGATATGGTAACCGTTCTCTTCAAGGATGAGCGGGAACGTCGGAATCGATGAATCCCAAACCGCGCCCTGAAGGATTGCGGCGCGGCCTGTCTGCCAGAAGTAGCGTCCCGAGAGGATGGAACTTCGGCATGGAGTGCATGAAGGCGCAGGCACAAAGCCGTTGGTGAAGAGCGCACCTTCTCCTGCGACACGATCGAAGTTAGGTGTGTTCAGAAGAGCGCTGGGTGTGCTGTCGCCTTCGACGCTTTGGTATGCGCTGGCATAACGTCCCCAGTCGTCAGCGAAAGCGAAGAGGATGTTTGGTTTGTCAGTCATGGTTTTCCGTTCCGAGGTTTACAGGATTCAGTCCTTTGCTCTGTTGAGTTCGTTATAAGAGTTCAGGCACGGTTCTGGCAAGAGGTCAGAATGCGGAAGAGCCAGTGCTGAATAAACTGAAACACAGGCGGTAACTTCAGACAGATGCCAGATCGAACCCATGACCACAGCCATCCGACAGCAGCTCGCAGAACTGCCTGATGCGCCCGGCGTTTACATGATGAAAGACGGCCGGAGCGAGGTGATCTATGTGGGCAAGGCAAAAAGCCTGAGGCCGCGGGTGCGATCCTATTTTCAGGAGAGCAGCTCCGACACGCGGGAGTTTGTCCGGCATCTCGTGCCCAGGGTGGAACGCATCGATCACGTGGTAACGAGCAACGAAAAGGAAGCGCTCATTCTCGAAAACAACCTGATCAAGCAGTTCAAGCCCAGATTCAATATCAACCTCAAGGACGACAAGCAGTATGTGAGCATCAAGATCAATATGTCGAATCCGTTCCCCCGTCCGCTGGTCGTGCGGAAGCGGAAAGACGATCGGCAGGAGAAGGATATCCTGCTCTTTGGGCCTTACTCGTCGGCATCGAAGGTGCGCTCTACACTCAGGTATCTCAATCGCCTGTTCCCGCTGCGGGAATGTTCGGATTACGTGCTTAACCATCGCTCCCGGCCCTGCCCCCTCTATGAAATGCGGAGATGCGATGCGCCCTGTGTCGATAAGGTCAGCTCGGAAGATTACAAATCCATGGTCGATGAAGTGGTCATGGTGCTCAAAGGGAAGGACGATGAAGTTATCACTCTTTTGACTGAAAAGATGATCTCGGCATCTCAGGAGTTGCGGTTCGAGGATGCGGGCCGCTACCGCGATCAGATTCAGGCGATTCAGCACATTGCAGAACGGCAGAGCATCGAGTCATCCGATTTCGTGGACCGGGATGTTTTTCATTTTTACGCGCAGGGCGAGTTCGTCGAGATTCAAGCGATGTTTGTGCGCAGGGGGCGATTGGAGGATCTGACCAGCTACAGTTTCCGGCCGCAGGACCGCTCGCCGGAGGATGTCTTCCGCTCGTTCGTCAATCTATTCTATTCCGAAGCCAGGATGATCCCGTCCGAGATCCTGCTGCCGATTGAAAGTGAAGATGCTGGACCTCTGGCCGAATACCTGACTGAACAGAAGGGCCGGAAAGTGCAGTTGCTCATCCCGCAGCGCGGTCACAAGAAACGTCTGGTAAATCTGGCCAAAGTAAACGCGGAGAATTCGTTCAAGCTCCGTCACGGTTCGCCTGAAATAAACAGGCAGATTCTCAGTTCGCTGCAAAATGACATTGGCCTCAAGAACCTGCCGGAACACATCGAGTGTTTCGACATTTCAAATATCGGAGGCGAGCTCGCGGTCGGTTCGATGGTCACTTTCAAATCGTGCGCGCCGGAGAAGAAGAACTATCGCCACTACAAGATCAGGACCGTTCACCAATCAGATGACTTTGCCATGATGTACGAGGTCCTCAGCAGGCGATACAGCAGGGCTCTGGAAGAGAGCGATCTGCCCAACCTGACCATCATCGATGGCGGGAAGGGCCAGCTCTCGGTCGCGGTGCGCGTGTTCGAGGAGCTTGGAATTAACGGTGTTGACCTGATCGGTCTCGCGAAGAGCCGGCGCCGCCAGCGCGGCGATCAGACCATCATTACGGACGAAAGGGTGTTCAAACCGAACTGGTCCGAGCCCATTGTGCTGCCCCAGGACAGCGCGCATCTGCGCTACCTTGCACGTATTCGTGACGAGGCCCATCGCTTCGCGATCACTTACCACCGAAAACTTCGCGAGTCTGTCTATAAGAAACGTGGACTCACAGCTATCCCAGGCGTCGGAGATGTCATCCGAAAACGACTGATCAGAACGTTCGGGCATGTGTCTGCGGTGAGGCAGGCCAGCATCGAAGAACTGGAAGGTGTGCAAGGGGTGTCGCCGACGCTGGCGCGGAAGATATATGAGCATTTCCATCCGGAGTGATGAGGCGTCGATCGAGATGTGGATGGTGGAATGGTGGTCTGTTGACGCGCTGGCAGCATTATTGGTTCTGTCTTCTGGCCCGTAGCTGTCTCCAACTCCCTAGAATTTAACGATTGTGTCAAGTTTCCCGGGACAGATTCTGGGCACGCCGCCCTGGAGGGCAGCGCTACGATGGGCTGCTCGACGGTTGAGGCGAAGCTTCGCTCATCCGCCAGGGCGGAGTCGTTCTGACGGATTTCAGGGGCGAAGCCCCGGCTGTTTGCCTAGCCCAGCCCAACGGGCTGGGTGAATGGCACAGAGATTTGACAAGGGGCAACGCCCCGGCCATTTATAAGGAGGCCATTCATTGGGGCAAATGACCGGGGCGTTGCCCCTAAGGATGATCTGCCCGAAAACCCAGCCCGTTGGACTGGGCTAGGCAAACGGCCCGTGGCTTCGCCCCTGAAAACTGTCATTCAAATCCGTGAGATTGCCCTCGTCTCGGCCTACAGGACTACGTCTTCACCTTCGCAGGCTCAATGGCCAGGGAGGCCATCAGCGCGCACAGACCCATGAGGACTGCAAAGGCGATCAGCGGAATCTGGAAGGTACCAGACCAATCCTTCGCCGCGCCCATCACGAAGGGACCCACCGCGCTGCCCGCCACCGCTGCCCGCCAGGAACGCCCGCAGATGCTCCCGAGATGATCGCGGCCGAAGTAGCGTACCCAGATCACCGCATTCACGGTCGAGAGTATTCCCTGGCCGCCCCCGAAGAGGATTGCGTAACACATGATGTGAGTTTTCGATTCTGCAGACCACATGATCAGGCTTCCACATGTCATCGCGCCGAGTGCCAGACACATCAGAAAGTTCAGGGGGACTCTGTTTACCAGGATGCCTCCAACGAATAGAGAGAGCGCGCTGCTGAATGCGTAAATGGTGAACATCCAGTTCAGTACGTCTGCTTCGAATCCCTTGCTGTTAAGAAGTGGCGCGGCGCAGAAAATGATTGCCGTGGCCACCATTCCCCACACCCCGTTTAAAGAGACGAGGATCCAGTAAGAACGTTCTTTTCGGGCCTCGTTCATGGAAAAGCTATGCTCCTGTGATTCAGCAATCGCTTCGTTTGCGCAAGGCCGTTCGCCATCCTGAATGTCGCCGATGTCTTCTGGCCTGTTCTTGAATACCGTCGCGAGTATCGGCAGCATGATTACCCAGACGAGCATTCCGAGAGCCACGAAAGCTCTCCTCCAGCCGAGCTCAAGGATCAGATACTGGTTGAAGTAGGGAACGATCAGAAGACTGAGCGGAAAAGCCTGGTTCTTGATGCCGGTGGCCAATCCGAGTTTAAGGCGAAACCACATGGGAAGAATGTTGGCCGCGCACAAAGACAGCGAGGCCTGCCCAAGCATCCGCAGAAATAGAAACCCCAGAAAGAGCGTAAAAAGTCCTGACACCTGCGAAGCGAACTGGCAGGCGATGCCCAGCAGGACCACCACCACCGTCATCGTCCAGCGAATGCCGCGACGATCGATCAAGCCGCCGACGAATCAAAGTGGTACGCAGCCCAGAAGGGTGCCGCACATGTAGGCACCGGTGATCTGCGAATTGCTGAGACTCAGACCCGTTTCAAAAGACAGATAGAAATGGGTGAGGCCATACGATTGCCCGGGCCCCGTACAGATCTGCGCGATGAATGCCACGGGCAGCATGAGCCATCCGTAGAAGAAGCGTCTGTTTGATGATGCCTTGATGTCAGCGGACGCCGTCATGGCGCGAGGTCGGAAAAAGGAGAGTGCTGCCTCGAAGGAGAGCCGCGGTTTAACCTGTCTGCGAAATTTCGCCACCAGCGGCACGGGGTTGCAGGCACTCCGTGGCACATGATCCGTTGAAAAAACGTAGAGTTGTCTTATGTGCTAACTGCCGCGATTTACCCTTCGGAGATAGCTGTTGACCTTGGCGCGATCCCTTGGCTCCGTGCAGCCGCGCAGGGCCTTCTCAAGACTCTCTTTTGCCTCTTCCCGAGCCGTTGCAGATTTCGGGTTGCTGTTGAGGCAGGCCACACCGTAATAGTAGTGCACTTCCCAATGACCAGAACTGCGGCGTGCCTTGTCGAAAACCCGCTTGGCTTCCGCGTAGTTGCCCGCGTTCAAAAGGCTCGATCCGTAATTCTTCGCGTTGTCCCAGACGTTTGGGAATTTCTCATAGAGCTTGGCGTACAAGGCAGTGATCTTATCCGCCCGTCCCGCCTGCTGATAAAAGCCGATGAGCCGTTTTTGGTTTTCCTGGTTCGGGAAACGTTCGACCACCCGCTCGAGCATTTCCTCGAGCATCGTCCGGAATTTAGCGACGTCGTTGTAATCGCCATAGTCATAGTGATCGACGCGGTAGGCTTTCTGCACTTCCTGGTCGAGTCGCCGTGAATAATCACTGGTGTCGGCGCCTTCATTCACCGCGACGTATGCGCTTTCAAGTGATTCGATCGCCCTGTCGAAACGTCCGGCAAGAATGTGAAGGTGTGCCAGATCTGAAAGCGCAGAAGCATCGTTAGGCTCTCGTGAAAGATGGTCTTCGTAAAACTGCACCATCTCCTCCTTCAATTCGAAGCTTGTCCGGGTCAACTCGGTAGAGGAGACCATGATCTTTTCCTGGATGCTCAGGTGCTCGGTAAGAACAAGTCGCAAAACGTGTTCACCCATTTCCAGGTTCTTCAGAGTCTTCGGGGCTTTGCCCTGATATTCGCCATCGAGATAGATCTCCGCACCAGGGGGCTTGCTGGCTACCTCCAGATCACCGGTGGGCAGTGGTGGCAGTGCAGCGTTAATTGCGTGGGACTTCATTCCCAGATCCACCGTCTCTTTGAAAATCTCAAAACCGTGTTTCTGTACCTTCACCAGATGCATTCCACGTTCGAGCTCAATGCCCTCAACTGGCGTCTGCCCGGCATACTCACCATCTATAAACACCATCGCTGAGACGGGGTTTGAATGCACACTTACAGTGCTCTTGCCCGCCAGCCATGTAGAACCGATCGACCATGCAGCGAGGATGACGGATGCGGTTGCGGCTATTGGCATCAACCTGGTAACGAATTGGCTGCCCAGGATCGCTGGAATGATCTTGAGCGCTTTGAACGGCAGCGTCAGTGGCAGCAGCAACAACAGGAGCCCTCGCACCGGGGCAGGTTTGCCATCGAACAGGATCTCAAAATGTGAAGACCCGGCCTTGAATCGATCACCATGAGAAAGATGCCGCCTCGCGATGGAACGTCCGTTCAGATAAGTGCCGTTTAAACTGTTGAGATCAACCAGCAGGATGCCGTCACCATCGTGTTCGACCTTGCAGTGACAGCGGGAAGATTTTTCATCGAGGATGCTGATGCCGTTATCGAGGCTGCGGCCGATGGTCAGCGAGTCTCCCTGATTGACAGTGAAGACCTGGCCGGCTTCTCTTCCTGCGATGATTTTGATTTCAGCCTTCATGGTTGATCTAATTGAAAGATGACATCGTGATTATATGGCGAGTAATCCCCTCATCAAAGGATCAATGCATCATGGGGATCAAAGTCAGCCAAACTTGAATCTGGTCATATGCATTCTAGAATCATTTCGTTGCCGAAAGGACTGGTCTTACGATTGATGACACCCTGACGCTGCGGCACATCCTCCCCATTCGCCCCCCGACACTGATGACCGACGAAGAAAGAGAAGAGGTCGAGTTCGAAGTCGAATTCCTTGAAGGCGTGGTCAAGCGTTCGCCCGAATTCCAGGAGCCTCTGATGGCGCTTGGATACGCGTACACACAGCTCAAACAATACAGGAAGGGATTGGAAATTGATCGGCGACTCCTCGAGCTCCGTCCTTACGACAAGATCGTCTACTACAACCTTGCCTGCTCTCTTTCATTACTCCGGGATATCGATGCTTCTTTTGACGCTCTCGAAAAGGCGGTCGATCTGGGATATGCAAATTTCGACGACATGCTGCAGGATCCAGATTTGGAGAATGTGAGGAAGGACCCGCGTTTTCCGCAGATCATTCTAAGCCGGATTAAGCCATAGTGGCGCTGATGCTCCGCGGCGGATTTGATGTCTCGTCGCTGAGTGCGGAGACCACGGTGAAGCATCATTTCCGCAGCGCGATTTCTTCCACACCTTCAGGCGGCTGGCGTTTCAGAAGCTCCGACAGTTGAAAAGCCCGGTAAGGCTGATTGGCCGCGGGTTGCCGATCTTCGCCGGCAAGCGAAAACCAGAAGCGCGTCGATTTCGGTTCGAAAAGAACGTTGTGGAGGTTCTGCCGCTTCATGGCCACAGGACAGCTCATGAGTTTGAGTGCCGACTTTTCATCGAATACGCCGTGGCCGCTTTTTACCCATTTGACGAGTTTCTTGTAGCGGCGGTCGGCGGACATGATGACGCAGTCTTGAATGGGGCTGGGGAGCATTGGGTGGAATTCTCCCGGTTTCAAGACAGCGAATTTGTTTGCCGACGCTTCCATACCGACCGCATCATTGTTCTTTCCGTCGGCTACCACGTAGTAGTACTCACAGGTGCGGGGGCTGTCTTTGAAAATGGCGACAGCGTCATCCACTGATTTTGATTCTTCGAGAGCCCGGCGGACCAGTGCAGCCATCGGCACACCGTTCCAGAGACCAAGGCCGCGCCCTCCCATCTCACCGATTGAAATGTGCTCTGCGTTCATTCCAGTAACAGAGCCGACGAATCCTGCGAACGAGACATTCACGAAAGGAATCTTGCCGTCCGGTTCAGCCACGATGAGGACCCCATGCTTCTGAAGGCCCCAATCTGTTGCGTAATCCAGCACTCTGCCGTGATAGAGCGTTCCGTCTTTCGTGGCTGAGTTCATGATGGCAAAACCGCTGCAGTGGAACAGTTCCGGAATGAAGTTCATTCGGAACGCGAGTTCTTCACTGATTCCGGCACCGTCAGCCAGGCCCTGAATCTCTTCCGTATAGGCTGAGGGCAGGTACTTTTTCTGGATCTCAACAATCAGTGAAATGACATTGGTCGGGGTGAACTCGTATCCAAATTGTGACAGCCTGATCTTCTTTGAGAGTTCGTGCAGGTTTTTGAAAGAGGCCTTGACGTCTTCTTCCAAGAGTGCGCCATGCTGAAAGCCCATTTCATAGGGTGTCCCTTTCAAATGCAGGACAGTGCAACCATTCACGGTTTCAACAAAGCCTTTGCCGCAGCGTCTGCCTTCACTCTGTGCGGGGACCTGGCTCGCGGCAAAGATGGCGAGGACCAGAATGGCCGCTCTGAAAGCTGTCGATGGATTCTTCATAGGACCATTCGTGGTTGGTTGGGGAATTCGGGATTCAAGAGGATTCAGGATTCAGGATTCAAGATCCAGAAATCAGGATTCAAGGGGATCAAGATTCAGAACTGAAACTGAATCCCTCTGAATCCTGAATCGTGAATCCCTCTGAATCCCTTTGAATCCTGAATCCCAAACACTCACCCCATTTTACCCCATACCCGGACACTAAAGTAAAAAGGCCGCTCGGGTGTTGCGCCCGGGCGGCCTTCGTTTCGCTCTCCGTTATCGAACTACAGTTTTGCCCGAATCAACTCTTTAGCTTCCTCCGGTTCTGGAAAGCGGTCTTCCTTGAGCTTACTGAAGAGGAGGTCATCGTCTGCTTTGATTTCAAAGCATCCTCCTCCACCGGGAATCAGCGTGAGCGATTCAAAGCCCTGCTTGAACTCGACCATAAGTGCTTCTGCCATACTGGCAGCTTTAGGTGCATAGTTTCACTGCATGCAGTATTCGATACTGAGTTTCATGAGATATCCTCCTGAAATAATGAAAGGGTGATTGAATGATGCAAGAATATAAGAAGCGGCTGAATCTGCACCTGCGTTTATTCGCGCAAAACATATGTTAAATTAAGGCGAGAATTACAGGCATCAATGAGCCATCGGAAGAAAGAGAGAGGTCGCCATGCCAGCAATGGAGATGCATAAAACGCACATCACCCGTGCCGATCCCCGCAAGCTTGGGGAGATCATCGCCCAGTATACGAAGGTCACTAATTCCCAGATAAAGCAGGCGATCGAGAATTCTCTTGAATCCGGTCTTCAGTTAGGCGAGCAGCTAGTAACAGATGGCTCCATCAGCGAGGAAGAGCTCGCGAAATGTCTGAGCGTTCAGTGGGGGCTGCCGTTCGTCGATCTTCGCCATTCCAAGATCTCCATGACCGTTGTGGAACTTGTCGAGGCCGGCTACCAGCGAAAGTCCGGCATTCTGCTGCTTCAGCTCAAGGGCGGCATTCTGGCCTGCGGCATACTCGATCCTCTGAAAGTCGATGTGCTCGATGAAGTGCGGCTGATCACGGGCTATGACATTCGTCCGATGGTCGTATCAAAAGGAGCGCTTGAAGAGAAATACAAGGAGATCTGGGGCCTTGGGATGGAGGAGGACGAAGAGAACATCATCGAGAAGCAATCTGATGACGATGTGCAGGACGTCCTCCACAAAGCCGAGGAAATGGGGATCGTCGTCGAAGACAAACGGGAAGATGACATTCACCAGATCAGCAACCAGGCAACGGGCGTTGATGACATGCCTGTAATCAAGCTGGTGAACTCCATCCTTTCTGAAGGCATCCGACGGGGTTCGAGTGACATTCATCTACAGCCAGAAAAAGACAGGCTGCAGGTCCGTTATCGAGTGGATGGAATTCTCCAGGATGGAACTCATGTTCCCCGCGGCCTCATGAGGGTTGTCACTGCTCGCATTAAGGTGATGGCCGGGCTGGATTTCTCCAACAGGATGAGTCCCCAGGACGGGCGTATGTCCGTGAAAATCGGTAAACGTGGTTTCGAATGTCGTGTGTCTGTATTGCCATCAGTGGGCGGGTCGAAAGTCGTGATGCGTATTGCCGAACAGTCTGATGAGATTGTGACGCTCGATGAGCTCGGCTTTGACAAGAACAATGAGGACCGCATCCGAGGAGCCATCAAGCGGCCGTACGGAATGGTTTTAATCACTGGTCCCACAGGATCGGGAAAATCAACGACGCTTTACGCGTGTCTCAATGAGGTCAACACCCCGGCGCACAATATCCTGACGGTGGAGGACCCCGTGGAAACGCAGGTCGAAGGCGTCACCCAGGCTGAGATTAATGAGCGCGGTGGACTGTCATTTTCCGCCTGCCTTCGAGCGGCTCTTCGCCAGGAACCGGACATTATCATGGTGGGTGAAATTCGCGATACTGAGACAGCGAAAATCGCGATTGAGGCATCCCTCACGGGCCACCTCGTGCTGAGTACGTTGCACACCAATGATGCCCCCAGCGCGGTCACCCGTCTGATCGATATGGACGTCCAGCCATTTCTGGTTGCTTCGTCACTGGTTGGGGTACAGGCCCAACGCCTTGTCCGCCGCGTCTGCAGCGAATGCTGCCAGGACTACAATGCTACCGTGGCGGAGCTCGAAGGACTGACGGTGGACATGAACGGCCAGGAGACTGTTGTTATCAAACGGCCCGGCGGATGCGAAACCTGTAACCAGACGGGTTATAAAGGCCGGGTTGGTATCTTCGAAGTGCTGGTAGTGACAGATGCACTCAAGCTACTGGTACTGAAGCAAGAATCAGACTCAGCGATTCGAGACCTCGCCCGAGAGGAGGGGATGATGACCCTGGTGGATGACGTTTCCCAGAAGTTGATGGCGCAGTTGACCACCCTCGAAGAAGCACAGCGCGTGGTCTTCTTCTGATTTCTCTTAACAACGACCGGGCTAACAGACGGGGTTCTGGAATGACCTCTGACACCTCGCACTTAACGCCTGAGGCTACCAGGACAAGGCTCACGCTTCTGATGGAGGCCACCGTCGGCGGGACCCGGGAGCACCTGCGGCAACTGACCCACAACATCGATCAGTCAAAGTTTCAGATCACGGTCATCTGCTCCAACCTGCGCACGAGCGACTTCGACAAAGACATCGAAGCCATGAAAGCAAGCGGGATCGAAGTGGTCATCCTTCCAATGCGGAGGGAGATTTCCCTGTCAACAGATCTTTCTCAACTGTTCTGGCTTGTTCGGTATTTTCTCGCTCACCCCTGCGATGTTCTGCACACGCACTGCTCAAAGGCTGGCTTCCTTGGACGCATAGCTGCGGCCATAGCGAGCGTGCCCAAGGTTATTCATACACCTCACACGCTTGCCTTCCAGGCGCAGGGCTGTTCCTTATTTCAGAATTGGCTGTATCGCATTATGGAATGTGTCTCCGGCGAGTACACAGACATGCTGATCGCACTCTCTGAAAGGCAGGAAGAGAGATTTGTTGCGGAAGGACTCAAACACGAAAGCCGAATCGAAGTCATTCTGAACGGCGTCGAGATTCCGCAGCTCAGTTTGGAACAGTCGGCCAGACTGCGTGCCGGTCTGGCGCTCTCTGAGACAGACAAAGTCGTCGGCTTCGTTGGCCGCCTTACCGAACAGAAAGGTCTGCGTGAGCTGGTGCAGGTCGCCAGTCATGTCTGCGCGGCAGATCCGGACGTCACGTTCCTCCTGCTCGGGGAAGGGGACGAACGCATCAGATTGCAGACGCAATTGCAGGAGCTCGGCCTCGACGAGCGAGTGCGTCTGCTCGGGCATCGAACTGACGTCATGCCCTTCTATGCAATGTTCGATCTTCTTCTGATGACTTCGCACTACGAAGGTCTGCCTTACGCAGTGCTGGAATCCATGTCTGCAGCGACGCCGGTCATCGCCTTTGACTTGCCAGAGCTGCAGCCGGCGATTATCGATGGAGTTACCGGCATGCTGGTCCCGTTCGGGGACTGCTCGAGGGCCGCAGCCGCCGTGCTGCATCTTTTGAACGACGAAGAAACAAGGCAGGCGATGGGTTCACAAGCGCGGGAGCTCATTCAGGAGAGTTTCTCCACAGTTGCCTGCGTGGCCGCGCACGAAGAGATCTACCGTGGCTGAATTCAGGGGTCCTTGGAGCGGCTCGCAACGAAACATGTCGCAGCATCACTCCGGGCAGTCACCCAAGTCCGGCACCTCCATCAGTTCCCCTCCTTTTACCGCGGATTCGTGGGCAATGATGCCTGGTACTGCGTATCGAGCGGCATCCCAGACGTGGTTCATTTCCGGTTGCCTTCCTTCATCGCATGCGCGCACGAAGTCATCGACCAGGAATTGGTGAGAACCTGCGTGGCCGTTGGGAAGTCCAATGAACTCCTTCGGCAGCCTTTGCACAGGATGTACCGCGCTCGCATGAAGGTGCGTCCCATCTTTCGCAGTTACAGCGTCCATGGCCTCCTTCTCCCGATTGGCTGGAGCGCCCTTGCATGCCAGCAGCTCGTCGAGTCTCTCACTTTCCTGCCGGTTCTTATTCAACCAGATGGCACCAGCGGCGTTGTGCTCGAAGCTTCCGTCAGTTCCCCATAAAGCCATCCGCACAGTACCTGGATGACCAACACGTCTGAACTCATTAATACGACATGAACTCCCATCCGACATTCTGAAGAGCGCCGACTCATTGCTGAATTCGTTTTGCCACTCGTTTACGTCTTTCAGATAGATACCATCGTCCCCAGTATCCGTGAAGCCCTGGCAGGATACGTGAGTCATCTGCGCACCGGTCACCGAAATGATCTGGCTCGTTGAATGAGTTGGGTAATGCATCGGCGGCCCACCCGCGAAACGCTTCCAATTGTCACCGCCTCGCCACTTCATTACGTCGTACAGCCCGTGATCCCAGTCGTGGTAGTATTCTGCTTCCGCATATACGGCGTGCCCGAAATCGCCTTTTCTGAATCTGTCCCGGCAATAGAGCACGCCCGGATAGTAGGTGCTCGTCTCGCCAATCATGTAGATGCCGCGGGTCTCCTCGACGGTCTTCACAAGCGTTTCAATTTCTTCATATGTAATGCCGGTAGGGACTGCCGAGTAAACGTGCTTGCCTGCCCGCAGAGCAGCGATCGCCTGGGGTGCATGCAGCCAGTTCTGCGTGATGATCACGGCCGCGTCCACCTCTGTTTCGCAGAGATCATCAAGTGAACCGCAGGTCTCGCTGATTTCGTGTTTTTCCGCATTAGTGGCCAGCTTGTCGCTGTCGAGATCGCAGAGGATGACCTTTTCTACCAGCGGGTGTGCCTTGAACAGGGGAATGAAGCACTGGGCGAAAGAGCCGACTCCAACGATTCCTAATTTGATGCTCATGTGTTCGTTTCGAGAATCGATCGGTCTGAACGCAGATTTCCTATTTGATCACACGCCCGTAAACGGGAATCTCAAGGGGCGGGTTGCCCGGAATGTCTGTCTCAATCACCACATTGCCGCGCATACGTCCTTCCGGAGCACTTTCGGCTGTCAGCGTAATGACCTTCTTGGTGCCCTGTTCTTCGATCTTAAGCTTCAGGAATTCCGCCGGGAGCTTGCTTGAGACAATCTTGAAGCTCTTGCCCGGCGGGCCGCTCAGTGTGACTTCCTTCGCTGCCGTTTCAGAGGTCTTGATTCGGCCGAAGACAAAATAAGAAGGTGTCGGGACGACTGCACCCAGCACTTTCCCATAAAAGTGAAGCTCAACAAATTCCATTTCCTTGTCATCAAGTCGCATGGTGACTTTGCCAGAGTAGGCGCCAGGGTTCGCTTTCTTACTGAGCTTGACCAGAATCTCGTAACCAACTTCATCCTCGTTTTTGTATGGCTTTGCCTCGCAGGTGACCTCAGGCACGTTGCTGTCCATGTTCAGAATCTTGAACGTGCGTTTTAACGTGGTGAATACATGCGTGCTCTTTATCACCTCTTCGCCAGTGCGGACATTGCTGCCGAAATTGATGAAATTCGGATTGACGTCAACGATGGGAATAACTTTGCCCTCAATATTGAGCCTTACTGAAGCTCGACCCGGATCATTAGATTTTACCGTGACCGTTTTGGTCTGGAAGGAACGTCGCCCCGAGGTGTCAAAGGAAGTCTTGATGACACCCCATTCACCGGGCTTGACAGGATCAGTGGAAGGGAACGCAGCGGTGCATCCACAGGAGGTGGTCACCTCACGAATGACGAGTTCTTCGTCTCCGGTGTTCTTGAACTTGAAATCATGATCGACCGACTTTCCAGCGAGGACTTCTCCGAACTTGAAATCGGGCTCGGGGAATTCGATTTTAGGATTGCAGTGGGCAGGGCCGGGCAAAAGCAAGAGCGCGGCAGCAACAACGAACACCTTCAAGGGCATGGCAAACTTCTCCTGTAAATGACAGTCTCCAAGTGAGAGATCATGCCCAATAGGTGGCCGCATCACAAACCATGGGAATGATGACAATGGTTAATGGCTGATGGCAGGGGCTTCGGGCTCAATTGCCCGATTCTGCTCGAATCCGCGCAGCGTTTTCCTGGACACGGGCCAGTGCCCGAATGAAGTGATCCACAAACGTGTTTCCCGCCAACAGGCCGGGATGGCTCAACACCATTACCTGGTCGTCCGCTTCGTCAGCGTTGCTCAATTCTCCTACGGCCCGGAATCGCCTCTTCGAATGGATTCTGTGAAGGGAGCGAAAACCTGGGCTCAGCGCAACACCTTCGGACCGCATCGCATCGGAAAACTGCTGACGACTCAAACCAACCAGATGCTCACCACGAAATTTAAACCCAACCTTGTAGTAGCCGGGTGAGATATCACTCACCTGATTTTCGAAAATGGACAAGCCATCGAAATCGGAAACACGGTCGGACAATGCCTCCACTGTTTTCGCGCGTACCTCATTCATGCTGTCGAGCGCAGACAACTGAGGGCGCACCACTGCTGCCTGCAATTCTGAGAGGGGGTAAGCATGATTGCCGCGATGGCAATGCAAATGGATTCGCTGGGCGATTCCGCTGTCATTCGTGAAAACGGTCCCCCCTCTGCCGGCAGACAGCAACTTGCTCCCGCCAAAGCTGAATACCCCCACATGCCCCCATGTGCCGGCCTGCCGGCC
>Ga0066833_10000527_pt1 | contig 15719 bp, 8 predicted proteins | sample ETNtaG_13_FD_66728 | JGI IMG/M metagenome (GOLD analysis project Ga0066833, IMG submission 66728) | Marine microbial and viral communities from oxygen minimum zone, Eastern Pacific Ocean - ETNP201306PF47B | ecosystem: Environmental > Aquatic > Marine > Oceanic | place: Pacific Ocean: Eastern...
CAGTAGGCAAGGTGGCTGTTGGTTAGCGATCAGCCATCCCTCAGACCCTCGAGATCCTGGATCACTTGCTTGAGTTCCTCTTGCAGATCGTCAAAGAGTCGGTCTGCGTTCTCAATCACGCCTGACTCCGCATCCCGTTCTATTTGCTCGGCAAGCTCAGAAAACTTCATAGCGCCGATGTTTGCTCCGCTGCCTGTAAGAGCGTGAGCGGCGTCTTCGATATCAGATGCGTTGCCGGAAGCGATGGTGTCCTGCAGTTCCTGCACCTTTCGAGGTGTTTCTTCTGTGAAGGCGTCGATTAAACTGGCTGCAAAAGTAGCGTCGTAAGAGCCGGTCATAGTTGCCAGGTATCGCCATCGTTGCTGAGATTCGGACCGATTCGATATCGCAGGCCCGGGCCGACGCTGGCCACTGATGTGTCATCCCCGGTGGTACCGTCTCCATTGAGGTTCGGCGGAAAGGCATCGGTGACAAAGAGACCCGAAGGGTCAATAAGGATCTGGCCGTTCGCTCCTGAGCCACCTGACGCTGAGACCTTGCCGATGAATCCTAGAGTTTCCTTACCGGAGACCTCGATGAAGCCGCCATCTCCCCCGCCGCTCGCCGTGATGGTACCTTCAAACAAGGTGGCCTCATTCGCCCAGACAACGACCGTTCCACCATCACCGCTGCCACCGCTTGCGGTGATCATCGCGGTGTCACGAATCCAAGTGTTCTCTGAGTTTTTTAATGCCGGCGTCGTTTCCCTGTTTGCCACCTCCAATAAAAACAGTCCCGCCATTTTCACCACTCGCATTCACCTCACCTGCGATATCCACGGTCTTACCGGTGACAATGATCTCCCCACCGTTTTCCTCTTCCCCTCCGGAAGCGTTCAATTCTCCGGAATTGCGCACATCGCCACCTGCCCTAAGAAAGATGCGGCCACCTTTCCGCTCCACATTCGCAGCATGAACGATCCCTTCATTATTGATGGCCAACGCGTACATGTTGCCTCCCGCGGCCTTCAGCTCAGCCCGAGCCGCTTCAACCAAGCCGGCCTGATGCACGCCAACTTCAGCACTGGCAGACGAATCGCCAATCCTGACGAACACTCTTTCCTCGCCTGCTTCCATCAACAAGATCTCCTGGCCCGCGGCCATCGCTGCTGTTCCCTGGGGGGCTTCGATCGAGCCCGTATTGCTTACGGTGAAACCAAGCAGGAAGACGTCTCCACCTGCGGCGTGAATGACCCCATGATTCACCACGCTATCTCTTGATGAGCCTCGAAAGGTAAAATCGCCGCCGCGGAGGAATTCGCCGTCACTGATATCAAGGGTTGAAGCGACGAAGCTCTGTGTATCTATTCGCCCGCCAGGCCCCACAAGAATGCCGTTCGGATTAATCAGGTAGACGCCGCCGTTGGCCTGCAGTGATCCGTAAATCTGAGACGGCCTTGCTGTGACCACCCTGTTCAGGACAACGCTGGAAGCATTCGGCTGTATAAATCGGGTAAGCTCGCCCTGCCGGATGGAGAAATCATTCCAGTGGATGATCGCTTTGTTCGTACCTTGCCGAATGATCAACGAGCCCGGCTGGGCCTGGCCAAGGCTCACGCTGCCCGTTACGACCTTCGCGCCGCTAGGGTTCGCCGGAAGAAAATCGGGGAGCAAAAGGACGAAGCCAAGAATGGTACAAAGAGCTTTGGCTGATGAGTGTGTCATGGCGTTATGTGTCAAGTTTTGGCCTGAGGAATGTCCGCGCGGACGGAAACAATCCTGACACTGGGCCATGACAATCTCGGCCCGGATCGCCAGGAGGTCCACAAGGAAAGAGATCATACTCGGAACGGTTCTCTTGTTACAGTCAAGTGGCAGAGCTATCGTCGGTGGATGGCAGATGACGAACGACTCGCTCTGTTCTAAGGAGCCATTCAAAGGGGGGACGTTCAGCAGGCGATAGAATCCGATCTCGACCGTGCGGTCCGCGCAGCATCCATCGTTGAAGCGTTTCGGACAGTGTGTTAAAAACTGCACTCTACCCGCCTCGTTAAGACCCACCTTAACGCCCGCCCTTCATTTTCAGACGCCTCTTTTCGTTTAGGGCCACCGGTGTACCCATGCCGGCTGGCTGACCGCTCCTTTATTCCTGGCTTTTGCCATTCGGGAGGTGTGCCCATGGGATCGGCTGATTTCTACGAAGCCTTCAAACGACACAGAGAGGCAGAAAGAGCCCGTTCAGATTCAGAAGAGTCCATCGTTCGGCCGGATGAAACGGATTCCCATCCGGGAGAATCAGACCTGCATCATGAAGATTATCCTTCTGATGAAATGAACGATTTCCCCGACTACGAGGATGATTCCAATCTCCTCGAAGCCATCGAAGAGCCTCATACGGAGGAAACCGTTTCATCCATTCAGATGCATGCGGACGAAATGCTCTCGGAGGCAAAGTACTCCGGACATCTTCCCCCGTATCCGGAAGAGCGTCCGTCAAACGTCATTGCCATGAAGACAAGCACCTTCTTCTGCTCCCTGATCGTGGTGGGCCTCGGCCTGGTGCTGTCTTACATCATCGGCCAGGAACATGGCCGGGGTAACCCCCTGCTCGATACCAGCGGGGACCGCCAGACACTCTCAATCGTCCGGCCTGGCAACACGACGACCATAGGACCTGAGGGCCAGCGGGCCCAGGAAGCGGAGGTACAGAAGCAGTACATCCTCGTCCTCTGCACCTACGATATAAACAAGAGCGACATCGCACGCCTCACCTTGAAGCGCCTGAAGGAAGGAGGATTCCCCAAGCTCGATCTCGCCAAAGACAGCAAACACATCTACCTCTACAGCGGCCCGTACAAGGACAAGGACGACTCGGGCCTGCTCGATTACCAGAACCATTTCAAGAGACAGCGCGATTTCTCGAAATGTTTCGTGAAGACAGTGATCATGCGTTGAGAGGTGCGGGTATGAGCTCTGTGGCCTGAATAGCCAAAACAGATTTGTCCACAGCGGTCACGCTAAGTCTGGAGCCTCATCTTTCCCTTTATCTCAGAGCGGCCCTGATCCAGTCCAGGAAGTCATTGCGTTGTGGGCGTCCCGCCCGCCACAGCACGAAGCTGCTCCTCTGAGCGCATGCGGCGCTTGGGCAGGCGAGACGCCTGCCCCACATCTCCACATCTTATGTTTCGCTGATTCACAGAGATTACGCCTCTGGCTCCCCATCCAGATCGGATGAGTTGCTGTACCATCCTGGTAGATTAAGGCACCTCATCCAAAGGTAAAACTCTCCGTTAATACCTTCACACTTATGTACTGGATTGGCTTCTACGTCTTTGGATTATTCTGCTCATGCCCCGGATTCGCGAGTGGATTCAGCCCGGCGTTTCAGAGCGGCGATCTCGATCTCGAGCTCTGCATCGCCTGGCAGGAGGACATCCCTCTCAAGGCGAATGTGCAGACCCTACGCAGCGTGCTCGGGCTCGGTTCTGTGAAGGACAGACAACTGCGGCGGTGGGTTGGGCCGGTTGATGAGTCGGGGAACACGCGAGGGCAAATCCAGGGCAAAGATAAACGGACGTTCTACTTTCAGCTTTCGTTTAAACAGCCGGTGGAGATTGGAACGGCGTTAAGCCAGGCGCCGGGGATGCTCTATCTAAAGCCGGGCGCTGCGTATCCTGCGAAGCCTGGCGAGAACGATAAATGGGAAGTCGTCCCCGCGTGGCCAAATCAAACGGGACTTTTCGCCTCGGTTTTTCCTGCTGGCATCAGAACACGGTCTGTCTGCCTGCCGATGCCTATGGAATGGCATCGGCGCCCCAGGGCCATCGAGAGCTGGTTTTTCTACAAAGAACGCCTGCTCAACCTGAGCCCGTCCGGTCACGCGAATGCAGGCGAGGAATACGTACCGCCTCCGCCTCACCTGGGGCCCCGGCAGCCAAAGCGGGCCGCACGCGGGCTGGCGACCGGACGCGGGCCCCATTGGCAGAACACGGGCAAAGACAAAGAGGGGCTTATTCGACGAGCGGCCATTGACAAGACCAGCCCAGTCTGGGTGATGCTTTCATGGCGAACACCGCAGACCATCAGCGGCCTCCTTGCAATCGGTGATTGCGGAGGATTCGAGCTCAGCTACTACAACGGGCCTCCGTCCATTCCTCCGAAGGCCGGCACCAGGCGTGAATGGAAATCCTTGAAGTTTGAGCGAAGGCATGGCGGAGTTCTTTCGTTTTCGAAGACAGTCAAGACGCGAGGCCTTCGACTGAACATCACGAAGGGCAAAGGAGGCCAAGAAGCCGCTGTTGCCAGACTTAATGGGCTGCACGCTTACGCTGACATCGGCAACGATCCGTTGCCGAAACTTCACAGGCAGGAAAAGCAGACATCACCGCTGCTGGTCGACTATAAGCTCCCGCACGACGCCATTGCAACGATGGTCATCGACGGGCCGGACGGCAAGCGTGTGCGCAATCTTTTTTCGGTCAACGAAAAATCAGCCGGAAAGCAGCAGGTCGAGTGGAACGGCAAAGACTTGCACGGGCGTTATGTCCTGCCGGGGAAATACAGGTGGAAGGCGATCTATCACAAGCCGTTGGAGCTTCATTACCAGTTCACCGCCTACCCCAACATCACGGACAATACTCCGTGGCAGATCGGCCACCACGGCCCCGGCGGCTGGATGGCCGATCACACTCCGCCGATGGCGTGCGCTACATTTGGCGACCGCATCTGGTTCGGAGCGCCCGTGGCCGAAAGTGGCGTGTCTTTTATCGAATGCGATCTCGAAGGCAAGAAGATTACCGGCTGGCATTCGTTCGAGGCATGGACGGGCCCGAAGCTCCTGGCCACGGATGGCAAGACCGTCTTCATCACTCATCCCAAAGAGAACGACGATCCGATCTGGGGCTACAACATCAAGGAACGCACGGTCTCCACCGTTCTACGTCAGCCGACCACCGAACAGCGCCGCACGGGCATCCGCGGCATGGCGGCCAGAGACGGCAAGCTTTACCTGTCGATCCGTGCCACCCACTCGTGGGTGGTCAAACCGTTCGGCGCCCCGAGTGTGGATCTCGACAACTGTCTGCCCCGCTACCGCCCGCCGCGCAAACCGCGCAAGGCACACGAAGTCGTTCCCAACCCGGGTCTCGATACTCTGAAGCTCTTTCGCCTTTCGAGCCCGCCCCCGGGCCAACGGAATCTCGGTCTCACTTATCTTGAAACAGCGGAGGAAGCGGGTCGACGTCACCACATCGTGCTTGCGCTGAAGGAGCCTCAGGCCATCGGCAGCGCGGTTTTCCCTTTTCCGAGTAGTGCAGGCGCTCCGCGACTGCAAGAAGATGACATCAAGTTCTTCATCAGCGTCCTAAAACCTGAAGGAAAATACCCTCCAGACCCAAACGATAAGTCGCAGTGGATCCGGGTGAAAGACTCGGGCAAAAGCAGTTGGGAGGTCGCTGCATTTCCGCCGAAAACGATGACCCGCGCTGTCCGCCTCACGTGGGAAAAATCCGGCGACGATCCTCTTGCGGATGTCGAGGAAGATTTCGGCGATGAAGACAACGATGGTCTCGGACTGAACACCCTCGGCCTCGGCGGCAAAAGGAAATCCGGCCCCAAGTGGCAGGGCCGTCTGGAAGGAATGACCTTTTTGCGAAGGCGCTATGAGAACCTGCTGCCACGCGCGACCGTCAGAGCCAACTCCGGCGAAGTCAGAGAAAGCGGCGAATGGTGGGGAGCGCCAAAGAAACCGATCAGCAGGGAGTATCCCGGCATCTACATGATGGAATGGCAGGGGCCGGCCAAAGTGCGGGGCCTGGCGATCAAAGAAATCGATGGCCAGACAACCGAGATCGATGTCTTCACCGGCCCGCCCGGAGCAAAGATCGATCTGGCAGGCGAGCAACATTGGAAAAAGGTCGCCACATACAGGCAGCAGAGGCGCAATTTCTACATCCCCGACGACAACCACAACAGCCAGGCACGTTACCTGGATGGCACGGTCGATTTTGGTGACACCTACGAAACCCGCGCCATCCGGCTGCGGGTCATCGAGAACTTCCAGCCCGTTGAAGGTCGCCCGTGGGGAGTGCGTGAAGACCGCGGCGGCACAGATATCGATCCATTGCGGGTGCGCGTGTACGGCGTCGCACCACTCGGATACCTCGGTGGCGAAACACCCGTCGATTCCCGGCAGACCGAGCGTATCGCTGTCTATGACCTGAGGACTAAAAAGTACACACAGGAAATCAGCATCATTAAACCAGGCCAGATAGCTCTTAGCAGGATGGGTGTCTCGCCCGTCACTCTCCACGCAATCTCGAAGAACAACGTCATCAAGGTCGACCTCAAAAACGATCCGCCTGAACACGAGATCATCGTCCGCGACCTCGAAGCCCCTCGGGCCCTCGCAGTCGGCCGGGACGGCCGCATCTACCTGTCCAACTCAAAGCAACATGTCGTGCATGTCTTCAATCCCGATGGCACGCCACTCCGCAATATCGGTAAGCCCGGCGGCCGTGTGGCGGGGCCGTGGGACGTTCGTCGTTTCGGAAACATCTCCTCCATCGCTGTCGACACTGACAACAACCTCTGGATAGTCGAGCAAAGGTATGCACCCAAGCGCATCACCAAGTGGACGGCTGACGGCGAATTCATTCGAGAGCACCTCGGCCCAACGCAATATGGAGGCGGAGGCGTACTCGATCCATACGACAGAACGAAGCTGTATTACAACGGCATGGAGTTCGAACTCGACTGGGAGAAGCGCTCCTCACGCCTCAACAAACTGCTGTGGACTGGGCCATCCAGACCGGGCGAGGTTCCGATCATGATCGCCGGCCGCAAATACATGGTTACTCGCGATTGCTTCGGGCGACAGGAAGCGGGCATCGTTTACACCTACGAAAAGGATCGTCTCAGGCTTGTTGGCGCGGTCGGACGCGCAACAGGATTCAAGGAACTTCGCGATCCCAAAGTGCTGGATGAGCTCGGAGGCATCAGTCTGCCTGAATATCGATTCACTTGGTCGGATCGAAACGGTGACGGCAAGGTCCAAGGCAAAGAAGTGTGGCTCAAGCAGCTCGAGAAGAACAGCCGGTTTAACGTCGGCAACTTCAATCGCGACCTGAGCATTAATGGCGGTACGCAGCACTATCGAGTCACGGAAATCCTGCCCAGCGGGGCGCCTGTCTGGAAAGAAGAGCATTATCCGCAGATCCGAAAGCTCGAGGCGTTCGGGTCGCAATACAATAAGTTGCCCGGCGGTGACTTTTTTCACTTCGGCTCGTGGCACGCCCGGTTCAGTCCGGAGGGCGAGATACGCTGGCAGGTGCGCACGGAGGGAGTAGGCGGCCACGCCTTAATGAAGGCCCCGTCTTACCGGCCGGGCCAGGCATGTGCGGAATTTACGGACATATCGCATCCGAGTTTCAACGATGCCCCCGAGGCCGGCGAGCTCGGCGGCTTCCGAGTGCATCACTCCAATCCCGGCGCATGGAACATCTGGACTCGTGACGGCCTCTTTGCCGGCTACCTCTTCCGTGATCAACGCCATCCGGGTACGCCCCAATGGCGCATGCCCGAACACCAACGGGGCTTGCGTCTCGAACGGCATCACCCCGGACAGGAACACTTCCAGGGCTATTTCACCAAGGCCCATGACGGCAGCTACTACATGGTCGCCGGCCACAACCACGCCAGCATCATCGAAGTGAAAGGCATGGAGACCTTCAAACGTCTCGGCGGCGAAATCGAGGTAACGACCGGCATGCTGCAACGCCTCAAGGATTACGAGATTTATGTTGAGAGCGAAGAGGTCTACGCCCGTGCGAAGGTCTACGATCTCTTTCGCATGAAGACTGGTCCGAAAATCGACGGCCAGGCAAAGGACTGGGACGCCATACCAGGTGCGGCTATCTCAAACGCCGACCCGGACGCCGCGCCGCCGGCCGAGTTCAAGATGGGCTACGACAATCGTAATCTCTACCTTCTCTACGAGGTCAGCTCCGGCCCGCTCAAGAACAGCGGGCGTGACTGGCGCGCTCTCTTCAAAACCGGCGCAAGCGTGGACCTGCAATGGAGCATCAACCCCGCAGCTGATGACGCACGCCAGGCCCCCGTTGAAGGAGACCAGCGCCTGCTCATCACTTTCATCAACGGCAACGAGCCGGCCGCGGTTCTGTACAGACCGGTCGCACAGGATGCGCCCACAACCAGCGAGTATGAGGTGGTCTCTCCCGTATTCAGAATCTCTTTTGATGAAGTGAAGCGCATCCGCAAATTCAAAATGGCGAAAACTGGGGGCGGCCATACATACATCCTCGAGATCTCCATCCCTCTTGAAGAAATCGGCTTCAATCCGAAGCTCGGCGACCGCTACCGTTTCGACTGGGGCATCCTCACCACAGACAACTATGGAAATGCCTGCACCGGCCGGCTCTACTGGTCAAACAGAGCCACAGGAATCCTCGCCGACGCGCCCAGCGAAGCTCTCATGACGCCCCATCTCTGGGGACACCTGCGCGTGAACGAGACCCGAAAATCCGGCCCGTTAGACCTGGAGAGTCTGTCCTCACTCGAGGATGAGGAGGATGATGTGGACGATATTGATATCGAGAAGGAGTTTGAGGAGTAGGGCATGTGAATGGTGGTGCCGGGCCTCTCCCTCGCACTCCGGAAGCTCTTCAAATTACAAAGAATGAAGGCGGCATCCGATCACTTCGTCGAGATCACCCCAATCACATAGCCATCCGCGTCGGCCACGAACGCTTCCTGGCCGTAACCGTAATCGATGGTGTCCATCACTATCCGGTAGCCTCCCTGGCGCATGCGTGCGACGGTTGCAGGGACATCGCTCACCTTGAAGTGCGGGTACATGCCCATCGCCCGTGCGCTGTAATCGGCGGCGCCGCCTCGGCTGAATTTCCACTTTTCTGTCCACAGGTGGATCTCGATATTGCCGGAACGCAGAACCGCGTCCTTGCCCGATTTACTTTTCACTTTCAGGCCAAGGTATTCCCTGTAAAAGCGCAGGGCCCGTTTGACGTCTGCGACTTCGAGAAGGATGTGATGGACTCCCGGCGCGGCATCGAGGGCCGGCGGCGGCGTGGTTCCCTTCTTTTTAAATTTCAGCGGGTTGGTGCATCCTGACGCAAGAAAGACAGAGATGCTGACTGCGCATAGGGAAAGGTACAGGCGGCACTTTGGCGTCATCTTCATAGCTCGGACCTCAATAATCATTGTAGTTGTTCGGTTCATCCCCAATTCGAGTGCTTGTTCTTAATCGATGATCCGTAAAGCAGCAAGCGAGAGGGTCAACCAACCTCAAACGCCAGCACCATCTCCTTATCCAGTTTCGACGGAGTGAAGACGATGCGGGTGACGACTTCGCCTCCCCGGCCTTCCTTAGATTCTTCTTCCATGCGGTGGACGGAGAAAGTCCCTTCTGCCTTCGCCCGGACGGTCAGGCCGTTCGCCTTCGTGCCCAGGCGCACCTCTCTGCCTTTGGCTATGATCCTGGCGTTCTCGAATGTGATGAATGCCTCTTCAATCGATCTCGGTTTTCTGGAAAAGGCATACGCGTCCTCGAGCGTGAGGCGGTTGCTGCTTGAATCGAGTTCCACGGTCCGCAGCAGAGATTTCACTGTTCCTTTGGGGTAAGCGTGGGACATATCGATGGCCGCGGTCTTCGTGCCTTCGCCGTTGAGGTTCTCCACCTTGAGAGTGCCGAAGAATTCCGCACCGGCCTTTTGTTGCCTGCCGTTGATGATCGGAACGGAATGGCCGAGCGAGTTGCAGTGCAGGATCTCGTAGCGTCGAGATGAGAACGTCTTCTTCGTATAGACCGGCCCGCCGGGATCGACGAGGTGCAGCTTGCCATGCCGGTACACAATGAAACTTCCGATGTCGTTGTGGTTGTGAGGGACGCCGTTGTTTCCCGCCAGGGCCAGCACGGTCATCTGTTTGGGACCGGGCTCTCCCCGCAGTTTTACCTGGCCAAGATCCGGAAGGAGGTAATCTCTGTTGTCCGGTTTGCCGGACGCTTTTCGGCCGTCGTAAAGCGCTAGCTCATGATTCTCGACGATTTTCAGTGACCGGTCGGGGCGGGTTGAACAGAGCTCGTAGAGCTCGGGGATATCGTAAAACTCATTAATGATGCGTGCGTGTCGATAAGGGATATACCCGTGACTGGAGTCCGCGAAAGTAGAGCGGAAGCTCCCCTCGATGTGCGCGGCCAGCGGGTAGCGGCAGATGCGTTCGATTTTTTCGCCCTGCATGATATTCAGCTCGCCCCCGGTCTTGAGATAGAGCGCGTGCGCGGTGAACAGGTAATGGCCGAATCCGTACGCCCAGTATGCGGGGCCCTCTTCGCAGCCGCCGTCATCCGTAAAACCGTCGATGGCATACGTCATGTTCTGGATCGCACCATGAGTCATCTGGGCGAGAATGGAGGGTTCTTCGATCTCATAAAGTGCGGTCCGGATAATCTCGCCGTTGCAGACGTGATTCCAGTTCATGCGGATGGTCTTCCAGAAATCGACATTCCTGTAATTCCAGAAATTCTGAAAGATTCGTTTTTCGATTTCCGATGAGACTCGCTCACGGACCTCATCCTCGAGTTTGTCTCCGAGAACGTGGAGGATCTCTGACAGGCTCGCGGCAAGCATCGATGAACCCAAATCGATCGATCTGCCCTCGTGTGCGGCCATCACCCAAGTGAAATCATCACAATAGGCCCAGAGCAAATCCTGAAGATAGTCCAGATGGGCGGAAGGATGATTGAGCCAGAGCGCGGTGAAGGCCAGGCTCAGTTCGCGGCGGCGTTCCCCTTCTTTGTTCTGATGAATAGTGCGGTTTCCGTTGCGCTGATAATTACGGAAGTCGGAACGCCTGAACCCAGGGATGTCCTTCGTTGGATCGAGGCCGGCGGTAATGTCATCCCAGATACCGGTCTTCTTCGCGTTACGCCGGGCGCGCTGAATACATTTCCGGTCGTTGAGATAGGAGGCGGGTGAAAGTTCCTGGCCGCGCTGGTAGATGGCTGCCAGGTCGTTCATGGTGATGGTGCGGAGGAGCGTTTTCATGGGGAAGAGTGAGAAGTAATGAGTAATACCTAAAACGTAAGAAGAAGAGCCAAATCACTGAGCGTGGGATGCGGGTCCTACTTCAACGTGGCCAGGAACGCGATCACATCGCGAAGCTCGCGCTTGGTGAGGATCTTGTCCATCGCCGGCATGGGCGAGATGGTGGATGGCTTTCTCGCTTCGATGTTCTTTTTCGGGATTTCGATGACGCGGTTGTCTTTGGTCTTGATGATGACTTTGTCTCTTGTTCGACGGGTGATGATGCCCTCGAGTTGGATGTCGTCCTTCAAAAGAAACAGAGTCGTCCCAAAATTTTCGGCGATAGCTGCGCTTGGAAAGATCATGGATTCGAGCATGAACTCGCGTGTCTGCCGTGAGGCCACATTGGTGAGATCCGGCGCAGCTTTCCCCCCCTGCCCCTTGATGGAATGGCACACATAACACTGTGCCGCAGGTTTAGATTTGAAGATCGTCTCGCCCTTCTGCGCGTCTCCGCCTGACAGGGACGCCCGGTAAGGGGCAAGCTTGTCGTCATCGGGCAGGGAGTCGTTGTACTGCTGCACAAATATATCGAACTCGGGAGTCTTCCTGCTCGCCGCCGCTTCAAGCAGATCGAGTTGGATCTCAGAAGGTACTTCGTCTGCGATCAGCTTCTCCATCCATTTTGAGAGCACCTTCGAAGCTGAGGGTTCTTCGATGTCTGCGAGCAGTTTGATGGCATTCTGTTTTTCAGGAATGTTTACACCTTTCGGCCTGGCCTTGGCCGTGATCGGCGCAGTAGCCTGGCCAAATGTGTACACATCAATTTCGCTGAAGAATGTCGACTCCACCAGGTTGGGCCACAGCCTGGGGACATCCCAGAGAAGGTACCTGTAGTTACCGATCGATCCGTACGGCGCGAGAATACTCGTACCGTGAATACCGCCTTCGCCGAGGGGTTTGGTGTCGATATTGGCAATCCTCTGCCATTCAGGACTCAGTCTCGAAGATTCCGCGTCCGGCAGCCGTTTGGCGTTTGCGCCATAAAGCGTGAAGACCTGCTGAGCCCGATTCGTTTTGTGCCATGAATAGGTGTTGATGCGCGTGATGGGCACTGGCGCCTGCAGGTCCATAACGAAGCGCGCCCGCTTTTCATCGAGCCAGGTGTTGCGATCGACATCGTCGTTATTGCGTGCCCAGAGGCCATCGTTGATCCGCGGGAGTTCTTCGCCCTTTGCGCCGGAGAGACGGTGCGGCATGGCAAAGTTCTTCAACCACTTCACCGTTACGCCGTTGTGTGACCTGCGGTCCGCGTAGTCCCTGCCGCTGGGCATACCGATTGACAGTTCTTCCCATTTATCCTGAGACCGGTCGGTTGCGATGCTGAGACCTTCCTTGCGTAGAACTGCATCAATGGAACTGACGGCCTGGCTGGGATCGACTTCGGCGAACAATTGGAGCGCTTCGATGCGCATCCGCTCGTCGGAATCGTGCACCAGTTTCTGAAGAATCTGTGCAAGCTCAGGAATGCCCTTCTGATTGAGCTGCTTGATGGCCTCGATGCGTACATCCAGGTTCGCGTTCTCATTTTGAACGAGGCTCTTGTAGGTGCCTTCGTCGAACTTGAGTTGAAACTGTTCGGCCATGCTCATGGCCTTGGCCAGTATCACCCCTTCCCCCGTTTGCATGAGCGCGGTCAGGTTGGGCTGGACGCCCGGGATGATCTCCGCGAGCTTTCGAGAGGGCAACGGGCGGTGGACGCCGGTAATACGATCTACAGGGAACGGATGTTCCCACTTGGTCAGCAGGTCGAGCGCCTCGAGACGAATCTCGGTCGGGGCATTATCGCTGGCCGCCAGAATGGAAAGCCACCTGGCGTTCTCCGGAAGCCCCAGGCGATAGTTCGCATTGAGAATACGCAGGAAGAGGATGGGCTCAGCCCTTTCTTTCTTGATGATGTACCGATGCACTTGCCACGCGAGCTCGTGCATTGCCTCCTGGATCGGCAGGTCATTGATGGCCCGGGCTGCCTCGGCATAAATGGTGTTGTCTGCATCGTGGAGGAACTCGGCAATGCGCGGATCTCTCAGTCTGCGAAGCACAAGGACAATGGCCCTGCGCACAGCAGGGGATGGATCTCTCGAACGCTTGAGGATGCCGGCGAGATCGCCAATCAGGTAAAGGCCCATGACGCCTGCATGCCGCAGGTAGGCATCTTTGTCTGCGTTCTCTCGCAGCATATCGAGAAGCGGATCGACCGCGGGGTGATGATCCAACTGACCCAGCGCGATGGCCGCGTGAAAGCGTACTCGCAGGTTCTTGTCCTTGAGTAACGGCACCACCTGGGTCGCAGCTGAGGCGTGGGCCTCCTCTCCCAATACCTTCGCAGCCTGTGCCCTGATCTCGGATTCCGGATTGGTCAACTGTTCGGCGACGTAATCCAGGGCAATGGACTCGTGCCGGCCGAGCTGTCCCAGCCCCCAGATACCGTGGAGCCGCGTCACGAGCTTCTCGCTGGAGCGGGCCGCCCTCAGCAGGAATGGCATGCCTTTCCGGCCGCGCGCGGCGAGGCCAAACTGTGCACGCTGCCGCACTCGCTGGTCCGCGTGGGCAAGCAAGTCGAAAAGCTCTTCGCTGCTCCGGTGCGCGAAGCCCTCGAAAAACAGATTGGCCGTCTGGTGAACAGCAGGATGGTTGGCTCTCTTCGGATCGTGAATCGTATAAATGCGGCCGCTGTCCGATGCCTGCATGGTGTTAATCCAATCAGAGACATACATCTTGCCGTCGTATCCAAATGCGGCGTCGGTCGGCAGGATATTCCAGAGGAGCTGCCGCGTATGTTCGATGCCGTAAGTGGCGCCCATGGGCATCAGCTTGAACGTCTCCACTCCGCTGCGAACGGGTGAGCCCATAAAGCTGCAAACAAAGAAGTGTTCATCGTACCCGGGCAGGCTGATACCGGGATTGAAGACAAATCCGCAGGGCCCGCCGGCCACGTAGTCCAGCGCGGGCAGCATCCATGCCGGCTGGCCGGTGAATGGTCGTTTCCACATGCCTTCGGCAAACCAGGGGTTGGATTGCATGGGATCGTGCTCGAGCCCAATGAGGCTTTTGAATTCATTCTGATAGCTCATGTTCCAGCCGGATTCACCGCCGTACACGATGTGCACCAGACGGTCGTCGTCACCGCCGCCCTGATTGTTATCGACGGTGAACAGGTTTCCGTAATTGTCGAACGCCAGGTCGACCGCATTCCTGAGCCCGGTGTGATAAAGCTCAATATTGGAACCATCAAGATTGCAGCGAAAGACCGCTCCCCCTCCCGGCGCGGCAAGGCGTCGACCTTCTTTAGTCACAATGTTGTACCCGCGGTCGCCTATGCCGAAGTAAAGCCGACCATCCGGCCCAACGGCCAACCCGTGCATATCGTGACCGCGAAGCGAGACGCGGACACCGAAGCCGTCCTGAAGAGACTTCCGAACTTCCGCGGTGCCGTCATCATCCCTGTCTTCCAGCAGCCAGAGGTGAGGGATGCACGTGAAATACATTTTGCCGTTCCAAACCAGCAGACCCGCTGCCGTGCCATCAAGCGGATGGTCGAATCCGCCGGCCCAGACGAAGGACTTGTCCGCAAGCCCGTCGCCGTCGATATCGTCGAGCCTGCGGATGAGCTCTTCGAATTCGGTGTAGTAGCGCATGGGAACCACGTCCTGCCATTTCTTGTACATGGCCATGCGGTCTGCGACTTTCCGGGAGGCAATGTCGTCGTTAATCCAGAAGACCCGGTAACGGTTATCGTCGATGCCGCGCAATTGCCGATGCGATTCCGCAACGTAAAGCCGGTTCTGTTCGTCGAAGCAAATGGAGACCGGGTTGGCGAGCTGAGTCTCGTCGGCAAAGAGATTTATCTCGAGCTCCTTCGGATGCAGAAACTCGTTGATGGCGTTGCGCCCGTCCTCCACCCAGACCCAGCGCGGGGTATCGTCGGCCTTAAGGGTGAAAGTCTCCTTCTCAGGACTGTCTGACTGAATGATGCTGTCGACGAGGATGTGGCCCCAGCCCCCGCCCTTGTTATCGAGAATCTCGATGCGGGCGAATTTGCCGTAGAGCTCCTTGACATCCCACACACGCCAGAGCAGTTGTTCGGAGGTCCGGCCGGTAGCTGTGCGAACGACCTTGCCGTCAATCCGTAAGTTGACGCACGCCTGGTTGGGATGCATGCCGCCGCCGACGAGCAGCTTGATGTGGTGGCGTTGGATCTTGAATGCAGGGGAGAGCATCCTGCCTGTGGCGGCATCCTTGCCGAAGAAACTGTTGATCAGACGATTGCCCCTGTAGCCGGTTACCTTACTTTGCCTCGGAAGGGTGCCTTCGGCCGGGGCCTTTCCAAAGCATTTGCCTTCAACAGTCCAAAGGCCGTACGAAGACTCTTCGAAGTCGGCGATAAGGATGTCTTGCCGGAAGTGCTTCGAGCTCTGCTCTGCGCTCAGGAAAGCACAGATTGAAATGGCAAAGACGGGTATAGACATAGATCGGCAGCTTTTGGCGCAGACTTCTGATCTTCGATCCCGCGTTTCCCTGGCAGATTACAGACCTGCCACGTATCGAGAAGCCCGCAGATTATCTGTATAAGGTACAGGGTAAGTTTCACCACCCGGACTGCCCAGCCTCTCAAAATCAC
>Ga0066833_10000540_pt1 | contig 15505 bp, 11 predicted proteins | sample ETNtaG_13_FD_66728 | JGI IMG/M metagenome (GOLD analysis project Ga0066833, IMG submission 66728) | Marine microbial and viral communities from oxygen minimum zone, Eastern Pacific Ocean - ETNP201306PF47B | ecosystem: Environmental > Aquatic > Marine > Oceanic | place: Pacific Ocean: Eastern...
CCTGAAAATTGTCATTCAAATCCGTAAGAGCGCCCTCGTGTCGGCCTACTACTGCCTGAACTCCGGTTCGACGGTTTCGAGGCTGAGTTGCTCCATGATCATTTTGAAAATCTCGGTGTCTTTCACCTCTTCTGGCGACTCTGTCTTCGGGGTGAAATTGGTGACCAGAACCGGTGCACCTACATGGTCGTCCGGCAGTCGGCCGTGCGAGCGCGTCACTTTGCTGGTGTCCTGCGAGATGACGAAGGGATGTGTGCCCCAGAAGTATTCGAGCGGATCGGCGCCCGGTTTCATGAATGGGTCTACATGGAACGCGTACTCCGGCGCCTGGTAATCATCGTGCCACCACGGATAGGCGAACCAGTAGCCTTGCGCGGCGAGCAGAATGAGCTCGCCGGAGCGCGGGTGATCGATCTGCCAATCAGTCTGATGCTCGAGTGTCAGAATTCGCTCGATGCCGGGAACTGTGGACAGCAGCGTGTAGACCTCGCTGATAGCGTGTGGATCACAGTAAACATGAGCTACCTGGTGATCGGGCAGGACAAATGCCCTGGACTGCCCGAAATCGAGAAACTCCATGCCCTTCACTTCGTGAGTGATCAGAGTTTCATGCTCTCGAAGATATCGGTTTGGGAAGACTGCCTCATTCACCTGGTTCATTCCGTAAGATCCCATCAATATCACCGAGTAGTCTCCGCCCTCCGCCGCATCCAGCAGATCACCCAGGCATTCGTCCAGTTCCAGCATGGCTATCTTGAGTTTACGCTCGTCGCTTCCCGATTTGATGTGGCTGAACGCCACGTGAGGCAGGCTGGTACAGACCAGGGTTGGCTGGAAGTCCTCCAACAGAGTAACAGTACTCTGGGTGATCCATCGTGAGCACCGCATGGATGCAAACGGGCCCCGGAGCCATGCCTGCTTGAACGGGCCAAACTTTCTCACGAGACGGTCGTTAAGCTCCGGTGGTTTGGAATAGCAGGAACTATGAAAGCCACCGCCACGCTTTGGGATCGGGCGAGGCGTCACGATGAAATCACAATCGGCGCCGAGACTGTTCTCCCAGAAAATCAAGGCACTGCTGAATTCGGGTGACTGGTCCTTCGCGAATTCCCAGACCCGTCTCGACTCAAGCAGACGGTCTGAGCTGTCACCGTAACAGACCGCCATGCGCTGCCGGTCGTAGAAGCCGCTGGCAACTATTCCGTGGACGTCCGGCGTGGCCCCGGTGGTGACAGATGCCTGCACCGTCGCACTGATCGCGGGGAACGACGGCTGAACGGCCAGCGCCACTCCGCTGTTTTTCAGTCTGTTCAGATTCGATAATCCGCCGTCTCCCACCAGACCGCACGAGAGAGCAGGAACATCTATCAGAAGGACCCGATTGGCGTTGCTCATCAGAGATGTGTGAATCCGTTCAGGCTGCCGGCAGGGCTGGCCATCCTAATCGGGGGACTGTTTACCGCAAACGTCCACGGAAACACGAGTCGCACGAAATCAATTTAACGGCCCTGCGGGCTCAACCTGCCAGTTCGGACTGCCAGTCTGCAGCCACTCGTTCCGCCTTTTGAACGGATTCTTCCACGAGCTGTTCCTTGTAATTGCGAATGAGGTCTTTGTATTTTTCGTCCGCGATCCCCAGGATCTTCGCAGCGAGCACGACAGCATTCTTCGCGCCGGAGCGGCCGATGCCGACCGTGGCGACCGGGACTCCAGCCGGCATCTGCACAATGGAGTAAAGGGCATCGACCCCGCCGAGCGACGTGGATGGAACTGGGACACCAATCACCGGCAGTGTCGTCAGTGCAGCGAGCACGCCTGCCAGGTGGGCCGCACCACCCGAAGCAGCAATGACCACTTTGAACCCGCGCTCTTCAAGCGAAAGCCCAAATTCATGCAAAGCGTCCGGCGTCCTGTGCGGGGAAATAACTTCGAGCTCGTACCCGATACCGAGGGCATCGAGGTCATTGATCGTGTGCTCAGTAACGGACCAGTCAGTATCTGATCCCATGATGACGGCAATCGGTTTGTCTGACATTTCTTAATCTCCGTGGTTGTTGTACTGACGTGGGCTCAAGATCAGACTGAGCAATCGCTCTATACCAAATCCATCCACTTGCCGCCTCTTACATCTGATCACTTACACCGGATCAGTACATCGTCATTCACATCGAGCTGCTCCCTCAGGGCTTTGGTGTCCTCCAGGAATCGCATTCCATCGGTGTAGTAGCCGGCTGTCGGTTTCAGTCCGGGCATCTGTTCCTGCCACCAGGCGTTGAACTGCTTCATGAAAAGCTCGCGCATCAATTTGCAGCACATGGAGGCCAACGCGATCGGCAGATGTTTGTCATCGCCTTTCATGAGGAACCTGAACCGCAGGTTCCGGCCTCTCTTGAGAAGGAGATACGAAGACTGCTCTCTGGCTTCCGACTCGATCATGAATCCGTGGTCCGGGAAAGTCTCGATGAGCTGAGGACCGTAAAAATTTCGACCTCCCTGTTTGTCGCAGAGAAAAACACTTTCCTCGTGGCCTTCATGTTTCGCGAGGATTTCCAGAGCAAGGGCGCTGGCGAGATCGTAAAGAAGCTCTGATTTATTTCGTGTCTGCAGGATGTCATTGAACTCGGGAGCAAAGACAGGCCGGATGACATAGCCGAGAAATTTCAGGCCGGCCGATTCAAGCGAATCAGTGAGTTGAAGCGCGGCTTCAGCTCTGACATCCAGTCCATCTTTGGCGCCGCCGTACCAAGGCAGTTTGTCCTCAGGGCTGACACGTCCCTCTGCACCAAAGCGATGCAGGAATGCTCCCCAGTCACCCCCGTATTCGAATCCGCTCCTTTTGCCGAAGCTGAACACACCCTCCGCCAGGTCAGACAGGCCTTTCCGTTTATACACCTTCTTGCTGTCGCCAATGACCAGCCCTTTTGCCAACCTGCCCGGCCTGGAGACGGTGTCATGGAGAAGTTCCCAGATGTCAGGTATCTCATTTCCCTGGTACTCGAACACCGACGCCCCGACGACCAGTGGCCCGAGGAGGGGGCCGTATCCCGCTTCATCAATTCCTGCGATCAGCATTATTTATATCTTTCTTTTCTTTGATAGAAGGCTTGCGCTATCATGCGCGGGAGTTCACTAAATACCACCCACTGAGAGACACCCATGTCAGACACTTTGAAAATCGGTATCGTTGGCTGTGGCATGATCGGCAAATCGCACCTCAGGGCTTATTCGAACATCGAGGAAGCGGAAGTCATCGCCATTGCCGATGTCGATGAGAAGGAGGCGAATAAAGTCGCGGAGGAGTTCGGAGTCTCCAGAGTTTTTGCTGACTATAAAGAGTTGCTGGCCATCGATGAGATCGAGAACGTCGACGTCTGCCTTCCGAATTTTCTTCACAGCCCAGTCTCCGTAGATGCGCTGAATGCGGGCAAGCACGTGTTCTGCGAAAAACCGATGGCCAGAAACTACGAGGAAGCCTCTGCCATGCTGGAAGCGGCAAAGGCCAACGACCGCGATCTCGGCGTGCAGGTAAACACGATATTCCAGCCCAATGCCCGCGGGGCAAAGCGCATCATCAATGAAGGTGGCCTCGGCCACATTTACTTTGCCAAGCTTTCAAACTATCGGCGCAAGGGCAGGCCGTGGGTCGATGGCTACGGCACACCGCACTTTGTGTCGAACGAGAAAGCCGGCGGCGGCACGCTCATCGATACCGGCGTCTATCACTTCAATCGTTTCCTCTGGCTGATGGACAATCCTAAACCCGTCACGGTAAGCGGCGCGACGTTCCAGGAGATGGACGTCTACGAGGGCCGCAAAGACGACATCGATGTGGAGGAAATGGCCGTCGGGCTGATCCGTTTCGATACCGGCCTGGTCCTGTTTGTGGAAGATGCCTGGTCCGCACACATGAACGAATCCGGCGGCGACGTGATCCTCGGCTCGAAAGGCGGTCTCAAAGTCGATCCACTGTCGTTCCATTCGGATATGTTCGGCATCGAATCGAACACTACGTTCGACACCCGCCTGGCCGAGTATCACCTGAATCAGTATGACGAAAACCGTGCGGGCTACGCATCCCCGCACCATCACTGGGTGTATTCGCTGCTGGGAAAGCTTCCTAAAATTCCGACCGGTGAGATTGCCCTCAACACGGTCCGAATCTCGGATGCCATTTACGAATCCGCAGCCAGGGGCGAAGAAGTGAAGCTTGCCTGATGAGCGACGACAACTCCCATAACCTCAAACTTCCGTTGCGTGCCATCGTCGATTTGCTGGTCTCATGGCCGGCGACATTCGTTGCACTGGTTTTTGGATTGGGAATGGGGCTCGTCTGGCTTTTCGTTATGAAGACTGCGCCGGTTGAAGATTCTGATCTCGACAAAGCCTCCTCTAAAGTGAGCGGCCGAATTGTACCGCCGGTCAAAGACATGGGCTGGTCGGTTGGCGGACGGGTAAAGGAAGGTGGAACGCAAATCTACCGATACCGTTTTTCATACGAAGTGGACAACCAGCAGTATGAAGCGCTCTCCTATTCCACCGGCAAGAAGCATGAAGAAGGCAAGGTCGAGATCGAATACCTGCCCGATGCGCCACGGACTGCCAGAATCATCGGCACACGCCGCGGCATGATGGATCGCCGGGTCGTATGGCTGAGCGCGATACCTGCGTTCGCCTTCCTCTGGTTGCTGGCGCTGTTTTACCGTGGCGCAAAGTCGATGCTGTATCTTCAGCGCGGCCGTATCGTCGAAGGCACAATCACCGACGCAAATGTCACGCGCTCAACGAACGCGGACAGCCCGGACAAGTGGTTTGTGAAATTTGAATTCGAAGATCACGAAGGAAACGCCTCTTCCGGCCAGGACACTTCGTCTCTGCTGTCAGAGCCGAAACCGGGGGACCGCATCGACCTGATCTATCCCACCGGCCAGCCGAACAAGGTCCGTTACCTGGGCGGTATTGTCAGCCAGCTTGAATTTGATGAAACCGGCGGGTTCCAGAGCCAGTTTTCTGCTTCCGCTCTTGTGAGAATTGCGGTCACCGATATCAGCATCGGTGCCAATTTGCTTTACGGCATCTGGATGCTGCTTAGATGAAGAGCATGGCTCGCGACGATTGGGCAGAACCCTCCTAAAAAGTCGCTGAGAAGGGGCCATTCTCACGTTGACTTGCTCTACTATGTTTGGTCTGGCGGCCAGCCGCCGCCACGCTCTTCGGCTACTTCTTCAGCACCCTGATCTCCACATCATCGATCAGCAGCTTGTCGCCTTCATCGTAAAGATCGATACCTGACGCGTGCGAAAAGACGAACTTGAATGCCTCAGGTTTCTCTCGATTGATGCAGTTTACGAATGCGCGAATGTTCGAGGCCTTCGAGAGCGGCTGCCGGTAAACCTGCCATTCCGTCTCCGCGGTTAACTTCCCGATCTCTGCCCGGCAATTCCAACTGTTCTTGATATCCGGCTCGAAGCGGAAACTAAAAATCAATCCAACTTTCTTTGGGAATTTTTCGTTGACCGCTTTGTATTTGAATGAAATGAACGACCGTTCCATATCCCCGGTTTTTGTCTTGCCGCGTTTCCACACTGGCATCTTGATCCTGCCTGTCACCGGGCTGCCGAGATATGAAAATCCAAAGTAGTCGGTGTGAGTCGAGCGGCTGATAATCTCAAAGCTGAGGACACCTCGTTTGCCATCGGGGCCCTTTATCTCATCCTCTTCTTTGATGGCCATCACCAGTTCGCCCGTGGCATTCTCCGGCATGCCCGCGTAGGTATAGGCGTAGCTGTGCATTTTGCCGTTGGTGTCGGTGGTCTCATCTCCATTCAGTTGCGAACAGGCTGCCCCCGATGCGTGTGAAAACTCTTCGATAAAAACGAACGACTCCGCCAGCACGGGCGAGAGCAGAATGATGAACAGCATTTTGAACGTCTTTGATGGATTTGCGTCTGACTATATTATCCGTGGCCAGGCCCCGTCGCTTCCCCCTGTCAAAGCAAGAAAGGAATCAAGATGAACCGTGCCTCAGAAATCGCCTTTTGTGCAACCGCCCTCGCAGCCCTCTGCATTCAGACAACGCAGGCCGACGACTGGCCCTTTTTCCGCGGCCCCTCTCTGAACGGCATATCGAAAGAGAAGGGTTGGAATCCGCAGAATCTGAAAGAAGCATGGAAGAAAGATCTGGGCTTCGGGGCATCGAGTTTCACAGTGGTCGGCAGCAAAGTCCTTACCTCTGCGAACAAGGCGAACAAAGATATCGTTTACTGCTTCAACGCAGATGATGGCAAAGAAATCTGGCGGTATGAATTTCCGTGTAAATTTGATAAACGCATGTTCGATGGCGGAACAGCGTCGACACCGACGATTGATGGACAGTATGTCTACAACTTCAGCTATGACGGTCAGATCCAGTGCCTCAAACTTGCCGATGGAAAACTGGCGTGGAAGAAAAACGCTATTACTGATTTCAAGGGCAGACTGTCGCGTTGGAAATATGCGGGCTCGCCGCTGGTCCTCGGCAAACTGGTCATCTTCGATATCGGCGGCAGCCCAAACTCGACTCTTGCACTCGATAAACGTACGGGCAAGAAGGTCTGGGGAAAAGGAAGCGGTGCGGCCGGCTACGCGACACCGGTCCCGTTCAAGTTTGGCTCGACAACCGGGGTTATGGTTTTCAAGGGTAAGACGCTCCTGGCTCATGACGCGGCCAATGGTCGAGAGCTGTGGAGGATTCCCTTTCCAAGCAAGTATGACGTGAATGCTTCCACACCGATCGTGTTCGGCGGAACCTTTTTCGTCTCTGCGGGCTACAACACCGGCCGCGGGGTTCTTTACCAGATCACGCGATCCACTCCTAAACAGCTCTGGAGGAACAACGAGTTCCAAACCAAAATGAACACCGCTGTCGAGCACAACGGCTACCTCTACGGAATCAGTCTCAAAGGCGGCCTGATGTGCCTGGACATGAAAACCGGCAACAGGCTCTGGACTGAAGGCTCATCAGGCAGAGAGGGCACGCTCACCCTGGCGGACGGCAAACTCATCGTGCTCAGCGACCGTGGCGAGTTCATCATCGCGAACGCGGATCCCAAAGGATTCAAACCCATCATTCGCAGGCGTGTGCTGACCGGCCGGTGCTGGGCGGTACCGGTCCTGGCAAACGGGCGGATCTACTGCAAGTCAAATCAGGGCCAGATGGTCTGTTTGGATGTGAGGTAGGAAGCAGATGGAGTGATGGGGTGGTGAAATGATGGAGCGTTGGAGTGCAACATTCCTGCACTCCATGGGAACAGCGGCTTCAACGACACGGGCCTTCCGGATTCCTGACACCGGATTCCCCTTCCCGGGATATTGCTCACTTCCCCCGCGGATGGAATTCCCTGTGCACTGCCTTCAACCGCTCACGTTCCACGTGTGTGTAAATCTGGGTGGTAACGATGCTCGCGTGACCCAACATTTCTTGAACCACTCGGAGGTCCGCCCCGTTCTCCAGCAGATGCGTAGCGAAGGAATGCCGCAATGTGTGCGGCGAAACATTCTTTCGAATGCGTGCCTCCTCGACGTAATGTTTGACCAGGGCCCATAGCGTATTGCGGTGCATGCCGCGGCCCCGTTTATTGAGGAAGAGCCGGTTGTCTTCACTGGCCCGGGCCAACTCGGGCCGAACACTCTCCAGATAGAAACGTATCCAATCCGCGGCCGGACGTCCGAGCGGCACGATGCGTTCCTTAGATCCTTTGCCGTAGCATTTCACGTAGCGCGCATCCAGTTGGACGCTGTCCACCGTGAGCGCGGCGACCTCTGATACCCGGGCACCGCACGCGTAGAAGGTCTCCAGAATCGCCCTGTCGCGAATACCGATTGGGGTGTCGATGTCAGGCGCGTTCAAGAGCCGGTCTATTTCTCCTTCGGTAAGAAAACCTGGCAGCCGCTTCCAAAGCTTCGGTGATTCGATGACCGCCGACACGTTTTCTGTAATCTCACCTTCGGCCATCATGAACTTGAAGAACATCCTCACCGAAACCAGGCTGCGCGCGGAAGAGTTCGCAGACAGCCCTGCGTCACGCAGACTCATCAGGTAATTCATGAGGTGACGGGTGGTGATCCGGCGAGGGCTTCTGATTTCGTGCCCATCCAGGAATGCGCAGAACCTTTTAAGGTCGCGGGCGTAGGCAAAGATGGTGTTCTTTGCCAGACCACACTCGACGGCCATGTAATCCAGAAATGCCGCTACCAGGTCCTGATAAGGGCTCTTGTCTGGCGGCAGAGGCGGTGTGGCGGGCTTTTGTCGCATGGGTGGACTCACTGCTGATCTTCTTCTGATCGGGAGATCACGCATCCCCTAACCTTCACATGGGCTTTCAACCTTCGAACTAAACCTTCACTGAGCTATAATGGACAGTTTCCAGTCGCAAACGTGCGAGCTGGCAGTTATACACCAAGCCGCGTTCACGATCTGATTCGAATTCCACGCCGCTCAAAGAACCCATGCCAAGAACGGTCATCACCGGAGGATCTGGATTCCTCGGCTCACACCTGTGCGATCTTTTTATCGAAAAAGGGCACGAGGTCATTTGCGTCGACAGCCTGCTTACCGGCAACACCGACAACATTACACAGCATGCAGGCACGGAAAACTTCTCCTTTATCCATCACGATGTAACCAACTACATCTATATCGAAGGCCCGGTCGACAACATCCTGCATTTTGCCTCACCGGCCAGCCCTTCCGATTATCTCAAGTATCCGATTCAGACCCTAAAGGTCGGCTCGCTTGGAACGCACAAAGCACTCGGGCTGGCCAAGGCCAAGGGGGCACGTTTCCTGATCGCGTCAACATCCGAAGTCTACGGCGATCCGCTCACGCATCCTCAGAAGGAGGAGTACTGGGGCAACGTAAATCCGGTCGGACATCGCGGTTGTTACGACGAGGCCAAACGATTTGGCGAAGCCATGACCATGGCCTATCACCGCCACCATGGTGTCGATACCCGCATCGTTCGAATCTTTAATACCTACGGCCCGCGCATGCGGCTCGATGACGGCAGGGCCCTTCCGAATTTTCTCCATCAGGCCCTTCACGGACACGACATCACGGTCTACGGCGACGGCTCTCAAACCCGGAGTTTCTGCTTTGTCAGAGACACGGCCCGCGGTATCGCCGCGCTGCTCGAATCCGATGAACACATGCCGGTCAACGTTGGCAACCCGGTTGAAATCACCATTGCAGAATTTGCGAAAGAAGTGGTCGAGCTCACTGGCAGCCAGAGCAAGATAACCTTCCAGCCGCTTCCGGAAGGTTATGGTGACGACCCCAAAGTCAGGCAGCCGGATATCACTCGCGCCCGAGAGATCCTCGGGTGGGAGCCGCAAGTCGAACGCCGAGATGGACTGATGAAAACGATCCAGTATTTCAGAGAAAAGCTGGGGCAGTCGTGAAGAATCTTTCACATTCTTTTACCTGTAGTTGTTTTCTATGAGACGAGTCCAGGCGTAGAAGAAAGAGAACGGACTAAGAAGCCAAATGTCAGAAAAAACCCCCGTTGCCCAACTCAAGGAAATGATCGGACGCACCATTGGCGGCTGCGAGATCACTGATTTTCTTGGCCAGGGCGCGATGGGCGATGTCTTTCGAGCGCGACAGCATTCGCTCAAGCGAGTGGTCGCGATCAAATTTCTGGGCCGCGAATTCAGCCGGCGTAGCGACCTGATTCAACGCTTCGAGCGCGAGGCCCACGCGGTGGCCAGGCTCAATCATCAGAATGTGGCGCAGGTCTACGATTTCGGTGAATCCAATGACGGGCTGCACTACCTGGTGATGGAATATGTTGACGGTGGCAGCCTCGAAGACATCGCGCAGAAAGAATGGCGCATCGATCCCGGGCGCGCGCTCAACTACATGTCCCAGGCCGCGGCCGGCACTGCCAATGCGCAGGAAGCCGGCATCCTTCATCGAGACATCAAGCCCGGTAACCTCCTTGTTTCGCAGGGCGGGATCGTCAAGGTCGTCGACTTCGGTCTCGCCAAAACCAACTACGAGTCATCTAGCGGTGACCTCACCTGGACGGGCTCGATGATGGGCACGCCGAATTACATGAGCCCTGAGCAGTGTTCGGGCGGAAAGGTAGATGAGGCCTCCGATGTTTACTGCCTCGGTGGCACGTTCTATCGCCTCGTCACCGGGCGTATGTGTTTCCCCGCGGATAACGCGGTTGCGGTGATGATGAAACACCAGTCCGAAGATCCGCTGCCGCCTTTCCTGCTGTGGCCTGAGCTGCCGGCCGGTTATTCCGATGTCATCATGAAGTCCCTTGCCAAGCGTCCTGAAGACCGCTACGAAAATGCCGCGGCTTTTAATGAAGATCTGCAGCGCCTGGAAAGCGGCCAAACCACTTCGGCCTCTGATTTCTGTTACTACCCTCCTCCTATCGATTCTGGTTTCCTCGATGACCGTCACGTGCTGCGCGGGGTCATGCAATGGGGAGTCATCGGCAACGAGCAGTTGAAACAGGCGATTCAGATCCAGGCGCAGCTCAAGGGAATCGACCGGCAGGAACGCATCCATGAGATCCTTGTTGCCAAGGACTGGGTCAAGCCGGAGCAGATGGAGGATTTACTCAAAGCCATCCATCGCACTCGCCGGCAAAAGGTGGATGCAGCCTTTGTCAGCGCGCTTTCTGAAAAGGGCACGCTTCCCTCCGAACGCATCGATTGGCTGCAGCGGAAGCTCAAAGAGCTCGAGCTCAGCGGCAAACCGGAAACCGCCTGGCAACAACTGGAACAGCGCGAGTATCTCTATCCGGATGAGACGCGTGCCGTTCTCCTCACCCACCTTGACAATGAACGGTCCAAAGAAGAGGTAGCGTTTATCGAGGCCGCGGTCGGTCTTGGTTTTGTAAAACAGAAGAACGCCGAATCGATTTTCGCTACGCAGCGCAACCAGAGGCTGCCCCGCGAATACCGGCGGCCGGAACAACTGGCCGTAGAAAATGAGCTCATCACACCCGAACAGGCGGATCAGATCTTTCGAGCGCGCCTGCTCGCCATCCTGGGCGAAAAAGGATCCGGTGCGTCCACACCAAAGCCGTTTGTTGCTGACGATGAAGACATTCCTTCCTCAAAGTCGATCGGCCAGTCCGGCATTCTTCCTGACCTGGATAAGATTGAGATGGAGTCCGGGCATTTCTGTCCATACTGCAAAAAAGAGATCGCCCGGGCCAGCGTGTATTGCCCATTCTGCAGGCACAGCCTGGGGGCCCCCGTGAAGAGGAAGGCTGCAAACACCAGAGCCCAACTGGCGCAGCCCAACCCGACCACCCGAGCCGCGCATGTCCAGCCTCAGACGACGCCCGGCACCCAGCCCTCGCCCGTTCAGCAAAGCCCCTCGCCCCCAGGCGCGGTAAAGAAATCACCAGCGGCAGTGGCCGGCCGATACAGGGCTGTGGCCAGACCCAAACCGAAAACCCTCATAAACGTCCCGGATCTCTGGGTGGCACGCATGCCGGCAGGAGAGCTCACGAGACCTCTGAATCTCGAGCTTGTGGCGCAACTCATAGCAACCGGAAAAATCCGCCGTGAGACCGCCATCCAGCCACCATACACTGAAGGTGAATGGGTGCCGGCAGGCAGAGTGAAGCAGTTGTCACGCTTCTTTGGTGCATGCCATCAATGTAACAATCGAGTCATGGCGAATGACGTGGTGTGTCCCAATTGCAGAGCGGGTTTTTGAGGCGTTGAGATGGAGCATCCTGATCGGCCATGACCTATCTACGCATCAGCAGCCGTCAGAATAAACGCATCAAACAGTTCCGGCGTGCGGGTGATCACCGGCTGCCTGGCACAATTTTCATCGAAGGTACAAAGCTGACAGAAGAAGCCCTGCGTTGTGGTCTGCAGGGGCGTAGTTTCGTCGTGTCTGATTCCTTTTTGAAGAAAGGCGATACAGAGATCCTCGGCGGACTCGAGGCCGCAGGAGTGGAGGGCGTTCAGGTCCCGGATTGGCTGATGGAAGAGCTTTCAGTAGTCAAGACACCGCCCGGCCTGATCGTGCTGGCGGACAGATCTGAATCGGATTCGGGCTCTTTGCCGGCTGAAAGCACCTTCATCGTAATAGCGCATCAAGTTCAGGACCCCGGCAACCTGGGAACGATTCTCCGATCTGCTGAAGCAGCAGGCGCGCATGCGGTAATCGTCACCCGGCACGGAGCAGATCCGTTCAGTCCGAAAGGACTTCGCGGGTCCATGGGCGCTACATTGCGATTGCCTATCTGGCACGGCCCGACACTCAGCCAATCCATTGCCGCCTGCCATGAACGTGGCATTCAAGTCTACGCGGCCTCGCCGAAATCCCAGACAAGCCTCTGGGATCACGATTGGAGTGCGCCATCCGCGCTGCTCCTGGGGTCGGAGGGTTCCGGGCTCAGCGTCGCTGAGCTCAAACTGGCTGATGGTGAAATCACGATTCCGATGGCAGGCCGATGCGAGTCCCTCAACGTCGGGGCGGCGGCCACTGCATTGATGTTTGAGGTGGCGAGGCAAAGGAGCGCCAGTGCGGGCGAGGGCTGATCTACCGCTCTTCTGACAACACCCGGTAGTACCGTTTGACCAGCTCCTGGTATTCGTCCGGGACGAGCTCGCTACCGGGCTCTTTGATGTTGCGCTTTTGCAGGATGCGTTTGATGCGCTCGAGGATGCCCTCGCGTGCGAGTTGCAGGTGCTCACGTGCCGCGGTCAGGTGGCCCTTGGCTTCCTGGGTTTCCTTCGAGCTCATTGCCTGGCGGGCCGCGTTCATCTTACCTTCAGCCTTCTGTAGATTCTGCTGCTCGGAGGAGGATTGATTCTGGCCTTGCTGGCGGGCCAACTGCTGGCTGAGCTTGTCGAGGTTCTTTTGAGCCTGTTCCAGTTTCTTCTGCAAGTCCTGGACGGCTTCAGGGCTCTTGTTCGCCGCCTGCTGCAATTGCTGTTCGGCCTTTTCCAATTCCTTCAATGTTTCGGTGACATCGTTCTTTGCGGCCTGCAAACGTTCGAGTGGCGTGGAGAGGTAATCCTTCTTGATGGATTCAAGCTGCTCTTGAATACCGGTGAGCGCCTGCGCCAACTGCGCTGCCTTTTCCTGCTTATCCCTGGCCTCCGAGGGCTGCATGCCCTTTGCGGATTTTGGCTGAAGGTTGTCGGACAGATCTTTCATTTCCGGCAGCGGGCCGTCTTTGAGCTCGTCCAGAGTCTTCTTGATTTCGTCGCCCACCCAGGGCTCGACTCGTTTGGCGATCTTGTTGAGTGTCTCCATGGTCGAGGCCAGTTCGTTGGCGCGTTCGACCGCGTCCTTTTGAGTTTCGGCCATTGACTTCTGCTGCCATTGCGGGACGCGCTCGCCCTGCGGCGTATCTTCCGCGGCGGAGCGGAGGCTGTCCTCGCTTCTGCGCTGCTGCTCGACCGCGGCCTTGGCCTGGTCGGCGGCCTTTGCCAGGCGTTTGCCCAGCGAGCGGTCTCTTGCAAGACGAAGATTCTCGGCCGCGGCTTCCACCTGCCTCAGGGCTTCTTCACCGTGGAATTTTGATTCCTCGGCATCCTTGTCCAGGAGTGCATTCTGGTTCTGTTTCATCTCCTTTGCGGCCGCGTCGAACGCCTCCTTTGTTTCCTTGTCGAGTCCGGCATCGGCGAGAGTGTTCATTTTTTCCGACTGCTTTGCGAGCTGGCCGGCCTGGCTGGCGAGAGCCTGCTGTTCTTTGTTCAGTTCATCCGGCTCGGACTGGCCGCGCATGGCCTGGGTGTTGAGCTTGCGCTGCGCGTCCGCGAGCTGCTCGGTTTTCTCAAGCATCTTGCGAAGCTTTTCATCGTCTTCCATCTTGGCCCTTGCTACCGCTTCATCGAGCTGCGAGCGGAGCCCCATCAAACCCTTGCGTGCCTCCTCCTGGTGTGGGACGGCTTCGCTGGGTTTGTCGCTTTCCAATTTTTCCGCGGCCTCCTGCAATGCCTTGCCTATTGGGCCGCTCTCGATCTTCTCGGCCGCTTTGGCGAGAGTCTCCTGATCTTTGGTGCGATTTGCCTCGGCCGCGCGCTCGGCCAGTTCTTGAAGTTCACTGCTCAGCGAACGGGCATCTTTCTCCAGCTCCTTTTGTTCTCGGGCCAGTTGCCGAGCGCCCTGCCCGCTCTGCTGCTGTTCCTGCTTTTGCAGTTCCTCGGGTGACATCGTCGGAGCTGAGCCACTGCCCTGCTGCTGATCTGATGGCTTCTGCCCGCTCTGAGCCTGGCGGCTCTGCTGATCCTTGTTTTCAGACTTTTGTCCACCTTGGGCCTGCTGCTGCGATTGCTGTTGTCCCTGCTGAGATGAAGACGCCTGCTGCTGCGACTGGCTCTTCTGTCCCTGTGCTCTGGCCTGTGCGCTCTGCTGTGACTGCGAAGACTGTTGGCTCTGCGCTGACTGCGACTGGGAAGACTGCTGTCCCTGTTGCTGCGACTTCTGTTGGCCCTGTTGCTGTGATTGCTGCTGTCCCTGTTGCTGCGATTGCTGCTGTCCCTGTTGCTTGGACTGCTGCTGACCCTCTTGCTGCGATTGCTGCTGTCCCTGTTGCTTGGACTGCTGCTGTCCCTGTTGCTTGGACTGCTGCTGTCCCTGTTGCTTGGATTGCTGTTGTCCTTGTTGTTTGGATTGCTGCTGACCCTGTTGTTGCTGCGATTGCTGCTGAGCCTGCCTCTCCCCTGATTCCTGCCTTTCCGCCTGCGCCATCTGCTGGGTCTGTCTCTGCAGATCTTCCTGCCGCTCGGCGAGCTGTCTTGCCCGCTTTGAAGCGGATTCCATCGCGTCCGAGAGATCGCGGCGAAGTGCGTTGTGGAGACTGCGCTCCGCGTCCTTCATGTTGCGCTCCGCCTGCTTCGCGTGGTCGAACGCGTCCTTGTATTTTCGCTGGCTCAGAGACCGCTGGGTCTGGTAGGTCTCCTCGAGGGCTTTTTTCATTCTCTCGGCCGCCCGCTCGGACATTTTCCGCTCCTGCTCCGATTGTTCCTGCATGCGTCGCGCCATGTCGTAGGACTCGTTGAGCAGTTCATTGAGCTCGTCACGAATCTCTTCGCGCTTCTGGTATTTCTGCCAGTTGTCAGGCTGCTCGGTTTCGTCGCGGACCCGTTCGCGCTCTTCCTGCTTGGCAAGCTGTTCGAGTTCGCGTTTCGCTTTCTCCTGGCGTTCCAGCATCTTTGGCATTTCTTTGGCCATCTGCTGCATCTGTTGCTGGCGGTTCTGCTGCTGCTGTTTTTTCTGGTTCTTCTGCTGAGAGAGAGCCATCATGGCTGCGGCCTGGCGGCCCTGCTGGTTCTGCATGGATTGCACCAGGCGGCGGGCCTTCGACATCTTGTGCAAGGCATCCTTACCCGAGGTCAGGCCGTCATCCGTGCTGTAATACTTGAGATACCAGCCCGCATTCTCGAGTGGTGAGATTGCTTCGCGCAGCGCGTCGACTTCCGGCATCTCAGTAATACCTTCGGCGCGCAGGGCTTCCTCCATGGCATCGGCGAG
>Ga0066833_10000543_pt1 | contig 15492 bp, 10 predicted proteins | sample ETNtaG_13_FD_66728 | JGI IMG/M metagenome (GOLD analysis project Ga0066833, IMG submission 66728) | Marine microbial and viral communities from oxygen minimum zone, Eastern Pacific Ocean - ETNP201306PF47B | ecosystem: Environmental > Aquatic > Marine > Oceanic | place: Pacific Ocean: Eastern...
GCGCTGCGCAGGTCCGCGGCCATGCGTCGAAGGATGGCATCCGAAATGGTCGCCCGGCGATTGGCCTTCTCGGCTTTCTGTTTCGAAGAAAGCGTGCGAGCAAGGACCCCATGCACGGCAAGGAAAATGACCGCCAGGATTGTCAAGGTGACAGTGAGCTCGATGACCGTGAACGAGCGGCAGCCAAGTGGTGCTGACGGTCCGCGGCAGCGAGGTACATGATTCTTCTTGAAGAGCCTTGTGGCCTCAGGCTGCCAGCAGCCTGTCACCCCGGTCTCTTCTGTTTCTTGTGCAAACACCGAGTGGGCAACGCTCTGTGCCACTCGAGCCTTCTGATCGAATAGTTCTTTGGCTGACAGGCTGGCAGCCTGTGGCCACGAAGTGTTCTCGTTTACCATTCCTTTCAGGGTCATGAAAAATTGAGTAAAGTTCAAATTCGGATTCGCAACCATTAACCCCATTCTCCCAATGATCTTCTCTAAAGAACAGGCACAGTCCTTCAAAGATAACGGCTATCTCATTGTCCGGGATATGATGGACAGTGATTTCATTACGAATCTTCAGAAGAGATTCACCGATCATTACGGCGATCTACAGAATCCTGCGAACTGGGAAAAACAGAAAGAGATACCGGACCCTGTGTACGATGAAAAGTCACCGGAGACTCACTTCGACGAGCAGCCGGAAATTCTGCGGGCCGTGCATCAGTTGGGCAAAGGCAAATTCAGAGGCGGAAGCGGCGGCACGGCAGCGATCACCTGGCCGAATCAGGACGCAGAATGGGACTTCCCTGCGTCGGGTCACCTGGACGGGTATCCGAGGGCGAGGTGGTGGCCGTTCATGCTGGCCATCACTGCCTACCTTTCTGATGTGGATAGTCATGGGGGCTGTTTCACCTATTGGCCTGGAAGCCACCTGAACGCCCGCGATTACTTCCGTGATAATCCCGAAAAGATCAACGGCAGCTTCCTCAGGTGGGAACCCGGGTACGATTCTGATCCCAGGAACTGGAAACAATTCATGAAGGACATTGAACCCCGCGAATTTACAGGAAAGGCCGGAGACGTGATTTTCTGGCACAGTTGGCTGTTTCACACCGGCTCGGTCAACTGCAATCCCAGCCCGAGAGTGGGCCTGTTCGCCAGGTATTCCTGTCCCGGTCAGTATGAAGCCAGATTCGAAATACCGAACGACATGTGGGGGCTGTGGGGGATCTAATGGTGCCGAAGATTCAGAACTCCAGATTCAGGATCAAGGAATCATCTCTTGCAGCTTTCAAAGAGCCTCCAGACCTTTTGCATCTCCGAGTGGCGTTTTTCCGGCTCTGGCTGTCACTGCTACTCACGTCTGCCTCTGTCGCGGAGCAGACCAGAGCTCATGACAAACCGCTTTCAACCGAAGCGCTCACCGCACTCGTTCGCCCTTCGGTTGTTACCATCTCGGTTACCGGGCGAGCGGGCGAAGAATCTGTCCTCGGAACAGGTTTCGTCATTTCACCTGACGGTTTGATTGCCACGAATCTGCACGTGCTCGTTGAGGCGCGGCCAATTACTGTGGAATTCGCGGACGGCAGGAAATACCAGGCTGAATCCGTGCACGCGTCCGATAGGTCAGTGGACCTGGCGATCATCAGAGTGAAAGCTGCGGGCCTGAAAACACTCGAACTGGCGGAATCTTCAAAGGTGCAGGATGGCCAGTCAGTCGTTGCGTTTGGCAATCCTGAAGGCCTGAAGAACAGCGTGGTTCAAGGCATCGTTTCCGGTCACCGAAAGCTTGAGGGAGTTCCGATGTTGCAGCTCGCCATTCCTATCGAGCGAGGCAACAGCGGGGGCCCGGTCGTCGATCGGCAGGGCCGCGTGCTCGGCATTCTGACCATCAAAGCGGCGTATACGCGGAATCTCGGTTTCGCGGTGGAATCCAAAGCATTACGGCCTCTAATCGCCAGACCGAATCCCATTCAGATAGGTAAGTGGCTCACCATTGGTGCACTGAATCCCAGGGAGTGGAAGACACTCTTTGGATCGGACTGGCGCCAGCGCGCCGGCCGAATTCAGGTGAAACCGGCCGGCCGAGGATTCGGTGGGCGTTCTCTTTGCCTTTCAGAGACCAAGCCTCTCAAGCTGCCATACGAGCTGGCGGTCAGTGTGAAGATGGAGAACGAATCCGGCGCGGCCGGGCTGGCCTTTCATTCGGACGGTAAACACAAACACTACGGTTTTTATCCGACTGCCGGCCAATTGCGGCTGACCCGTTTCGATGGCCCTACCGTTTATACATGGACGATTCTCGATCAGCGGCGAACTGAAGATTACAGACCCGGCGATTGGAATCGGCTGCGGGTCCGCTTCGAAAAAGAACAGTTCAAGTGCTTCGTCAACGATCGCCTGGTTTTCACATCCCGGGATAGAGGTCTGACGGCCGGCAAAATCGGGCTGGCAAAATTCAGAGACACGGTCGCTGAGTTCAAAGGATTCCAGGTGGGCGCCGACCTATCCGAACGGCAGCCGAATTCAAAACATGTCGAGAATGTCCTGAAGGCCGTCTGGCAAATCTCGAGTCAGAGATTTCCCTCGGACGAGGATGTGAAGAAATTCGCTGACGATCCGGAAATCAACATCGCTCTCCTGAACAAAGAATCCAAGGCTTTGCATGCACGCATCGCGTACGTGAAGGAACTCACCAAGCAGGTACATCGCCATCAGACCTCCACTCAGATTCTCGACGAACTGAAGAAATCGGAGGACGAAATCAGCTTGCTGAAAATCGGGCTGCTCATCGCTCGCCTGGATAATCGGGAGGTCGAGGTCGATGCCTACCTCAAGCTCTTCGATCGTATGGGCGAAGACCTGAAGGCCGGTCTGCCTGAAAAGCCGACAGAGCGCGACAAACTCGATGCGCTGAATCATTACATGTTCAAGGAAATGGGATACCACGGCAGCCGATTCGAGTATTTCCACGCTTCGAACAGCTACCTGAACGAAGTGATCGATGACCGTGAAGGTCTGCCGATCGCACTCTCAGTGATCTACATGGAACTTGCCCGCCGCGCCGGCCTGAACATCGAGGGTGTTGGCCTGCCCCGATACTTTGTGGTGCGCTGCAAGCTTGAGAAGGGAGCTCCACAGCTTATCGATGTCTTTGAGGGTGGCGTGCTGATGAGCGTGGAGGATGCGAAACGCAAGGTGTTGGCGATGACCAATCGTCCAATGGTCAAAGGAGATTTGAAGACCAGCGCCAGGAAGGAGATCGTCATGCGCATGATCCGAAACCTACTTGGCCTGGCCCAGAACTCAGAGGACACGGAACAGAGCATTCAGTACCTCGATGTGCTTCTGGCCCTCGAGCCGGATGATCCCTCCTTCCGAATGATGCGGGGCTACAACCACTACCACCGCGGCGACAACAGGCGTTCGCTGAAGGATGTCGAGTGGCTGCTCAAGCGTAAACCCGCGAGCATCAAGATTCGGCGAGTGGAAGAACTGCACCGGCGATTGAAGGCGGAGCTTGGGAAGGAGTGAAGGGCGACCACAGTCGTGGGATGCATGGTAAAAAACGACATGTGCCGCGCAGAAGCTCCTACGGTAGCCGTCGGCCGCCAACCGAGGGATTCTTACCACAGATGGCAAGGCCATCCCACGGATTAGAACCGTTCTGAACCATCCGTGGGATGGCTCTGCTATTCGTGGTACTTACTTCATTAACGGTACACGCACATGGCGCAGAAGCTCAGAAGCTCAGCAGCAGCTCATAAATCCTTCCCATAAGCGAATTCTGCCGTACTGGCCTTTTAGAGTTGAGGTGTGTCCCACTCCATCGCCTTCACCTCTTGATAATCTTCTTCTGCGTCGTCCACTCAATCGCGTTCAGCATGAGCCGCCGGAAGTTTTCATTCTCGAAGTCGAGCGGGAACCCCATTGAGGTGTAAAAGGCGCGCCCTCCGTTATAGGCGTTTGACCAGGCGATGGGTTGTTTGTCCTTCTGGCCGATACCGGTAATCAGCAGCGTTGTATCTGGCCGCAGATTCGGATTGCGGTAGAGCTTGCCGGGGCGCGTCCATGACTTAAGGCCCGCCAGAACCGGATGGTCTTTCGCCGCATCATTGATCTGTGCCAGGATGCCCTGCTCGGGGCCGCCATGGCCCTTGTAGCTGCCGCCCAACACCTCCTTATCAAAGGCAAGCCAGTTCTGGAATGCATGGCTCGCGGTGCGAAGTCCAATCACGGGCTTGCCCGCCTTGCACCATGCTTTGACCTTCCGGGTCTGCTCGTCGGGCGCGGAGATTCGCCGACAGAAGACCACAAGCAGATCAGCCTTTTCAAGTGCGCCGATTCCCGGCAATTCCTTCCCCTTGTCCCGGCCAAGGGTTAAAGTGCACAAGACCTTGTACGTCGCTTCGAGGTGCTTTTGCCACGCCTTGAGTGAAGGCTCGGATTTATATTCACGGGAGCCGGAAATCATGTGGATTCTGAGGAGAGTATCCGCGTGTGTGGAAACTGTGATGCACGCGCAGATGACGAAGAAAGTGCGGAGCATGGGTTCACTTCTTGATCTTCACGACTCTCCCCGATTTCACTGACTTTGCCTCCTGCCAGCAGAGATCGAGCGCAGCACGTGCGCCCTCACCGGATAACGCCACGGGATCGGTGCCTTTCTCGATCGCATTCACTGCGTATTTAATTTCGCCCACAAATGCATCGACCGGGTCCGTGGAATTCAGTTTCGGATGCTTCACTTTGCCGCGGTGATCGAGAAGAGTGAGCGGTGTATCGCCACCATAGAGGAGGCTGGCCTTTTCCATGTAAATCTCGAAGCCGTGTGCAAACGGGCGACCGCTCTGACAGATGCCTCCGCTGGCACATGAGACATTCAGATTCGGCCGGTCGTTGTAGATGTATTGGGTGGTGACGTATTGCAGGTAATCGCTGCCGGCCAGGATGCCGCGAGAAAAGACGGCATCCGGTACTCCGCACATCAACTGAATGAAATGGGTGTCATGAATGTGGAGGTCAATGCCCGGACCGCCGGATTTCGAAAGATCGACGAGATCGGGAGACCAGTTCGGCTTTGAAATAATTCGGTGAAAGTGGCCGCCGAGGAGCTCACCATACTTGCCGCTGCTGACGGCTTCGTACGCATATGCATACTCCGGAAAGAATGGCAGCACGTGTGCGACCATGAACAGCTTGCCGGCTTTCTCAGCGGCTTTGGACATCTCATTGGCCTCCTTCATCGAAACGGAAATTGGCTTTTCCAGAAGGACGTGCTTGCCCGCTTTGAGCGCCTTGATGGTGACCTCTTTGTGCAGATGGCAGGGCAGACAGATATCGACCATGTCGATATCACGATCGGCCAGAAAGGCATCAATGTCGTCGTAGGTATTCACCTTTGACAGATCGACCTGTTCGCCTCGACGACCGAAATTGCCCTGGATCATTGTCCAGTCTCCCGCCAGCTTCTTCGGATTCCGCGTGCAGATGGCTGTCAACTTCGCGTTTCGAATGCGTTGTATCGCCTGGTAGTGAGTCCACCCCATAAAACCGATGCCGATAGTGCCGATACGAACCATTGTGTTTGTCTCCTGAGTTGAGTTTCTTTTGCGGCGCAGTCTTGGGCCTCGCCAGTAGAAGCCTGAATTACATGAAGAGGGCACGAGCCGCCACTGAGTCGGCACAGTTGGTCCAGCACTGTAACTGTGCACCAGACCGAACGGGCAAAGCTGACAGTGATCTGGGAAGATCGGCAAGACACCTTCAGTCTCACGCTGGACAGGTCTGGCCGGACGCGAATTGAGAAGCAAGGATCGAAGTGATTTAACGGTTCATTCTGTTGGAAACGAGGTCGGATTAACGCCTTCATCAGTCGGGTCTTCCCGTGCCGTGCAAGAGCACCCGATGACAGGCCCGGCTGAAGCAGTTATTCCAGCTCCGGTCTGCTCATCCTCATTGATAATCAGAAACCATGACAAGCCCCATCCTCCCCCTGTTGCTCTGCTGGCCCATGCTGTCTCATCTGTCAGCTCTCGAACTAGATCCGCACGGTTGCCGGATTCTGAGCAAACTTCCCAAGCCCGGTGTGCATCCTCGAGTCTTCTTTACTGCCGATGAATATCCGCGGATGCGAGAGCGGCTGAACGCGCTGAACTTCAAAGCGAAGTTCGACAAGGTTCGTTCGCAGGTCATTCAACAGGTGAAGAACGAATGGGCCGAATTTGCCGCGGCCGAGATGTCCAATCCCAGCGATGAAGACATCCTCAAATACTTCAAACCGGGCGAAGGCCGGAATCAGCAGTGGGGCATCGCCAGCCTGACCGCGGTGATGAATGAAGACGCCGAACTGCTCGACCTGATGAAAGGAGTCATCACCAATTACGCACTCATCATTCTGGCGTCGAAGGAGCGGGCTGTCGGCGGCGACCTCAAGGGCCGCACCGGAACTGAGCTCAACAAACGTCTCAACATCTGGCGCAAGAACAGCTACGACGTCGGGGTGAGCTGGACACTCGGCTCGGCCGGGTATGCGGTCTCCTACGATGTGCTCTACAACCACATGTCCGAGGAGCAGCAGTCGACCGTGCGCAAAGCGATCGCCACGGCGACGCGGGGACGCAAGAGCTATGGCAATGGCATGCCCCGTGGCTTTGCGGTCAGCAATCACTACGGATACCACGGCGACCTTGCCGTGCTGATGGCCGCCATCGAGGGCGAAGAAGGTTTTCACCAGGAGACGTGGGACGGCATCGTCCAGGTGCTGCGTGATTTCTGGGAGGTCGGATTCACAAGAAAGGGCGCGAGCCACGAAGACGGTTACGGCCCCAACCTCGGGCTGCGTGCCGGCACACGAGGCTACATGGTGCTCGCCCGCCGCGGGTACAACATTTTCGCGACCGAGAAATTCAGAAACTTCCTCGACTACATGGTCATGGAGTATGACCCGTTCCCCGACGGGCATTTCAACGGCGGTGCGTCCGGCGCGTCTTACCTGGAGCTGTATCCCACGAGCACGCTCATCTCACGTTTCATGTACCCGGAAAGCACCGAGGCCAACTACATCTACCGTCATCTGCTCGGAGACGAGTACGAGCGCAGACTCCGCTGGCAGGGATTCCTCGATTACTTCCTTTACGGCGCAGACTGGAAAGGCCCGGAATCCCGAGAGGAAATGCTCAAGCAGTCCGGCCTGCCGCTGTCGGTTTACTATCCCGAACGCGGCAAGTTCGTCGCCCGTTCGGATTGGAGCACGAACGCCCTGTACGCCACGCTCGACGCGCGCCCCGACGCTCACACCATCGGCCACGACAAAGTCGACCGCGGCGACTTTTCCATGTCGGCGCTCGGGCGCGTGTGGGCAATGTCCGGTGACTTTCACAAGTGGAATCTCAGCACTGAGAATTCGCTCGTCCATATCGACCGCAAGGCCCAGGCGTGGAAAGCGCCGTCCGTTCGTTTCCTCTGGCACGAGCATCATGACCTCATCCCGGGCGCGGCCGCGGATTTGAAATATGCCTACGACTGGGAATGGTCTCCGCCCTGGAAACACATGAATCATAAATTCGACCCGCCCTGGCAGCCGGAGAAGAACGGCCCGCTCGATCTCGGCTGGCCGAAAGATGCCGCCGTGCCAGAGCTCTGCCCGAAGTCGCTCAACGGCAGCGAAACCGGGTACGCAGACACCAACAACCTGCACAAGCGCCCTTTCAACGTGGTCGAGAAAGCCAAGCGGTCACTGTTTCTCATTCGCGGCAAACACCCTTACCTCATCGTCTGCGACGACATTCGGAAAGACGACCAGCCGCGCCTTTACGAATGGTACATGCAGCTTCCGACGGATTTGAAAGCGAAGTCTCAGAAACCCAACGAAGTGATCTTGACCGAAGAAACGGGCGAGCGAGAGATGCTGGTGCGTTTCCTGCAGCAAGCAGCATGTAAACCCAGATTGGAGACCTACGAGGCAGCCAAGGATCGTAAGAGGGGCACCATCACAAACGGTAAACGACTGATCGCATCCGTCACGTCTGTTGAGCCAAAATTCAGAACCCTCCTGTTTCCGTACAAGGCTGGACAGTTCCTGCCCACCACAGAATGGAATGAGGACCGCTCGGGTTTGACGGTCTCGTTTGCAGACCAGGTGGATGTACTCGCCTTTACTACTACGGATAAAGAGGGAACGAGAATTGTTCTCAAGCGGTAATACCGAAAAGATTGTCTTGACAGGGCTCTTCCAGCTCGTCTCTCCGCGCTCATCACCACAGGCAGCAGCGTCATTTCGTTTTCTCAAGCAACTCACGAATCGCCTGGATCGTGCAGATCTTCAATGAATGCCGGATCGAGAACTCCTGAAGCTGCGGCATCTTTGACATCGAGCCATCGGGATTCATCACCTCTGCAATCAGTGACACCGGCTGCAGCCCCGCCAGACGCATGAGCTCGACTGCCCCCTCAGTGTGCCCGGCCCGCTCGAGGACACCTCCCGGTGCAGCACGCAGAGGGAACATGTGACCGGGACGAACGAAATCATCCGGCGTGGCGTCTGAGGCCAGAACCTTCTGAATGGTCGTCCAGCGATCATCGACGCTGACGCCTGTCGTGATGCCTTCGCGGGCATCGATGGTCACGGTAAAGGGCGTTCCGAAATGGCAGGTGTTGTTCTGCACCATCGGGTGAAGGCCGAGGCTTTCCGCCCTCGCATCTGACACCGGCATGCAGAGAAAACCTCGGGCGTATGTCAGCATGAAATTGATCGCCTCCGGTGTGGCCTTCTCGGCAGAGATGAGGAGGTCTCCCTCGTTTTCGCGATCCTCAGCGTCGACCAGGATCACCATCTTGCCGGCCTGAAGGTCTTCGATGGCTTCAGAAATAGGGCTCATTGATAAACGCTCACGATGTTGAGTTTGGTCTTTTCCTTCAGCAATTCTTCCACGCGGTCCGCTTCGCTCTGGCTGATGACTTTCAGCGGCTTGGCAGGATAGGGTACTCCGTCGTGGCTGCCGCGGGAAGGCAGATACCAGCCATTGGGATACGGGCGCTTCGGAGTGTTAAGTTGCACTTCGTCCGGACCGATGCGAATCAGGACTTCGGCCAGTGCGTCGGCTTCCTCGATGTTCACGGGCATGAACATGCTCTGCACGCCGAGGTAGCCGTCGTATTCTTCCTTGAACTGCAGGGTCCAGTCGATGATGTTTTCCAGGCTGAAGCCCTCTACAGGTCGATTCACTCGCTGGTAAGTTTTTTCAGTGGCTGCATCGATCTTCACGAACACTTTGTCACACGGGCGGATTTCTTCACGCACTTGCGGGTCGCCCAGAGTCGTGCCGTTCGTCAGGATTAATGTGGGCTTTCCTGTGAATTCTTTCATCTGAACGATTGCTTCGCCGATATTCAAGGCAAGGGTTGGCTCGCCGCTCCCGCTGAAGGTGATAATGTCGGATTTTTGCCAATCGCTCTCACGCAGATCCGACATCACCTTTTCCGTCGGGATGAAGAGCTTTCTCTCATAGACGTGCTGCTGGATATTCCCAAGCTGGCAGTAAATACAGTTGAAGGAGCAGAAGGAAGTTTCACAGATCAGATCGACACCGAGCGACCACCCGACGCGCCATGAAAGGACGGGCCCGTAAACCGTGCTGACCGAAAGTGAATCGATGGCGTTCATGAAGAGGGAATTACCGCGGTGACGCTTTGGCTCACCATCTCGCGCCTCTGCTCAATCCCCTGTAACAGATGAAGAGCAGAGAAGGACCGAGATTAAGAGTGTGATTAAGATGGAGATATCAAAACGCGGCGAAGGATACCCAATCAAGGCTGAGATGCCTCCCGGGTTTCATACTCGGAGAGAGCCTTTTGGAGCATCTGCGGATTGGGATGCCGCCGGATGTAGCCTTGAATGAACTGGCTTGCCTCTTTGCCTCCTTCCGCCAGGGCTCGTCGATACCATCGGAGCTCAGACTCTGGCTGGCCCCGGCCTCCGAGAAGCGCGCCGAGCCAGATCTGTCTCTGAATCGGTATCCGAAATGGTGCGCGCTTGCGCTCGTCAGGCAATTCAAAACGAGGATTGAGATAGACGGCGAACTCTCCCTTGGCGTGTACTTCTGGCCATTCCTCGCTGTGGATTTCGTAAAGCACCTCATCGCAGTTCCTGACCGTCAGGTAGAAATTCATCGTCTGGTGATCGCTGACAAAGAACTTCGCGTCCTTGATGTCGATGGAATAGAGATAACGGTCGCCAGGCAGGTCCTTCGGGTACCAGATCGTGCCGCCCGGCTTGCGCGAGGCCATCTGGTGTACGCCGGTCGAATTGCAGTTCAGCAGCGCAGGTAAGTTTGGCGAAGCGATTACGAAATCGTTCTCGCTGGTATTCTCATTGACAAAGTAGGAAACCGCCTTGGCCGCGAAATGGCTCTCGACTGCGAGGCCGTGCTTGTCCAGGATAGTCTCGTATGAACGGGGCCAATCCTTCAGATCAACCGTACCACGCAAAGAGAAGAGCCAACCGAAACCGAGGCCAGCGATGACGAGTGTATTTGCTCCGAGCCGGGCCCAGGTCCGCTTCATTACCGGTTTGATGTTCCCGGCAACGTGCAGCAGCCACCCGAAGAATGCTCCAAACCCGATGCACGGAAGCGGTGCAAACATGAGGGCGTTGTAGAAGAACCCTGAAATCAGTCTTCCCCGTTGAGCGATGGGAGGAAATGAAAGGAGCAGGAGCGCTGTCAGGAGAGCATATGCCTGTGATCTGTTCGGCAGATTGGCCAGCCCAAACAGGCCGAAAAGAAAAATGATGTTGAGACACCGTCGTGATCCTTGAGTAGAACCGGCAAGCTCATTCGAGACGACGAACACACTGAAATAGCCGTCCGCAAGCCGGAACAGGCGCTCGCCAAATCCGACGGCTTTTGCATCCGCCTCAACAAAACGGACGCCGATGAGATGTCCCAAATCGTAGAGCACGGGGCCGATACCGTGGGCTGCGACCATGATCAGAAACTGCAGTGCGAGGGGCAGAACCATCAGGCATGCAGCGTGTGGCAGTTTCTTTCGGCGCGTCAGAAACACGATGACGAATAACCACAGCCAGAGTATTCCCGCCCAGTAAATGGAAACCGTGGCCACACCAACAAGCAGGGCGCCGGCAAAGAGCCATTTTGTTTTGTCCATGTGCTTCCATGAGTTGGCCGCGTCGGTTTCTTGTGCTTCAGGCAGGTTTCTCAGGCTCAGAAATTTCATGACAGCGAAGATGGCGGCCGTGATTACCAGAGGCGAAAGATTCTGCGGGAATGCCATACGCGTGAACAGGACAATCTTTGGATGCAGTGCATAAGCCATGGCCGCGATGAGGCCCGCACGATCATCGAAAATCGTTCTGCCGCACAGAAAAACCAGAAGTGTGGTGAGGACGCCGATGACACCGCACATGAACCGCACTGTCCACAGAGAGTCTCCGAAAATCGCGCAGAACACTGTGCCGCACAGGTGATAGCCAATGGGATAAGGATGAAACGGCGAGAAGGCCGTCCAGCTCACGGCACGGACACGAAGGTCGCCATTCATCAAGTCTTGAATGACTCTTAGATTGAAGAGCTCATCCGCGTACCAGCGAGGTTTAGTCTCGAGGTCGATGAGACGGAGCGTTCCGCTGATCAACAGAATGATGACGAGCGCCGCGTAAACGAGTTTTGGCGGGAGCCTGGCATACCGCGCGGTCGGAACAGGAGATGAAGCAGGTGGGAGCGATTGTTCCTGATCCTTGTCATTCATCCACTTTGGCCCAGCCCTTCTTGATGTTGCTGATGATGAGCCCATCGGCCATTTCCATCGCCTTTTCCTCCGCGCTGGCAGGCTTGGGCTCTCTCTTCAGTGGATCGGCTCGATTCGGGCTGTAGTCCATCCAATAGACCATGTAAGGAGGATACTCGCCGTCGGTATCCTTGTTTGTTTTCCAGACCAGGAGCTTCCGCACCATGGTGGCGCCGCGATGCTCCTTTCTGAATACTTCACGGCGCAGCAGGGTACTGTCCTTGAGCTCGATGGCCCTCGTTTCGGTTTGCACTTCCGGCACGACGCAGCGTTCGAGTAATTGCGCGACTCGGATGTCGGTCGCATTGACTTCCTTGTCCTCGCGCACCCGAACGAAAACCGGGCTGATCAGGCTCGCGCCCGGCATCTTGCGTAGGCCGCGCCAGCCCTTTTCCTCGTCGAACAGGATCACCATCTTCTGGATCGGATCGCCGTTCGCGTTTTCGCTCAGGACATCCGTGGCTTTGACCTCGATTACGATCTGAGGGCGTACAAGTCGATACAACGCGCCTTCTGAACTGGCTTGACGAAACTGATTACTGGGCACTTCCAGATCGGCGAGCATTGAGAGCATTTCCACGCGCTGTTTCTCAGTGAAGTTGCCGCAGGATGCGAGCACTTGAAAATTGCCGTCCTCACGAATCAGCGCCATAGAAACAGATCGCACCTGGTTCTGTGCATCGCCCCGGTCCGTATAACCGATGATTGCCGCGTCGATAAAAAGCTCGGGCTTGACCTTGAATATAGGGCCGACTCCCGTGCGGATGACGAGCCCCTCACCGTTTCCGTCGACGACAATTTCCTTGTAGAGAGCCGCTGCCTCCTCAGTCGAATCAGCCCCGTGCGTCTTCACCGGCCGGACCCGCTTGCCGCTCTCGAGGATTTCCTCGATCTCCTTGTGCCGGTCGATGTACTCCACGTGCTCCGCCTCGCCGCCCATCACGAGGTCGAACGCCATAAAGCCGAGACGTTCCACGCCAGCACTGGCTTCGCCCCCCATTGCTTTTGAGACATCTGATGACCGGGGCCGTCCTTCGCCCTGTTGGCCGGCGGCGAAGAGCTCTCCCGCGATGACCTTTCGCGCTTTCAATTTCTTCGACATCTCTTCTGCTTCTTTCACGAAAGGAATATCACCGGAAATGACACGGCCCTTCGGATTGGCAAAGAATGCCTCGCCCTCATCCATCACCAGAAACCAGAGCTCGCCGTCGATCTTGGGCTGCACCTTGAGATGCCCGAACTTACTGAGTGTGCCAATCTCATCAGAAGTGATCGCCCGATAGTTGCTGGCAATCAGCCGCTTGTAGGTCATGACCATGGAGGCGACGTCAGGATCGGTAATGCTGCCTGCAGGAGAGTGCAGGCCGTTGCCCAGCGGACGGGCGTTTTCTGTGGTGTAAAGGCTCATGGCTTTTGAAATGAATCTGAGAAATGTTAAGCGTTAAATGCCTTAATGCGACTTCCTCCCAGGATCTCTGCATCTGCTTAATCTGAAATCACAAAAGAGGTTCTCCCAGCCTTCCCTAGGTCAAAGCTATTCAATAACAAAAGCTTCAATCTTGGCTTCACCTTGATCGGTGATTCGAATGCTTAAGTCGTGTCCCCTCATCATCGCCATTCCGATGAGCACTTCCCCCTCAGAACAATCTGCCTCGACAACGCGCTTTCTGCCATCCCAAATCACCTCGGCCAGGAATAATTCAAACGCATCTGTACTGCCGTCAGCCAATGTTGCTTCTGCTTTTGCGATATGCTCACACTCAAGATTGCGAACTTGTGCAAGTGGCAGTGTCAGAAACCCATTGAATCCGGTGTCTATGATGGCATTCACGTTGATAAGCTGATTTTGGAGGCCTACCAAAGTCAATTCGACAACCGCCTGCAAATTAGAGTCAACCGCACCAATTACCATTCAGCCCTCATTCTGCTTCAAGCCCGATCTGAATCCGTATCGTCGATAGGTGGGGAAACCCACGCGCTCTAACCACACCTCAGGTTCGGTTACTCTCTGACCTAGTTTTTCTGTCGCTTCAATGGCATCTGTCCCCAACTCAAATTCGCCAGAATGGATATCAATCGCAACGACCAATCCGTGCGAGACAGCCTCATCGATCTGAAGCAAAACAGTCTCCTTGTAGATTCTTCTTCCTGAACTGGATATCTGATCTAAAGAAGGCGAAGTCTGTGAATGAGACATGGCATCCTCTACAGTCTGGGTGATTCACGGCGCAGATTCTATCACACCCAATGAGCAGGGCGATTTTGGCCGGACACGGAAAATCTCAATTCTTCTTTCCTTTCCTCTGTCCCTGCTTCCCCTGTTTCTGCTGCTTCTGAACTTTCGCCCAAGTGTCCCTCAACGTCACCGTCCGATCGAACACGAGCTTGCCGTCGGTGGTATCGGGATCGACGCAGAAATACCCGAGCCTTTCAAACTGGTAACGTGCCCCGGCTTCGGCACCCTTGAGGCTGGGCTCGACCTTGGCGGCCGGGACGACGCTGAGTGAATTCGGATTAAGGTTAGCCGTGAAATCCTGGCCTTCTTCCACGTCGTCAGGATCTTCCTTGGTGAAGAGGTGTTCGTACATGCGCACTTCGGCATCGAGCGCGTGTTCGGCGGATACCCAGTGGAGAGTGGCCTTCACCTTCCGGCCGTCGGGCGCGTCTCCGCCGCGGGTTTCAGGATCGTAGGTGCAATGGAGCTCGGTGATGTTGCCTTCCTCGTCCTTGATGACCTCATTGCACGTAATGAAAAAGGCGTATCGCAGCCTTACTTCACGGCCTGGAGCGAGGCGGAAGAACTTCTTGGGTGGCTCTTCCATGAAATCATCCCTCTCGATGTAGAGGGTTTTCGAGAATGGCACTTTTCGAGTACCTGCGCTTTCGTCTTCCGGATTGTTGATGGCATCCAGATCGTCGACCTCGCCCTCGGGATAGTTGGTGATGACAACTTTTAACGGGTTGAGGACGGCCATCACGCGCGCTGAAGTCTTGTTGAGGTCGTCGCGAAGACAGTGGTCGAGCAGCGCAAAATCAACAGTGCTGTTGTACTTGGCCACCCCGACGCGCTCGCAGAAATTGCGTAGCGCTGCGGCGGTGTATCCGCGGCGCCGAAGTCCGCAAAGAGTCGGCATGCGAGGATCATCCCAGCCGGATACATGGCCATCCTGGACGAGCAGGAGAAGCTTGCGCTTGCTCGTGATGATGTAGGTGAGCTCGAGGCGTGCGAACTCGATCTGCTGCGGGTGAAAGACCTCCAGATTCTCGATATACCAGTCGTAAAGAGGACGATGGTTTTCAAACTCCAGCGTACAGATGGAGTGCGTGACGCCTTCGATGGAATCCGACTGGCCGTGCGTGAAGTCATACATTGGATAAATGCACCATTTATCGCCGGTGCGATGATGGTGGGCCTTGCTGATTCGGTACATGACCGGGTCGCGCATATTGAAATTGGGTGAGGCCATATCAACCTTTGCGCGCAGGGTCTTTTCGCCTTCCTCGAATTCACCGGCCTTCATCCGCTCAAAAAGTTCCAGATTTTCTTCGACGCTGCGACTGCGATAAGGACTCTCTCTTCCCGGCGCAGAGGGGGTGCCGCGAAACTCTCGCATCTCATCTGACGTTAAGTCACAGACAAAGGCCTTGCCGTCCTTGATGAGTTTGAGCGCATACTCATAGAGCGTATCGAAATAGTCTGATG
>Ga0066833_10000573_pt1 | contig 15124 bp, 11 predicted proteins | sample ETNtaG_13_FD_66728 | JGI IMG/M metagenome (GOLD analysis project Ga0066833, IMG submission 66728) | Marine microbial and viral communities from oxygen minimum zone, Eastern Pacific Ocean - ETNP201306PF47B | ecosystem: Environmental > Aquatic > Marine > Oceanic | place: Pacific Ocean: Eastern...
TTCGCAGCGAATCATTCGGGCCGGAGCTTCTGTTCGGCCATGTGGTGGGGGATGCAATCGAAGCTCCGATTCTCATCCTGAAATACGCTTACGGCGGAAAGACCCTCCACCGTGATTTCAGGCCGCCCAGTGCGGTCAAACGAGCGGGCGGCAAGGTCGGCCACCTTTACACCGGCATGATGCTGCAGATGGCCAAGTGGGTCTCGCATCTTGATGTGATTCATCCCGCCGTGAAGGAAAGCGGTTTCGAGCTCTCAGGCTTCGTCTGGTTTCAAGGAGAGAACGACAGTTGCGGGCGGACAAAAGAGGACAGGATCGGTTTCTGGAATTTCTATCAGAACAATCTGACCGACCTCGTGCATGACGTGCGTGATGAGCTCGGTGTTCCGGACCTGCCGATCCTCATCGCGCAGATAAACGACTCAGGATGCTGGGACGGCAAGAACGGCGAGCTCGGCGGGGAAGAAGTACGTGCCGCGCAGCGCTACGTGGTCGAGCATACGAAAAATGCGGCGACCATCGTTACCTGCGATCTGGATCCCGGCTACCACTACGATTCGCCAAGCCATGTGACCATCGGTCAGCGCATGGGCGCAGCGATGTTGCCTCTCACCAGGAACAGAAAACTGAACCACCGGGGCAGCAAAGCCGTCGACGAATTCATCGCGCGCAGGCTTTCATCTCCTCCAAAGCTGGTCGCCAACCGAAACATCCTGATGAGAGATCTCGTCCTCTACTTTCAGTTTGATGAAGGCGAAGGGAACTCGTCCAGAGCAAGCATCGGCGGGCTGAAGGGCAAATTCAAAGGAAAGGTAAGTTGGCAGAAAGGAAGAATCGGACGTGCCGTTCGCCTGGAGCGCGACCAGTGGATCGACATTCACGGCTTCAAAGAACCTTTCGGGCCTGACGGGCACATTCGGAAGCTGACCATTTCCTACTGGATTCAGACAGCGACAAGAGATGGTCTTCAGCGTGTGGGCAAGGGCGTTGGATACCCGTTCGTTCCCGGCAAGCGCGACTGGATGATCAGCGCTCAGGCCAACTACGCGGGCTGGGATCTCGGCAATTTCGATATCGACGGATTTGGATTCTTCACGACCGTCGGTACGAAAGGTCCCCGGGCCTCATTCACCAGTTGGGGCGAACCGACGATTTACCGCGACGGCTTCGACTGGCGGCATCTGGTGGCAGTCTTCGATGCCGATCAGAAGAAACATCTTCTCTACATGGATAACCATCTGGCAAAAGCAAAGGTCGAGATCGAAGGAGAGGGCATCATCCCTGCCGATGTCCCCCTGCGCATTGGTGGCCCGCTCAAGATCGGCGGACACCATGCCTATGATGAGCTGGCGATCTGGTCGAGAGCGTTAACCCCAGAAGAGGTCGCTTTGATCTACAACAATGGGCACGGTTCAAGAATCCCCCTGAAGCACTGAGCCGAGTTGGGTCGCTGACTGAAATATGGAAACCCGGGAAAACCTGCCAACGAATTCATCCGCCTCTTCTCCGAGTGACCTGCCACTTGGTGAGCCCGAGGTAAAAACTGCGAGCAGCGAAGTGCCAAGGCGAACGACTTACTCCGGAAGCTACGTGGCCCTGGTACCTGTGAGCCATGACGAGGATGTGGATGATCTCTACGTCTGCTCGCATGGCTGCGAGGAAAATCTCCGGCTCTGGACCTACATGCCCGACGGGCCTTTCTCCGATTCCGATGCAATGCTCGACTGGCTGATGGAATGTCAGAAATCATCGGACCCGCTCTTCATGACGGTTCACGCCAAAGAATCGGCCCGGCCTGTCGGAATGGCCAGCTTCATGAACATCGTGCCGGACATGTTGCGTCTGGAGCTTGGCCACATCTGGTATTCGCCTGCTGTCCAACGGACGAAAACCAATACCGAAACGATCTACCTGATGCTCTGTGAATCATTCGACAGGCTTGGCTACCGCCGCGTGGAGTGGAAGTGTGACTCGTTGAACGCCCGATCTCGCGCGGCAGCCCAGCGGCTTGGTTTCCGCTTTGAAGGCGTCTTCAGGAAGCACATGATCATCAAGGGCAGGAATCGGGATACCTCGTGGTTCGCGATGTCCGACGACGACTGGCCCGCAGTGAAGGAGAACATGGAACGCTGGCTGTATTCTGTCGAAGCGAATATCTCACTGAGCGAACTGAATTCGCATGGGTAGATGTGGATGTTTCTTCACAGACTCATTTCGTCATTCGTCCTTAGTCCCACACCTTTTGACTACCGGGATTGCCGGTTCATATAATCCCCAATCGCGATAGGAATCGACATAGATATCACAACCTGGACTTTTGCCTCGGAGGAGTAAAGCAATGTCAGATGCGAGCACACTTCATAACGTCGCCGTGGTCGGCCATGGCGGATGCGGTAAGACCACATTGATGGAAAGCCTTCTGTTCAAGGCCGGCGCTATTTCGCGCAAAGGGAGCGTGAACGATGGCACCTCCATCGGTCTGGTCGAAGAGGAGGAGAAGGAGCGCAAAATCACCCTCAACAGCAACCTTTTCCAGGCGGATTGGAAGGGCCAATCAATCAACTTTCTGGATTCGCCGGGGTACACCGATTTCATCGCCGGAAGCATCGCTTCCCTGGCGGCCGCTGATGTCGCCATACTGTGCGTCTCAGCCGTCGCCGGCATCGAAGTCAACACCCGCAAGGCGTGGAACCTTGCCGAAGACGCGGGAGTGCCCGTTGCCATCGCAGTGACCAAAATGGATGGAGATAACGCCAGGTTCCAGGACGCCCTGGAATCCATCCAGGGCACTCTCTCCGACAAGGCGACGCCGGTTTTTATTCCGGACGGTGACGGGAACGCCTTCAGCTCGATCACTTCAGTGATGAACCCCGAGGGGAATGAAGAAGCTGCGTCGCTCCGCGAGAACATGCTCGAATCCATCATCGAGGCCGATGAAGAGCTCCTCATGCGCTACCTCGATGGAGAAGAAATCAGCGATGATGAAATCAATCAGGCGTTCAGTCAGGCCGTTGCCGCCAAGTCGGTCATCCCGGTCATCCCGGTCTCCGGTGAAAAAGAAATCGGTCTGGAGGAACTTCTGGATGCCATCATCAACAACCTGCCCTCCGCGGCCCTCACCTCCCGAACCGGAAAGGCCTCTTCCGATGAAGAGGCAGAGGAGGTCACCAGGGCATCCGACAATGGGGCATTCAGCGCGCAGGTCTTCCGTGTCCTCAGTGACAAATTCGTCGGCAAACAGACTTTCTTCCGTGTGCTGTCCGGCACTTTTTCCGCATCGAGCCAGGTTTACAATTCCAGGAGCGGAGGAAGATCAAAAATTGGCGGACTTTACACCGTTGCGGGGAGCGAGCTCAAAGAGGCCGAGTCCGTCAGTGCCGGCCAGATTGGCGCCATTTCAAAAGTCGATGACATCACCGTGTCTGACACCCTTTGCGATGAAAAAGACCCGGTGATTTTCGAGCCTATCAAGTTCCCGATACCAATGGTCTCCCTGGCCATCGAACCCAAATCGCGGGGGGACGAAGGCAAAATCAGCGACGTTCTTTCCAGCTTGGTTCAGGAAGACCCCACCTTCCAGACCCGCCGCGATGCACAGACAAAAGAGATGATCATCGCAGGTGTCGGCACGCTTCATCTCGATGTCATGATGGCCCGGATGAAATCCCGATTCGGCGTCGAAGTAAATACCAAAGAGCCGAAGATTCCATATCTGGAAACCATTACCTCCCCTTCGGAAGCTCATTATCGCCACAAGAAACAATCCGGCGGCCGCGGCCAGTTCGGAGAGATCTACATCCGTATGTCACCGAACGAGCGCGGCGCGGGATTCGAATTCATCGACGCCATCGTCGGAGGCTCCGTGCCAAACAATTTCATCCCGGCAGTGGAAAAGGGAATGGTCGAATGCATGCAGAACAGCGCCTTTGCTGGTTTTCCGGCAGTGGATCTGAAGGTCGAACTTTACGACGGCTCTTTTCACGCCGTCGATTCAGATGAACAATCCTTCAAGATTGCCGCCCGGGGCGCCTTCAGAGATGGGTTCATGAAATCCAAACCAGTGCTCCTCGAGCCTATTGTCAATCTTGAAGTCTCCATCCCAAGTAAGTACATGGGCGATATCAACAGTGACCTCAACCGCCGCCGCGCACGCATCACCGGAATGGATGCCCTCGGCGATTACCAAGTCATCAAAGCCGTCGTACCCCTCGCCGAAGTCACCTCCTATTCCACCGAGCTCCGCTCCATCACCGGCGGAGAGGGCGACTTTTCTCTCGAGCCTTCCCACTACGACATCGTGCCCTCTCACATGGCACAGGAAGTCGTGAAGAAATACAAGAAGGCCAAAGAAGAAGAGTGATGAAGATGAATCGAGACTGTTCTGCGCCCTCGCCTGCCTACAAAAGCGCCTGCCTCTTTACCAGGTAGCTGACGAAGGCGTCTGTCAAGGGTTCATCGGTTCGCAGCGACAGAAGATCGACCTCCAGATTGAGACAGCCTTTTTGGAGCTCTTCGAAATGTGCGTTGAGCTCCCGCAGGTATTCCTCGCGAATAAGGCGGCCGCTGGTGACCAGCTTTGCGCCGGTTTCCGCATCCTCGAATTCGACCTGCTCATTAAAGGGAAAATCCAATTCCTGAGGCGACATCACGTGGATGACGACCACCTCGTGCTTCTTGTAGCGAAAGTATTTCAACACATCCAGGATCTCCTGCGGCTCAGCGAGGAGATCGGATATGAGCACGATCATCCCCCGGTGAGTAATGCGGGCGGCAACTTTGTTCAGGCCGCTGGTGAAGTCCGTACCGCTCTTTGCCTCCAGGCCCTGAAGCTGGCTCAGCACGGTCAGCAACTGGCTGTTCCTTGCGGATGGCGGTACGTAGGTGACGCCTTCGCTGTCGAAGGTTGCCAGAGAAACGGCATCCCGCTGTTTGAGCATAAGGTACGCGAAAGCGGCTGAGAGGCACGAGCCGTAGCGCAGTTTCGACATCCCCTCATCCTCAAGAACCATCGAGCCACTCTTATCGAGGAGGAGGTAGCAGTTGAGGTTTGTGTTCTCCTCGAACTGCTTCACGTAATGCCGGTCGGTACGGCCGAAGAGTTTCCAGTCGACGAACTTCAGGTTGTCCCCCGGCGAGTATTTCCTGTAGGAAGAAAACTCTACGCTAAAGCCGTGATAGGGGCTCTTGTGCAGCCCTATCATGAAGCCCTCGACAATGTACTTGGCGATCAGTTCCAGATTCTGCAGCCGCCCGAAGGTCTTCGGGTCGAGGAACTCCACATCACGTTGAATCGTTTCAGCCGGCATTCTTGTTCAGCCTTTCAGATATTTGATGCCTTCAGCCCGGGCATCACATGCAAGCAGCCAAGCCACATCTTCGCCGTAGATATCGACCGAGAATGACCTTGTTTTTTGCACCCCCGGCTTGGGCGACCAGGATGCTACAAAAAACCTGTAAATCGATTTTTTCTTCGGGTTGCTCTTCCAGCGATGCACTTCAGTTACCTCCCTCACACCCACCACTCCTGTCTTGTTCCGCTTGGATGGCCTGTCATATACCTGCGGTCTACCTTTGGGATTGTTCTTGAAGAACTCCCTCGCGGTCTTCCTGGCTGCGGCAAAACATTTCTTTTCATTCCCGCCATAGTGTTTCAGGTAGTAAACCTTGTGAATGTTGTTGCCTCTCCGATTTGCCCTTACGAGATACCCGACCTGTCCAGGATAGTTGATCTTAATAACGCCTGGTTCACCGGTATTTGATTTGCCCAGTCTCGGCATGAGATGTCCTCCTGAGGTAAGTGGAAAACTGGAGCCTCTGCCCCATCCACATCCACTAGTTTTGCTCCAGGAGTTTTTTAATTTCGAGAATGATCAAGTCTTCCAGTTCTGCGGCAAGCTCATCGACCTCTTCCTCGCTCCGCACTTCCATCTCATCGATGCGGCCGGGATAGTTCATGATGTGGCTTTTGAGTTTCTGCTTGAGGTCGAGATCATCAATGCCCATCTGAGTTACTCCGATTTCTTGTAGACGGCGTCCTTATCGAAGACTTTCTCGCCAACAATTTTCAGTTCACCGTCCTCAAGTTCTCTAAAAAAGCAGGAACGATAGCCTTCGTGGCACGCCCCGCCTTCCTGTTCAACCTTAAACAGGAGAGCATCCTGATCGCAATCAATGGCGATACTCTTGACGGACTGCACGTGACCGGAGCTCTCGCCTTTGAGCCAGAGCTTCTGCCGGGAACGGCTCCAGTAATGCATCTTGCGAGTCTCAATTGTTTTCTCAACCGCCTCTTTGTTCACGAAGGCGAACATCAGAATCTCACTGGTCTCGTGATCCTGCACGATGGCCGAGAGCAGCCCCTTGTCGTCGAATTTCAGATCGTCGGTAAAGCCCATGGGGGTGAATGGTGAATGGTGATTGGTGATTGGTGAAGCCGTGACTCCAACCCATGACCACCGAATTTAATTTCGACTTGAGGACGATTTTATACACTCAACCTGAATTAGCCTATGATCTCGGGAACGGTAGCCTGGGGCACTATTGTCATTCACCTGCATCCATCTGAATCCTGAATCTTGAATCCTGAATCCCTCTGATCCGTCCGGCCCCATTATTGGCATTCACTTTGCCCTACTATGATTATCGACCGGAAACTTCACGTAAAACTTAATTACGACTTCAAGGCTAAGAAAAGATTTCCATGAGAAGGAAGATCTTGATGTCTCAAATCATTCGGATACATGCTTTCGCTGCAGTTTTCAGCTTCGGAGCCAACCAGGCCTATGCCCAGAATACTCTGTGGAAGTCATACAATTCCGCAGGGATTAAGGCGTATCAGGGAGAGGATTATGTGGCTGCGGAGAGGCTTTTTTGGCGGCGTTGGACGAGGCCAAACACGCCAGCGCCGGCGTTGACGTCAAATCGAACTGCTTTCGAAATCTGGCCACCCTTTACTTTGTTCAAAAAAAGTATGTCAAGGCCGAGCCTTACTATCGCGATGGGATTCAGTTTTACTGGCAGAAACTGCTGGGCCGCAAGCATCCTTTCCTGGCGCAGGCTCATCAAGATCTGGGAACCATATATCACATCCTTTCCGAAAAATCGGAAAACAAGATAGAGCGGGGGAATCTGCTGCAACTGGCCGAAGCGAACTACCTGCAAGTGCGCAAACTTCTCGAGGAGAACCTGGGTAAAAATGATCCGGCGATTGCAGACACACTTAGCGCGCTGGCCGAATTGAAATACAAACAGGACCGTCTGCCCGAGTCAGAAATGATGGACCGTCAGGCGCTCTCCATTCGGAGAAAAGCTCTAAAGCCGGATGACCCGAGGATTGCCGATTCATACCAGTCCCTCGGCGAAAAAAATTACGAACAGGGCTTCTATCTGGAATGCATGCCTTTCTTTCAGCGGGCATGGAAAATCAGAGAGAAATCACTGCCGGAGGACTCGGTCGAGATTGCCGAATCCATCACCGGCCTGGCCAAGGCCAAGTATCGCCTGAGGAAATACAAAGAAGCCGAGCCGCTGTTCAAACGGGCCCTCGAGCTCTGGGGAAAGCATCCGGATCGGGCAGAGGAACTCGGAGAAGTTTTGACGGATATGGGGCTCCTCTACGCGGACATTGATGATGCGGACACCGCAGCCGAACTGCTGAAAGAAGCCTTCAGAATTCGTCAGAAGGCCCTCGGCGCGGATCACCCGGCGGTCGCCTCAATCATGAATAATCTCGGTACCATTTACCATGACCAGGGACTGTACGATGATGCCGAACGCTTTTACGAAGGAGCGATGCGGATATGGAAGAAAAACAACGATCCCAGCGCGGCCTCGGCCCGCTCAAATCTTGCCACCCTTTATTTCGACCAGGGCAATTACCTGGAGGCGCAACCCAAATTCGAAAGCGTCTTGCGCGAAATGCAGAAGCAGAAAGAGGTCGACGCCAACTCGTTGTCGTCCGCGTTTAACAATCTCGCACTTCTCTATACCAGGCAGGGCTTTTACAGGGGGGCCGAATCAAAGTTTAAACGAGCACTGTCACTCCGAGAGGAAAAACTCGGTGAAGAGCACCCGGATGTTGCCGCCACCCTCGACAATCTCGGAACGCTCTATTTTGCCACAGGCAAGTATGAACTGGCAGAGCCGCTGTTCGACAGGTCGCTGAATATCCGGAAGAAGGTTCACGGTGAAACCCATCGACTGGTTGCCGCTACCAGGAACAACCTGGCTCAGCTTTACTTCATCACTGGTCGCTTATCCATGGCCTGGGATGCGCAGAATGAAGCACTAAGCACTTGGCGCATTACCGTGGGCAAGGACCATCCCGACCTTGCAACCGCATTGAACAATGTCGGCAGTCTCTTCCAGCACGCTGGAAAATATAAAAAGGCTGAGGAGCACTTTCGTAACGCGCTCGGTCTGCGGGTGGCCGCTTTGGGTGAAAACCACCCCGACCTGGCCTCCAGCAAAAACAACCTGGCCATGCTCCTCCTGGATATCGGCAAAATCGACGAATCAAAGCCACTGCTTCGCGAAGCATTGGCCAGTCGCAAGAAGGTGTTCGGCAAGCTTCATCCGCAGGTCGCCTCTACTTTTCATAACCTTGGTCTGGCGGAATATGCCCAGGCTTTGCAGGAACCGGAACAGGCATTGACCGCAACCATGTTGAAAGAGAAAGAGCCGGAATCAGAAAGTGAGGAAGAGAAAAAGAAACGAGTTCAGGAGAAAGCAAAAAAGAAGGGCAATCCGTGGAAGTACGCGTTGGAATTTTACGATAAGGCCCTCGAGATTCGCCTGGCCATGCTGGGCGAGCATCATCCGAATGTGGCTTCGACCAGGCACGCCATGGGACGGCTGTTTCGTTCCTGGGCCCACGTCCTCCAGGAAGCAGAGATTCGTGAACAAGGGAAGGAAAGAACCGCCAGCATCCCTGTTCCGAAGGAAGAGGGCGCCCGATCGAAAAGCAAGAAGAGCGACCTCAACACATCAGAAAACAGATTCAAATCCGCAAAGAACAATTTCAAACGCGCGCTTTCTGTACGGGTAGGTGCATTCGGCAAGGCACACCCGGAAGTCGTTGAATCTCTGAGGCAGATTGCCGGCGTCTTTGAAGACCAGGGTCTCTATGAAGAAGCGTTCAATGCTTACGGGCAAGCGCTCGCCTCAGGTGAAAGCATCGGCGAGTTCGAACACCTGTACGTCCGCCACACTCTGGATGACATGGTGCGGCTGAGCGTTAAGGCCGGCCGTTATCAGAGTGGCATGCCGATGGCCGAGCGTTCAGTGGCAATTACCAGGAAGGCATTCGGACCGAGGCATCCCAAAACCGGGGCAGCTTTTGTGAACCTGGCAGATGTTTACACTGTCCTTGGCAGGCAGGCAGATGCACTCGCTCTACTGGATAAGTCTGCTGAAATTTACCGGGAAGTCTTTGGCCCCGAGCACCCCAGGCTGCTCACTACCGCCAGTCGCAGCGCACGGGTTCAACACCGCCTGGGTGATCTCGAAGGCGCGGCAGAGATGTTCGATGAGACCCTGAAGCGTCAACAGAAACTCGGCAAGGACAATCCTGATTTTATCGACACTCTTTTCCACTGGGGGCTCCTGCAGCTTGACAAGGGTGATCTGGATACTGCCAAGCAGGCAATGGATGAAGCCTTCCTCAAACGCGCGGCCGCCCTCGGCGACAAAGACCCCGCGGTGGCGGAAGTCATCGCCGGCCAGGGAATGCTGTACCAGGCAAAGAAAGACCTGGAAAAGGCGGAGAACCTTTTTACCGCGGCCCTGGCCATTCTCTCGGACGCGCCGGGAATGGAGGATAGGCCCGATTACGCCCAGGTCACCCGCCGGCTGGGTTCGGTTTACGCCGCGCGGAAGAAATATGAAAAGGCAGACGTCACCCTGGCCAAGTCGCTGGCAATGCAGAAGAAGGTCTACGGCGACATACATCCTGATATAGCAGACAACCTGTTCGAGCTGGCAAAGGTGAAGGACGCACGGAGAAAACTGCAACTCGAGAAGGAACAGCCGACCGAAAAGAGGACCGATAAACCAAAAGAGGGCGACGACCCCAAAGTCCCGGACACCGGCGACCCCACACTAGAAGAACTGGTGGCCCCCGATGCGGGAGAAACCTTCGCTGAGGAAGACGAAGAAACAGACGAAGAGGGCAAGAAGAAGCCCATCGACCCAATCCACCTGCTTTACATGGAGGCCCTCAGAGTCCAAATCCAGGCGTCAGGCCTGCTCCACCCGCGCACCCAGGAATTCATGCTCGCCGCAAACAAGAAAGAGGAGACAGAAGAGCTGAAAGCAATTCTTGATGAGAACGCAGAACGAAGAAAATACGCCGAGGGCGCACGCGAGCTGGAGGCCATCAACGAAGAGCTCCAACTCCAACTGGAAAACCTGGTGAAGGCGATGTTCGCAGAACTGGCCGAGGAGGAGGAAGAAGGCTTAACACGTAATGAGTAATCAGTAATCCGTAATACGCCTTCGTCATCCTCGTGCCACATTGAACTTTCTGACAAGGATGGCCTTCCTTTGTTGCCCCTCCTCTGACCAATTGAAATCGGAATAGGCCAACAGAAAGCTGCTGTCGCCCAGCGCAAGCAGACGCGTGTAGCCGCACGAATCGTCAGCGACCTGGATTGGTGGAAGCCACTTCCTCGCGGAACCATCCGGCGAGATCAGCAGTTGGACACCAGGACGTCCGTAAGAGATGACAAGGACATTATTGCCAAGCAAGAGCGTCTGTGGCATCACGCCAAATTCGTGAAGCTTGACGGGCTTCTCCCACTTCTCCCCACCGTCTGACGACCAGGTGATGAGCATCGGCTTCTGTTCGTGGTGCGTGCAGCGGATGACACATGCCAGCTCGTTCCCTGTGGTTTGGACAAGACTCGGCTCACTCATCATCAGCTCACCTGTCTCATCGTACGCAATCAGTGCCAGCCGTTGCCAGGACCTGCCGTTGTCGTCGGAGACCATGCACCAGCAGGCAAAATTCTCAGGCATCGAGCCATCGGACAGAAGATGGCTGAGATGAAAGTCAGGATAGAAGAGACGGTCGCCAACCCGAAAGATGCGGTTATCGATGTAGGGCCTCGGAATTACGTAGTCACTCTTTCGAGTTCGTGCCAGTGCGCTGCCGGAATCCCACGTGACCTCCTCCCGCCGCCATTCTGCTTTATCAGGCACCCATCTGACTGCAGGAATAGAGCGAATGAATTCCTGTACTCGTTCGGGGCATTCGTTCAGCCTGTAAAACAGCGCCTGTCCATAGGCATTCGCTGTGCACGCCAGCCCGGGCAACTGGATATTGTCACGCTCCACATCCAGAGAGGGGGACATGGGAACACACAGATACTCGCCCCTCAGGACCTCTGAAATGATCGAATTCGAAATCGCCAACAGCGGATCATCGGGAATGTGTTTCTGCCACGTCGCTCCCTCATCGCTGGAAACGTAAGCAGGCCCGGGCTGCCCATATGCGTCGTTCCGATCCGGTGTATCGTTGTAAGTGACGAACAGGCGCCCGTCAGGCAGTGCAGATATCGTCGGGAACTGGTGATGCCCCCACCGATCTTCTCCCACTTCAGACAGAGCGACCACGACCGGCTCAGACTTCACAACGTTCAAGTCACCCATTTGTTCATCGGAGCCTTGTTGCGTGGGCACCATCAGAAGTTCCGATCGATCAGCGTTTTTCCCAGGGCGACCGCGTATTTCATCATTGGGTCTTTCAAGGTGTCAGGCAGGTGGCGAATGGCGTTGTGGACTTCGTAGGTAAAATCGCCGGCGTAATTGATGTCGTAGAGCGCGTCCATGATGTCTTTCCAATCGACAGTGCCCATGAACGGAAGCAGGTGTTGATCGGCTTTGCCGTTGTTATCCTGGATGTGGAGCATCTTCAGGCGCTCTCCGAGAGTGCGGAGCTCGCCTCCCTGCTCCAGGCCCTGCATGTGCGCGTGACCGGTGTCCCAGCAGACACCAACCCTGGACGACTGAAAACCGTCGACCAGTTCGCAAAGCTCGGACCCGTGCGAGCTGACCCATTTGGGACACCCACGGCTGCTGCCCATGCAATCGGGGACGTTTTCAAGGCAAACGCCAGTGTCGTGCTTCTCGGCTGTATCAACGAGCGGCGCAAAGAATTCGTAGTTCATTCGGAAGACCTCTTTGCGATGCTCGTCGCCGTAATCGCCGGCAGTGACATCCGGCTCCCAGACAACCCAGGGGACGCCCATCACACCCGCGATGCGCAGCGAATCGTGGCTCATCTCGGTCATCCGTTCGGTGATTTCGCCCTCCACAAACTTCGGAAAAATCGGCGCATGCATCTGGGTGAATTCGAGACCGCAGGATGCCGCCTTATCGCGAACGCCTGCCGCCCATTCTTCGCCCTGCGGGCCGAGGAATGGCGGCTCGGACATCCGTTGAAAATCGGTCAGGTTGAAATCGAGCGCCTCGAATCCGGCCTCAGCGCAGCGTTCGATAGCCTGTTCGATCTCGACTCCGACGTCCCAGAATATGTTGAGCGATGTTGAAAGTTCCATGGCTGTGATTGGCGCTGCACGCGGGCGGGGGGAGCATATCACTTTACTGATTCTGAATCGTCAACAGATTCTTCAGATTCTGTTTCATCACTGACAGGTAGTCCTTTCCCGCGTTCCGGTCGGCCTCGGACATCAATTCACACGGAGAGAATTCGATACTCTCGAGACCCAGCTCCTTTTTCATCCTCTCGGCAGATTCAGTCAAAGGTGCTGACTCCCAAAGAACATATTTCGCCGGATGGTCCTTCTGGAACTTGGCGATGCCTTTCATCTGTTCATCGGTAGGCACTTGTTCAGGATTTAAATCGAGATTCTTCAAATTCCAGTCGTAACGTCGTGCGATGTAGTTGTAGGCCTGGTGCGAGGCCAGCAGCGGCTCCCGCTTCAGACGCTGCTGTAGCTCCTTCAGCTCAGCATCGAGCGAATCCAGATCGGCAGACAGGCTCGCATAGCCCTTTTCGAAATCCGCTGCATGCTCTGGAAATATCTTTACCAGCGCCTTGAGGATTTCCCTTGCCTGGATCTTTGCCAGATGCGGATCAAGCCAGGTGTGGCCGTCGATGCCTTCGTGAGCATGTTCGCCTTCCTTGCCGTGGCTGTGGGTGACTGTGTCTTCGAATTCAATAAACCGATCTCTGAACGACTTGGCCGTGTTGACCATACGACTATGCGGCAGGCTTACTTTCGAAATCCATTTCTCGAATTCTGCGCCATTAATAATGATGAGTGCAGCCGACTGATATGCCTGGATCGTCTTCAGCTCCGGTAACCACGATATAGGGTCTGCATCTTTCGGCACCGGGCAGACGACTTCGATGTGACTACTTCCGATCCGTTCAGCGAAATACTGGGTGGGATAGAAAGTGGTGTAAACCTCTCGGTCTGTGGATGAGGCCCTCGTTCCCAGCGGCCCAATGGGTTTGGTCTGTGTCTGTCTCTCAGCAGAAGATTTTGGGGGAGGCCCACCGCAACCCGTCAGCAACAGAACGGCACACATGCTGGTAAGGACTAGTTGGCTTGTAGTGAACGGCTTTGGCGGGCTTTGGCGTTTCATCTGTTTGAGCTACTCATAAAGATAATCAACGTACCGCCATTGGAATTCCGGTTTCCTGTGTTCCCCGCGTAGTCCTTGCACTTCCATGTCCTCTTCCACCAATCGTGCCAGCTTTTCGGGATCGGCCAGTGGATCATCGGTTTCCTGCTGCCAGTTTCTCAGTTCGTTGAGCAATGCGTTCCTGATCGCATCATGGTCAGAGCTTTCCGAAAGATCGTTGAATTCACACGGGTCTGTGTGAAGGTCGTAGAGTTCCACCGGTTCGGGGCGGCGCCAGGATTCAAAGACTCGTCGCACATCTTCGGAGGCTGCATCAATCTCCGGTTGGGTGGCGCCCGATTCCACGAGCACTTGCCGGGTGTAATAGGCTTCAACGGGGTTGTCCTGATCGGTCAGCAGCGTCTCGATGAGTTTGTAGCGCTCGTCGCGGACCGATCTCTGCGGGAACAGAAACGACGGCAGCGGAAACGGGTGGCTCGTCGTCCATTCGCAGAACATGTGGGTCCGCCAGTTGTCGGCGTTGCCTTCGAGCAGGGGGCGCACCGACCTTCCTGGCAGCGGCTCGGGTGGCTCGATATCAAGCGCATCCAGGATGGTGGGCATGACATCGATACATGAAGTGAGATGTTCCCGCACCATTCCTGGTGATCCCGCGCCCGGCCAGCGGACAATGAAGGGAACTCGGACTGCAAGCTCGTACGTGCATCCCTTGCCGCGAGAGAACTGAGGGCCGTGGTCGGTAATGAAGATGACGAGGGTGTTGTCGGATTCTCCTGAACGTTCCAACTCATCGAGCAGCATGCCGACGCCCGTATCAAGCCGGCTGAGACAGTTGTAGTAATTCGCGGTAAGTGCCCGGAGACGAGGGCTGTCCGCCCCGGCAGCCGGCGGCACACGAACATCCTCGGCGGTCAGCGGCTTTTCCGGGATGCCGAATTCCTGAGGCAGCCATGGCAGATGCGCGTCCGCATAATTCAGCATCAGGAAGAACGGCTCATCTCCCTGGTTCATGAATTCCCCCGCCACTTCTGCGGTCTTCTTTACGTCCCGGTGACTGAAGCTTATGGAGGCCGAATCTCGCCAGACGAAATCAAAAGGGAACGCGGATTCTGGCAGCACGTGTAGCTTCCCGATCCTTCCTGTTCGGTAGCCGGCGTTCTTCAACACACTGGTCAGCGTGGGAAAGGATCGGTGCATCGTGTATCGATGAGTGGCCAGCCCGATCTGTCCACACTGATGCGGAAAAAGCCCGGTGAGGATGCTCGCACGCGATGGGCTGCAGACCGCTTGCGTGCAGTATGCGTTCTCGAAGCACGCGCCCTCACTCGCAAGACGATCAAGGTTTGGGGTCTGGATGAATGGAGCGCCGTAACAGCTCAGATCGGGCCCGTTGTCTTCGGAAGTGATCAGCAGGATGTTGAGTGGATCGTGATTCATGACTCATGTCTCCTTCCGGACCAAGATAATCCTATCGCAGAGGACCAGATCTTTTTCTGATTTACCGCGATAGGAG
>Ga0066833_10000582_pt1 | contig 15056 bp, 13 predicted proteins | sample ETNtaG_13_FD_66728 | JGI IMG/M metagenome (GOLD analysis project Ga0066833, IMG submission 66728) | Marine microbial and viral communities from oxygen minimum zone, Eastern Pacific Ocean - ETNP201306PF47B | ecosystem: Environmental > Aquatic > Marine > Oceanic | place: Pacific Ocean: Eastern...
GCTTCAAATCGCCAGGTATCTGAGTACCGCTTTTGCCCATGGAAATCCTCCCCGGTTGAAAACCGAAAAGGATACCAGCACGCTGCATGCTTAATCATGCACGCTTGCCGGAAGCTCACACTGTTTTCCCTTGGTCAACTGTCCGACGTTCTTTCCGTCCCACGTAGAGCATGACCTTGCTGTTGTCCAGGCTGTTGAACGTCACGCTCTGCTCGATCCAATCCATGGTCAGGCCGCGCAGGCCCTTGATGTTGGTGCGCCGCTTTCCATTCACGGCGGAGAGGTGCTGATACTGGAGCGTGCGGCCGCCTGCCAGTACGAGGAGCTGCGGGTAACCTCCGGTGAGTCGCTCCGCCTTCATCCAGATACGGAGCCGGTACTGCTGCCACGGCTGGACAGGAATCTCGAGGCAGATGCGCCCGTTACCGTGCCGGTGAGACTTGCCGATGTTCTCAAAGCGCAGCGATGCCTTCCCGTGTTTAACGACCTGCGTATCGAGGAAAGAGGATTTGCCGGGGCCGTCCTGGAATCTGAAACCCTTTGCGGTGTGGCCCCGGTAGTCCTCGAAGGAGCCGTGCGGGATTTCCGCCGTCTGCGCTGGAACGAGGAAGCCCTTCCTGGCGATCAGCGGCGCATCCCGGATGGGCATCCCCGATGCCAAGTTCACATCGTGGAAGAGGATTGAACCCGCATAGCCAAAGGGGAACACGGCCGGGCACAGCTCCATCCCCAGGTCGCGGGTCATCTTTCGGAGCCTGCCCGCGTTTGCTTTCCAGCGTGCCCCGTAGGACAGCTTCCACCAGGTACCCGTCTTGAAATCGGCAAAAAGCAGCCCGTTGTATCCGGCCGCTTTTGCTCTTTTCAGGATGGCCTCGATCTTCGGCAGGTTCTCATTCACATAGAGATTGTTGCTCATGTAGACCCATCGCTTTTGCCAGCGAGCTTCCTTTGCCGCGCCGGCCGGTGGTTCTGCCTTGAGCGGTACTGACAGGACTATCAGACCGAACAGGATGGTGGCGCCTGCCGAGAGACGAATCCGATCTTTCCAGTGTCCATAGCGCATCAGTGTTCCCATCATTTTTCGGTTGTTTCAGCCTCTGGGTTTTTCGCGTGCGAGAACCAGAACCAAGGCGGTGGCGGCGAAGATCTGTGGCCCGGCGCAGAAGAGACCTGAAGGATGCCGGTATCGAAGGACAGGGATTGCCCATCCTTCTTCACCTGAAGTTGGCTTCCGGCGTCTGGTCGACCTCCGTTCCGTATTCCATGCCTCTGTGTCTCCACGGCGCCACGTCCTGTTACGAGCCCATGGCATCTGCCTCCACATCCGCGACGACAACCCTCGCGCCATCGTTGAGACATGAGCGATGCACAGCGGCCTCGAAAACAAGTTCATTCCACGCTGCGTTGCCGTCGGCAGGGAAGGCTTCATCGTTTTGCATGGCCTTGACGACACCGTCGGCCATTCGCACGAACGACTCGCGCATTTCCGATTTCTCGGGCTCGGCCTCAAATAGCTCCTCGATCTGCACATCTCCGACATTGGATTTCGCTCGACGGTACCAGCCGTGAAGCCCCTTGGACCAGCCGTAGCTCCTGTCGCCGACCGCAATGATGCTGAGTGGGATCTCCATGCCCCATGCGTTTGAGCCTTCGAGCGAGCCGTACGTGCCGTTCGACCACTTCATCCGAATGCTGCGCTGCCATCCACCCTCTTCGGTTGGGTCACCGACCGCGCTGACCCATTCAGGCAAACCCATCGACCACAAAATCTGATCGATAATGTGTGACCAGCAGTTGAAGTGAGCGCGAGCGCGTATCATCTTCATTTCGCCAAGGACACCATTCGTGATGTCGTCGTGCAGCTTTCTGAAATGTTCCATGAACCGGTAGTTGAAGTCGATGCCGAACTTCAAGCCCGATTCACGCCATTCACGGATCGCAGGCGCTGCAATTGCCGCGTCATCTTCACGCAGTCTGAACTGCCCCTCCAGCCCACAGAGCGGTTTTTCAGTAAACACGTTTCGCCCGGCCGCAAGCAGTTGTCGCACCGGATCGACGCGGCGAGTCTCGTTGACGATGAGCAGCACCAGTTCCGCGTCGCAGTTTTCCAGTAAATCGTCAATGCTTGAATAGCCCGGGGCATCATACTCTTTCTCAATATTCGCCCTGAGTTCCGCGTCCATCTCGCAGACGGCAACGACCTTGGCATCAGGATGGTTGTCAAAATTAGTTCCGTGCCTCAGGCCCATCGCCCGGCCGCTGACAAGTGCGCAACGTACCATGTTGTATCTCCTCTGGTTGAATTACATGCAGGTTTGAAAGTCCACTACCGAGTAGCAGCATCGGCCAGTATTAACACTCCATCTCGATCTTCCAGCGAGGTAAAGCGCCTCAGCTCCTCTCATTCACAATTCACCATTCACTATTCACTATTCACCCCTTCATTCACCTCTTCCCCCACCATCCTTACTTCCCATTTCCCAACATGCGGCTGACCACGGCAGGCATGGATCTCTCGCGTCTCGGGTGAGAGGATGACGCACGCGTTCGTGCTCACCGCGTCCGCGCCGTGGTGACGGCATATGGCGTTTTCTCCGTTGGCGTGATCCGAAAGAGAGTCCTTGAGTGAATCCACCGAGATTTTCTGCTTCTCATTCAGTAGTTCAGTCAGACGCAACTGGCGGGCGCAGGTGGATTCACTCGGCTCCTCAGTCTGCAGCCTCGCCAGTTCGGGCTCGAGAAAGTGATTGCAGTGGACAAACGTGCCTTCGCGAATCTCGAATCTGTGATGCTGCTGTGCCGAACATTCAATCCCGACCGCCGTACCCTGCGGCCCGGCAACATAGTAATAGTGCGCACCGGAACGGGGAGAGGCGGCGACGGTTTCAACGGCAGTCTCAAACGAGGAGCAACTCAGTGCCTTGTGAAGAACCGAAAGATACTGCACGCCGATGCGGGAATCGCTGGTCCTGAGATTCGTGTTTCCGACCGCGATCCCTTCGCTGTTCACGCCGATCAGTGAAAGACAGCCTGTTGTTGTCAGACACCAAGTCTCCGGCGCATCCGAAGGCTTTCGGTGAACGAGGCACACGAACGGTTTATTCGAGGTGTACAGATCCCAATTCTGTCCCAGCAGCAGTTTGCCCGAATCGGAACGATCCCCCGCGACCATAAAGCTCGAACAGCCCTCATCTACCTGGCCATAGGACAACACATCCTTGAGATCGGTCAGACCGTTGAGCGCGAAGACCTCCTCCATCGACAGCCCCGATCCTTCCGCAACGCCCCGCATCTCTTCATAGCCCGCGGCGTCAAAATCGCGGGTAACCTCCAGGCATTCCTGGCATAGTTCGAGGATTCGACGGTCAGAGAACTTTCGTCCCTCCTGCCGTGCCATCACTCTCGCCAGCCGAAGCCGAATCCTGCAGAGCCGTTGAATCTCGTCACGACACTGCTCGCCAAAGCTCAGGCCCATCTCAAAGGGCGAGCCCTCCAGTTCATAAGTTGAAAGCTGCATATTGATGTATGGTTAGCGGTTGATGGTGGATAGCTCGATTACGGTTTCTGTGGTTTCAAACTTCAGCCCCGCTTCATAAGATACAAGTGGTCTTGGCGCTTCGCGACCAGATTTCTAACCAAACTCAGTTCAATAAACCAACCCACCCAGATCTATGTCATTAAAAAACAAAACAGCCATCGTCACCGGCGCAGGCACTGGCATCGGTGAAGCCATCGTTCAATTGTTCGTAAAAGAGGGCGCGAAAGTTGCCCTTATCGGACGCCGTGAAGAGAAGCTCAAATCTGCATCCGAGGGCCTGCCTGCCGAACAGGTGCTCTGTGTGCCATGCGACGTTGCCGACCGTGACGGGGTAAACGCAATGGCTGCGAAAGTGATCGAGCACTTCGGAGGAGTCGACATCCTCGTCAACAACGCAGGCATGAATACGAACCCTCGCTCGGTAGGGGAGGTAGCGCCGGAAGACTGGGACAAGACCATCGAGGTAAATCTGACCGGCGTTTTCAATTGCGTCCGGGCCGTTTTGCCGGCCATGCGTGAACAGCGTGATGGCCTTGTCATCAACGTCTCATCCATCGCGGGCGTTCGCGGCGGCAAACTTGGCGGCGCGGCTTACTGCGCATCCAAACACGGAGTTGTCGCACTGACCACGTCCATTAATGAAGAGGAGATGGAATACAAGATCCGCTCCACTGCAATCTGTCCGGGCGAGGTGGAAACACCGATTCTTGACAAACGTCCCGATCCCGTAAGTGCCGAGCGTAGAGCAAACATGTTGCAGCCGATCGATGTCGCCGAAGCCGCGCTGTTCGTGGCGAAGCTCCCGCCCCGCGCCTGTGTGAATGAATTGCTCATCAAGCCCACCACGCAGCACTTCAGTTAATTCGCAAGGAAACAATATGGCAAAAAAGACAGGCAAGAAGAAGACAGCCAGTAAGGGCGCCGCCAAGAAGACATCCAGCAAGAAGACCAAATCCGCTCCGAAGAAAGCCGCCAGGAAGGAGACCGGAAAGAAGACCTCTGCAAAGTCTGTGGGTCTCGCCGACCGCATTTCTCCGGGTGAACTCAAGCAGCGGAAGAAGCTCGCAAAATCCGCCACCAGGGAAATGCACAAACTCTATCCCGAGGCTGATTGCGAGCTCAATCACACCAACGCGTACGAGCTACTCTTCGCCACGATCATGTCCGCACAATCCACAGACGTGAACGTTAACAAGGTCACCGAATATCTGTTCCAGAAATACCGCACCACGGCCGACTATGCGAAGGCCGAACCGGCCGAGTTCGAGCAGGACATTAAATCCACCGGCTTCTTCCGCCAGAAGACGAAGAGCGTTATTGGAGCAGCAAAGAAGATCGGCGATGACTACGGAGGTGAGGTTCCCGACGATCTCGATGAGTTGATCAAGCTCCCAGGAGTTGCCCGGAAAACGGCAAACGTCGTCCTTGGCACTTTCTTCAAGAAACCGACCGGAGTCGTGGTCGATACCCACGTTAAACGCCTAGCCAACCGCATCGGCCTCACCACCGAAAGTGATCCTGAAAAAATCGAAAAGGACTTGATGGAGCTGTTGCCCAAGGACGATTGGATATTCATGGGCCACGCCATCATCTGGCACGGCCGACGAGTGTGTAATGCCAAGAAACCGATGTGCTCGGACTGCACATTAAACTCCTTCTGCCCGCGAGACGGTGTGACAACAAGCGTGTGATTCAAATCCTATGATAAAGGAAGCCATTCCATTTCTTATCATCCTCGCGTGCCTTTCCGGCTGTAAAAGACCCGGACTGAAACAGAGCCGCCTGGTCCGACCACAGGTGACTCTGGAAACCGTTTCTGACATCGAAGCACAACCACTCTCGCTTCAAATGAAGCGGCTCGTCGAGGCCCTCAATTACCTCGGCCATCCTCTGCCCAAAGAAACACAGAACACGCTGCTCAACGGCTCTAGTTCAGAAGGATATTCCGAAGCCGTCCAGGGAGTGCTCGATCCGCTCTGTCTGCTCGCGGTCAATATCAATCCTGAATCGAGGGTGAAGTTGAAACCGGGCCCGGCGTTCCCTGAACTGGTAGAAAACGGCTGGGCCCAGTTTCTTGTCAAAGTGCAAAACGAGGCAGGCGTCACTGCCCGGTTGCGTGTCATGAGCCCCAACGCCCGCTCGGTCAGGAATTCTCCGGCTGACGATGTCGCGAATCGATGGCTCGATCTGCAGCTCTTCGAAGGCCGCCCCATGCAGCCCAGACTGAGTGGCCTCGGTCTCGAATACCGCATCATCCAACTCTACAGCAAAGATCACGGGAAACGGATGGCCGAGTTCACAGCAGACGTGGGACAGGGCACTCAGGACATCGGCTTCCGCGCCAAAACGGACGTCCTCTTCCAGGCTCGAAAAAGCGCGCGAATCCGTTTTCGGGTCAGAGACGAAAAAGGTCGCCCAACCATGGCTGCATTCGTGATCAGAGACAAATGGGGCCGCGTGTATCCCTCGCAGGCAAAGCGCATCGCGCCCGATTTTTCGTTCCATCCACAAGTCTACCGTGCGGATGGCGAGAGCATTCACCTGCCCGCGGGCGAATACACGATTGAGTGTACACGTGGGCCTGAATACCTGAAGACGACAGAGAAGGTCACCCTTGATGGACAATCACGCGTGCTGGAATTCAGACTCAAGCGGTGGATCGATCCGGCCAGCCACGGCTGGTATTCGGGAGACCATCACATCCACGCGGCCGGCTGCGCGCATTACACCAATCCGACGCAGGGCGTTCACCCCAGGGACATGATGCGCCACTGTCTCGGCGAAGATTTGAAGGTTGGAATCAATCTCACCTGGGGCCCCTGTTTCGATTATCAGAAACAATTCTTCACCGGCAAAGTCTCGAAGGTCTCCACCAAGACCCATCTGCTGCGTTACGACGTGGAGGTCTCCGGTTTCGGTTCCCATCGTTCGGGCCATTTATGCCTGTTGCGCCTGAAAGACCAGATTTATCCCGGTGGCGATTCCAAGCATCATTGGCCCACCCTGTGTCTGAACACCCTCCGTTGGGCCCAAGCCCAGGGCTCGGTCTCCGGGATTGCCCATTCTGGTTGGGGCTTGGATGTAAAAACCAAAGAACTGCCCAATTACATCATTCCGCCTTACAGTGGAATCGGCGCCAACGAATACATCGTCGATGTCACCCACAAAGTGCCCGGCCCGGACGGCGAGCCAGTGCCGGCCGTCGATTTCATGTCCATGGTCGATACCCCATACGTCTGGGAGATGAACATCTGGTATCACACGTTGAACTGCGGTTTCCGCACACGCATCAGCGGCGAGACAGATTTCCCATGCATCTATGGACAGCGAGTCGGGCTCGGACGCTCCTACGTCAAGCTCGATCGGAAACTGGATTTCGATGGCTGGTGCCGCGGAGTGGAAGAAGGTAAGTGCTATGTGTCTGACGGCCTCAGCCACATCATGGATTTCAGTGCCGCTACTGGAGCCAAGAAAGTGGAGGTCGGTGAGAACGGAAGTGAGCTGCAAGTGGAGAACGGCAAAGTTACCTTCAGTGCAGCAGTTTCAGCCCTCCTTGGCGAAGAGCCCAGTAACGACATCCGAAGCCGACCCTACAGCCAGCAGCCTTACTGGCACATCGAGCGCGCGAGATTAGGCAACACCCGCAACGTCAAAGTTGAATTAGTTGTCAACGGCTATCCAAAAGCATCAAAAGAAATCCTCGCGGATGGCTCGTTGCAGGACATCACCTTTGAAACGGAAATTAGTCAGAGCAGTTGGGCAGCCATCCGAATTCTTCCTTCTTCCCACACGAATCCGATTTTCCTCATCGTTGATGACAAACCGATCCGCGCCAGCAAGCGTAGTGCAGACTGGTGCCTGAAAGGCGTCGACAAATGCTGGTCACAGAAAAAGAGATTTATTGCGGAAAAAGAAATGAAAGATGCCGAAGCCGCCTACGCGCACGCCAGAAGGGTCTACAAGAAAATTCTGAGCGAATGCGAAACTGATTAGTTTCATCGTAGCAGCAAACTGCTGCCACCTGAAAACGACCTAGGCCCAGCACTTACTCATTACTCATTACTCATTACGCTAACCCCATGCAGTTGGAAAAAGGGCCGCCGGTAGAAGTGCCCAAAGTAATATCGGATCAACAAGTCCAGGCTTATATCGAAACCGGATATCTGATCGTGCCGGATCTCATACAAGAACATGAGATCGAAGAGATGCGGCAGGATGTGATCAAAGTCGCTCGCGGCCAGTATCCGAATGAAAACGAGGAATTATTTCCTGGTGAAATGTCAGATGAAGAGGTGTTGGAAAACATACTGTGCATTCATCAACTACATTTTGTGAGCCCGGTCATCGAAAAATATGTCCGGCATGCGAAGCTCTGCGGAGCATTGAGCCAGATTACGGGCGCACATCTGCCCTGGTGGGATGGCAGTGTGAAATGCATGCAATCCATGTACTTTGTGAAACCGCCCGGCTTTCAAGGACAGGCATGGCACCAGGATGAGATCTATATCCCCACCCGCGACAGATCGCTTATCGGCGCCTGGATTGCTCTCGACGACGCGACCACCGAAAACGGCTGCCTCTGGGTCATTCCGGGATCGCATAAAACTGGGATGCTCTATCCGCAGCGCGAACATAACAATAATGATGAATTTGACTTTACCCTCGAGAGCTACGGCTTTGATGAAAGTGATGAAGTTCCCGTCGAGGTCAAGACTGGTTCATCCGTTTTCTTCAATGGCTACCTGCTCCACCGATCTCGAAAGAACCGGGGGAACACGACCCGCAGAGTTTTAGTCAATCACTACTGCAACGCATGGTCATTACTGCCCTGGCAGTTGAAAGAAGGGGAGCGTGCGTCGACTGCCGATCACAGGGCAGTGATACAGGTTTCCGGCTCTGACCCATATGCCTGGAAAGGATACGATAAGCCACCAGCCCGCGTTGGCCTCAGACAGTGCAAAGCTGTCCAGGAAAAACAGCAGGAGAATAAAGGTGGGCAAAATCAGTAAGGCCGGAGACGACCATGAGCCAGACTCACATGAAATCCAGAGCGATTCGGTGGGACATCCTGATCCTCGCTCTTATTGGCTGTGGGAGTCTGCTGTTCAATCATCTTGGATGGCCTTTCATTTATTGGATCGCGCTGTTCTTTTTTGCTGCGGCTAATTTGAATCCATTCCTGCTGGGTGAAAGGGCAAAGGCATGGCATAAAGTGCTGCTCGCCTTGCGTGTGGGCAGTTGGATTGCCCTCATTGGATTGCTCTTCGAGATGCAACTCGAACGCTCGGTAATCCTGGCGATCGCACAAGCTGCGTCCTTTCTGGCCCTGATCCTGTGTCCGTTTGATTCAAAGTGTCGCGGCGTACTTCTTGGATTGGGCGCGGCACTGATCTGCATGCAGGCGGCGGATGAATCGCCTTTCATGCTTTGCGCGTGGGCTGCCATCTTCGGCCTCCTTTTCGCCGGGCCCGCGGATACTGCCAGGCTGACTGAACGGATTCGGAAAGACTGGTTGGCCACCTGTGTCGCGCTTGCCCTGCTTTCGATCATGTTTGTTGGGAGCTGGTTCTACTTTGGCCGGTTTGGTCCGCAGAAGTGGGCTCAGTCTTTCGAATATGGGCTTTCACGACATCTTTATGTTGCCTTCGAATGCCTGCTGCCCATTTCTCTTCTGCTGCCTTTCTTGATGGTCAGGGCAAAGTCCGTCCAGAGGTACCTGCTTCTTATATTTGGCCTGACAGCCACTTTTGCGCTTCTTGAATTCACGCTCCGAGTGACTACGGTCGGTCTCACCCATGCAGACGGCGCCGATTCTGATGATGCGCGTGCGCCGACTCTCGATTTGGAGTCGGTTACCAGGTCCAAACCGGCCGGGACGCGCCGTTTACTCTGTCTGGGTGACTCGGTGACTTATGGAGCAGGCTGCAGAAGAGACAGTATCTACTCCGAGCATCTTGCTCGGATCTTGAGCAAGGAGCACGGCGATGGTTTCGAGGTTCTGAATCTCAGCCGTATCGGATGGAATACCCCGTGCGAACTTGGCGCTCTGAAAAGTGATGGTATCAAGTATTCACCGGATCTGATTGTCCTTGGCTTTGTGCTCAATGATGCCGAACCAGACGGGCCGGGTTTCCATCTGGCCACCGTCTTTCCGAGGCATCTCAACTCTCGGCTTGCATGGTCATACAACATCAACCTGCTCAATTTCATGTATGACAAATCGCTTCAATTGACGGGCCGGAAGGACGATTACACCAATTACCTGTTGAAGCTGTATCGTGAGGGCGAAAGGGGCTGGGAGCAATGCAAGGCGGACCACCGGGAGATGCTCAGGATTGCCAAAGAGCACAACATCAGGTTCCTGGCGGTGCTGTTCCCCGCGTTCGTTCAGTTCGAAGACTATCCCTTTCAGAAAGTCCACGAATCAGTGGGTGCCTGGCTGCAGCAACAGGGCGCGGTGACCCTGGACCTGCTGCCCTACTACAAGAAGTATGATCCCAAAGATCTGATAGCGAGCTTCATGGACGGACACCCGAACAAGCTGGGACACAAGATCGCCGCGGATGCCATTTACGAGACCATTCGAACTCATCCGGACCTCAAATCATTTCTCGACTAAGGCAACACGATTTAGGGCAACACGATTAAAGGCAACACCATCTGAAGCGGTACGATTTAATCTTAATGGTGTTGCCTCAAATCGTGTTGCCTCTCTGTTTTGAATAGAACTTTCGTGGCAGCAGTGGATCTACCTTTTTCCGGAGCCTGTCCGGAATGTCTGTGTGGCTGGAGATCTGTTCGGTGTCCGCGTGGCCGTAATAGATGTGGAGCGTCCGACGCTGGCGGGAGCCCCTTCTCAGACGCGCGGTGTGAAGGAGAGCCGTATGAAAGAAGACCGCCGATCCTGCCGGACCGAGAATGTCCACCTCGTCTGCAGGGCCGTGCTTTCCGGGCTCTGTATCAATGTCACGATTGTGAGACCGCGGGACGACCGCGAAGCAATGGTCCGTTTCCGAGACATCCGAAAGATAGTAAACCAGCGAGAGCGAATGAATGCCGAGCGGAAAATCTTCTGACCGTTTGAAGTCCCGATGCCAGGCCGGCTTCTCAGGAATCTCTTCTGTCGGATTCCGTATCATGGCGGAGAATTCGTCGAACGTCGCGACCTCACCGAGCAGTGCAGTGATGATCGGCATGACCGTCTGGCTCTCAATGGTGATATCCAGAATCGGTAGCCGCAGCAGTATGTTGGCGTCCTGCAGATGGCCGTCGCCACGTTTGATCGGCCATTCGTTCTGTTCCAGATCTCGATCGAGCGCTTCGTTGATGGCGCCTACCTGCTCTGCGGTGAGCGCGTTGGGAACGATGCGATAGCCAAGTTCGTTGAACTGAGTCCGGGTTTCATTTGCGTTCATCGGTGGAATTACTCTTCCTTCACCAGGTGAGCGATAGGCGAGGAGTGATGAAGGATCATCTTCCATGCACTTTCCTGCTTTACAAAGATATTGGTCGCCTGCACAGCACCCATGCGTTCCGATTCGCCGACCCCTGCCATGATGTTTTCGATACAGGTCACAATGCCAACGTCGCCCTCCTCGCTTATTTCAACTTCGGTAAGGATGAACTGCATGCTGCTCGTGTTCTCAAAGATAGCCTGCCAACTGGTCATCACAGGCTCCCACCCAGATACGGTCCGCCAGCCCGGATGGACGCATCTGACAGAATCTGATTTTAGCCAGACGTCACCCATCGTTTCCACGTCCAGTGCTTCAAACGCTGCGTAGAAGGATTCGTTTGCCCGGGTGATTTCTTCGGAACTCATGATGAGTATCACGTCTAATACGACTTCGCGAAGACAACCCTCTTGCTGGATGGTTCACCGGTGAGGATGCATTGGCCTGACTCCGCCTCCGCGTTCAATGGGATGTTGCGAATGGTGGCCTTTGTCTGATTCTGGATCTCGATTTCGCTGTCGGTCTTGCCGTTCCAGTGGGCCTCGACAAAGCCTGAGCCTTTCTTGAAGAAATCTCTGAAATCGTCCCAGGTATCGATGCGGTGAGTGTTTTCTTTTCGGAAAGCGAGGGCCTTGTCGTAGATTCCCTTCTGGATCTCTTCGAGCAATGCGATGGTCTGAGTGATGGCGCTTTCGATGGGCAAGTCCTGTTTCTCGCCGGTGTCGCGCCTGGCGGCAATGACCTTGCCGGCATCCACATCCCGGGGGCCGACCTCGATTCGGACTGGCACGCCCTTCATTTCCCATTCGTTGAACTTCCAGCCCGGCCGCAGTTCATCACGGTCATCGAGCTTGATGCCCAGTTTGTTCGGATATTCATCCATCAGACGGTTCGCGACCTCGAGCACTCGACTGCGGCCTTCTTCATCTCGATAAATTGGAACGATCACCACCTCGATGGGCGCGAGCTTTGGCGGCATGATCAGGCCCTGGTCATCGCTGTGTGCCATGACGAGCGCGCCGATAAGTCGAGTGCTGACGCCCCAGCTCGTGGCGTACACGTACTGCAATTCGCTGTTCTCATCCTGGAACTGCACATCGAAGGCCTTGGCAAAATTCTGTCCGAGATAGTGGCTCGTGCCGGCCTGCAGCGCGTCACAATCCTGCATCATGGCTTCGATGGAGTAGGTATCGACGGCGCCGGCGAATTTTTCATTCTCGCTCTTCAAACCAGCCAGAACAGGCACGGCCATGATGTCTTCAGCAAACTCGCGATAGATATCGAGAATCTTCATCGTCTCTTCGCGGGCCTCCTCTTCAGTCGCGTGCGCGGTGTGGCCTTCCTGCCAGAGAAACTCCGAAGTGCGCAGAAAGAGGCGGGTGCGCATCTCCCACCGGACGACGTTTGCCCACTGATTAATCAGCAGCGGCAGGTCGCGATAAGACTGAATCCACTTGCGATAGGTATCCCAGATGATCGTCTCGGAGGTCGGACGCACCATAAGCGGTTCTTCAAGTTTCTTGCCGCCGGCATGAGTTACCACCGCACACTCCGGCGCGAAACCCTCGACGTGTTCCGCTTCTTTCTTGAGGAAACTCTCAGGAATGAACATCGGAAAGTAGGCATTCTGATGCCCGGTGGCTTTGAAGCGATCGTCGAGATCGCGCTGCATCTTTTCCCAGATGGCGTACCCATAAGGCTTGATGACCATACACCCTTTAACAGGCGCGTAATCGGCCAGCCCGGCCTTCAGAACGATGTCGTGATACCACTTGGAGTAGTCTTGACTGCGTGGAGTAATCTGCTTTGCCATGCCTGAAATCGTAATAAGTAATGAGTAATGAGAAAGTGCCCTTGTGTGCAGGGCGCTGGATGCAGCTTGAATCGCCTCTGTCTGCCGCCCTTTTTACAGGGCGCGGGAGTCTATCGCTTCGGTGCGAATGCGCAAAGGAGTAGGGAAGACAAGGAGACTGGATCGGGTTACAGCCTGAATGGATGTAAGAGCGAGGGCACGGCTCCGAATCCTGTTACAGCTTTCTCGCTGAGCCGATAGAATTCCGCCCTCAAAGAAATGAATGACGAGCCAATGGAGAAGATTTCAAAAGAACAGGTCCGCCACGTGGCGCTTTTGTCTCGTATCGAGATGTCTGACGAAGAGGTCGAGGTCTTTCAGTCGCAGCTCGAGAACATCCTCGAGTACATGGACAAGCTGGATGAATTGGATACCTCAGATGTTGAACCTATGTCGAGCGTGATGGGGCTGAACAACGTGTTCCGGGAAGATGAGGTCAAGGCATCCGTGCCGACCGAGGTGGCCCTCGCCAATGCGCCCGAAAAGGCCGGGGACAGTTTCAAAGTGCCGACGGTGGTGGAGTGATGAATCTCGAAGATTTCACGGCCACAGAGCTGGCGGAGAAGATTCGCCACAAAGAGGTCTCGGCAGCAGAAGCAGTCGGCGGCTCTCTGGAACAGATTCGCAAGCATGACGATCAGCTCAATGCCTTTTTGAATGTCTGTGAAGATGCGACCGAGAATGCCACAAGGATTGATGAAAGGCTCGCGGCCGGAGAAGACGTCGGACCGCTGGCAGGAGTGCCCATCGCGTTGAAGGACAACATGTGCGTCCAGGGCACACCGACGACCTGCGCGTCAAAGATCCTGGAGCATTGGATGTCGCCTTACGACGCGCATGTGACGGATCTTCTCGAAAAGGCCGGAGCGGTCATTGTTGGCAAGACGAACATGGACGAGTATGCGATGGGCTCGTCGACCGAGAATTCAGGACTCGCGCTCACGCGTAATCCCTGGAACACGGAACATGCACCTGGTGGCTCGAGTGGTGGCTCGGCCGCAGCGGTCGCGTCAGGCATGGTGCCGCTGGCCCTCGGCTCGGACACCGGCGGCTCGATCCGTCAGCCGGCGGCTTTCTGCGGCGTTACAGGTTCCAAGCCTACGTATGGACGCGTATCCAGATTTGGGTTGGTCGCCTTCGGCTCGTCACTCGATCAGATAGGGCCGCTGTCCCGGGACGTGCGTGATAACGCGCTGCTGCTGCAGGTAATCTCCGGTCATGATACTCGTGATTCCACTTCGGCGAATCTGGATGTGCCTGATTACCTCGCCTCACTCGATGGTTCGATTGACGGCCTGAAGATTGGGATTCCAAAGGAGTACTTCGTCGAGGGCATGTCACCAGATGTCGCCGCAGCAACGGAAGCCGCCATTGAGACTCTCAGATCGCTGGGCGCAGAGACTCGAGAGATTTCCATGCCGCACACTCAGTATGCGGTTGCGGTCTATTACATCATTGCCACGGCCGAGGCGAGCTCGAATCTCTCGCGCTATGACGGCGTGCATTACGGATTCCGTTCCCAGAATGCGGAAGACATGATCGAGATGTACACCAAGAGCCGTCAGGAAGCGTTTGGCGATGAAGTGAAACGACGCATCATGCTCGGTACGTTTGCTCTGAGTGCGGAGACTTACGAGGCCTATTACTTGAAGGCAGCCAAAGTGCGCAAACTCATGCGCCAGGATTTTGATCACGCGTTCGAGGAAGTCGATTGCATCCTCAGTCCGACTGCGCCATCGCCAGCATTCAAAATCGGTGAGCTCGTCGACGATCCCCTGGAAATGTACCTGTCAGACATCCTGACCCTGAGCCTGAACCTTGCCGGACTGCCGGGGATATCCGTGCCCTGTGGATTCAGCGCCCGCGGCCTGCCGTTGGGCCTGCAGATCATGGGTAAGCCCTGGGATGAGGCGACGGTTCTGCGGGCCGCACACGCGTTTCAAGAGAATACAGATTTTCTGAAGAGACCAACAATGCCGTGGCCACAGGCTGCCAGCCTGTGAGCCAATTGCCGTTTACTTGCGATTTGAACTACTAGCTACAGAACTCATCTCATGTGGATCGATAATTCGATACAAGTTCTGTATCCCAAAGGTGTTTCCTCGTCGACGCCGAGGGGGCCAAGATTGGAATAAAAAAGTTACTATTTGAGTGGACAGAAAGACCCCTTGCCAGCTTGCCTGGCAGGTGAATCAGGTTGAATGGTTAGAAG
>Ga0066833_10000585_pt1 | contig 15028 bp, 6 predicted proteins | sample ETNtaG_13_FD_66728 | JGI IMG/M metagenome (GOLD analysis project Ga0066833, IMG submission 66728) | Marine microbial and viral communities from oxygen minimum zone, Eastern Pacific Ocean - ETNP201306PF47B | ecosystem: Environmental > Aquatic > Marine > Oceanic | place: Pacific Ocean: Eastern...
GGCTGGGTCGTTTCAACTCGTAGCGCGCGTAACGCTGCCAGTTCAATTCGTCCCGATCCGGGCGATCCCACCAGTTGATCCCAATCTCAGGATCCTTCCATAGATCATTAAACAGGTTCGCCCGAACAAATTCGCAGGCAGATACCAGCGGAGCGCTGCGGCTCGGATCGTTATCGTCCACATAAGTGACCATGCTCACGGATTGAAAACCGATTTCAAAAAGCGTGGTCAAAACGTTCTCCAGGTACGATGAGAACGAGTGCACCTGCATATCGAACGTGCCGTTTTCCGGCTTGCCGTGCGTATAGCCGGTGGGGCAGTACCAGATCACCGGCGCAATGATGGCGTTGTGCTCTTTCGCCAGAGCGAGCAGCGCATCGTCCTGGTATGGATCGAAGCCCAATGGCTCGTCCGGTCCGCATGCATCCAGGGCCGCAACAGGAACGAGGCATCCGGCCTTCCTGGCGACCGCATTTTTCACCTGACAGACGCGCAGCGATTCCAATCTGGAGGGGATCTCAACATCGTCTTGCGGGAAGAAGGATGTGTCGTGCATATAAGGGCTGGACATTGCATGACTCCACAAAATTGGTCTTCTCAATTATTCACGCCTGCAGTCAGAGCAGGCCCTGTTTCTTTCTCACGATCCATTCAATCGTGAGCAGCGCTAACAGAATCAGGTAAATCAGGGGGTGATCCCAGATATCACTAATTTCAGTCTTTACTGTTTTCTTGCTCGCCGCGGTTAAATCTTCGGGAATCTTGTCTATTTCTGCGATCGAATAGTATTTGCCGTGCGTCAGGGCGGCGAGGCTGACCAGGAGAGAGCGATTGAGCGCGTAGTCCCGAAACTCGGCAGTGCTTTGCTGAACAGCAAACACGGCACGATCTTCGCCAATGAGCCCTTTGGCATCGCGGGCACGCGAAACTAGTTGATAGAGACCGCTTTCATTCACCGGCAACTGCCAAGGATAGAGACCATCCTGAGATAAATCCGGCGCCAGCTTCCGTCGAATCAGTTCCCCTGACGGCGGTTTGATTTCCAGTTCGACTTCCGCGTCGCGAGACGGTTCATACCGATTATTTAAAACACCTACTTCGATGCGGGCGGTCTGGCCTCGTTCATAAAGAATGCTGCCGGTCTGTATGGTTACTAATTGGTTAGGCACATTAATTCGGTACGCCGCGAGCCACCGAATCGCGTTTTTCCAGAATTTTTTATAGTAACGATTGTCGTCGGTCTCTCCGAATAGATCTTCGAAATCCTCACCCCAGCCTGCTGTCGTATCCGGCATAAAAGCCATCGAACGGCCTTTGCCGTAATGCTGCACCGCGAGCATTATTTTTCTGCCGTATTTCGTGCGATCCGTCGGATGCTCTGCCAATGTCGTCGCAGCGGGCTTAGAACGAATGACGTTGCTGTAGCCTTTGAAATCAGGCATCGAACGCCAAACGGATCGATTTTTTGCCGGGTCATCCAGCAATCTCATGATGGGGTGTTCAAATGCCTCGGGAGTGAGCTTCCACTTAAAGCTGACATTTTCGACGTGCCGGTCGTCGCGCCCGGCCATATCAACCGGCAGCATCTGATCGATAATGGATTCGTCGTACCCGCCTGCGCCGAATGCGGTCCAGCCGCCGATCATGCAAAAGCCGCCGCCGTATTCGCCTACAAAATCGACCGTGTTCTTTAATTGGCCGTCGGTAAAAAGGCCGATATCGATATCGCTGCTGACAATGACATCGTATTTGAATAGTTCTTTTCGCTCCCGAGGAAAACCTTTGTCCGGATGGGTGACATATCCGATGCCGGCTTCCGCGGCCGCGACGACGTCGTCCCGGAACAGGCAGGTGACCTCCACATCTTCATCTTCGAGGAGAGCCTGCTCGAGATATTGGAACTCCCAGAATTTTCTGTCTGCACGCCGGTATTGGCTGCCCTCCATATAGAGCACACGGATTTTCCGCCGGGATGAATTCACAGTGAAATCGCGCTCGTTGTTCTTAAGAATCACTTCGCCCGGCTGCAGTGGGATCTGCAGCCTGTGGCGCAGGAGCCCTTCTTCGGTCGGCGTGAATTCAAATTCGACCGTGGTGATTTCGTCTTTCAGCGCGACTTCTTTGCTGGCAACCGCCTCCCCGGCCCGCGTAATCTCGATGGGGACAAGGCGGTGCTTGAAACCGCTCTGCCGGATTTTTGCACGGACGACGACGGTGGTGTTCATTCGAACGATTTTCCGGGTCGCAATGCTGACGATTTCGAGATCCTTCACCTCTTCCGTCCCCATGCCCACCACCAGTAACGGCACTCCCCTTCGCGCAAACTGCTCTGCCGCGGAGAACAGGTCTTCGCCGGAATTGTCAGCCCCATCTGTTACCAGAATCGCGGCGATAGTATTGGCGTCCGTCCCTTTCTGAGCGAGTTCTTCGAGGCTTCGCTTGAGATATGTGTGGTCACCTTGGGCCTTAAGCGATTCGAGCGGTCGCGCCTCGCGGGCCTCGGTATCCAATTCGAATACGCGGAGCCGGTATTTTTCCACGAGCTCATCTCTGAGGCCGGAAGTTTCGAATTCACGAAGGAATCGATTCAGGCGGCTTGCAGGCCCGTCATAATCTTCTATGCCCATGCTTTCGGAAACATCGATAGCAATGGCGAGATTGGGGTCGTGTTCCGAGGAAAGAACCTTCTTCATCATCGGCCTGGCCAGGCAGATGAGAATCAGAGCAAGTGCTGCCACTCTCAGCGAGATGAGAGCTGTTCTCAGCTTGCCCTCCAGTCCCAGACGTGCCGGAAGATACAGAAGGACTCCGCCCGCAAGCATCGCGATGGCAAGTATCCAGTATAGCCCGCCCGGCCAGGGCGGGGGTCGGTAGCTGATTTGGGCGAAGAGAGGCAAAGCGTAAAGAGTAATACGTGATGAGTAATGAGTAAGTTTGGCTATGTTAGTTCATCGGGCTTGGACATGACAGTGGGGAGGAGGGGGCATGGCTTATGAGATGAGATGAGATGAGATGCTGGATGCCGTGCTTTTATGGAGGAGCATCCAGAATCCAGAATCTAGAATCGTATTCTCACCACTCGCCCCCCTCCCAACAGAACCGGCACTCCCGTCCACACTTACTCATTACGTATTACTCATTACGTATTACGATCCCACGGTCACCTTGTCACCGGTCCCACTCGTAAGTATCTTTAGCGTCCCGCCTCTCCTGCACTGCACATGACAGCCAAACAGAAACAGAGCCCGCCGAGTAGCGGGCATGATTACTTTTTTGTCTCCGTTCGTGAATCCGTTGAGCTCGTTCAGGAAAATGTGAAGAGACTCACCGCGCCTGACAATCGCGAGTTTGCGGAGACTTTGATTCATCGGTTGATCTTCCTGAAGTTCCTCGAACACCGTGGCTGGCTGGACGGCAATCTGAACTACCTGCAGGAGCATCTCGACGAAAGACCGCCGGGAAGATTCTGGTCAGATTTTCTTTCGCCGCTCTTTCATCGATGCCTGAGTCAGATCCCGCACGAACGTTCCAGCAAGATTCGTCAGCGCTTCGGCAACGTGCCTTATATTGAGTCTGACCTGATTGCGCCGAACGAAGACTGGACCAGCCGGAACATCAAGATCCACGGCTGGGTCTTTCGCCGCATCTTTAGAAACCTGCTGAACCGGTATGAGTTTCAATTCGAAGGCGAGGGCAAAAGTGTCATCACCCCGTCCGTCCTTGGCTATGCGTACGAAGAGTTGATAAACGATCAGCACGGGCAGGGTGCCTTTTATACGGACCCGGTCGAAGTGACGTTGATGTGCCGCGAGAGCCTGCGCCAGTTCCTGGAACTGAGCTGCCCCGAGGCCCCGAAATCCCTGATAGCGGATCTTCTGTTTGGCGATCCCATCGAGCATTCCAGTGCTTCACGACAGGACGATCTCCGCTCGCTTTATGGAAGCCTCCATGAGGTGAAGATCTGCGATCCCGCGGCAGGCACGGGCACTTTCCCGGTCGGGATGCTTCGGCTGCTTTCGGAATCAATGTCTCGACTGGGTGAGCTGCTTGTTTCGGATCCAGACTTCGAAGCTCGGGTGAGCAGCGGGATGTGGGTCGATCCTTCGAACGCGTTGCAGCTCAAGAAGCACATTATCGAGAACAGCCTCTACGGCTGCGATATCGACCGTTCTGCCGTGCGCATTGCGAGGCTGCGCTTCTGGCTGGAGATTCTCCGCGAGTGCCCATCGCCCGATGAGATGCCCGTGCTCTACTTCAGCCTCATTACCGGCGACGCGCTGGTCGGCGGCCTCATGGCGGATGACTACGGCAATCTGATCACTATGGAAGAGACGCTGGGACGCACGGACAGGCTGCATCAGAGAAAGTTTGGTGAACAGTTCATTGCCGATTTCGGTGCGCTCAAGAGGCGGGCCATCGATACGAAAGAATTTGCCGAACGTGCAGCCATTGAAAAGGCCATCGCGAAGGCCAGGGAACGACTCCTGAAAAATCTGGGAATTGTGCCTGAGAAGTCCGGCGGGCATGTGCTGTGGGAGATCGATTTCGCCGAAGTATTCAGAGGGGCGAACGACGGGTTCGATATTGTCATCGGCAATCCGCCTTACCTTCGGAAAGAAGAGATCAACTCACTTTACGAATCAATCGGACTGCCCCTGACCAAGAAACGCCTCCAGCAGATCTACAAGCGGGTGATCGGCGATACCATCAGCGGGCACGCAGACCTCTATTTGTACTTTTATTTTCGAGGACTCGAACTTCTCAAGAAAGAGCACGGTGTCCTCTGCTACATTACGTCCAACGCCTGGCTCGATGTCGGTTATGGCTCGCTGCTGCAGGAACATCTCCTCAAGCGCACCCAACTGCGCGCGATCATCGAGAATCGCGTTGACCGTTCGTTCAAAGTGGCGGACGTCAACACGGTGATAGTTTTGTGCCACACCCGTGGCGAGGGCGGCGATGACGATACAGTACGCTTCATTCGAGCGAACGAATCGTTCAAGAAAGCATTCTCGAAGGAATCGACCGCAGAAGTCATGTCTGTCAGCCGGCCGGACAAGATTCGCGGGCTGCAGGTATTACCCGTGAATCAGAAACACCTGCTCAAAGAAGGATCGGATCGGGACGGCGAATATCTGGGCAACAAGTGGGGCGGACGCTACCTGCGGGCGCCGCTCAGCTTCCATGCTCTGATGGACAGCCATGAATGGCTTTCGATGTGGGAGGTCGCAGACGTGGTGACCTACCTCAATACTGGCGGGTGCGATGGCTTTTATTTCCTGCACAGGACGAATCAGCAGAACGGGCATACCGAGGTCGCATCGCAAGCCGCTCTCGATGCGCGCTTCTGGATCGAATCCTGTTTTGTTGAGCCGCTGGTGCGCTCGCCTTCGGTGGTCGACCGGCCACTCGTCACGAAAGCTGACATTGAACACTTCTTTCTTCGGATTCCGGATGACACCATCACCACCGGTCTGAAGGTGGAAGATTACATCGAGTGGGGTGAGGAAAACGGTTACCACAACCGTTCTGGCCCCCGCCGCCGGTCGCCCTGGTGGAAGCTGCCGAGACAGGCATTTAACGGATACAAGATTCTCATCAGCCGCCATCATCACGACCACTTCAATTGCTTCTACAATCCGGAGCTGGCGGTCGCGAACAGTTTCTACGGGCTGATCGTTCACGAAGAATCTTTTTCAGAACTGGCCTTGATGGCTTATCTGAGCTCCACCCTCGGCGTAATGATGAGCGAAATCTTCGGGCGCACAAACCAGGGACAGGGCGTGCTGAATACATACGGCGAGGACATCGACGTCTTCCCCGTCTTCCGCCAGGTCTTCACCACCGACGTGAATTGGGACGAGGTTCTGTTCCCCTACCTGCAGCGCCCATTCAGAAACATTTTCGAGGACTGCGGCTGGAACGGCCCGGACGCCCCGCTCTCCCCATCCCCCGAGCGCGCCACTCTCGATGAAGTGGTTTTCGGCTGTCTCGGGATGGATGAAAGCACCAGGACTGAGCTGATTAAGGCGACGTGCCACTTGGCGGAGCAGCGACTGAAGAGGGCGTCGAGGAGGTAGCTTGGAGGCTCCGAAAGCCCGAACAAGTCGGAGCACTCCCCAGATGGCCGCTGCTGCATACGATCTCACTCATCCTTCAGGATGCGTATCCGAATATTCCGATAGGCGACCGGGCCGTGGTCTCCTTGCAGCATGATTGGGCCCTTTGGTTTTTCATCGCGGTAGGCCGCGGCACGGGTTGGGCCGGTGACTTCCACGTTTTCGTGGATGACCTGTCCGTTAAGGACGACTCTGACAAATTTGCCGTTCGCTGTTTTTTGTCCATCGGGACCGAACCTGGGGGCACGGAAGATGACCTCGAAGGTCTGCCATTCTCCGGGCGCTTTGCTGGCGTTCACGCGGGGCGGGTGCCCTTCGAAGCCCTGCTTTCCCTTGCCCCGCTTCGAATCCCAGCGCTGATAGATGCCGCCGGCATCGCCATGCTTGACCGTCTTTCTGCCGTAACTGTCGAGCACCTGAATCTCGTAACGGCCCATGAAATAGATTCCGGAATTCGAGCCCTTCGGCACCATGAATTCTATGTGCGCCTCGATATCTCCATGCTCGATCTTGCTGAGCAGATTTCGAGTACGGCCTCTCGGACCATTGTAGATGACGTCCTTGCCCTCCTTGACCGTGAGCTTCCGTTCATTGGCCGGGTCTTTGGATACTTCGCCGACTTCGGTCCAGTCTCCGGGCGTTCGCCAGTGCGATACACCGCCGTCTGCCACGAGATTTATCCAGGCGTCTTCACTGCACGCGAGGCAGGGAATGAGGGTAAGCAGTAATGAGTAATGAGTGATGAGTAAGTTTGATCTGGTGGTGTTCAGAGTGCGGGTGTTGGGAAAAGTCATGGTGTGTTGGGATGGAATGATGGAATGGTGTGAGCTTGAGGAGGATCAACTGTTGACAGGTACATTCTCTTAATCGTTATCTTAATCTTTCTCCTGATCGGGATTGCCGAGGCCGCGTGTTACAGTGCCTGAAAGACCAGGATCCGATTATGGGAAGGATTAAGAGAACGATAAAGAGTATGTCACGGAATAGACCTATCTGCCCCATCTGATACTGGATACTGGATACTGGATTCTGGATTCTGGATTCTCGCTATTTCGATTCGCTTACGACCCCGGTTTTAGATCAGACACATGCAGAGACCTGACAGCATCCAGCATCGAGCATCCAGTATCAGTATCGAATGAGCTGACACACTTGTTTCCTGGCAGACCCTAACTAAGAAGGTCCCCTCCCTACTCCTTCCCAAACCGGCGAGTCACTCGCTTCTCGAGTTCTTTCGCCAGCCGGGGGTTCAGCTCCCTCAACTGGATCAACTGTGCTCTCGCTTCGGACTCATGTCCGGTTTTTACGAAGAGCGATCCCATTTCGAATACTGTCCGGGAGTCGTTTGGATTCAGGCGGATGGCTTCACGAAAATGTTCGAGCGCTTCTTTGTGTGCCCCATACTTCGCGCTTATCCGGCCGAGCTCACGCCTCACTGCAGCATTGTCCGGTGCGATATCCTTCGCAGTCATCAACTGTTCATAGGCCAGCTCGAACATTCCCCTGATGTTGTAGACATCCGCCAGCAGAATGTAAGCCTGGACATACTCCGGGTCGATGAGCAGAAGTTTATGAATCAGCGCTATGGCTTCGTCCTGCTGGTTCTTGTGAATCAGAATCAGGGCGAGATTGTAGTAGGCGGTTTTCGATTTCTGATCGAGCTCGATGGCCTTGCGATATTCTCCAGCAGCCTTCTCGAGGTCATTTTTGCGATGATAAGCGATGCCTCGCCGGAGATGCTGCTCGCTTTGACTTTTATTAAGCCAGCCTTTCATTATGCCGGGAGCCGAAGGAGGTTTTTGGGGTGGACTCGCCAGCAGTTTCTTCTCTACCTCTCTCGATACACTGGCGAGGTCGCTCTCCAATTCTGCATCGGTCACGGAATTCGAATATTGATACATCTGCCCCATCGCGCCGCCGACCAGCCCAAGACATATCAGGAAGGAGAAGGTCAATCGCAGGTGAGTGAATGTCGTCGATTTCTGCCGTCCGGGAACGGGCAGAGCCAGACCGAGCACGGCACCTGTTACCAGCCCGGCCATATGCGCAAAGTTGTCTATCTGTGGAAACATCCAGCCCACATAAAGATTGAACGCCACGAAGACAAAACCCATCAAAAGCGAGATGAGCAGATGGCACGAGATCTTTCCCGTCCTGGCGTGAAAGATCGGCAGCAGCTTCAGCAGACAGAGAATGTGCACGCCCATGAAGCCGAACAGACACGCGGAAAGCCCGACCCCTATTTCCGGGCTCATGCTGTAACTGGCTGCCGAGCCGGCCACGCCGCATGCCACCAGCACAGACAGGAATCGGCGATGTCCATAGGCCGATTCCACCCACGTGCCCAGCATCACCAGGCCAAACAGATTCACCCCAAGGTGCCACCAAGCCCCATGAAGAAACATGGTCGTGACCAGCCGCCAATGCTGCCCCTGGTCGATCAGATGGTTTACCTTTGCTCCATACTTGATCAGCAGATTGACCGACGGGTCGAGGGCATTCGCCGGTACCGTCAGCCAATACATAAACAGGCACATCACCAGAACGACGATGCTGAGGAATGGGAACGGTGGCCTGGGTTCAACAGAACTGTCTGGAGGTGGAGCGGTGGAGTGGTGGAGCGGTGGAGTGGTGGAATCCTGGGTTGCCGGGGTGCTTGAATCCTGGGACTGAGCGCTGGAATCCAGGGATGTGGCAAAGCTGGAATCCTGGAATGATGGATTGATGGGTTGCCGGGGTGGATTGGCAAGCTCTTTTTCCGAATCTGCCTGCCCTTCTCCTGAATTCGCTTGTCTTCCTTCCTCTTCATCCGGTTGCTGCAAATCGTCACTCATCTCATTCACCTCTGAGTGAGCTGATGATCGGATTTCTGATCGTCGCAACGACTGCGGCTGTTCCGGATGCCATCCCGGTAATAAAGACCAGGCAGAGCATTCCGATCAGAGAGGCCCAGGGTACATCCGCGCCACCGCCGAGCAGGTGGGGTGCAACCGCGATCAGGGCTGAAGCTGTCCCAACCGCCAGACCGACCACCAGAAGAAGACCGTTCTCTGCCAATACGACGAAAGCCAACTGGCCTGCCCTGAATCCAAGGGCACGGAGCATTGCCAGCTCGGCTTTTCTTTCCAGCACGTTTCGCAGGAGGACCGTGCCCAAGCCAAGCGTGCCCAGCACAAGTCCGAGCCCGCCGAGGGTGAGGAACGTGGAAAGATAGGTATTTTGAACCACAAGGTAATCTGCCAGTTTCTTGCCGGTCGAAACAGCATCGAAGCCATAGTCAGCAAGGCCGCCTTCGAGAGCGTTCGAGACTTCCGTCATGCCTTCGAAAGGCGTCTCGATCAGAAACGAACGGAAACCGGCTTCACTTGGAAACAGTCTCAGAAAATTCGTTTCGGACATCACCAGCTCACTTTGAAAAATGCTTTCCATGAACATGCCAACGATTCGGGCCCTTACGAGCTCGCCATTTTCAGCGCGCAGCTTCATCTCTTTTCCAAGCCCGAGGTGAAGTATCCACATCACTGTATTGAAATCCCCGAAGACAGGCACGACGTCGGGCTCGAGTTCTTCGTCAAGCAGGGCCCACGGATTCTCGCCCTTGTATGCCAATGTCGATTGAAACTTGAAGCCGCCACGCTCGATGAGCTCCGCTGGTGCGCCCAGTACCTTTGGCTTCTGCGGTTTGTAGAGGTTGAGGCAACTGGCATCTTCACCACTGCGCTGGCGGAGGCGGAATATGCGGGTGCCTGTGAGTGTCTCTTCCGCATCCGCCAGGCCGGCCCTGGATCGCTCACCTGGCGAATTCAATCCCTGGTAGATGGGCAGGTCGCTCTCGGCCAAAAGGGCGAATCCTCCATCGCCGGACTTGATGTCGGGCTCGGCATGCGATGGGTCATGTCTGAACGACGCCACAGCCACGATCATGAAGGTTGCACACGCGACGAGCGAAGCGGTCAGGATACTTCGCCCCGGATAACGCGATCCATTTCTTGCCCCCAGCCTGGCGAGACCGGCCGCGCCTTTGCCGACCGGTCGCGGATCCGCCTCCCGGCGAAACCAGCTCGACAGGAGGGCCAGCGTGCCAACCAGCAGGAGCGATCCGGACGAGAAAAAGGCCAGTGCGGAAAGGGGCAGGCTCATTGTCTTTCCACCGGCCTTGATTACCGCATCATCCAAAACGCCTGCGGCGGCAGCGCCCATCAAGAAAGCGGCAAGTATGATGCAGGCTGTTCCAATCTTCAGTCCCCGGCCCTTGCCTGTCCCCTCCATCTGTCCGCCGCCGCCAGCCAGGAGATTTCTGGCAGATGCCTTGCTTAATTTCCGAACTGTCCACCAGATGGAGAAAAGCACGATCGAGAATGCGCCTGCGAAACCGGCCACCAGCCAGACCGGCGCCACGTGCAGTTTCAGGAAAGGCGTCCCGATCGCATCGACCCACCAGGTACGCAGCCCTTCGAGCATTAGCCATCCGTAAGCGACCGCACCGGCCAGACCGATGGAGCCGCCGATAGCGGCCAGCAGGGCTCCCTCCTTGAGAAGCTGGCGCTGCACCAGCTTTGAAGTGAACCCCGAGGCAAGCAGCAGGCCCACTTCACGAGCCCTCTGTTCGATGCCGAGACGGAAAAGCAAACTCACCAGGACCGCGGCCGATGCGATAAGGAACAGACTGAAACCAACAAAGAGCCCTCCGAAGTCCGTCGCACCACTGCTCGCTGCGAGGCCGAGCTCTTTTACAGGAATTGTGCTGAGTCCGAACGCTTCGGGATCGGCCTTCTGAAGAATCGCTTCCCCGACTTCCCCGGCTTTCAGGTCGGCTGCATAGAATCGTATGGCGGTCAGCCGGCCGAAGCGGCTGCTCCAGAGTTTCTGGCCGGTCTTCAGCGAGACGAATGCCTTGGGTGTCGTCTTATGGTCCTCCCAGTATTTCTCATCTTTGGGTCGCACAGATTTCAGATCGACCGGAAACGGCGGGTTCCAGTCGGCCATCGTCCTGGCTTCGTGGATGCCTGGATATTCGGGGGTGAGTGAACGATCGCTTCCGAGTCCCTCCATGGTGACGATGCCCGCCAGTTTGAGGGGCGTCGTTTCGGTGCGCAGCTCGTTATTGGGGCCGCTCACGTAGAAGGAGATCTCAATCGCGTCGCCGAGCTTCACGCCCAGATCGTCCGCGGCCCAGGTGTTCAGGAAAACGGAATCTTCGTCAGTCTGGTTCGGCCCCGCAGAGAATCCCAAGCGAGATGTGAGCACCTCCTCCGGCAGCGCAGCGACTAACGAATACGGGATCGTTTTCACGCTCGTCTTTGTATCTGGTCGGCTGTCCCCATTCGTCTGTACAGTTTCTGTTGTGATGCTGCCCGCCAGCCTGATCGTGTTCGCCAGATATGAAAAGACAGGAACAGCCTCAGCTTCGACTCCAAGCCCGGACACCAGCCTCTCGAGCGCGGGCTCAAGCAGCATACGCTCGCTTTCCACGGTGACGTGGCCTTCCCCCTGGCGCACTCGAATACCGTAGTCTTCGAGGGTGAGTTTCTCTTTCACTTTCAAGTCCAGGTTTTCCGGGTTGGGCAACAGCACGGCGTTCGTTTTACCGGGCTGCCCGATGGCGTTCTGGAATGGTGCGAGTGGGAGGTATGCGTTAAGCGGCAGATGCTGGCTGGGCTGAAGGCCGAAACGTCCGAAGCCTTCAGCAGGCACGATGGCAATCACCTTGCGTCGGAGCGCGCTGACAGTTTCCGTTTTGCGACCCAGCGTGGAGTCGCGGGGAATCGAGCTCTGCTTCTCTACGCGCAGCAGAACGTAATCGCCGAGGCTTGCCCCAATTTCTTTTGCGAGCGGCTCATTGAGGATGACCTCACGGCGTCCGGGCATTCTTTCGGGAATATCTTTCCCCAAGTGCCAGAAACGATCGTCTACCCCCATCACGTTCACCCTGGTCGCTCGGGAACGTGTCTCAGCATTCGACACCGTGCCCCGCAACATGATGGCTGGGGCCGGCCGCGCTTCGCTGACGGCAAGCCGCTCTGCCAGCCCCTCCCCCATGAATCGGTCGCCAACGATGGCAACGTCCACACTGCCAAGCCGATCGAGGGTCAGCTCACGCAAACTCCACCGTACGGAATCGCCGACGATCAATGCACCGGCCAGGACGGCTGTGCCTACTGCCGCCCCAAGAATGACGGCTGTGTTGGTGCGCCTGTAATGAGCAAGGCTTCGAAGAAGGAGGGTGTTCAGATGCATGGCTCACTCCATCGGATGCAGTTCACCATCGAGCAGTTCCATCCGTTTCGGGAACGTGGCGGCCAGCGCTGTACTGTGCGTCACCACAACCATTGCCGTGTTGTGCTGCTCGCAGATATCGAGAAAAAGTTTGCCGACGGCCTCCGCGTTCACGCGGTCTAGATTGCCGGTCGGCTCATCGCACAGGAGCAGCTTTGGTTCGTTTATCAGGGCCCGTGCGATGGCGACTCGCTGTCGTTCTCCGCCAGAGAGCTCGGCCGGTCGGTGCTCAATGCGATCGGAAAGCCCGACGTTCTCCAGAAGTTCGCGGGCACGTTTTTCGTGATCCGATTTGGCCTCGGCCACGATCGTCGGGAGAAGAACATTCTCCAGGGCCGAACACTGCGGCAGCAGGTGGTGCTCTTGAAAAACAAAGCCGATGGTGCCGTTGCGGAATGCTGCGAGTCCGGCGTCATCCAGTTCGAAAGGATCGTTGCCTTCCATCCGCACCTCGCCGCGGCTCGGAGGTTCGAGCGTTCCAAGAATGTGCAGCAGCGTGCTCTTGCCCGAACCCGAAGGCCCCATCACTGCGAGGCTTTCTCCGAGCGATAGCTCAAAGGTGACCTCATTCAGGATATGCAGAGGCTCCGCGCGAGTTTCGAAACTCTTACTCAGGCTGTTTACGGAAAGGAAGGATTCAGACATGGGAGATCTTTCAAGGGGCCTCTACAACATTTCAGGATGTGTTTCTGAAATCCAATTCATTGCACACTGGCAGCATGATATCGGCCAGCCACGGATCTTTCTCTTCGGCACAGACGCCCCACTCGCCGCGTCACCAGCTCAATTCGATGAGCCGAAAATCGTGCGGCTTCACGGTCACCCGCAGGACGCCCTTCTCGATATCGAGGATTTCCGGTTTGCGTTCCAGCGCCTTCAGATCCAGTGAGCCGGTTTCGCCTTCTGACACCTCCTGCTGCAGAGGCGTCTCTTCGGCTTTAGGCAGGTTGCTCTTGAGCTTTTGAATGTCATCGCCGGCCGGCGGCTTCCAGGCATCAACATCGGCGATCTTGATTTTTGGATGGGCCTCGGTGGGGATGCCGATTTTTTCGAGATCCAGATGGATGGCAGTTCTTGCAGGGAGCTTTACGAAGTTTGTAGCGACCACAAGGGCGGTCTTTGGTTTCTTGTACACCGTGACGCGAACGGGCTCTTTTCTGATTTCGTCGCGGAGTCGTTTCTTCCGCCAGAATCTTCTCTTAGGCAGGTGTTCCTCGAGAAGCGGCTTGTCGAATGTCACATCAGTCTTCTTGACTGCTTCCTTCTTATAGAACAGGAAGGCTGTGGTATCCGGCTCGGAGTACTTGCGGATGACATTCACCAGATCCCACTGCGGCGACCACTGATTGAAATCAAACAGAAAGCGCACGGCCCAGGCCGAACGATACATGCGGTGAACCATGTGCGCCCAGTGGTCCCTGTTGCGCTTTCGAGTGGCGTATTCCTCTTTGTACATAAACGAAACAATGACCCCGGTACGCTCGGGCACATCGAGAGTGAGCAGACGGTCGAGGGGCCAGGCATCGATGAAAGTGACGCTGGTATTGCCGAAGCGACCGACATCCTCGCCATCGTAAGCGAGTGTGCAGAATGCCTGGAACGGCATGCTCATGGAGCTCGTCTGATGGGTGGTCAGCAGTGGCGGTTTACCGAGCTCGCTGGTGAGCGTGTAAAGGCGCTTGAGGTATTCGCGGTATGCAAAGAGAGCGTTGCCCGGCTGGACTCGGCCGTCCGGCAGGACGTATGCCGCGCCCGTTGCGGTGTTGGTATCGGGCATGGGGAAGACGTCGTCGATGTAGAGGCCGTCCATGATGTCGCGGCGAATCCACTCGTTCATGTAGTAGACCAGGCAATCGACCTTTGATTGCGGGAAGGAGCATCCGTTGCCCCACTCCCAATTGAAATACGCGCTGTGGGGCCCGGCCGGAACGTATCGCCGATCGTGGTAAAGCATGTGTGCGCCGCCGATGGGGTACTTGCCGATATCCGCTTCCCTCTGCACCTTCGCTGCGGATTCGGCGAGTTTCCAGTTGTAGTCTCTCGGCCAGTAATCAAAGTGCATCTTCTTGAATGGAATGAGAAAAGGCGCAAATGTGGCGTTGCTGATGTGCCGTCCGCCAATGACTCCGATGACCTTATTGTTGCCGCGGTTGTATTGCCGATGCTGTTTCGGCAGCGGTTTCGGAGGCGTGGCAAGCAAGCCGAAAACGAGTTTGCGCGGCGCCTCGAGATAGAATTCTTCCGCAATGATGTGGAGTCCGATGGTTACGGCTTCGCTCGAGCGTGAAATCGTGATGGCCGGTTTGTTTTTGCTCGGAACCCAGCCCCGGTCGTTATCCGCGAACCAGCAGAGGCCGCGGATGATCCCGCCGAGCCAGAGCTGCGGAATAAAGTTGCCGGCCGTCTTTTTCGAGATGGAACCCCGCTTCGACCAGTTGAGGCTGTCCCAGACGACCCCTTCACCATCGGCCAGGTAACCGGCCGTTTCGTAACCGCGGAAGTTGCCTCCCGTAGGGAGCGCGTGAAGCAGGTCCGCGTATTTTTTCTTGAGCGGGATCTGTATCGAGAGCTCACGAACTCTCACCGGAATCTCGGAGGAGATACCGATTTCGAATCTGGCCATGCCGTCGAAC
>Ga0066833_10000601_pt1 | contig 14821 bp, 12 predicted proteins | sample ETNtaG_13_FD_66728 | JGI IMG/M metagenome (GOLD analysis project Ga0066833, IMG submission 66728) | Marine microbial and viral communities from oxygen minimum zone, Eastern Pacific Ocean - ETNP201306PF47B | ecosystem: Environmental > Aquatic > Marine > Oceanic | place: Pacific Ocean: Eastern...
AAGAAAAGGGACATCATTCCCCCGTATATGCCCCAACATTCTCTGGCCCAGAGAAACAGAATGAGTCCGGTTACAGGGAACAGCAGAAAAAGAACGAGACGGCTTCTGAAGAACGCCGTGGGCATGTCTATTGGATTAGCAGGCGCCCACGGGTTGAACCGCTCGCCTTTTACTCCACTCAAAATGATCGGAATGGCCGCCAGCTCTTTCCACAGTGGTGGGTGCTCCGGATTGAATCCAAAGTTGCCGCTCTTCAGGTATTGGTACCCTGCCATCAGGTAAACCGGTTCATCGAAGGTGGGGCCATCCAGCATCATGCTGGAAATGCCCAGCACCGCCGAAATGATCAGCATGGCCGCGACGATTCCTGTCTCGGCCGCCCTGCTCAGCGGCTGTGATTGTTTCTGGGGCTCATTCATCTTCAATTGGTCTGAATCAGAATGGCGGCAAGATAACCGAATCACAGGTTGGATGCCGCGCAATGGTTTGCGAAGCGTGCACGGGCCTTGAGAATCTCCGCCCTAAACTCTCATACCAGAATCATGAGGCATCTCTTATGTTAGACACACCCGAGGAATTCCTCTCCCAGCTCAACCAGATGCGCAAGGATCTGGAGGATGATCCCGATGACCCTGAATGGGTCGTTCTGCATCACGCCTTCTGTTTTATTTCCTACAAGTTCGGCGAGTTCGGCGAGTATTGGCGCGAGGTGAAGGAGGGCGAGAATGGCGATTAGACTGTGCGCATGAAGTGTCGCGCTGAGATTGTTCTGTAAGATGGTTCAACTTTCAGACTACAGAGGTAGACCATGCCTTCACCTTTTCCCGGGATGGATCCGTATCTGGAGCATCCTTCCATCTGGCCAGATCTGCACCTGGAATTGATCAGGGCTTCCAGAGCTATTCTGGCGCCGGCTGTGGCCCCCAATTACTATGTGGCTGTAGAGGAACGCGCTTATCTGGTCGCAGCGGATGCGGAGAGATTCGTAGGCCGACCCGATGTCGCGGTTGTTGATATTGCTGAATTTGCGGGAGGTACGGGCACTGCAGTCTTGGATACGCCGGTGACTGTTACACTGCCGGAACCGGAAGAGGTCACTGAGCGCTTCCTGGAAGTGAGAGATACCGAATCCCACAAGGTGGTCACGGTTATCGAAATTCTATCCCCAACGAACAAGACGCATCCTGAAGGACGGGAGAAATACTTGATGAAACGGAATCAAGTTATCGGTTCAATGACCAGTCTTGTTGAAATCGATCTTTTGCGAGCGGGAGATCCCATGCCGATGAATCCTGCGCCTGGAAGTCACTACCGCTGTATGGTCAGCCGTTCATGGGAACGATACGAGGCTAAGCTCTATTCGTTCAACGTGCAGGATAGAATTCCGAGGATTCCGATCCCGCTTCGCAAGACCGAGAAAGAACCGATGCTCGATCCAGGTGAGTTGCTGGCCCAGATCTACGATCAGGTGCGATATGACTTGAGGGTGAACTATGACTTGAATCCTGTGCCACCATTGGACGGTGCGGCATCCGCCTGGGCCCACGATCTGATGGAATCAAGCGGGGTCTGAATCGGCCAGGTGTTCCCACACCACCGGATACCCCGCCTTATTCAATTGGGCGGCCGCTGATTTCATAGACAGACCCGGGCGGAAGATTAGGATCCTGCCCTCGCGCCTCAGTATCATCGCGGAAAGTGAGCCGTCGCGACTGATCTGTTCCGCCAGCTCCTCCGATTCGACCTCGATAAAACCACTGGCAGCCCCGATGCTCATGGCGTTTACCTGGGCGAGCACGCGGTTCAGGAGAGCTGCGAGCGCGCCGGACGGTTCCACTCCGAAACTTGAGAAAAGTGCCGGCAGTTGATTGGGATTGCCGCCTTCCAGGACAGCCTCTTTGAGCCGTTCTTCGGTAAACAGAAAATCGAAATAGCGTTCTGCCAGGCTCAGTGTGGAAAATGTAGAAAGCCTGCGCAGGAAATCGAAAGGCAGACCGAGATCACATCTCAACGAGAGCCCATCGCTGACGATCTCGCCCTCTGAGTTTTTGGGCACGGTCTGCTCTTCGAACCGGTGATTCACCAGCCAGGCACGCCCTTCCGGTGACAGCCGCACAAACTGCGATTCATCTGTCGTTGGGGAACAATGGACCAAACCAAGCCAGCCCAGCGGGCGTGCCATTGATACGGTGATCGAGTGGAGAACCTCATCGTCTTCGTCCACATATCTTCGCCATCGCTGCGCTGTCTTCTCCTGAGCCGGGCACTCCTCCAGCCAATCCCAAAACTCGCTGAGCCGGGCAAATTCTCCGTTGCGGGCCTGGCCCAGGTATTCCGTGATGAACACTCGTTTCAGCTCGCGCAGGTCTTCTGCGATCGGGCCGTCGTCAAAAGTCTCGTTCCAGAAAAAATTGGCCACTGCGCGCGCCTGTTCCGGGGCCCATTCGTCAAGAAAAGATTGGGCACTGCTTCCAGGCAGCAACCGGCCGGTAACACTTTCAAGATGCTTCAAAACCTGGCCAAATCGAATGAGAAACTCAGTCAGTTCCACGGTTAAGTTTGCCGCTTGCGCGGCGCGCCGGATCGCACGACGGTCTGGCTCGCCCTTCCGAGTCAGTGGAATATCACTGACTGATATTGCGAGGTAGAGTTTTTTCAGATGAGACAGGAAACCACCAAAGCTGCCTTCCCAGACCAGGCCCGAAGCTTCTGCCAGATAGGATGACTCTTCAGTCTCCTGGGCCGGCACGGATACTTCACCCGGACGACGGGCTTTTGCCAGGCGCTCCCAGTGATTCCAGTCAATGCGCTGTGACAGGGCCTGGACGCCATCTCGGGTGAGGCGGTCGGCCACGGATTCTCCCCTGCTGCGCGCTGTCTCTAAGACGCCGGTAAGCCGAAGGATCGGGTAAAACACCGTCTTCAGTTGCGCGGACAATTCTTCGAGAGAGAGGTCGCTGATCCATTGGCCGGATCTGACCTCCTCCAATACCAGAAGGTGCGAAATGGCCGAAGGAACAAACCAGTGCCGCTCTTCAAGTGTTCGTAAAAGCTGGACGAGCTTTCTTCCGTATGCTGCGCTCAACGAACTTTCACCGTCGGTGATCAGGTGGACGAGCGCGCGCCTGCAGCGTTCCTTTTCTGTGAGAGTATCCCACGGCTTGAATGGCTTGTGCTCGAGTTGCGAGAGTCGCTCTTCGAGACGCTCTCCCTTTACGACTGCGTGCAGGCACGGCAGGTGTGTATCCGGGGCGGCGACTGGAAATTCGGAAGACCGGACCCAGAAGGCAAATTCTTCGAAGGAACATTCCTGCAGCGAAAACTGATCTTCCCGGGCCTTTTCCATGAAGAACTCCACGGAATCGGCGAATGGCTCTGCTGCATTTTCGAGCGCGAAAACCGGCGGCAGCACAGGTCTCGCATTCCGAAGCCAGGCGGATGCAATCTCGGGAAAGACCTGGACTCTCGGCTCTTCATGAATGCGACCATTCACTGACTGCCCGTGATCTACTGAGCCGAGAAAATACTGTTCAAGCATGTCCTCGAGCAGCTCAGGTGGCAGCCTGCCATTGCTTGAGCTGCCGTGCGCCTGGGTGAGGGGAAGTCGCCCACCATTCAGCACGGCTTCCTGGAAAACGTTCGCCACCTCTTGAACGGGCAGCAGATCGAGCCTTTTCCGTATCGCTGCGTGATTGATGAGGTCATTCAGGAGCCGAGACCGGACCTTGTCCTCGGACAGATTCTGATGACGGGGCAGCGTAGCCGCTGCCCTCGCCAGATCTGCCGGGCCCAGAGCGGCAAGAAACTCTTCAAGGGTGATGGGAATATCCGTTCCCATGGAAAACGTGCGATGGGTTTAAACAAATGTTGACGGTCCGGCTGAACAGAATCACCTGCGCGAAGACGGGCCGGACGCCCTACATAATACCAGCACGATGAGTGTGGAAAAGCCACCATTTGGTTCAGACCCCTGCTTTTGCCCACGAACGCCGAAAGAGAATGGCCGAAAGCAGAAACATGATTCCGCAGTTTGCACCCATGATCAGAAGTCCATACCACGGATCGATGGAAGACCTCGAAGCCCTGAGCGGCGACCTCGAGCCGAGTGCATAAAGCGCCAGGCTGAAAGGGCTGGACAACTGAAGGACTTCTGTATTGGGCAAGTTGTCGTAGTGTGCTGCCAGGCTCGCCACGACGGGGACACCAAGGAACAGCAGGAACACCGCCAGGTAAGAGATGCAAACTGCCGTGATGGTCCGTTTGAAAATCGCTGAGCACAGCAGCCCTGTCAGTGATGCGGTAATGAGAGTCATGAAGAGAATCGGCCCCTGCATGAGCAGGAAGTCCAGGGAATCCCATCTCTTGAGCTGCACCGCCAGCAAGAGCCTGAAAACGATCGCGATCCCAAGAGGAATAGTGAGCAGCGACACAAGAATCAGAGGCATGCGGAGGGCCACCCAGTACTTCCCGAACAGAATCTGCCTGTACGTGAGCAAGGTAGTCTTAAGCATCACCAGCGTGTTGCGTTCCTTCTCCTGGGTCAGGCACGATGCCGAGAAAGCTGGTGCGATGACTGACGCGAAAGCCATCAGGAAAAAAAGGAAGTAGACCGCGCGGGTCTCATCGTAGGAAAACGGTATAAAGAAGATGGTGACGATAGCACTGAAGAAAATGATCTTCCGGATGGTGGCCGTGCCTCTGCCGTAAATCTCGCATCGAAATTCTTTATCGAGCATTGGATTCGTGCCGTCCGGCAGCAGGCCCTCCCTCCGCGGGGGCAGGATGAACCGGTCAGGGAATTTTGATCTGTCCAGTTGAAGCACTCCTTCCTGCTGTTCTTTTTCCTCTTTGGCCAGAGTCTTGGGAATGTACTCGGTGCGCGCGGCGACGGCTGACGCCGCGGATTGGAGGAAGCTGAAGCTGACGGGGATGACAACAAAGCCGACCACCATCAGGGCGAAGACTCCACCGACCTCGCCCTGAGTGCCGCCTCTGATGACTTCGAGAACGAGCCCAACGCAGACGCACGTCAGATAACTCAACCCCAGTGCCAACGTGCTGCGCTCTGATTTCGTTGATATCAACAGGCTGACCGAACAGCAGGCGAAGGCTGTGCCGGCCATGAAGAAATAGTTCACTGAAAGTTCGCCGATTGATATACCGCCAAGAAGAAAGCAGATGACCATCACCGGCAGCGAACAGATCAGCAGAAGCAGAATGTAGGTCAGCGCTGACGTAAATTTACCGGTCACGAGTTTCCAGGCACTCAGAGGCGTTGTCAGCAGCAGGTCGAAATTTCCTCGTTCCTTTTCAAGCGTGAACGCGGTGGCCGCCATCGCCGGGGTGGTCAGCACGATCAGAATCATCTGGATGCGGAAGAAAACACTGAACAGGTGCTTGGCGATGACCTCAGGGGCAAGAGTGGCTCTGGGCTCGGGCCAGGCGTTATAGATGCAGAAGGCAAGTGTCCCAACAAAAAAGAACAGACCAAGGAAGGATCGCCAACTGGTCAGCCGAGTGATCAGTTCTTTCTGCAGGACGGGGTTTCGCTGGAGCATGTCCGCAGGCTAATGCAATGACCCGGACGAATCCAGGGGGGCTCAATCTCTGATCTGTGCGAACAGGGGCGAGTGAACAGGAATGGCCTCATCGTCGTGGTCCTCGTCTGTTTGTGCTCCGATAGATATGCAGAAGGGTGGCTGAAAGGCATAGTGTATCGCTGCATCGATGCCCGAGAATTCAATCGTGTATGCAAACCTGATCACGTTCTGCCGTGTTTTCCTCGTGCTACTGTCAGTGTGGCTGCTTTCCGGTCAGACATCAGGCCAAGGCATGGCGGCTTTGATGCTGATTATTCTGGTGTTCTATCTAGACGTCCTTGATGGCCAGGTGGCACGCGTTTTCGATCAGGAGTCCGATATCGGCGGCATACTCGATACCATCGCTGATCGCGTTGTGGAGAATGTGCTGTGGCTCTGGTTTTCGTACCAGGGTCTCGTGCCACTCTTCGTGCCTGCTGTCGTGCTGGTACGCTGCCTCTTGACGGACACCATCAATGCTCTGATTCTCACGCGAGGACGGGCGACCTCCACGCTTGATGCATCGGAGAAGCTGGATTGGCTGGCATCTTCAAGATTCATGCGCGGAATGTACGGCACCTTCAAACTTTTCACCTTCGCTGGACTGACCTTGCTCGCTGTCGGCAACCAGGCCAGAGGTTCTGGAGCGGAAGTTTACTGCCTGCTTGTTGAAGCCGAGGTCGTGTCCGCTGTAAACATGCTAATCGCAGTGACCGTCTCGTTTTGCCTGCTCCGTGCCCTGCCCATCATCTGGAAGGGTCTCCGATACGTGAGTGAATGGGCTGAATGGCAAGAGCGGAAAGACATGCTCAACTGACAAAGGCAGAGAATCACAGCAGCAATAAAAGACCACGATTCGACCATGCCTGCGAAAGAGAAGCAGAACTACAACCCTGAGCCCAAAGTGTGGAGGTATGAACTACCCGGCGGGTGGATCGTCCTTGCCGGTAAAACGGATGATGACAACGACATACTCAGCCTCCGCACCGCGCGCCCCAACGACTGGTGGTTCCATATCCGGGGTATGCCCGGCAGCCACGTCATCATGCAGGCGCACGAAGGAGAGCAACCCGACAACAGGACACTCAAAGCAGCAGCATCCATCGCCGCCTGGCACAGCAAAGCGCGAAACGCGGGAGTCGTGCCCGTCGCGAGCACGCTTGCAGTGAACGTCTCAAAGAGACGCGGGGCAAAGCCTGGCAGTGTCATGGTCAAGCGAGAAAAAATCTTGAAAGTCCGGCCAGGTATTCCTGAAGATCTCAACAGGTAAATCAGAGCTCATCGGCGTTGAAGGCTTCGTCAGACAGAACCAGAAAAACAGCCGCGAATGCACGATCCAGAAAACAAGCTCACCATCGAATCCGACTTTGATTGCGGCAGTGCCGGTGAAATCAGAAAGGTCGGCGAAGTGGCGTACGAAGTTGACCCCAAGCCTGAAACCGTGCCGGATTGGTTTGCGGAGGCATTGCAGGAAAACTTCGAAGGCGCGGGCGTGCCCCGCGAGTACTCAGCATGCGTCAGAATTACTTCGGATGCGGATGAAGCCTTGCCAATCCGTTTGCGCGTCAACTTCACGAAGACCTGCGGCCGCAACTATATGGAGCCGCCTTACTGGCTGCGTCGAGAGGGGCGTTGGCGACCGATAGGGGCTACCGTAACGAATCATCAAACGACGCACGTCGACCTGCGTTTTTCAGTCGGTCCGGGCGAAAAACTTTTGGTCGCCAACAAGCCTTACCGGACTCCAGCCGAGGTCGCTGAAGAGATGGAGGACGTGGCTGCCGCATCGGAGGGCTTTACCATTCGCGACATTGGCCGCACAGCCGAGGATCGCCCCATTCAGATCCTCGAGACACCTGCGCGCAAAGATTCGATCATCGTTGGGGCGACCTCACAACCTGCCGAACCAGCGGCGCGGCCCGTCCTGGCCGTAGCACACTGGTTAACGGATGGCAGCGCACTCACCCGGCGGTTGCTTGAACGTTTTCAGTTCTGTTTTCTTCCTCTGCCGAATCCTGACGGCACCGCGAATGGACGCTCCTGCACGAACAACCTGGGAGAAGTGCCGATGTTCAGCTACGGCAGAATCATCGACGGAGAGCAGACACCACTGGAAACGAAAACCATTTGGGACTATTTCGAATCGAAGTCTCCATCCGCCTACATGGAGTTTCACACCCATTACCAGGACGTCGTTCCACACAAACTGAATCCGGTAGGTCTGGACTGTTTTCGGCAAAGTCTTCATCCACTTGTAGAGCGTGTCGACGCGGCTCTGTCCGAGCTCAACGCCGAATGGCGGATGGTAACTTTGACCAGAGATGTGCCGCTCGTATTCTGCGGCTCATTCAACAACCTGGCCGAACGGCTCGGCACTCTCGCGTACTGCTATCAGATCTATTCCATCACCGAGGAATCCACCTCCGCTCACGCCATCCAGGTCATCTCTGCCCTGGCCACGGCTTTGGAGTGAGACAAGGAGACAAGGGCTTGCCTCTCCCTGTCTCCCTGCCTTCACAGTTGCCATGACACAGACCTCGGCGTATCTTGGGTACCTCACCTGATGATGAACAACGCTGAACAAGGAAACACTATTGCCCTTTAACGAATTCAACCTGAGCGAACAGATCCTCAGAGCACTCGAAGACATAGGCTTCGTAAAGCCCACCCCCATCCAGCAGAAGGCCCTCCCGCATGGCATGGCAGGCAAAGACGTCATGGGCCAGGCCGAAACCGGTACCGGTAAGACCTTGGCTTTTATGCTCCCTATTCTGGAAAAAGTCGATCCCCAGCGCGTTAGTGTCCAGGGCCTGGTCATCACTCCCACTCGCGAGCTCGCCCGGCAAATCAAGGAAGAATTTGACAAACTTGCCCCGGCGAAAAAGCTAAAAGTCAGCCTGCTGATTGGCGGCGAGCCAATAGGCAACCAGATTGTCGAACTGCGATTGGGCTGCCAGATTGCGGTCGGTACCCCGGGCCGGATTATCGACCATCTTCAAAGTCGCACCCTCACCCTCGGCTGGGTCGAGCACCTGGTGCTGGATGAGGGGGACGAGATGCTCGACATGGGTTTCATCGATGCAATTCGTCAGATCCTCAAGAACTGCCCCAAAGAACGGCAGACCTCACTTTATTCCGCCACCTTTCCCAAGGAAGTGCAACGGCTGGCGCGTTCCTGCATGTCCGATCCGGTGCAGGTATCGACCATCGAAGGTCTACAGACGGTGGACAAGATTGACCAGCAGGTAATTTTTGTTTCCTCGGAAGATAAGATAGACAAGCTCGCCGAGATACTCGATGGCGACGACCGTAATATCTACCTGGTTTTCTGTCAGACCCGCCGCGAAACAGATGTTGTATACCGGCGGCTGAACGCCCGCGGGTATCCCGTGGCCGCGTTGCATGGCGATTTTTCACAGGAGCATCGCACCAAAGTGATGGAACGTTTTCGCAAAGGGCACGTCCATGCACTCATCGCTACGGATGTGGCCTCCCGCGGCCTTGATATCGATGTCATCACCCACGTCATCAATTACAGCGTACCCGACGATCCGAGACGGTACGTGCACCGCATTGGACGTACAGGCCGAGCCGGTCGAACCGGGGTAGCAATCACCCTGGTGAGCCCGGAAGAGCGACGTTACCTGCGGGCTCTGGGTGACATTGCGGGGGCAGAGGATCTCGGTGCCGGAGCAGGAGGAGATGGAGGAACGGGCAAGCATTCACGGCGGCCGCGCAACCGTGCGAGGGGTGGCAACCGCAAAAAGGATTCTCTGAAATCACGGCGCGGGTCGCGACAAAAGCATCATCGCAGGTGACGCGCACACAATCATCAATTCGCTTATTGAATTCTAATCTCTGGGCTGTCCGCGAAGGACTCATATTGGAATTCACGGAGAGACAAGTCCAAGGATCATCCGATCACTCCGAGTTCTGACGTTTCTGCAGGACTATCTCCTCCAGCGTACGCTTCGCTTCTTCGGTGTCTTCTGCGATCTGCCCGCGCAGTTCATCAAGGCCGCTGAACTGTTTTTCGGGGCGGAGGAGGCGGTGGAATTCGACTTCGAGGACCTGGCCATAAAGGTCGCCTTCGTAATCCAGGATGTGGGTCTCCACCGTCTGATCGCCGGCTCTGCTTACGGTTGGGCGGACGCCGATGTTTGAGACAGCTTTGAAGGTTCTGCCTTCGACGGAGACTGTGCACGCGTACACGCCGATCGGTGGAAGGATCTCGTGGTGCGGGGCGATGTTGGCGGTGGGAAATCCAATCGTGCTGCCGCGGCGGTCACCTTCGACGACCTCGCCAAGGATGCTGACCGGGCGACCGAGCATGGCGCATGCTGCTTCCAGATCCGCCGTTCGAATGGCTTTCCGGATGGCCGTGCTGCTGGGGACAAGACTGCCGATGCTTTGCTGTTCGAACGCCCTGACTTCCATGCCAAGTTCGGGTGACATCCTTTCAAGCAGATCGATGTTTCCCCGGGCCCCCCTGCCGAATCGGCAATCGAATCCGAGCAGCGCGCCTTTCGAGTTAAGCCAGTCCCGGAAATACTGAAGAGCAAAGTCTTCGGCGGATACGGAAGCTAGCTCGTTGTCGAATTTCAGAACTACACAGGCATCCACGCCGAGGCGCTCGAACAGAACGAGTCTGTGTTCCAGCGAAGTAATACTGAGCGGTTCAAGACCGCTGAGCACTACCCTCGGATGCTGATCGAAAGTGATGATAACCGCGTCGCCGTCTTCGTCGCGAGCCCAGGTAACGAGTTGTTGAATGAGGCGCCGGTGTCCGATGTGTACGCCGTCGAATGTGCCCAATGTGATAATGGGGCGGTCGAGCGAATGAGGGCGATCTGTCGGGCCTTGAATTCGAAGCATTGATTCTCGATCAGGGCAAGCGAATTTGGCGGAATACTCTGACGCTATTCGGCCTCTTCTATCTTGTCACCGCCATCTGGCTGTTCCGGAAGTTTGTTCAGCACAAAATCGCAATCAGGATAATTGCTGCATCCGTAAAACTTTCGGCCGCGATAGGCTTTTTCAACCAGTTCGCCTTCGCACTCTTCTTTCTGGCATTTATGGCCAATCTTGAAGGGCTTGATGCCTTTGCAGTCCGGGTATCCGGAGCAGGCGAGAAATCGTGAGCCCTTGGAGCGGCCGCGACGGGCCGTGCGGACGACCATTGGTTTTCCGCAGTCTTCGCATTTCTCGTCGGTCACTTCTGGTTCTGGCCTTTCTGTCTGGCCGTCTTCTCCCGGCATCGGCATGGTGGATCGGCATTTGGGGAACTTCGGGCAGCCGAGGAATTTTCCATTCTTGCTGATCCTGATGACCATCTTCGTTCCGCATTTGGGGCAATCGATGTCTGGTGATTCCTGCTCGGCCAGATCCTGGTTCACGCTCCGCATTTCTTTCACTGCCTTCTCGAGGTCCACTTCGAAGACCTTATAAAAATCAGAGGTGAGCTTAATCCAGTCCACTCCGCCTTCCTCGACACGGTCGAGCGATTCTTCCATCCCGGAAGTGAATTTCAGGTCCAGGATGTCGGGAAAGTGTTTCACGAGTTTGTCAGTGACCAGAATGCCAAGATCCGTTGCCTGGAAATTCCGGCCTTCCTTTTTGACATACCCCCGCGACTGGATGGTGCTGATGATAGACGCGTAAGTGCTGGGGCGTCCGATCCCTTCACGTTCGAGTATGCGGACGAGTGATGCCTCGTTGTAACGGGCCGGCGGCTTGGTGAAATGCTGGGAGGGTGAAAGCTCTTTCAGATCGAGCTCCTCGTCATTTTCGAGCGGGGGGAGGACCTGGTTTGTCAGGTCTGGCCCGGAATCATCCTCCTCTTCAGATTTCTTCTTTTTGGATTTCTTGGCCGCGGGCATTCCCGATACACGCAGATGGCCGTCAAAAAGCATAACCCGTCCGCGAGCGAGGAAGAGCGCGCGGCCGGCAGTGATGTCTACTTCGGTGATATCGTATTCCGCGGGTGTCATCTGTGATGCGACGGTGCGATCCCAGACCAGTTTGTAGAGTTTGAACTGGTCGTTATCGAGGTACTGTTTCATTTTCTCCGGCGTCCGTTCGACGTCGGTTGGCCGGATGGCTTCGTGTGCTTCCTGGGCCCCGGATTTTGATTTGTAAAAGTTCGGCTCCTCCGGCAGGTACTTGGGGCCAAAGTCTCGGCCGATCAGTTCTCTGGCGGATGCAAGGGCCTCATCAGAGATGCGGACGGAATCGGTTCTCATGTAGGTGATCAAACCCACAGGACCCTCTTCGCCTCCAACCTCCATGCCTTCATAAAGCTGCTGAGCGATCCGCATGGTCCGCTGGGCCGTGTAACCCGCTCTTGTGGATGCCTGCTGTTGCAGCGTGCTGGTGATGAACGGCGGGACGGGATTGTTCTTCTGCCGCTTCTTACGGATGTCCACGACTTTGTAGTCAGCTTTCTCCAGTTCCTCTCTGAGCGCGGTGGCTTCCTCTTCGGACTTAATGTGTACCTTCTTGCCGAGGCCGACATCTTCGTTATCAAGTTTCCTGAGTTCTGCGATGAACTTTTCGCTGCCTTCGGCCTGGGCGGACAGGGTGGCCAGAATGCGCCAGTATTCCTCGGGGTTGAATGCCGCTATCTCGCGTTCGCGTTCAACAACAAGGCGGACGGCAACCGACTGAACACGGCCGGCGCTCAAACCCTTGGCGACTTTCTTCCAGAGTATCGGGCTGATCTTGTAACCGACCAGGCGATCCCATATGCGGCGTGCCTGCTGCGCGTTGACCTTGGATTCATCAATTTTGCTGGGCGAATTGAAGGCATCCTGCACGGCCTTTTTCGTAATCTCATTAAAGGTGACTCGAAACGTCTTTTCCGGCGGGACGCCGAGCGTGTTGGCCAGGTGCCAGGCGATGGCTTCGCCTTCACGGTCCGGGTCAGGCGCGAGGTAGAGTGCTTCGCAGTTCTTGGCCGCCTTCTTGAGGCTGTTCACGGTGCCTTTGCGGGAATCCATGATTTCGTAATCGGGCAGGAAATCATTTTCAACGTCAATCCCGAGGCGTGAGCTTGGAAGATCTCTCACGTGACCCATGGACGCTTCGACCTTGAAATCCTTGCCCAGATACTTGTTGATCGTCTTTGCTTTTGCGGGGGACTCGACGATGACGAGCTTTTTTGCCATAGTGATTTCTATCTTTCAGAAGACCAAAAGAACACGAGCTGAAACACCGGCTTATGCAGGTGTGCGACCTCTTCGCTCGCACAAAATGGTTAGGGCAGATTACGTTACATGTCAAAACCGGCTAGAAAACCATCCAGCACCGGGGCATGTCTGTAACCGTAGGGTGGCCGTCAGGGAATAAAGCAGAAGCGCTGTTTCTCCGCCAATCACTGCGAGAGTTTATCGTTTCTTCTTCTGCATTTTGATCCTGCGATCCAGGGCTTGCTTCATGGCGGCGTCCTGTTTCAGCCCCTTCCTGACAATCTTGATCTTCGGGGTGATAGGCTTCGGGCCAGGATCGACATCAAGCTCCACTTTGAACTGCTTATCCTTCTTGATCACTTCACCAATAAATGCCTTCTTGACATCTCCCTTGTATTTGCGGATGTCTCGATACAACAGTGTTTTCTTGACCTCTGTGCCGTTGTTGAGAGTGGCCTTAATGTTGTAAGTGATGTTGATCACATCCGGGTTGGTCTTGGATTGTGCCTGCACCCGTTCGGAATCGAACTCTTTGATGCCATACAGAGTTTGCTCGGCAGCTTCCCTTTTGTATTTGGCGTCGAGAATTTGGGCCCGCCACTTTTCGTATTTGTACTCGTACACCGTGATGTACTCTTTCTTGCGCGCATCGTACAGCTTTTCTGGAACAGCTTCGTAGCTGTAATCCGTGCGGCCGATGCGGATTTCCATGACCGCCCATTTATCACCCGGCTTGGGGACATAGGTGGCGATCTCCTTCTCGATGGCGCGCTCTGCGGAGGCGACCGAAACAAGCAGGCTGCAAACAATGAACAGGCTTCGATGATTCATAGGGCCTCAATCTGAAAAACTCGAAAAGGAGAAGTGAATTGAATTAAACCTGCTGACCGACGCAATCTTTGACGGCCCTTAGAAAGTCTTCCGGCTCGAATGGCTTGTTAAAGAAGTAATTCACATTCAACTCCTCGGATTTCTCTCTTCCGTAACGTTCTTCGTGCGCGGTCAACACGATGATCGGCACATCGGCGGAGTCCGGCCGGTTACGGAGCCAACTGCAGAACTGATAACCGTCAACGATAGGCATCATGATGTCGGCGATGATGAGCGAGATGTCTTCATTGCGAACCAGGGTCATAGCCCGTGGTGCGCTGGGTGCGCTGACGACCTCATAGTCGTCCGATTCCAGGACCGTCTGAATGAGCTTTGCCACATCCGCGTCGTCGTCCAAAACGAGGATTTTTCCAGGCATGTGTGCTCCTCCTTCTAAAAGTGCTCGGTACGTTCATCGCCCGAATTATAGAAGCGGGGCTGTCGACCACAAAAAGGTCTGTTGTGGACCTTTTTGTTACTGAGGCCGAGAACCCATCAATCTTTGTCATTGATCAGGTGGGAAAGAGGGGGCCACGCCCGGCGCGGTTTCTGGCGGCTTGTCTCCCAACTTCTGAATGGCTTTCAGCAATGGCTCGGGAAAGCCCTTAAACTTCAGGCCCGGCGAATTCCATTTGCCGGTGATTTCCACATGCCACTCGTTCCAGCTCGCGGGACGCAGGTCGACTGGTAAGGCATTCAGCCAGTCCAGGTCCGGGCGGATATTGAGCTTGATGGATACTTCATCCGTTGTCAGATCCACCATTCCCTTTCCGTCCAGGTCAACGAACCCGGTGGTGTCGAGCTTGAACTTCTGCAGTTCCAGGGCGGTCTCTCCTTTTTCGAATTTCGTTTCCAGGGACGCTATTTCAATGGGCTCGATTTCGCGCTTTGCCACCCTTGCCAGGCGGCTCAGAACGGCAGCGATTGGAGGGAGGGAACTCAGACCGGTCAGCAGACCTGCTTGCGCGCTTACTTCCGTCCGCTTGATTATTCTCGACCAGACCTGCCTGGGTGTCAGTGGCGTTTTGACGAAATGAAAATCGCTCCGGAGTTGTACAGGCGCATCCAGCTTCGTGGATTTCAGGAACGGTACCTGGCGGTTCTTGCGTTGCAGGTCCAGCGTCACGGTGTGTGTCATCGCCGTTTCATCTGCTTGTTGTTGCGGAACGCCAGGACCACTGATCA
>Ga0066833_10000616_pt1 | contig 14670 bp, 16 predicted proteins | sample ETNtaG_13_FD_66728 | JGI IMG/M metagenome (GOLD analysis project Ga0066833, IMG submission 66728) | Marine microbial and viral communities from oxygen minimum zone, Eastern Pacific Ocean - ETNP201306PF47B | ecosystem: Environmental > Aquatic > Marine > Oceanic | place: Pacific Ocean: Eastern...
AAGAAGAAGGCCGCGAAGCGCAAGCCCGCCAAGAAGAAGGCCGCGAAGCGCAAGCCCGCCAAGAAGAAGGCCGCGAAGCGCAAGCCCGCCAAGAAGAAGGCCGCGAAGCGCAAGCCCGCCAAGAAGAAGGCTGCGAAGCGCAAGCCCGCCAAGAAGGCTGCGAAGCGCAAGGCTGCAAGAAAACGCCGCTAACGTCGCAAGACGAACACTGATTTTGTGCAAGAGGGACGCTTAACGGCGTCCCTCTTTTTTTGTGCCACAGTCAAAGCATGCCTGCCCTCAGAGGTTCCCGGGGCAGTGGTCAGGAGCCCGCATTCTGGCACACAGCCTCCCGGGGGAGAATTCACCTGTGCAGTTTTTCAGCTGCCACTCCAACAAATCTTCCTTGCACCTTGGCAGGGCCCCGGCCATCTTGCCCACGTCATCCGACGCGCGATTAGCTCAGTGGTAGAGCGCTAGCTCGACACGCTAGATGTCGCTGGTTCAAATCCAGCATCGCGCACCATTCTTCGCTTGGCAACAGTAGTGGTCTGAAGAATGAAACCCTCACCCCTCGGCGAGAGCAATATTAGCGATGCATGTTGAGAACGAGCTTCCTCACTTGGTCAAGCTCCTCGACGATGACGATCCAGCCGTGCGCCAGATCCTCTCTGAGCGCTTCGCCACCTGCCGGGGAGATGTGAGCGCGGAGCTTGTCCGATTGGGAATAACTCTTGCGAACGGGGAGCAAAGCCGGTTGAGCGAACTGCTTGCTCCCGGCCGGCGACGCCAGATTCGCCATCAGTGGGTCATCCCCCAGCAGGGTTTCGACGAAAGCAACGGAGACTGGGAAAGCTTTGAGCTCCTCCTGCGTCTTCTCAGTGAATTGCTTCACGATGGCACCTCCCTGCGACCCACCCTGCCGGATGCTCTCGACCAGATTACGGATGAGGCCATTCTGCACGATGCTCATCGGGACGAACGATCCCTCTGCCGCTTCCTCTTTGAATCCGGTCGCTTCCAGGGTAACAAGGCGGACTTCTACCACCCCGGTAATGCCGACCTGCTCTGGATCATCATGAACCGCAAGGGCAACCCCATCGGCCTGACCGTTCTCGCCATGCTGATCGCTCACCGGCTCGGCCTCTGCATTGGCGGCTGCAATTTCCCTGCGCACTTTCTGGCCTGGATCTCAGTGGACGGACATTCGCATCTTGTCGATTGTTTCGGAGCCGGACGTCTCATTCCGGTGGAGGAGATCCGCAGCAATTCGGCTGTTCTTACTCCAGACTCCCGACGCGCCATCCGGGGCCCCTGTAGCATGCGTGACATTCTTCTTCGCATCCTTCGTAACCTTCATCTCACCTTTACCCAGCATGACCGCGGCAACGATGCCGGTCTCATCGACGAACTTCTTCTCTCCCTGCAGCCTGACCAATGAATTGCAGCAAAGAGAACGTCGAATTGGACGGCTACTGTCTGCGGCGGTACGTTTTCCTCCCCGATGCGGGAGTAGCTGTCCGCGGTGCGGCCTTTCACTTTCACGGCCAGGGTGACTTTTCCGAGCGCTATGGGGAAATCCTCAAGCCCTTCCTGCAGAACGGAATCGCCTGCGTGGCTACCGATCTGCCCGGACATGGCTACTCCGAGGGCGTCCGGGGACGTGTGCCCGGGTTTGGGATCGTCGATCGCATCGCGATCTCCAACCGCGAACGCTGTCGGGAACTATGTAGTGATCATCAGGGGCCCCTCGGAATTCTGGGCCACTCCGCAGGCGGCCTCATGGCCCTCCGCGAAATGCTACAGAATCCGGACCTCTACGCGTTTTCCTGGATCAGTTCTCCACTCCTGCGTCCGGAGGCAACCTGTAACCCTCTCCTTGCCCGCTTCGCCCGACTGGGAGCCCGTCTCCTTCCCGGGCTTACGGTGGCCACGGGCGTCACCCAGGACAAGTGCAGCAGACAACCGGACCCCTGGCGGGAGAACGGGGAGCCCTGTCTCATTCACGCACGGGTATCCATCGGGTGGGGACACGCCATGATCGCAGCCGCTCGACGGATCCGGGAGGAGCTGAAAAACTCTCCCCCGCAGCTTCCCCTCCTGATCACCCAGGGCCTCTGCGATCCCGTGTGCCCGCCGGAGTATCTGCATGCCCTGCTGGAGGAGGCCCCCCTCCCGCACCTTACCCTTCACGAATTCTCCGAGGCCCTTCATGAGCCCTTCTCAGATGAAACCAGGGAGGAGTTCTTCCACCAGATCGCAAGCTGGCTCGCAAACGAGTCCATCGTGTGAGCGCCGACGACCCTACGCCTCACCCTCCGGGTAGATCTCGTGGTACTTGATCGCCTCCACCCCAACCGCCAGAGCTGTCCCGTAGATCCCCTCCGCGTCCATGGTCCGGGACACCTGGGCTGCAGGCCGCGTCAATCCGAGAATAAACTGACCGTAGGATCGGGCTCCCCCCACATGAGTAAGCAGCTTCAGGGTGATGTTGGCGGCATCGAGGTTCGGGAATACCAGAACATCGGCCGCCTGCTTGAACTTCGCGTTCGGCAACTTGATCTCTGATGCAAGAGGATCGAGCGCCGCATCCGCCTGCAGCTCACCGTCGATGTCAACTTCCTCCGGGTTCACCCGCTGACGGGCGATTTCAGTGGCTGCCTGAACTTCACGCCCTGAAGACGTGGACGCGGAACCCTTGGTCGAATGGCTGAGGAGCGCCACCCGCGGGCGCCGTCCAAAATAAACGCGCGCCAATTGTCCGGTCTCTATCGCGATTGCTGCCAGCTGTTCACTGGAAAGATCCTCATTGAATCCGCAATCGGCGAGAAAGAGAACTCCCTCGCGACCGAAGTGTGCGAGGTGTGGCGCAAAAAGGATGGCTACCGAAAACACCCGGGGCACCGTGGGGACAGGTTTCACGAGATGCAGGAGCGAACGAAAGATCGAAGCCGGAAAGCTGATGTTGCCTCCCACCAGCCCATCCGCCTGCCCATACTGGATCATCATGGCCCCGAAATAGGCCGGCTGCCGGAGAATCTCGGCCGCATTGGTAATTTCGATGCCACGAATATGCTCAGTCCGCTGAAGGAACTCGCAGAAAATCTCGAAATCGCCGGCCTTCTCCGGTTCCAGCACCTTGACGAAATCCAGGCCGATCCCGTGGTCCTCAGCCAGGGAAAGGATCCTGGCCTTGTCACCAAGCAGAATGGGAATTCCGACCTCCTCCTTCACCATCTGAGCCGCCACCCGCAAAACACGCTCATCCTCTCCATCGGTGAATACTACCCGTTTGGGATGCCTCTGAAGCTTTGCAATGAGGGACTCGGTGAAGGGGTTGGCCTTCAGAAACTGTGCTTGGTCACTGGACTCTGACATGGGCCTGCTCTTGCGCCAGGCGTGGAACCTAGTATTCCTCTCCCCACGCGACAACGCCAAAGGCGCACTTGGCACAAAAGATTTCGTATGCCGGCCGACTATCATACCCATACTCCCCTCTGCCACCATGCCAGGGGGACACCACAGGACTACATCGAGGCGGCTCTGGGAGCCGGTCTCACCGAATATGGCGTGTCCTGCCACGCACCCCTTAAACCGGAGCCCTTCGACGATTGGCACATGCTCACCAGCGATTTGCCCACCTACTTCGAATGGGTTGATACCGCCCGGACCCATGCTGCGGGCCGGGTTCCCGTCCGGTTGGGGCTGGAGTGCGACTGGCTCCCGGGATGCCAGGGATGGATCGAGGAACTCGCCGAAAGTGCTGAGTGGGACTACCTCATCGGATCGATCCACTACCTCGGAAAGTGGAATTTCGACAATCCGCGTCTTCTCGAATCCTGGACCCGGATTGGAGTGGAAGAAGCCTGGACACGCTACTGGAAGGAATACTCGGCCATGGCCCGCAGCGGCCTCTTCGATTTCCTGGGGCATCCGGATCTCATCAAGAAGTTTGCCCACCGCCCGGAAGGAGACCTCCGGCACTTTTACGAACCAGCCGTGGAGGCCATCGCGGAAGCCGGTTGCGCCATCGAGCTGAGCACCGCGGGATGGCACAAGCCCTGCCAGGAACAGTACCCGGCCCGGGAATTCCTCACCCTGGCCTGCACGGCCGGAATTCCCCTGCTCATCAATTCCGACGCACACGCGCCCGAAGAAGTCGCCCGCGACTTCGACCGGGCCACTGCGCTCGCTGTCGAGATCGGCTACAGGGAAACGCTCCTTTTTGAGAAGCGCAGGGCGAGTCGCATCAGCCTGGGAGAAAAGTAGAGATCGCCCGCTAGGGGCCGGGAAAGTCCGGCTCCATCAACAACCAGAACATCGATATTACCGCCAGGGACAGAATGAGACCCAAGCCAAAGATGAAGTAACGGATCCGCCGGGCACTGAGCGGAAACCCGAGAGCCGTGATGACAATCTCGGTGTAAAGGCCGAGGCAAAAGCAGAGGTTCGCACAAAAGCCGAACACGAAAGCCCCGATGACGACCTTCGCCGGATGCATGATGGGGAACCCCATCCCCGGGGGTCTCCCTACCATTGCCACCTGCTGCAGATGAAGGATGCGCCAGATCAGGGCGATCCCGGGCAGAAGCAGGATCACATTGTAGAGAAGCCGCAGTTTCTCCCACGATTTCATCGTCGTGCGGCAGAATTCGATCTCTGGTGTGAGTGGTTTCATCCCAGGCAGCGTGATTTCAGGTAGCCAAAGACACCCTCCGCCGAGGTCACCGAACTCCCCCCCGGGCCAATCAGAACCGGTTGCTCATCCTCCGGAACCTCGTCCCGACCGTGCGAACCCCTGACCAGGGATGCATCCAGCGGAATGACTCGAAGCAGGGCCCGGAGGCCGAGCTTCTTCCTGAGCAGGAAGGCTGCTACCTTGAATCGAGGAAGGCTGAGGGCGGGATCGAGATGGAGTTCAGCCGGATCATACCCGGGCTTGCGATGGATATCGACGGTACGGGCAAAGTCGGGCGCCAACCCATCGTCCATCCAGTAGTAGTAGGTGAACCAGGCTCCCGGGGCTGACACCGCGACGAAATCCCCACCACGCTGCCCGCCAATCCCCTCTCCGAACCAGTTCTCCCGGACCTCGGCCACCCCCTCTGTAGACTCCACTACGTCCCGCACTTCCTTCCGGATCGACTCGTCCCGCACATAGACATGGGCAATCTGGTGATCGGCTACGGCGAAGGCTCGGGAAGCTCCTGCATCCAGTAATTCAAGACCAAGCTCATTCCTGATCCGGATCCAGCCCTTCTCCCGGAAGATCCGGTTGAGATGCACCGGTTGCCGGACCTTCGAGATGCCGTATTCCGAGAGAAGAACAACCTCCACTCCTCGCTTCAGAAAAAACGAAATCAGCTCGTCGACGAGCCTGTCAATCGCCTCATATTCGGCCTCCATCTCCGGCGCACCAGGACCCCACCGCTGCAAGCCATAATCGAGATGCGGAAGATAGACCAGATTGAGGTCCGGTTCCTCCCGTTCCTCGATCCAGCGCGCGGAATCGGCAATCCACTGCGAACTGGGAAGTCCTGCCCGGGGCCCCCAGAAACCCGGGAAAGGAAACTCCCCCAGGTGCCCCACCAACTCGTCCCGCAAGCCAGGCGGATGAGCATAGACATCGAAAACCTTGCGTCCGTCAGCGGGATACATCGGGCGCGGGGTGACGGACCAGTCCACACTGGAATACATGTTGTACCACCAGAACATCTTGGCACAGCGGAAATCCCCGCGCTCCCGCCGCACAGCCTCCCAGAGCTTCTCTCCGTGCACGAGACGATTACTCTGCTTCCAGAAACGTATCTCCGCGTCTTCCCTCTCATACCAGCCGTTTCCCACGATTCCGTGCTCCGCCGGAGAGCGCCCGGTGAGATAGGTCGCCTGAGCGGTGGTGGTGACGGCAGGAAAGGCCGGAGCGAAACTGGCCACCTCACGGTCGGCTGCGAACTTCCGCAGACGCCGCATCTTGTCCGCCAGCAGCCCCCTCGTGAGGCCCACCACATTAAGCACGGCAAGACGTTTCATCAAAACCCTCCGGGGTTGAGCCTTCCCTATCCTGAAACCGCCACGAGGGCAGCTTCCTTCAGTTCCTCCATGCAGGCCTCGTACTTCTCCTCGTCAACCGAGTGCCGGTCCACACCCCGACCCACCGCCTCCAGCATCAGGACGGTGAGTTCACCCCCCAGGTGCTCCCGGAACTCTTCCAGCCCGCCATAGATCAGTCGCTTCCCCTGGTCATCCCTGATCTCCAACGACTCGTGCCAGATCGGAAGCTGCATGCCCTGAAGCACTCGCACCACCCGCCACGCATCCTCCTCCGGAAGCCAGCCGCAGCGTGCCGAGTAGAGCGTGTCAAGCGCCACCCCCACCGAAACCGCATCGGCATGGCTCAGTTCGAAGTTGGTCAACTGTTCCATCTTGTGAGCAGTCCAGTGCCCGAAGTCGAGCGGGCGGCTGCTGCCGGTCTCAAAAGGATCACCACCCAGCGCGATGTGGCTGGCATGCAGGATGGCGGAGCGCTCCACGGCCTCTTCGAGGATCGGAGGATCCAGGGCATTGAGCGCACCGACATTTGCTTCCAGCCAGTCGAAGAAGGGTCCGTCCTTCACGAGAGCCACCTTGACCGCCTCAGCCAGTCCGCTGCGGTTGTTGTGCTCATCCTGAGTGTAGAGAAACTGGAAGTCATTCACCACCGCGTAGGGAACAGCAAAGGTCCCGATGAAGTTCTTCTTCCCGAAGGCGTTGATCCCGTTCTTGACCCCAACCCCGCTGTCATCCTGCGCCAGGGTGGTGGTGGGAAAGCGAACGAGACGCAGGCCCCGGTGCGCAGTGGCCGCCGACAAGCCAATCACATCGAGAAAAGCCCCGCCACCGATGCAGAAGACATACGAGTGCCGGTCAATCCCGTTCCGTTCAATGGGAACAATCCCCTTCATGATCTGGGTCTTGCTGATCTTGCAGTCCTCACCACCATCCATGATCACGATCTCCGTGAGGACCAGGTTGTTCTGCTCCGCCAGATAAGACCGGATCTGCTCCTGCAGATCGGGAAAGAGCCGGTCAATCTCGGTCTCGATGAAGACAATGACCTTGCGTTCACGCTCTGTTTCCAACAGGTCGCTCACCATCTGGTTCCCCGGGGCAAAGGCATCCTTGGTAAAGCGAATGCGATGCCGGAAGGTCACCGGGATATCAAAGTCATAGTCGCCCATGAGTCGCTCTTGGTAACGCAGACTACGGAAATTGGCCACCGTTTCTTGTCGCTGTTTGGAAACCCGGAGCAAGCTGGACCATTATTGTGCAGGAGGTGCATGAAAATCGGCCTTGTCGAGGCTCCTGCCATTGTTAGACAGGGGAAATGGGATCAACCAAAACCATTGCTGAAGGACGGTATCTGGGGCTCTACGAGCGCGATGACTGGGAATTCGCCGAGCGTCCCAACGCCGAGGGGGTGGTGGGGATCCTGGCCCTCACATCCCAGGACGAGGTGATCCTGATAGAACAGTTTCGGCGACCCATGAACGCCTCGGTAATTGAAATCCCAGCCGGTTTGATCGGCGACGAGGACGACCATCGCGGTGAGTCCCTGGCCGAGACCGCCCACCGCGAACTCCTGGAGGAAACGGGCTATCGGGCAGAATCGATGAAACACCTGCTCTCCGGACCAACCTCCGCGGGAATGACCTCGGAAACAACCCACCTCTTCCTTGCAACCGGTCTGCAACAAATCTCCCAGGGAGGAGGAGTCGGGGACGAAAACATCCGTGTGCACCGTGTCCCGCTCGGCCATCTGCGCACCTGGCTGCACGAGCAGGAAGCCAAGGGCCTCCTGCTCGACTTCAAGATCCACGCAGTCCTCTGGCTCGCGGGCTGCCACGATCACGGCTTGCAATAAGATTCTCCCCGCCCCCTAGTAAGACCATGCAACCTCCAACCCGCCGCCGCTTCCTCACCACCGGAACCCTCGCCGCCACGGCCGGCTTGTTCCGTGCCTCCGCCGATCATCACAAGGACGGAAAGGACCATCCCATCCTGCTGTCACTGAAGTGCGGGATGTGTGGTGAGGGGAAGACCCTGGAGGAGAAGTTTCGCCTCCTGAAGGACCTGGGCTACGATGGGGTGGAACTCGACTCCCCCGGAGGACAGAACAAGGGCGAAGCGAAGAAGGCTTCCGAGAAGGTCGGTCTGCCCACCCACGGCGTGGTCGACTCGATCCACTGGGGCATCACCCTCTCCGATCCTTCGGCCGAAGTGCGCGAGAAGGGACTGAAGGGACTTCTCACCGCCATTCGGGAGAGTGATGCCATCGGCGGCACTTCCGTTCTTCTGGTCCCTGCCGTGGTTAATGCCAAAGCCACCGAGCAACAGGCCTGGGAACGATCCATCGGACAAATCCGCAAGGCCCTGCCCCTCGCCGCCAGGCTGGGGGTCCACATTCTCATCGAAAACGTCTGGAACCGTTTCCTCTACGACCACGATGGCCCCAACAATCAAACTGCCGGAAAACTGGTGAAGTATATCGACGCAATCGACAGTCCGTGGGTTGGATCCTACTTCGACATCGGCAACCACCAGAGATACGGCAAGCCCGCGGAATGGATCCGCTCCCTGGGCCACCGTATCGTGAAACTGGACGTTAAGGACTGGGGGGTGAAGGCCGGCTTCGCCAAGATCGGGGCAGGGGACGTGGACTGGCCCGACGTACGGAAGGCTCTCGCCGAAATTCGCTTCACCGGTTGGGCCACCGCAGAGGTCGGTGGCGGGAATCGTGCGCGCTGCGCGGAAATCCTGGCCAACATGCGCAAGCATTTGCTCGGGGCCTAGTGGTCCCGCTGTGTCGCCCCGGAAATGAGCGACGAATCCCAGAACCGCTTCTCCGGTCTGGCCCGCCTGTATGGAGAGTCGGGCCTGGCCGCTCTGCGTCAGGCACATGTCGCCGTGATCGGAATTGGAGGCGTGGGATCCTGGTCTGCCGAGGCTCTTGCACGAAGTGGGGTCGGGGAACTCACCCTGGTCGATCTCGACGATGTCTGTGTCACCAACACCAACCGACAGATACATGCTCTCTCTAACACGATGGGTCAATCCAAGGTCCAGGTGATGGCCGAACGGATAGCGTCCATCAACCCGGAGTGCACCCTGCACGCCGAGGAATGCTTCCTGACGGGGAACAACGTGGAGACCCTTCTCGATCGCTCCCTGGATGGCGTGATCGATGCCATCGATGCGGTCCACCCCAAGTGCCTTCTCCTGGCCCAATGCCACCAGCGTCAGATTCCGGTCATTACCTGCGGGGCGGCAGGTGGCCAGTGCGATGCCACTCTCATCGAGATTGCTGATCTCAGCCGCACCTTCAATGATGCGCTCCTTCATCAGGTCCGCAGGAATCTGCGGGGCAACTACGGTTTTCCCAGCGGCGAAGATTCCCGGAAGAAATTCGGTATCGCAGCGGTCTTCTCCCCCGAGAACATCCGCTATCCACAGGGTGACGGTTGCGTTTCGACCGAACGCCCAACTCACCAACCCGCGGGCCTACGCTGCGATGCGGGCTTCGGAACGGTCACCCATGTCACTGCGACCTTCGGTCTCCTCGCCGCCGGTGACATCATCAATCGAATCGCCTGGTCGGGAAACAAAGAAGGCGGCCCGGGGCCGCCCTCAGGATCCGGAATCTGAGATCTGCAATCTACTTCACACCCTTCTTCGAGAGACGCGTCCCACGCGTTGATCCCTGGCGGGCCTTGAACTTGGGATTGGTCTTGTTGATGACGTAGAGGGTGCCCCGACGCTTCACGACCTGGCATCCGGCGTGGCGGCGCTTGAGCGAGTTGAGAGAGGAGAGAACTTTCATGGCTCGTCCGAAAGGGGAGGCGCACTCTAGGCCGGATCGAATCACTGTAAAGCCTATTCTCAAGGGCGTTTTCCGGCAATTCAGCGCTCTTGCGATCACCGGATCAGTGTGAGACCCTGCCGCCAACGGCGCTTGCGGGGGCCCTGTGGAGGGCTGGCCACGGCGAAGCGGGCACAAAGACCGGACAGATGGCGGACAACTCTCACCAGGAACCGGACCCCCCCTTCGACCTCTCCCTGCGCCCTCCGGGATTCGGGGAGTTCCACGGGCAGGAAAAGGTCAAGGAGCGCCTCATGCTGATGGTGGAGGCAGCCCGTCAACGCAAGGATGTGCTCGAGCATATCCTGCTCTCCGGCCCCCCCGGACTGGGCAAGACCACTCTGGCCAACATCATCGCCAGTGCAGCGAAGTCCGACATTCACACCACCTCCGGTCCCCAGGTCGAGAAAGCGGGAGACCTGGCGGGGATCCTGACCAACCTGCAGAAGGGCGATGTGCTCTTCATCGATGAAATCCATCGTCTCCATCCCGCCATCGAGGAGTATCTCTATCCTGCCATGGAAGATTACCGGCTCGACATCATCATCGACTCCGGCCCCTCCGCCCGTTCCATCCAGCTCAACCTGCCCAAATTCACCCTGGTGGGAGCTACCACCAGGGCCGGCATGCTCACCGCGCCCCTGCGGTCCCGTTTCGGCCTCGTCAACCGGTTGGATTACTACAGCCTGGAAGAACTTTGCGTCATCATCATGCGCTCGGCCGGGCTGCTGGAGATCCGTATCGACGAAGGGGGAGCCCGGGAAGTGGCCTCCCGCTCACGGGGCACCCCCCGTGTGGCCAACAATCTCCTGCGCTGGGTCCGGGACTACGCGCAGGTCCGTGCCGACGGCCTGATCGACGCCGGGACTGCCGGCCAGGCCCTCGCCATGATCGAGATCGACCAGGACGGGCTCGATGAGATGGACAAGCGCATCCTGGAAACCGTCATCTACAAGTTCAATGGCGGACCGGTGGGCCTGAGTTCACTCGCGGTGGCAGTGGGGGAAGATGCCTCTTCCCTTGAAGAGGTCAACGAACCCTTCCTCATCATGCAGGGCTTTCTCAAGCGCACCCCCCGGGGGCGGGTGGCCATGCCCTCCGCCTATCAGAAGATCGGGGCCGAGCCCCCGCAGGGCGCACAGGGGGAACTGCTGTAATCAGTAGAGCTTCCGGATCGTATCCGTCCCACCTTGCCTTTACTCCGGCTGGGCCTTCTCCGCCTTGCGCTTGGCCTTGCGCGCCTTGCGGCGGGCCCTTTTCTCCTCCTTGTTCTCAGCCGGAGCCGGGGCGGTCGATTCAGCCTTGGCCTTGGATTCGCCCTTGCTTCCGGAGGCCGCCTCCTTGAGATCTTCCACCCCGATCAGCTTCGCTACTGAAACGGTCTTGAGAGGCATCTTCCCAGGCGCGCCCTCGGCCTGCGGGATTCCAGCGGGAAGACCCGTTTCGAGGAGAATGGTCGTTGCAACCTCCAACGGTTGCCCCAGGCCAATATCAAACAACATCGTGCCCGTGGCCTCCTTGACCTCGGTCTTAAGGACCTCCTCCCCCTCCTTGGCGTCCCCCTCCTTCGTCCTCCCCGAGATCGAAATCCGGGCCACTTCGCGTCCTTCCTGCTCGACGATTCCCTCCAGCTTCAAGGTGTAATCGATGGTGACCTTGCCCCCGATCCCTCCCATCGGCAGATCCACCTCCGTCTTCCAGCTGTCGCCCGGCTTGACCTCCCTGCCAGGAAGGAACTGGGAGCTTTGCCGGGCCATGGCCTCCAGTTCCTCCTTTCCCATCCCCAACTGGTCCGCTCCCTGCACCTCGTCCAGGCCCTCGGTTTCCACCAATTGGCCTTCCTTATCGTAGATCGCTGCAAATCTGATCTCGGTCAGCGGCTGGAGAACCGGGCCCAGGAGACCTCCCCCCTTGGACGGGTCGGAGGAATCGTACTCCATCACGAGACCCTGCATCTCCTGCCTCATTTTAACTGAAGCGTAGGAATAGCCCACCTTGACCCCCTTCTCGTGAGCACTCACGTCATTGTGCACGCGGAGCGCCAGCCTGCCCTTCGTCTCAATCATGCCCTGGCCGGGCAGCGGCATTTTCGCGAACGAGTCGGAAGTGTTTTCAACAACATAACGCTTCCCCGGTTGCCACTTCAGCTTCAGTTCCACCGCCCCTCCCGGAAGGACGCTCAGGATCAGGACTCCCAGGACCACGAGAGCGGTATCAGTAACAGTTTTCATAACTCCCTTGTCCCCGCGATGAGGACGGGAAACAAGGGAAAATCCTGCCGTTCCAGGCGCAATGGGGTTAAAGTGACGACGTGAGCGCGGATTTGGGAGAACTCGTCGATCGCTGCCGGGCCGGCGGCCTCCGGCGCACGAAGGCACTTGAGGTTCTCCTCGGGACCCTGCTCAAGGCAGACCGTCCCGTGACCCTGGCGAAGTTGGAGAAATCACGCCCGCTCGCCTCCCAATGTGACAAGGCCACCATCTACCGACTCCTCCATCGCCTCGCCGATGCGGGTATTGTCCGTCGCCTCGGGCTCCACGAACGGGCCGCCTACTTCGCTCTCATTCTTCCCGGCCAGCACCGCGACTACCTGATCTGCACCGGGTGCGGCACCATCTCCCCCATCGACGCTCCCTGCCCCGTGCACGAACTGGAAGAAGAGATCCGGCAGAGCACCGGATACCAGGACCTCTACCACGAACTTGAATTCTTTGGCACCTGCTCAAAGTGTGCATAGCTCGCAGTGCATCCATCATGGCCCCAGCCGAAGCGGATTCCCTGACTGAGCAATTCTTCGAGTTTCTCTCGGTCGAGAAGAACGTCTCTCCGCGCACCCTGGCCAACTACGAACGCGCCCTGGAGGCCTTCCGCCAATGGCCGGGAGAAGACTTCACCCACTGGAATGACTGTAGCGCTGACCATTTTCGCTCCTACCTCTTCGACTGCATGAAACGGGAGCTGGCCCGCTCCACCATCCGCCTGCACTTTTCGGCTCTTCGCTCTTTCTACAAATACCTCGTGTCCCGTCACGGACTCCCCGGGAGTCCGCTCGCCGAAGTGCAGCTTCCCAAGCTCGAGCGCCAGCTTCCGGTGGTCCTGACCCTCCGCCAGATCGAGCAACTCCTGGACCTTCCCCAGCAGATCCCACGGGAAAAACAGGCCCCCGCCTGGCTTCCCCTCCGGGATACCGCCATTCTCGAGCTCTTCTACTCCACCGGCCTGCGCCTCGCGGAACTGGCCGCCCTTGAGGTCCGGGATCTCGACGGCCTGGGCGATACCCTGCGGGTGATGGGAAAAGGCTCCAAGGAGCGCCTTGTCCCCATCGGCTCCCACGCCATGAAAGCCATCGGGGCCTATCGCCAGGCCGCCCGGATCACGGAAGGCGCCCTCTTCCTCTCCAAGCTGCGCAAGCGCCTCTCAACGCGCTCAATCAACACCCTGCTCAAGAAGTATCTAGCCCACTCCGACATTCCCTTCAACGTCACCCCTCACAAACTGCGCCATTCCTTTGCCACTCATCTCCTGGATGCCGGGGCCGACCTGCGCAGCGTGCAGGCCCTCCTCGGCCATTCCTCCCTCTCCACCACCCAGATCTATACCCACGTCACCAGGGAACGACTCCGGGAAGCTTATGACCAAGCCCATCCCCGTGCTTCCTAGGGGCCGGCCCGTCGGATTGCGGGGGGCTCACGGATCCGACCTAACGACAAATACAAAAAAGGGGAGCCTAACGGCTCCCCTTCCTTCGTTACTGAAATTAATTCGTGCTGAATCGTTTCGTTCCCGGTCAAATTAGAAACTGACCGATACCGAGGCTCCAGCAAAGGTTTCATCCTCGAGATTCCAATTATTATCATTCCATAACTGAGTGGCGTAAGCACTCAGTGTGATATTGTCGCTGAGCGCATACTGCAGCGCACCTGTCACCGAGTAATACACCCCTTCGCCCGCTTCCGCGACGAACGGATCGGTGTCCCATACGCCAAGCTCACCGCTGAGGCTGCCGGACAAATTTGCGCCCAAGTCAGCAGAGTAACTGGCACCCACCTCCCAATACACATCGTGAGCCCACCCAGTCGAAGGATCACTATCCGAAATATTGAAGAACACCTTGGTACTAAGATTGAGGGCCCCAAGAGTGGTGCTGACTCCAACGAACGGCTCCAAGCGGTCCGCTAATCTGATTGCCCCAGAAGCTCCCCCCCCGCCCAAAGAAGGAGGAAGAGTAAGTGTCCCCTCGTAAGAGGTGTTGGCGAGTCCCGCGCTGGCGACCAAGGGGAATGGCTCCCCGCCGAGGTGCCTTGAAAGAGAGGCCTCAACGTGGAACTCTTCCATGTCGTCCCAAGAGCCAAAGCTCGCTCCGAGATTCCAGTTGGCCAGGGCAGTGCTACCCGAAATACCAAGGCCGAGGTCAACCAACTCTTCCCCGAGATTTACTCCCCGGTCGATGTATTCGGAATGGTATCCGACAGAAATGCCACTCTCGATCTCCGCATTAGCAGTGCCAAACAGAGCCGTCGAGAGTCCTGCAATTGCGAGAATGCGTGTAGGTCTCATAACGGGTGGGACGATGGCGACCCGGGGCGAATTGTCAATACACAGCAACAAATTTCCCCACTATAAAGAGGATAGTGTGAATATCAAAATAAGGTTTATTTAATTATCTGTTTACCCTAAAGGAATGGCCTCTTTGCTTGGGAGGTGGTCGAGGTTACGAGAACTGGGCCATTTAAAAAGTTAGTCTGGGCACCTACAAAGGACCCAGAAAATGAAAGGCAAGAGATACACGACCGAAG
>Ga0066833_10000625_pt1 | contig 14561 bp, 6 predicted proteins | sample ETNtaG_13_FD_66728 | JGI IMG/M metagenome (GOLD analysis project Ga0066833, IMG submission 66728) | Marine microbial and viral communities from oxygen minimum zone, Eastern Pacific Ocean - ETNP201306PF47B | ecosystem: Environmental > Aquatic > Marine > Oceanic | place: Pacific Ocean: Eastern...
CCTGGGCACCAATGTCACCATCAATACCACCAACGCCGAAATTTTTGTCAATGATTCGGACGGCACAGGTATCGGTGTCGGCAATGTGACCCTAGCCGGAGGCATGATTCTTTCCGGCGGCGAGCTGCAGGGCTTCATAACAACAGGCAACCTCACGCTGAATACCGCGGGCAACATTGCCGTGAACAGCATCTCCAATGCAAACAGCGACAACGTCGCCAATGTCATCCTCGATGCCGGTGGAAACATCTCCTTCGGTGAATCGGTTTCCACCTTCAACGCCATCGATGTCGAAGCTGATGACGGCATCGTCATGAGCGTTGGCCTCACCACCGACACAGGCGCTCTTTTGCTCGATGGAGATGCGGACAGCGCCAACAACGTCGATATTCAAATTGCCGCCGATATCACCCTCGCTGCGGCCAACAGCCTGACCCTGGATGCGACGACCGGCAATATCACCGGCGCCGGCAACCTGACTCTGACGGCCAACAGCGGCATCACCGTTAACGACGACCTTACCACCAACGGCGACACGACTATCGATTCCGATGTAGATGGTGTAGATGGCGTGGGTACGCTGACCCTGAATGCAAATCTGGTGACCCAGGACAGCACCCTGACGATTGATGCTGACGATATTGCCATTGCCGCAGCGGGCAGCATCGATGCCGGCAACGCAGACATCACAGTGACAGACTCCGACGGCAGTGGCATCGGCCTGGGGGGCACAAGCGTCGACGGCCTCAACATTACCGATACTGAGCTTGGCCTTATCACTGCTGACAGCCTCACCCTGAACACCGCCGGCAACGTGACGGTCAACGGCATTACTGACGGCAACACCACGAACATCGCCAGCACGCTTACCATTAACGCTAATACCAGCGGCAACGTAACCTTTGCCACGACCGCCTCTTCGATTAACGCCACACTGAATGTCCTCGCCGCGAACGGTATCGATGTTGATGAGAATGTCTCGACAACCAACGGCGACATCACTCTCGATGGTGATTCAGACGGCTCTAATGATGGAGACGACGCCATTACGATTGCTGCCAACGTCACCATCGCGGCTTCCGGCAACATGACCCTGGATGCCACCACCGGCAATATCTCCGGCGTCGGCAACGTCGACCTGGATGCCGCAGATGGCATTACCATTAATGACGACTTCACCACGAATGGCGATACGGATTTCAACGCGGATACCGATCCCGCAGGCGCGGGTATATTTACTCTTAATAACGTCACCCTCGATACCCAGAACAATCCACTGACGCTTACGCTGGCGGATCTCGTCCTTGTCCCCAATGCGAGCATCGTTGTCGGCAACGCCACGTTCACCGTGAATGAAAGCCAGAATAATGGCTTCGGTGTCGGCGAAACCACCGTGGCCGGCGGCATCAACATCTCCGGCGCAGAGCTTCAGAGCATCTTTGTCGCGGCCAACGTTACCTTTAACACCGGCGCCAGCATTGCCGTGGATAACATCACCGCTGCCAACAGTGGCAACATTGGCATCCTGAACCTCATCGCCGGCCAGAACATTACGTTTGACGATGATTCCACATTTAAAACGCTGAACGCCAACGCGGATGATGGGGTATTCATCAATACCGCCGGCTCCACTCTTACCACCAATACCGGCAGCCTGGCTATCGATGGCGATGCGGATAACAGCACCGTCGGAGGCAACCAGACCAGCAACGCCATTACCCTCGCCAGTAACGTTACGCTGAATGCAAATACCACGGTGACCCTCGATGCCACCAACGGCAACATTACCTCCACCACCGGCACCCTGACCCTGACCTCGGTCGATGGCGTCACGATTAATGATTCGCTCACCACCAACGGCGACCTGACCATCAGCGGCACTTCCAACGTCAGCCTCCTGACCGTGGCCACCGGCGCGGACGTCAGCACCACGAATAACGATATAGTGATCACCATTCATGATATCGACCTCGACGGTACACTGAGCAGCGGCGCGGACAACATCACCATCACCCAGACAATCGCCGGCGCCGATACAAGCATCGGTGATTTCTCCACCAATGTGGACTTGCAGATTGATCCCGCAGAGCTCGAGCGCATCACAGCCAACGAGCTCACCGTCAACTCCACGGAAGTCATCTCCGTCAGCAATATCACCGGCGCGAACAGCGACAACATCGGCACCGTCCGGTTGAATGCCCTGGTGTCAGACGTCCGATTCTTCGATGCGAATTCCACCTTTAACACCCTGGTAGTCACCGCGGACGATGACATTGATTTCTTCGCCAGCGTCACGACCGATACCGGCGCCATCAGCCTGAATGCGCAGGGTACAGGTGCGAATGACGGCCTGATCAATACCAATGGCGATATCGTGATTGATGCCGCCACTTCGCTGACCATTCAAAATGAGAACGGCATTAACGGCACGGCCGGCACCCTCACCCTGAACGCGGACACGGGCATCACCATCACCGGCGGCAACATCACCACCGTTGGCCAGACCACCATCAACTCCGATACCACGGCAGACGGCAACGGGGATCTCGACATCGGTGCGGAGATCGATTTCAGCACCTCCGGAAACGGCCTCAACATCACCGCCAACGACCTCATCCTGGGCACCAATTCCACCATCACGGTCACCAACGCCGATCTCGTCATCAACGAATCCCACGGCGGCGGCATCGGCTTCGGCAACGCCACCCTTGGCGGACTGAATATCTCCCTGAGCGAATTCAGCCGGATCACTTCAGGCAACCTGGACCTGAATACCAACGGAGATATCGCGACTGACAGTATTGATGAAGATCCCAATCCTCGGATCACGAATGTCACCACCCTGGACGCGGGCGGCAACATCTCATTTATTACCACGAACACATTCAACAACCTGATTGCCGAAGCCGACGATGGCATCTTCATCTTTGAAGCACTTACGGGTGCGAACCTGTCTCTCGATGGAGATGCGGATAACGCGGCCGATACAAACGATGCCATTACTATTACAGGTAACCAGACCCTGCTCAGCGGGAATACCGGCGCGTTTGTGGGGACTACGGGCAGCCTGACACTGGCCGCGACGACTGGCAACATCACCACAGATGGCAACCTGGACCTGACCATATCACAGGACACGGCGACGATGACCATTAACGACTCACTGGCCGCGAATGGTGAGATAGTCATCAACACTCTCTTATCTTCCGGCAACCTGGTTGTGGCAGATGGCGCTATCGTCAGCACCGCGAACCGTACGATTAATATAAATGTCGGCGATATCGATTTGAGCAACACCGGCGCACTCAATGCCGGCACAGACAACATCGAGATTTTCCACAGTAACTCTGCAGGCATCGGCCTCGGCGATACCCAGATTGCCGGTGGCATGAACATCTCCGCCGGCGAGCTGACCCGCATGACCGCCAGTATCCTCGATCTGGATGCTTCCAACATCACGATAGACAACATCCTGGGCAGCAACAGCGATAACATCGGAACGGTCGTCCTCGACATCAGCCGGGACGGCAACAGCACCATCACCTTCCAGGGAAGTAATTCGACGTTCAATGCCCTTGATGCCCGTGCCGAAGGCGGTATTGCCATCAATGTAGACGTCGCTGCCGATACGGGCTCTATCATCCTGAATGCGGACGATGATAATGCCGCGGACGGCAACAATAATGACCGGCTCCAGTTCGCCACAGGCGTCACCGTAAGCGCCAACACCACGCTCACTCTCACCGCCACCACCGGCGATATCAACGGCGACGGCACACTCACCCTGAACGCCAACAGCGGTATTGCCGTCAACGACAACCTCACCACCAGCAACCTGACCACGATCAATTCGGATGTCGATGGCGATGGAAATGCCGACGCCAACGGCTTCGGTGATTTGAACCTGGCCGCCAACATCACCCTGACCACCACCAACGGCGACCTCACCATCACCACCAACGACCTGGTCACCAGCAACGTCACCATCAACGCGGGCACGGGCGACATCCTCATCACCGATTCCGACGGCACCGGCCTCGAATTCGGCGCCGCGGCCGGTGGCAACAACCTCAACATCAGCGATGTCGAGCTCGGCCTGATGACCGCATCCAACCTCACCATCAGTACCAATGGCGACGCGGTGGTCGAAAACATCAGCGCAGCAAACAGCGATAACATCGCCGTCACCACCGCCCTCAATGCCAACGGCGACATCACCTTCCAAAATGGTGACTCGACCTTTAACGAGCTCCTGGCACAGGGCAACACCGGCATCATCGCCACCGTAAACATCACCACCGATACCGGAAGGCTGACCCTGGATACCACCGAGGCCAACAGCGATATCACCATCGTCAACCTGACCTCCACCGGTGACATGAACGTCGACCCGATACGCAACCTCACCATCAACGGCACGACGCTCACCGCCTCCAGCAACGGCGACATCCTCATCGGTGAGGATACCGCCGGCACAAACGGCAACATCACCGCCAACAACGCGCTGGATATTCAAAGCGCGGGCAACGTGACCATCCGCAACAGTGGCACGGTGACCGTGGCTAATGGAGACCTGACAATCAACAACAGCATCACCGGCAGCATCGACGCGGGCGCGCCGGCCCTTATCAATGTGACGAATGCCGACAGCGTGCTGACCTTCAGTGGCACCGGCGATATCACCGGTACGGACATCACGACCAATTCGGGCGATATCACCCTCACCCCGGGCGACGGCCAGGATATCATCTTCGCCGACCCGGATGGGGATGGAGTCACCATCAACGCCCAAAGCAACGCCAACATCACCATCGGCGAAAACGGCGCCGGCAACGGCGACGTCACTTCAAACGCCGCACTGGATATCCGGAATGCCGTGGACGTGACCTTCCGGAGCAGCGGCAACATCACCGTCAACAATGGCGCATTTTCCATCAATACCGGCATCACCGGCGATATTGATACCTCGACCATTGCCAACGGCATCAGCGTCACCCAGGCCAATGCGGACCTGAGCTTCATTGCCGGAGACAACATCAGCCTGGCCAGCGTCACCACCAACGTGGGCGACATCACCGCTACCCCGGGCGCGGGCGATACCCTCACCATCACGGGAGGCATCCTGAATTCGACCGGTGGCAACGTCAGCCTCGGTGAGAACGGAGCAGTAGGCGATGGTGTGATTACTGCCACGGCCGCCGGCCTGAACATCCTGAACCCGAACAATGTGCTTCTGGCCAACAGCGGAAATATTGATGTGGACGTCGCCGATTTCCTCATCAGCAACGGCACTGGTGATATCGATGCCAGCACAGTCAACGCTATTACGGTCGGCAGCAATCTGTCACTGAACTGGGCCTCCAACACCGTCAACGGCAACGTCGATTACGGGGCCGCCGTGATTTCCGCCGGCAATATCACCATCAATCTTTCCGGTAGCAACAGCACGGTTGAGGAGACCACCGGCACCCTCGCCGTGACCCAGGAGGGTGGTGACGTCAGCATCACCACCGGCGGCGCTCACACCTTCGGCAGCGGCACAAGTGAGATTGCATTAGCCGGCACACTCGGCTTCATCGACCTCACCGCAACCTCCTCCAACAGCACAGTGACCATCGAGGATACCGCGCTCACCGGCGGCAGCGCGCTGAACTCTCTCAACGTCACCGGCAACACCGGCGTGAACGTCTCCGTGGACCTCGAAGCCGATGCCAACGGCAGCACCATCCTGATTACCGCAACCACCGGCGAGATCGCCGGCGGAAACCAATCCATCACCGCCAACAACGGCACACTCACCCTGAACGCGGCCCAGGCCGCGGCCACCTCGAACGTCACTATCGGCAACCTGACCGGTATCGGCGTCAGCGTGAACGCCGGTGGCAACGCAGACGGTACGATCACACTCTCCAGCACGGTAAATGCGCTGGACAACAATGTCGATATGACTGCAAGACTGCTCAATGCCACTACCAACGGCCTGGACGTCCTTAATTCGAATAACGTCACCTTCGATATCGGCACAACGATGACCATCTCTGGTGGAGACTTCACGATTGATAACGACGTCACCGGCCGCATCGATGTCGGCGCTAACGCGTCGATTGATGTGCAAGGCACAAACAACCTGTCTTTCGTCACCAGCAGTGCAGACGGCATTGACTACGGTGTCGCCACCATCAATGCCGGCAACATTACCCTGACGCTCTCGAATGCCGCGGCAACCATCCAGGAATCAACCGGTACGCTGGCCGTCAACGCCACCGGCGGTGACGTCAACATCTCGGTGCAGGGCTCGCAGACCTTCGGTGAAAATGGCGATGAGATTGCCTTCGGCGGAACGACGACCTTTATCGATCTGACTGTGAACACCGGCGTCAACGTCGATTTCGAAGATACCGCGCTGACCGGTGCGAACGCGCTTAACACGATCACGGCCAACGCCCAGGACGACGTCAACAGCTCGGTGAATCTGCAGACGGTCGGCAGCCTCTCGCTGACGGCCGCGGATAACGTGGACGCCGCAGGCCAGAATCTTACTGCCGCAGGTACGCTGGCTGTGACAGCCGGCGACGACGCGCAGGTCAATGACCTTGATGGCCGGGGCGTCACGGTGCAGGCTGCGGATAACTTCACCGTCAACAGCATCACCGCCGGCGGGCAGGATGTGAATGTCGCTTCGCAGGACATGCTCGCCTCTGCGGCCGACCTGACCATCTCCAATGCGGACGATGTTACCTTGGCCGTTACCGACAACATCACCGTGAATAACGGCAACCTTGCCATCAATACCAGCATCACCGGTGATATTGACGCCTCTACCGCCGATACGATTGGCGTGGCCGGTAACGTCACCATCCAGACCACCGGCAACAGCATCAATTACGGCGGAGCAGACGTCACGGGTAATTCCATCGCTATTACCGCTGCGAACGGTGCGATTACCCAGAATGCAAACGGCTCGCTGGCCGTGAATGCGGATGGGGGGGACGTCACCCTTTCACAGAACGCCAATCTTTCCATCGGCGATACCGCGGGCACGATTCGCCTGGGCGGCACGACCGCCGATATTGACCTGGATGCTACTTCAAGCGGGACGACGACCCTGGCCTCTTCCCTGGATCTGAACACTGCGGATGTGACCGGCGCTTCCGTTGAAGTGGACGGAGCCCAGACCACCGATACCGGAGCGGTGAACGTCCAGGCCACTTCCGGTGACATCACGGGTGAGAATACCAGCATCACCTCAAATACCGACCTCACGATGCAGGCATCCAGCGGAATCAGCGCAGACGGCACGGCCCTGACAGCCACTAACGGCGACGTAAACCTCACCGCATCCACCGGCGTCGTGACCGGTAACGTGAACGCGGTGAACGGCAATATCACGATCATTGCCAACCAGGCCAATACAAACGGCGCCTTCACCCGCGCGATCGCCAGCGGCGGTAACGCCATTATGGATGACATTACCGGCCAGATTATTACTGTCATCGCTAACAACCTGACCACCGGCAGCATCTCCGGGACGACTATCACCTTGACCGCCAGCAGCGACGGTACTCTGAGCCTCGGCTCGAGCCTCGCTTCCTCGGCCGGCAGTATCCTGCTCGATGGCGCTTCGGTCTCCGGAAGTGACCTCTCATTTACCAGCGCAGATGACCTGAACTTCAACAGCATTTCTTCGCTGACGAATACCGGTGACCTGACCTTCAACGTCACGGACGACATCCTCGCCACCTTCCTGAATCTCAGCACGACCGGCACATCCTCACTGACTGCCGAGACTATTGCTAATCTTGGAATCACCACCGGCAACCAGGGCCTGACATTCGATGTGAATACAACCACAGGCTTCCAGCGTACCGGCGAGACCGTGTTTGACGCAGATACGGGCCAGCTCACACTGGTCGGTTTCTATAACGTCATCGGCTCCCTCTTTGTTAACGGTGCTACCTTCGATTTTACCCGGGCGACCTTCGGTGCACAGACGGAACTGAAATTCATCCCGGCGCAGGAAATCGAGGGCGAGGGCGTCCAGACGACAACCGTGACTCCGGATACGGTTGACCCAACCGATATCTTCTTCGAGGTAGAGCCGGATATTACTGACTTCGAAATCGAGGTTACGCCGATCGAGATCACCAGCGAGCCGCCTACGCAAGGCATCCTCGAAATCCTGACCGAAGTCCTCCAGATTGAGGTGGAAGCCGATGAAGATGCCATTCAGCTCGATTTCTTCCCGCCGATACTGGTGGGCGAGTCAATCGTAGATAACGCCTCGGAGGTGAGTATTGGCTCTTCGATAGAACAACTGATGGATAATATGCGCACGCTGATGAGCGCGCTCAATAACGTGCAGCGCCTGACCACCCTGGCCGATCAGATTCAGGAGAATCCGGATCAGTTCAACGCTCTTATGATCTCCGACCCATGGATCAGGGATGCCAGGCAGTTCATTACGCTCGCCCCGATCTTCCTCCTCAAGGCCGGCCAAAGCACGAGCCACACCCGCGCCACGCTCATGAGGCTCATCGAGCCCTTGCGTGATACCCACGTCCGAGCCTACAAGCTCCTCTCCGACATGATCGAGGAAGAGACAGAGGACGCAGAGGAAGAAGAAGAGTAAACGCTCCGCGCTCCGCGACCGCATTTCTGCATGGTGCGGCGGTTGACCATTAACCATTAACCATCAACCATTCATCGTGCGCACACTTGTCACCGGGGGCGCCGGCTTCATCGGTTCCCAACTCGCCCACCTGCTCGCTGAGCGCGGTGGCGAAACAGTCGTTGTCGATAATCTTGTCAATGGCCGGCTGGAAAATCTGGAAGAGCTGCCGGACGGCTCGTTCCAGTTTGAGCAATCAGACATCCGGGATTTCAACCGGATGCAGGAGCTGATGAAAGGCGTTGACGTGGTCTTTCATTTGGCCGTTCTCGGCGTGCGTCACTCCATCCATTCACCGCACGAGAACCACGAAGTCAACGCTACCGGTACGCTCAATCTCCTGCGTGCGGCCCGTAACAATGACGTGAAGCGCTTCGTCAACGTCTCCAGCTCCGAGGTCTATGGCACAGCCCGTACGGTACCGATGACCGAAGAGCACCCCACGCTGCCGCACACCGTTTATGGCGCTTCCAAACTGGCGAGCGAATGCTACACCCGCGCGTTTTACGATACCTACGGCTTCCCGACCACGGTCGTCCGGCCGTTCAATGCCTACGGCCCGCGCTGCCATCACGAGGGGGACAGCGGTGAAGTGATCCCGAAATTCATGCTGCGAGGCATGTGCGGCAAACCGATGATTGTCTTCGGCGACGGCACACAGACGCGGGATTTCACATTCGTCAGAGACTCAGCCCGCGGCATCCTCCTGGCCGGTAAATCCGATGCAGCCATCGGCCATACCATCAATATCGGCAACGGCACGGAAATTTGCATCAACGACCTCGCCAACCTGATCGCCGAAGTCATCGAGAAGCCATATGGTGCTGACGTTCCGCGGCAGCAAGGGGACGCAGCGATCGTCCACGAAGCCCCGCGCCCCGGCGATGTCCTTCGCCTTTATGCGGACAGCACAAAAGCAAAAGAGCTCCTCGGCTTCGAGCCTGAGATCAGCTTTCGGGAGGGGCTGAAGATGCTGAAGGCCTGGTATGAATCCTCAGGCAAATCGCCTGAGGAATTGCTGGAAAATGAGAAAGTGAGGAACTGGGAGTGAAAGAATGAAATGATGGAGTGTTGGATGCCCGCCTCAGTACCGACTTCAATCGCCCCATTATTCCACTCTTCCACTCTTCCATTTCCATCGATGCCTGTCACACCTGACGTAAAACTTGGAGAAGACGTCCGCATTTTTCACCCGGACCTGGTCAACCTTTACGGGTGCACTGTGGGCGACGAAAGCAAAATCGGAACGTTCGTCGAAATACAGAAAAACGTCGCCATCGGTGCCCGCTGCAAGATTTCGTCCCACACCTTCATCTGCGAAGGCGTCACCATTGAAGACGAAGCCTTCATCGGCCACGGGGTCATGTTTATTAATGATGTTTATCCCCGTGCCGTGAATGACGACGGCAGCCTGCAGACCGAAGCCAACTGGAAGGTCGTCGAGACTCGCGTGGGTAAACGTGCCTCCATCGGCAGCAACGCAACGATCATGGGCGGCGTCACCATCGGCGAAAGTGCCATGGTCGGCGCTGGCGCAGTCGTCACTCGTGACGTTCCCGAACATGCGATTGTCGCCGGCGTTCCTGGTAAGGTTATTGGAGATGTTCGAGAGCGAAAAAACGCCGAATAATGCAATATCGCCTTTTCGTGTGTCCTGAGAATGAAGGTACCAATCAGGTAATTTAGGACGATGAATTTCAAAACAGCCGCCGCTCTGATCCTGTTTTTCTATCTGGGCATTGGAGACGTTCATGCCTATATCGATCCCGGCACAGGCAGCTACATTTTGCAGATAATCGTGGCGGGCATGCTGGGCGCGGCCTACGCGCTGAAAATTTACTGGGCAAAGGTCTGGCTGTTTCTGACCAGCAAATTCTCGGGTTCTCAAGATACCCCCGCCGATAAGGACAATGGCAGCGGATAGTGGCGTCCATCCCAGCTCATTCCGAGATCCAAGCGGTTTCCTTTTCACCAAAGACGGCACGCTTTACCGGCAGATAAACCGTTCTTATCAGCCGGATTTCGACCTCTTGACCAGCTCGGGACTTTACGACGCCCTGGTCGAAAAGGGATACCTGATCCCCCATAGCGAGGCCGCCCCCGAGCTCGCCCTGACAGACGAAGCCTGCAAGGTCATCGAACCCGAGCGTATCCCTTTTATCTCTTATCCGTACGAATGGTGCTTCGGCCAGTTAAAGGATGCAGCCCTGACCACCCTCGCCATCCAGAAGCAGGCGGTAGAGTCCGGCATGTCCCTGAAGGACGCCAGCGCCTACAACATCCAATTCCGAAACGGAAAACCGATCCTCATCGACACTCTTTCCTTTGAAGCCTACAAAGAAGGTGAGCCTTGGGCCGCCTACCGCCAATTCTGCCAGCATTTCCTCGCACCCCTGGCCTTGATGGCTTACCGGGACATCCGCCTAGGACGGCTGCTGCGACTTTACGTCGATGGCATTCCCCTCGATCTGGCCAGCCAGCTCCTGCCGTATCGCACCCGTTTTTCCTTCGGCTTTCAGATACATATCCACCTGCACGCCAAACTCCAGCAGCGCCACGCGGACTCAACCCAGAAACCACGGCAGGGAAATGTCAGCAAAACCGGCCACCTCGGCTTGATCGACAGCCTAGAGACCCTGATCAAAAAATTGCGTTGGAAACAGGCCGACACCGAATGGGGTGAATACTACGAGGCGACAAACTATTCCGATGACGCCATGAAACAGAAGGAAGACGTCATCCGAGAATTGCTCCAGGAATCAAAGCCATCCGAAGTCTGGGATCTAGGCGCCAACACCGGCCGCTTCAGCCGGATTGCCGAAGAGATCGGCGCAGACGTCATCTCATTTGATCTTGATCCCGTTGCGGTAGAAAAAAATTACGACGAATGCCGCCAGGGGAAGGACACAAGACTCCTTCCCCTCATCCTTGACCTGACCAACCCCAGCCCCGGCCTGGGCTGGGCCGCCAGAGAAAGAGCATCCATCTTCGAGCGCGGCCCCGCGGATACCGTCCTCGCCCTCGCACTTATCCATCACCTTGCCATCTCGAACAACGTTCCCTTTGATCGGCTGGCCCGCTTCTTCGCCTCCGTCTGCAATTCTCTGATTATTGAGTTCGTCCCAAAAGAAGACTCACAGGTTCAGAAGCTCCTCATCACCAGGGAGGATGTTTTCGGCAACTACAACGAAGAAGATTTTAGAAATGCCTTTTCGGAACCCTTCGAATTGAAGCGAAGAGTGGAGCTCAGCGATTCGAAGCGCGTCGTGTATTTAATGAGTAAGGTGCGGCAGAGATCGCGGGAATAAAACGGCGAAAATTGGTTATCAAGTGAGTTTTAACTCGGTTAATCGAGTCATTTGGCACTCAAACGGCCGCAAAGGCCGTTCAACTGACTTTATAATCATTATTATCAGGAGTGATTATACGCGGCGGCGAATTCCAGGAAAGCGGCTCGAAATCGGCAATTGCTTCCCCGGATCTCCTCTCGGCACCCTAGGGTAAACGGGGGAAACACGGTGATGGATTTCGCGGGAGATGACAAAGGCATAGAAAATAATTATGTATAAAAAGTAATTGTTGAATAAAAGAATGTTTGCATACATAAATCTTGTATCATTGTGCACATTGCCTATTACTCATTGCTCATTACGTATCCATCATGATTGGAGAACCTGTTATCGGACGTGCGCTTTCCGGACGGGATGCGCTGGCCAGGGAACTCGTTGCTTACGGAAAGAAAACGTCAGCGAAGAAACGGCACATCATCCTGGCAGCGCTGCGGAAATGTGGGCGGTCATCCATGGCCGCGGCGTTCGGCAGAAAGATTGCCGGGCGAGGGACGCGAGTATGGATGCTCGATTTCGATCAGCGGTCACCGGAGGCGATGATCGAGCATGTGATCTACTCGGCCGCGCTGCATCTTGTGCCGAAGCGTCGCGGGCAGAAGAAGGAAACGTTTCAGGAATTGCTTCAACGGCTGCCCCGTAAGCTAGATAAGGTGGGGCCCGAATTACAGGAGCTCTGGGAGCGCTGGAGCGGACGGATGAACGAGGCGGATCTGCTGGAGCGGTGCCTTCAGTTGCCCGCAAAAATTCAGAAAGCGGCTGGCGGAAATCTCTGGGTGGTGGTGGACAACTTTGATCGGCTAGCCTCGGTGATGGGTGAGGATTTTATCGGCGGGCCTTTTAAGAATGCGCTCGGTGAGAGCCGGAAAGTCCGGTGGTTTCTTGCGGGTACTCCACCCTCGGTGATGGAACGGCTGGCTTCGGATAAAGGCGCGTTTGCGGGCCTGGCGGAGGTCTTCTCATTTCATGGGCTCTCTTACAACGAGAGCATGAAGAGCCTTCAGAAGCGGGTCACGGCCAGGTCCCTTCCGCCACCGTATCGTGCTTTTCTGGCCGCGCTGACGGGCGGGCATCCTTTTTACCTGCAGGTGCTCGGAGACGCGCTGCGGTTGCGCAAGCGGGAGTTGGGCCGCCGCTCCAGGCCAGGCAAGCTCGTGCTGGATGCGCTGACCCATGAGCTCTTTGCCGGTGCGGGACGACTGAATCTTTACTTCGATGGACTTCTTGCCGGCGCCTTTAACGGCTGGCGTGCACCGGAGCTCTACATGGGGATGCTGGAGGCGATCGTGCGCGGGCACAGCTCGCTCGCGGGCATTTCTCATTTCATCCGGCGCGAGGCGCCGGCACTTTCGAGACAGGTGCAGAATCTCCTGGACTCAGGGCTCGTGAACAAGGACGGCACTCGCTACTACATTCCTGATGCGCTGCTCCGGCTCTGGCTGCGTCACGTTTTCCTTGCCCGCCGAGAGGCACATGCTCCGGGCCATTCCCGGGTGAACGCGTTTCAGTCTTACTTCACCGGCCTGCTGGATGATTTCCTCAAGACGACAGAGACCGAGACTATACGCCGTGTGGCCGGCATCCTTGAGGCCTCGGACGGCAAGGCCGCTTTGCCGGGTGCGGACGAAGACGAACAGGCCGCGCCGATCCCTCGTTTCGATCAGGTAGAGCTTGCTCAAAAAGTCGGCGAGCTCTCTTTTGATCTTGTGGCCCGTAAGGACAACGAATACTGGTTGTTTTCTGTGTACGAGACCGCACCGACTTCGAAGAAGTTGACCGCATTCGCAGCCGATGTCGCCGCGGCGCGCAAAGCCATTTCTGCAGAGCAGAACATCCAGCCGATTGTGGTTGCTTTTGGATCACCGGCATCGGCCGTCGTGAAAGCTTCCGCGAAGCACAAGCTGACGATCTGGAGGCGCAGCGATGTCAATCGCCTGGCGGAGTGTTATGGGATGCTGCCGATTGTGGGATGAAAAAGAAAGGATCCCCAATTCCTTTTACTGGCCCCCTGCCGCGAATGCCGCTGTCGTATTTAAAATCGTCGTCGCGTCGGCGACTGCCCGGAAGCCCATGCGGAGGTCGTAATCGGGGCTGAGGCCCGTGCGGACGCTGATCATGAGCTTTTTGCCGCGATCGCTGAAGGCGCCGCCGCGGGCGGGTTTGGCGTTGGCTTTGGTCTTGCCTGCGTCGTTGAGCTGGCCTTTGGCGTAGGCGTCGTCGTACCAGTCCGCGCACCATTCCATGACGTTGCCGGTAGTGTCGTAGATGCCCCAGGGGTTGGGTTTTTTGCTGCCGACAGGGGCTGTTTTGCGGCTGCGAGCGGTGGCGTAGTCCGTGTAGGCTTTGTCATCGTCACCCCAGAAGAAGGTGGTGGAGGTGGCGGCGCGGGTGGCGTATTCCCATTGGGCTTCGGCGGGGAGTTTGAAGAGCTGCTGTGAGTAGCCCTTGTTCATCCATTTGAAGTATTCCTGGGTATCGTTCCAGGTGATGCGGACGGCGGGGTGGGTGTCGTCCTGCGGGTAGCCGGGGTTGTTCCAGGCGTTGAC
>Ga0066833_10000636_pt1 | contig 14456 bp, 16 predicted proteins | sample ETNtaG_13_FD_66728 | JGI IMG/M metagenome (GOLD analysis project Ga0066833, IMG submission 66728) | Marine microbial and viral communities from oxygen minimum zone, Eastern Pacific Ocean - ETNP201306PF47B | ecosystem: Environmental > Aquatic > Marine > Oceanic | place: Pacific Ocean: Eastern...
GTTATGACAATAAATCAAATCTGCATCTATTAAAGTATTATAGTAATGAAATTGGTTATCTATCTGATAGTCTTGGAAATACCAATGTGGGCCTTCTTGCATTACTGCCACTTTATCACAGACTTTTCTAATAAAATCTAAACTAACTTTTGGATTATTCTTTGGAATAATAACAATACCCAAATCGAAATGTCCTTTTGGATGTACATCTAAAGCACACATAGGAGCATCTAATGCTAAACTCCAAGCAACTTCCGTTCTTGCATTTGGAAAGTTTCGTGGATACTTTTGATTATTACCTGTTTCTGAAAAGAATGCTATATCCATTGTTCAAACGCCTTATAAAATTTATGATACATCGTTAAATCATTGTGCTGATATACTGGCCACGCAATATCTTTATATGTTTCTCTATTTTCTTTTAAGTATGCATTTAACCTTGCATCTCCATATCCTTCTACATCATCATATGCAGTAGCACTAGCCCAATTAGTATTTATTTCAACAAAATGTGGCCTTCCATCTATCTCATAAAATTCCACTGCACCAATTTCAACACCAAGAGATGAAACTGCCCTCTTCACTTGCTCACAAAAAACTTCATCTTCCATTAATTCAGCAAGTCTAATATTTGATTTCATAATATGTTCTACATCTTTAATTCGTACATCTCTTACATGTATATTATCTCTTCTAGATGCGCATCCATACCCACCTACTATAGTATCTCCCACTACAAACATTCTATATAAATATTTCATTCCTTTTGGTGTCTTTAGATATTCAACTGCAATAACTTTAGTATCTTCCCGTTTACCTCGGTTAGTAGTATAAAGTTCTGTATCACCTGGCTTGCGGTTTTTTACGGTAAGCGAACCATCTATAGATCTATCACGAATTTTACTTAACAATTCAAAAGTTGCTCTTATATATCCTTCTTTCATAATTCTTCTATCCATTATAGTCATATAATTTCCAGTAGCCTCATTGTTAGTTCTCAAACAAATTTTTTGGTGTTTTTTTAACATATCTAAAACAGTATCGAAATCATCTGCAACTCTACACTCTGGAGTACATAAACCATTCTCTTTCCAAAGTGCATAACTTCTATCCTTGCTATCATAGTTTTTATAATCTTTTATATGATTTAATATCACTTTGTCTTTATGTTCTTCTAATGTTGTATTCCACTCATCATAATTCAAAGAAGATATAATCTCTGATTTAGGCCTGAACCATATAATATCTGCTTCATTTATATCATGTGTTGGCTCTACCACTCTAGACATTCTCATTCCAACCTGCTCACAGTTCCCAGTCCTAGCTTGCCTTTCTTGAATTATTGACAGCCCAGTTATTGAATCTTTATAATTGTTAATCCCAAGTGAATATAATTTTTTAACACTCATAGTTCTCTCACAGGTACATCAAAAATTCTAACAAAATAATTTATAAGACCTCTTGCTGGTGCAGGCATACTATCAAAAAAAGGATCACTACAAAAAATTAACATAGAATCAAATAAACATCTCCATTTTTTATCAACTACCATAAGTTTAGTATCAAACCAGAGATCCTCTGAAATTTTAAAATTATAAAAAAGTTTAGAATATTCTGCATTTTCTTTTTTATTCTTTTTCATATACACGCATATATTATCATTACACAAATCAAATATATTATCTGGAGGTACTTTTTCTTTAGAATCAATTATCATTAATTTAGAATACTCTTTATCAAAGTTTTTGTCAATATCAACAAATGCATACCAATATTTATAAACAACACTCCCATACCATTGAAAATAATTAATTCTAGAATCATCTGATTTAACTGTTAAATAGTATGCTTCATTCTTTGAACACCAAGCATCTAAATCTTCTCTATGTTCACCAAAATTCATAACTACATTCATAATTCACTCATAGTTTTATAACTTAATTTATATTGTGTAGATAAATATTCTAAAATATTTCTAAAATTATTATAATTTTTCTCGTTCCAACAATTATCATTCCAATCACCTGCTATATGAGATTGAAACATAAATCTATCTTCCCATAAATTAATGTTATCTGTTTCGTGTATTCCATCACAACCATAAAAAGTATCACACCCAAAATCTATACCTTTATTAATTACATTGTGTGCTGCTACCCAATCAAAACATTCTCCAATAGCTTTCGCACTTTGTGAATTAACTCCCCAACCTGGTGCTCTGAATCCTTTAGGAGAATAATCTAATACTTGCCAAGCACTCATAATATTAACTATTCTAATAATGGCTTGAGTATGATCCAAATTCAAAAATTCTTGCTCTCCCATATCTTCACTAGGATTATTATGTACGTGTCCATGAGCCGCTATTTCTACCCAATCCTTATCTAACCAAAATTTGCACCAATCAGGATTATCCAATACTGAAGCACCCTCCTCATTGTGATAATGAGATGGAATAAATAAAGTAAATTTACAGCCATACTCTTTATTAAGTTCTTCTATATAACCTACCGATTCATCGCCCTCACATCCCCAACCTGGTTTAGGGTGTAAATCATCTATCGCTATTATTACATCCATTAAAAGTTTTCCTTTATAGTATTAAGTAATTTAGTATAATCATTTGTTCCAGTCTGATTAACTTCATGCTCATAAGTTTCTTTGTTAACTGTACCTATCACATCATATACTGGAATTATATTTGCATTAGATAGCTTTCTAAAATAACTATTCTCACCAAAATAATTTGGTCGTAATTCTTTACCTTTATGTACATATGATATAACAGTTCCACCAAAATAAGAAGATAAAATAGAATTACCACCACATACAGTTATAAATCTATCACAATTAGCCATAACTTTAAGTTGAGTTTCATTATAAGAATAATTTGTAGGTATATCATCAAACAACCAAACATCTTCCATATATTGTGGCAGTTCTCTATCTGATATTCTACCTATTCCTTCAACATCTGCCATTATATTTTCATATCCTTGATGAACTGAATTCATTTCATTCTGATCTATAGCAAATTCTTCTCTATTTGTAGCCCTCTTATAAATTACTACATACCCTTTTCTCGTCAATTCAGTAAACATATCATATAAGCATTGAATATCAAAAAATCCAAGCGGAGTCTCTCCATGCTCTAAATTATATTTACTACTTATAAAAACTAATGGTTTATTATCAAAGTTAAACTCTTCATTTTTATAATACTCTTTATATGGTGGCGGTATCCACTCATCATAATTCAATACTGCTGGTTCTTCTAATGGATTGATACCATGTATCCAATTATTTGGTAGTTCATTTAATCCAGCAGCGGCATTATCAATTGTTCTCTCACTAAATTCTTCTCTTACATCTTCACAAAAATAATAAAAAGGTTTCATACCTTTAGAAGTTATTACAGTTTCCAAATCACCTTGCTTATGTAACCAATAAGCATATGGAACTGTTAATGCAAGTTCAACTCCAAATTCTGGGTTAGTCTTTACAACATTAGTGGGTATGTAACCTCTCATTCTATAAATCCTGGATTTGGTGCTAATTTCTTTTTATGTCCCTCTATTACATATTCTGAAGTTCTCTCATTACCCTCAAGTCCTAATGCTTTTCTATAACTTACAGAAATTGGTCTTCCATGATCTCTTTCCCATAATTGATTTTTAGCTGCCACTTGACACAACTTACATAAATCATACATACCTTCACTTTTAGTATGTGCAATTCCATTTTCATCTATACCATCCCAATCAGATTCATTTTTTGGTAAAGTGTCTCTTCTGTACTTATCTAACTTAAACAATCTAGCTATAGCAGCCCCATTTGCACAAGGATAATATCCATCCCAAGCATAATTTTGCCCACAATGTTTTGGATGATTACATTTATCAATCATCTCTTGCTCTGTATCTACTGGCGCAACTAAAGAACATCTATGTTCTTCGTGTTTAGCTGATAATGGTTTATAATTTATTACAGGTATTCCGTGAAATAAATATACGCTAGGATATTCTAATATTTGTCTTAAATTCATCTCTTCAAGTTCAGGATGAGTGGCTGTTATTTCTTCAGCATAATCCATTATATTCTCTTTCGTAAGCCCATTTGAATCCTGTGCTAATATATCCCTAATTATAGTTAAAACCATATGGCATGCTCGAGATGAGTGTTCATATGCTACATCTAATTCTCTATCTGGTGCATATTTAACAATTTGCTCTGGTGTATCAAGAGTGCCTTTTTTTAACATCTTAGGATGAAGATTAGAAATTATAAGAATTTCTCGCACATATTTTCCCCATAACTCTTCTCTCATCAAATCACAAATTTTATCCATATGAGGATGTACAAGTGGTTCACCACCAATCAAATGTATTCTCTCTACTGTACCATTCTCTTTCACTTCTTCAATAAACTTTTTAGTTTTTTCTATTGTAATATTTGTATTTTCATAATAATCAAGACCTACTTTATTACTTTTTCCGCCTGTAAGTGGTGAAGATAAATCATTAAAATTGCTATGTCTATTACAATTTACACAACTAAAATTACATTGTAAAGTTACATCAAATTCAATATTCATTTCTCAACCTTTTTAATTAGATGAAATCCTTCAGCGTACTTACAATTTGCCTGAATACCTCGATATTCAGCCAAAATCTTTAATCTATATGGTACATCAAATCCTGCTTCACCATACTTTTTTATTTGACTCTTATGACACTTAGCAACCTCTATTTTAGAATCCATATAATCAGTTATATCGCTATAATAATTTATATTCATTTCATTTTCTGTGTGTCTTGGTATAGGTATTTGTTCATAACAAAATACATTTGGTACATATCTTGCAGCCGCCATCGTAGCCTTAAATGTAGCTATATGATCCTGATTAGAATCTCCAGCCCAATGAGTATAAACTGTATCTATCTTATAAGTTTGCATCATACCATCTAAAACGGAAACACTTTCAAAGTTAAATGGAACGTGTAAATCTGTAAATGGTGCAACCTCTACATGATCACACCCGATTAATTCAGTAGCACATTTCACTTCATCTTTTAATTGTTCTAAACTTCTAAGAACTTCGCCACTCGTTCCTGATTTTGATTCTGTACTTGTCATGCAAACATAAACAACTTTATCACCTCGCTCTTTATGTTTTATCAAAGTACCACTACAACCAAATTCTATATCATCAGGATGAGCACCTATAGCCATTATATTCATATTATTTTATAACTTTCTTTTCCTTCATTGAATAACAAATCTACTACCGATAAATATGGCATAAATCCATTAAATAATTGATTATATGTTGGGTGTTCATATTCTTGCCAATGTAATTTGATGCCTCTTCTTTTAAATTCATCCTCTTCAATATATCTACGAGACCCTTCACCACTTCCACTTATATATTCTACAGAATATGAAGAAGATTTCACTTTTTCCAAAATGTTAAATATTTTATCTGAACCAGCCAACTCTTCCCCACCAAAATTAGAAGATACTTTCACTTCTGTATTAATTTTTAACTCTTTCATAAAATAAACTATAAGTTTTTTTGACAATTCAGTAAGATTTGAGTATTCTTTTAATAATAACTCTGATATATCTGCGAAATACTTATCAAAATGTGGTGCTTCTTTATAAAATATTTCCATTAATCTAAGATGCTCTTTATTCCAACCTAAACTATAATTTATAACAGTATCATTAAAAGATACCATATCACTTTTATTTTTTATTGGAACAGTTAACCATTTACTTGCATTAAAATTAGTTTTTATCCTATTCCTATGCCCAAAGTGTTTCTTACCCCTTGGAAATTGTACATCATCAAATAGTACAAACAAATCACTTTGTTTTATTTTATTAAAAAATCCTACCCAAGGTAAATAATTTGGTTGATGTATAGATACAATCATTCAACACCCGTTAATTTGAATTATCTTACCTAATTGCCGATCATATTCAGATTTAACACCTTCACATACATACTCAATTTGATCTTCAGTTAATTCAACATACATTGGTAATGAAAAGATATTTTCTATCATACTTTCAGCCTTCTCAAACCCAAAACTACTTAGATAGTCTTTGTATATTTTTTGTTGATGACATAATGGTGAATATGCATTAGCAGTAGGAATGTTATGTTCATCAAGTAAGTTCTTACAAAACTCTTCTCTTTTGGTACTGGTAAAATTTGTTGAACAAATGTACTGCCACCAAGATTGATATACAACACGACTTCTATATGGTGTAGATATCCAATCTAACTGACCTAAACGTAGATCATATCCATCAGCTATATCATTTCTCTTTTCTAACCACTCATCTAAGTATTTCATTTGAGTTATACCAAGTGCAGCGCAAAATTCTGTCATTCTGTAATTAGTTGCTGGCATATCACAAGTATAACCATAATCTAATCCCTTATATTTACCATCATTTCTAACCGTTCCATGATTTCTAACCACTCTACATTTTTCAGCTAACTCATCATTATCAGTAGTAATCATACCACCCTCACCTGTAGTTATGATTTTACTTGGATAAAAACTAAATACCCCAGCATCTCCAAACGTACCAGCGAATCTAATATTATCAGAATATTCATCATAATAATTTGCACCAAGTGAATGTGCATCATCAGTTAATAAAAATAATCCCTTATCTTTACAATAAGCCTCAATATCTAAAATATCAGGTGGAATTGCTCCAGCCATCATAACCAATACCACTCCAGCTATATCCTTATCTTTCTCTACCTCTCTTGCAATTATTTCAAAATCAAGACATTGAGTAACAGGATTAACATCAGTTATTATTGGAGTATTACCCGATCGTATTATACAATTTACACTAGCAGCAAATGTCTGAGTAGGAACTAAAAACTTTTTACCTTTAATTCCTGATGCAATCAGTACTGTTTCGAGACCTGTACCACAACTTGTAGTTGCAATTGCATTTTTTGTCCATATTCTTTCTTTTATAAGTTCTTCAAATTCAGAAACATACTTACCTTGTATTAAACCACCTGTAGATAGAATATTATCAAATCTATCTAATACTTCTTTCTTACTTTCTTTTGGTAAATACGGTTTAGCTCTATAAAGTGTATCCATATTTTTTTAATCCTTCTTCTTTAAACCATTTAACATATTCTTCAATTCCTTCATCCAATGTAGTAAAAGTTACTTCATAGTCTTGTTTTATAGCACTATTGTCAAATGCTGTAAATTCAGTATTTTTAAATGGTGCATCAGATGATGATTTTTGATAGAAATAGCTATTATGAGCTGCGGTATCATACTTTTTTGAATAGTATTTTGATAATTTTTGTATTAAATTATTAACACTAATAGATTCATCTCCACATATGTCATAATTTTTCATAGTTTTATTTTTGTCTACGGCTAACTGAAATAAACATTCTACCACATCTTGCACAAATACCAAATTTATTTCATACTCCCCATCTCCATCCACTTCAATAGCACATCTACCCTTTCTTAATTGTCCTAAATAATAACCTAATCTTTTTATATGATTTCCATTACCAACTATATAAGTAGGTCTTACTATCTTACAATTTTTCCCATCAGCATGTAACATCTCTTCTATTTTAAGCTTATCTGTACCATATTGTCCAAAAACACTATGATATTTTTCATTAGCTGCTCCACTACTTACAAAAACATAATTTGTATCATTTGGAATTAAATCTGCACATTTTTCATATTGTTCTGGATTGTACAAACACATATCAACTATAAAATCATATTTTTTAAAATTTATCTTTTCTAAATCTTCTCGCTTATTTCTATCTCCTTGAATTACATTTACTCCCCAAGGCCCAGTACCACTTCTATTAAACACATCAACAGTATTATATCTATGTGCCCATCCAATCTCTGATGCTAACGCTTTTCCTACAAATCTATTACCACCAATTATTAATGCATTTCCACTATAATATCTAGGTTTCATTTTTAATCCCTCTTTAAATCTAAATAAGTTTGAAATTTTTCTTGAGTATGATATGTTTTATCTAAATTAGTTTTAGATATATTATTTAATTTCTGATACCAAGTTTGTGTAGAACGTTTAAAATGAGTCATTTTATCTTTATCCTCTCCCTCTACATACCTACGTTTCTTTGGATGATTTCTATTATGAACTTTCAATATATTCTTTACTACAAATTGTTTATAGGTTTCTCCCATATGTAGCATACAACTCTGTAAAAATGAAGTATCATCTCCATTCATAAATACTGCTGGTGCTATGTTAGCTCCAGTCATTAACAAATCTCTTGAAATAACTAACCCACTACCATCAAATTTTGGATAAGTTATCATTCTAACATCATATTCTTCTGTTTTATTATTAACAGTTTCCATTTCCTCTTGAGACATAGAATATCTTATAGACCAAGGTGAAGTAGTAGCTCTTATTTTATCTTCTTCTGTATCCATATCATAATATGGTTTATCAGTAAATTCTGAATGCTCCAGCACTCTCCAACTCTCGTCCCACATCTTTCTAACAGCAAAAGTTATAATATGTCTATGTACATCATTTTGCTTAGCATACTCTGATACTGATTCTATAGCTGAAAATACTTCTACTGGCAATAAACAATCACTTTCTCCCCATATCGTATAATCATAATTTATTCCCATAAGATTAAGTTCTCTACGATAGTTTGCCATTGTATATGGCTTATCATCGTGATATATTTCAACTTCAGCATTTAACTCCGAAACCATACCTTGCCATTGATTCATAATGAGACCCTTCCTATCAGAAGTATCATACTCTTCAAAATAGGTAGACATATTCAAACAAAAATGAAATTTTACATTCTCTTTATTTTCAACATCTTCTAAAGCTCTTCTACAACTTTTGATATATTCACCCACCATATCTATTTCATAAAACATTATATGGCATCCTATGATATATGTGTTTTTTAATATCAAATTAATTCCGTAATCTCTTCAACTGTAAAATGTTCAACTTCATTTGAAGCGAGACCTTCTTCTAAAACTTTTTCATGAAGATTTTCGCCTGGTTGTAATCCTATAACTTCAATGGGAATTTCTTTACCATCAGCATATTTTGCTACCATAGCCTGTAATAAATCATCTATCCTCATAGATTTCATATCAGGACAATAAGGATTACTGTCTTTAGCATTATAAAAACAATCAAATATCAAATCAATTGCTTGTTCTACAGTCCAAAAGAATCGGGTTGCTTTTGGTTCTGTAACAATAACTTTTTTTCCTTGTTCAATAAGATCTTTCCATATACACAAAACTGATCCAGTTGAATATAATACGTTACCATATCTTACAATTCTAAATGTTATATCTGGATAATTATTTTCAAATTGAACGAACAGCCGTTCCATAAGACGTTTTGATGCTCCATATACTCCAGCAACTTGTGCTGCTTTATCTGTACTAATACCTAATACAAAATCAACATTTTCTTTAGCTGCTTCTTCTAATAATATCAACGAACCAATAGTATTAGATTTTACACATTCTCTTGATTGTGTTTCTGCTAAACCAACGTGTTTAAATGCGGCTAAATGAAATACTCCATCAACTCCTTTCATGGCTTGTTGGACTGAATACCTATCCGATACATCTCCAGATAAAATTGTAATCCAGGGATGCCTCATTTGTAATTTTATTAGATTACCTTCATTTCTAGACATAACTCTCACTCGACATCCAGTACCGTGTAGTCGAGCCACTAAATCATTTCCTAAAAATCCACTTCCACCTGTAATCAAGATTTGTTTACCAGCGAAATTATATTTTTCCATATTAAATTCCTTTCAACTTTTTAATTAAAATATTTGCAGCATCTACACAAGTATCCACTTTACCTGAAAATAATGTATATATACCTTGACCTTCATGTTTAACTATAGTTGGTCTTGCATCATCATATTCTCTATCAGCCAATACTGTCCTAACAGTATACATTGAACCAATGTGTTCTAACTTATCAAATCCATCGAAGAATTTCGTACCAGCTTCTATAAAATCTTTTATTTTTGTAACTTTAGGATTTCTTATAATTCCTTTATTCAAATATGTTTTTATAGTCTTATCAACTTTTGGTAAGTTACCAACATTTCTACTATGGATCGCATGATCAACGTGCCCCAATAAATGATATTCATCTTTAAATGGATCTAAACACATAAAAGGACCATCTAATATCACAATACTCTTATTTCTATATGTATCTGGTAATTTTACTACTGGTTTTTCACATACTTCAAACTGATATTTCCTTTTACTTTTTAATAGAGAATTTAATTTAGAATAGGTTGCTATAATAACATAATCAAACGTTTGAGCCTCTATATCTTTTTTTGTAGTTTTATGTTTCAACACAACATCTACTCCAACACCGCGCATTTTTTGAATTGATTGAACTCGTAACATTTCGCTATCAAATAATTCTTCTTCTACTTTTAACGTTAAAGAAGTATTTTTTATTGGTGTAACCACATCAAATTCTAAATTCAACTCTACCAAAAATTTTAAATATTCTTGTGGTGATGTAAGACTTTCTTTATCTGCTATAGCATAGTAATGCTCTATATTTCCATTTACTACACTACTTTCATATTTTCTTTTAAACGTTTTCAGCCCAGTTAAACATTCTTTTGCAGTTTGTTTACTTCGTGGATAATGATATCCTTTGTGTAACCTAAATTGATTAATGCCCGAAGCGCACTTCAGCAACCCATTTAACTCTTCATGTAATGTTACATTAAATCCCGCAGTTGCCAACATTGTTGCTGCGGTTGTTCCAAATATTCCACCACCTACTACTAATACTTTTGGAAAAACTTCTTTCTTTACTGCTTCACATAATTTAATTGCACCTAAAGTTCCTCTTCTATTATTTGTAAAATATAATTCTCTACCATCTACAAAAATATTCTCAAACATTAATTGAAGTGGATTATTTGCAGGCTGCATCACTTTCATTCTATTTATCCAATGTTCTGCTTCTCCTATGTGATCTATCTTATACTCATAGTTTGCAACTTCATTATTTACTGTAATTGTAAATTTCAATAATCCATGAGAATCATAATAATGTTTATGTACCTTAACATCCTCTACTTCAAATTTTTCATAAGCTAACTCTGATAAATAAAAATGATGATATGCTAAATTATCAACTATATTTGCATTAAATGAACCATACTTATGCCACTTAAAATCATTAAAACATTCTATCCAGTTCAAATCATTTTTATGTTGATACCATTTAAAAACGTCATCTACATATAATTTCACCCCCATAAAATCTGCAAGAGAAAATAATTCTTTTGCTGTATCTACAGTTAAAGTTAGTGGCTTCTCACAAAATACATTCTTCCTTTGACTTAACCAGTACTCTACTTGTTCATAATGTAAATCATTTGGTGTAGATATTATAATCCAATCTGCATCCTCTGGCCTTACAAACTGAACAAATTCTTTGATACAATTTTCTATTTTAGTACCAAATTTACCTTTACCTATAATTGAAGCTTTAACCATATAAATACCTATAAGTTTTTTCCATCCAATGTGGAACTGATTTTTCTTTATCGGGAAGTCCATTAAAGTGCATTACCCACCCCGTTTTTGTGTGTAACATATCATCTGCCAATATTTCTTTTTTATACATACAAGTCATATTATATTTGTATGATAACAATTTAACAGGAATATTTTTTAAAATCAAGTTATAATTTAATGGGGTTTGATCAGTACCTATCCCATAATTGTCTTGGATGCTCCGTATCATTTCATTATTTTCAAAATAAAATTCTCTCATATAATCAAAAAATTCTCTGTGTTTATTATTTACAATTTGAAATCCACTATTACCATACTTCCAAAAATCAAACCAAGCTCCATCATACACATATTTTGAATAGTGTTCCATTCCCCGCAAAATCCAATCATAACTACCATCATCATGCACTAAACAATACTTACCGTCGGTTTCATCAAAAAAATTAGGACACTCTGGGTGTACTATTGTATCAGCATCTACAATCAAAGTTTGATCAGATTCAATTTCATTTGCTTCAAATATATCAAACATAAAATATCTCTGCCAAATTATATGCATTTCATCCATAGGAACAATTGGTTCTTCCAATAAAAACATTTGAGTATCATTTTTATTACACCATTTTTTCCAAGATTCAATTGATATTTTATATTCTGGCTTTAATTGTCCATCTTTTTTTACTGCTATAATGAATACTGTATTTTTCATAGTTTTATTAATACCTATCTCCCACTAACTCCCAAGTCTGTTTCATTATTTTAGTTCTTTCTTCAATTGGAAATCCTGTAAAGTGCCATATCCAACAATACTTAATAAAAAATGGTGTTGTATCTTTACCATCTTGCCAATTATGATTAAACATTTCTTTTTTATGCATTGAAAATATATTCCAAATTGGTGGTAATTCTTTTATTTTTACATTTTGTTTTTGTAATTCAAAATTAAGTAGTGTTTGTACCTTACCTACTCCCCTAGTCGCACAATCATCCAACTCTACAGAATTTTCTTTGTATAACTTCTGTAAGTTATCGTATATAAATTTGTGTTCTTTTGTAAAAAAACTCACACCTGAATTATAATAATCATATATATCCAATGTCTGATTTAAATAAAACTTATTATATAGTTCTATACTGTTTGAAATCCAACGAAAATTTGAACAATCTTTTACCCAGCAAAATTCATCATCGTATATATCAAATGGATTGGGCGCACCCCAATGAACCATAGTATCACTATCTACATATCCTATCTTATCATATTCTGTATCTAATTTTTCAAAAATTAAATCTTTATTCCAAACTGGATATTTGTATCTAGCATCATGTTCAGTAATAACCATAAAATCTATATCATTTTTCTTACACCAACTTTCCCAAGATTTTATACAATATTGTGAATAATCTGAATTTTTATATTGAGATGTATCGTGATTTACAGCGACAGTATAAATCATATTTGCCATTTTAAAATAACTCCCTCTCTATCTCTCAATGGGTTTCTTTCTTTACTATATTCAAATCCAACATCTTCACCAATATAAGATACTACTTTAAAATTAGAGGTTCTAATCACCAAATCTCTTATATATTGATTTACACTACCATTCCATGTATCTTCGTTATTTAAATCTACAGTTGTACCATAATCATCAAATATAAAATATACTGGTTTACTTAAATCAGCTATGGACAAACATCTATTAACATCTTGTTCAACGTGTGGTGCATCATGTACACAATCTATAAAAAATATATTAAATTCTGGATAAGCATCTTCAGTTTTTAACTTTCCCCATACATTATCTGGATTGCTATCATATATATCCACTGGATATATAAACTCCACATTATCTCTCTCTAATACTTCTGGTATTATTTTACTTCCATCATTAATATCAACAGTTGTTACTGTTTTAAATACCTGTGATAATAAATACGTTGTCTGTCCTCGCCAAAACCCTAACTCTAAACAATGAAAGTCTTTAGCTTTATCAAAACTAAAAAAATCTACTATATCTCGTTTCATTTTTCGACTTATTGTACCTGTAAATTCTCTTTTACCTGCACCAGCATCTATTATATCATATAATACACTTGATTTCATTTCATTAATCCTTCGTATAACTCATTCTGTTTTACTTGTTTATCAATTGTCTTAGGATGGTATAACGACAATTCTTCGTGTGGTGGTAAATGAGAATAAGTCTTACAACCAGTTATTCTTTCGTGCACTTTACCCTGCCAATATACATCTTCACTATTTCTAAAAATTCTGGCCTGATAATCGGGAAAATTCACCCAACCTTTTTCTGTTACTTTCCATCCCCATTTTTGTGTCCACTCATCGGTGAGCCCTTCAACTGTATTTACTCTTGGTATCCAAACCAAATCAACATCATTCATTTCTAATATAGTATGTAGTTGTTCCATTAATGTTTCGTGTGGGATTTCATCTGCATCTAAATGAAATATATAATCTCCACTACTCATTTTCTTAGTATGATTTTTTAGGTCTGAGAAATTACCCTCAAACTCAAATGGATGCCAACTAAATTCTCCATTTACAGAATGACTTCTTAAATATTCTTCTACACCCTTAGAACCATTTTTAGAATCGTAAGTTATTACTATTTCGTCTTGTAACTCTTTGTGTTTTAATAAAAATGTAACTAATCTTTGTATTTCTACTTCTTCTTGACAGACTGTTATTGCATAACTAAATTTCATTATTTTTTATCTATTCTTTCTCTTTAAAGAATCTGGTAAAATAAATGATGAATCTACTTCTGATTCTATTGATGGCATATAAAATGGAACTTCTTCTCTATG
>Ga0066833_10000639_pt1 | contig 14433 bp, 11 predicted proteins | sample ETNtaG_13_FD_66728 | JGI IMG/M metagenome (GOLD analysis project Ga0066833, IMG submission 66728) | Marine microbial and viral communities from oxygen minimum zone, Eastern Pacific Ocean - ETNP201306PF47B | ecosystem: Environmental > Aquatic > Marine > Oceanic | place: Pacific Ocean: Eastern...
CTCAGCCAAGTCAACCGAAGAAGGGATGACCGACCTGCTTTGGGCACTCATGAATACAAAAGAATTTATTCTAAACCACTAAAAACCTCTACTACATATGAAGATATACTGTTTCGCCATTACATACTTTTTGATCTCGCTGGCTTCCACGGCTTTTTGTGCAGGCACACACTGGAATCAATTCCGAGGGCCCGGTGGCTACGGGATTGCACCCAACGCTCAGCTTCCGCTGGAATTTTCAGATACAAAAAACGTGCAGTGGAGAACCCCTATTCACGATCTCGGATGGTCCTCTCCCGTGGTCTGGAAAGACCAAGTTTGGGTAACGACGGCACGGGAAGATGGCTCTGAACTATTTGCCGTTTGTGTCAATCTGGAAACTGGAAAAATAGAGCACGATATCAAGGTCTTTGATGTCGCCAAGCCCCAAAACGAATGGTCTAATTTAAACACTCATGCCACACCCACGCCAATAATCGAGGAAGGCCGGATTTATGTCCACTTTGGCTCATATGGCACTGCTTGTCTGGACACTAAAACAGGCAAAAAGCTTTGGGAACGTCGAGACCTGAACTGCGATCACCGGGTTCGCGCCGCCTCATGCCCTATATTGGACAAGGATTTGGTGTTCCTGACTTATGATGGAGTGGATCAGCAATTTGTTGCCGCCCTCGAAAAAGAAACCGGCGAGACACGCTGGTTAACTAAAAGGACATATAAGTCTGGTCAAGTTCCCATCAAGAGTAAGCCCAATGACAATCGCAAATCCTATGCCACCCCGGCCATCATCGAATACGATGGAAAAAAACAACTGATTAGCCCGGCCGCAGAAGCGACATATTCCTATGATCCGGCTACAGGTCAAGAGCTGTGGTTTATCCGTCATGGCGCAGGCTTTGGGTACAACGTGACATGCCGCCCCATTTTTAGGCATGGCCTAATTTTTACCAACTCTGGCATCTCTAAAAAACTTTTTGCCATTGATCCCTCTGGGTCTGGTGATGTAACCGATACTCACATCCGGTGGACAACTCGCAGGGGCGTTTCAAATATCCCGGCACCCCTGATTGTTGGAGATAATTTATACATGATCAGTGACAGCGGAGGGATGGTTAGTTGCTACAACGCCAAGTCTGGTGAGCAAATTTTTAGTGAAAGACTGGGGGGGCTTCAAAATCATTGGATCTCGCCTATATGTGCTAACGGCAAGATCTACTTCTTCAGCAAGGATGGTATTTCTTCGGTAGTAGAGGCTTCCTCTGAATTTAAAATTCTCTCCAAAAATGAATCCGACACCGCATTTGTTTCTATGCCAGCCATTGCAGGCGACTCAATGCTTATCAGGTCTGATACTCATCTCTATCGAATCGCCAAGGGATACGAGGTTGAAGCGCTTCCTAAAATTGCTTCAACGAAAAAAGCCAAGAAGTTTACCAGGGGGACAAATTCAGGTTCCAAAGGAAAAACACAACGCAGCGCCAACTCTGTGTTCGAAGTCTCAGCGTATTATCTGGGCGGAAAGATGAACAGCAAAGGGGTTTTTGAAGGCATTTTTCTAATTGAAGATAAAGAACTGCCAAAGGATGAATGGCCCCGAGTTAAGTTCACCGGAGACAATTTTCGAGATTCTTTTTCCAGCTATAAACAATTTCAAAAAGTAAGCCTCGACTTGGCCAAACGGAAGGTCAGACGCAAAAAATAGTTTACCAAGGGAATCAATATGGACTCTGCACTTTTTAGTCGGCGCCAAATGCTCAAGGTGGGGGCCTTGGGCGGGCTCACACTGTCTCAATATATGAGGCTACAGGCCGGCGCCAAACAGCCCTTGGCCAAGCGGTCAGGCATTTTTATTTTTCTTGAGGGTGGGCCATCCCATCAAGACACCTTCGATCTCAAGCCGGATGCACCATCGGAATATCGCGGTGAGTTCAAGCCCATTTCAACGGCTGTCCCCGGGATTCAAATTTGTGAGCATCTGCCGGAATTGGCCAAGCGCGCCAAGGATTACGCGATCATTCGTGGTCTCATGCACAACATAGCGGATCATGGTTTGGGCAAAAAATATCTTCTTACCGGGACCCGCCCTTCACAGGTACTCGGTTATCCCGAGTACGGCTCAGTGGTGAGCAAGGTGCACCCCTCAGCCAAGGATTTGCCTTCGTATGTTTCGATTGACGAATCCTTTGTCGGCCCGGGGTACCTCGGCAACGAATACAGTGCCCTGACCGCCCACAAACCGACGTTTGGGATTCCCTATAGCGTACGAGGCGTTTCCCTGGAGGACGGCCTGACGGTGGAAAGGTACAACTCGCAGAAGAAACTTCTGGACGACCTCGATACCGCATTTCGAGGTTATGAAAATCTCGACGAACAGGTTCGTGGCCTTGACCGTTTCGGTGAGCAGGCGCACGACATCATCAGTTCTCCAACCACCCGAAAAGCTTTCGATCTTTCTCTGGAAAAAACATCCGAGTCCACGCGGTTTGGCAGGCACGAGTTCGGCCAAAGCCTGCTGCTCGCTTCACGGCTGATTGAAGCCGGTGTGCATTTTGTCACCGTTCGGTTACGTCCGGCCGAGTTCGATTTTGACACCCACTTGGATAATTTTTCCAGGCTTAGTTCCCTGCTGCCCCCTTTCGACAAGGGCCTGGCTTCACTGATCGACCGACTGAAGGAGCGCGGTCTTTTCGACTCCACGGCGATCATGGTGGCCGGCGAGTTTGGACGCACCCCGAAAATCAACGGCCAGGGGGGGCGCGACCACTGGGCACGGGCGATGTTTGCGCTGATGGCCGGGGGCGATGTCCAAGGAGGCCAGGTGATTGGAGAAACCGATGACCGTGCCGGTGCCCCGGTCGGAAAGGGATATTCGCCAAGTGATTTGGCGGCTTCTTTTTTTCAGAACATCGGCATTGATCCCAGGGGCGAATTCCAATCCAATAACGGTCGGCCGATCACTCTTGTCCGCGACGGAAAACCGATTTCTCAACTGTTCTCATGAAACAATACATTACACCAATCGTAGCGGTTGCACTTCTTGTAGGATGCGGAGAAGCCCCGCCCACACCTCCCGATGTTGATCTCATAACTGCCGCGGCGGAGGGTAACCTTGATGCCGTCAAACAACATATTGCCGTCGGCTCAGATTTGAATCAAAAAGACCCGAATCCCAATGGTGCAAAAGCCACCGCATTAGGAATAGCGGCGGCTTTGGGTCACACCGAAATCGCCATAGCTCTAATCGAAGGGGGCGCAAATGTGGACCAGAGGGACAAGGATGAATCCATCCCACTCCACTCAGCTGCATTTCTGTGTTACCCGGAAATCGTTCAGGCATTGCTGGACAAGGGAGCTGACAAGAACGCCAGAAACAACAGTGGCAGCACTGCCCTTGAAAGCGTGGAACTCCCATGGGCGGTAGCAAAGGGGATTTATGATTTCATTGATGCTATAATATTTAAACCCCTTGGCGCTCCATTGGACTACGAACGCATCCAGGCAACACGCCCCGAAATTGTCGAGATACTGCGCTAAAGTGGGGGTGAAGAGTCGTCCGACTGTAACCAAAGTTGGGCGTTTTCCCTATATTAAACAGTGTCCCGCCTCTTCAGGCGGCGTTATTGGGGAATAAAACTCTTGGCTGAACGTATTATTATACCAGATTTATGAAACATCGATTCATTATACCAGTCGCAACAGCACTCCTCGTGGGGTGCTCAGGTTCGGAGGCTCCGGCCCCGCAAGCGGAGCCATCAAGCTCTTCAAAGGCGGCAGCGGAAGCGCCCGCTACAAGCATTGGCGGCGGCTCGAAGGCATTGAAGCTCGACGACATTTTCCCGAGGGATCGGTTGCTCGAGGTCGATATCAAGGTTGCCGACAAGGATTGGGACACGCTCCGTTACCAGTCGCGCAATTTCTTCGAGGCCCTGCAGCCCAGAAGGCAGTTCGAGATCGTCGATTCACCGTATACCTACGTCGAGGCCAGCGTGACAATCGACGGCGTGAGCTTCCCCCGCGTGGGCATCCGCAAGAAAGGTTTTATCGGCTCGCAGAGCAGTTCCCGGCCCTCCCTCAAGATCAAGCTGAACCACACCGACAAAGAAGGTGGCATCGAGGGGCTGACCAACCTGACGTTCAACAACAACCAACAGGACAACAGCCAGATGAGTCAGTTCATGGGCTACGCCCTGTTCAATGCCGCCGGCTCGCCCGCGCCCCGTTGCGCCCTGGCCAAGATCACCGTCAACGGTAAAAACCTGGGGGTCTATGCGCACGTGGAGAGCATGCGCAAGTCGCTGGTCAAGCGCGGATTCGGGAACAGCAAAGGCACACTGTACGAGGGCACGGTCGTGGACTTCCACAAGGACTGGGAAAATAGCTTCGAGAAAAAGTTCGGCAAGGACAAGCCGGGCCGCGGGCACATCGTCAAGGTCATCAACGCACTCAAGGGCGAGGAGGGTGATGCCTTTTTCGGCGGTGAGGTAGCCGGGCGCGCCTGGGTACCCACCAGCGGCGAACACGACGGCGAATGGTTCAAGCCGGGCTTCGACGACTCCACCTGGACCGCCGGCAACAACGGCGCGGGTTATGAGCGTGAGGAGGGCTACGGGCCGCTTATCAGCGATGGCTTTGATTTCGAGGAGCAAATGTACGGAAAGGCCACCTCGCTTTATCTCCGGTTTCCGTTCGAGATCGATGACCTGGAAAAAATAAACTCTTCGGTCAACCTTTTGCTGCGTATGAAGTGCGATGACGGTTTTGTTGCCTATATTAACGGGCATGAGGTGGCGCGATTAAATGCACCGGAAGTTGCCGAGTGGGATTCTGTGGCGACTGGAAGTGGCAACGACCAGGCATCGATGCAGTTTTCGGCATATGATATTTCAGGCCACAAGGACAAGCTGCAGAGTGGACGAAATATTTTGGCGATTCACGGCATGAACATCAGCGAACGAAGCTCCGACCTGCTTTTTGTCACCGAGTTACAGACCAATGATAGCGACTTGGAGCAGGAGATATGGAAACTCATTGACGAGGAGGCGTTTTACACCTTCTGGACTGTGGAAGGTCTGCTTAGTTTTTGGGATGGCTACTCCGGTAATCGGAATAATTTCTTTGTCTATCTCAACCCCGATACCGACAAATTCCATTTCATGCCGTGGGGCGCCGACTGTATGTTTGAGAAATACAGCCCGCTCGGGGTCGATCGCCGCTCGCCCCGCTCCGTGCGCACCGTGGGCCTTGTGGCCCACAAGCTGTATCAAATCCCGGCCGTCCGCAAAAAATATTCCGCAAAAATAAAGAAACTCATGGCCGAGCATTGGGACGAGGACAAACTCCTGGCCGAGACCGAGCGGGTCGAAGCCATGGTTGATCCGCATCTCTCCCGCGAACAGCGCGGGTCGTTCTTAAAAGGGAAGGTCGATTACGAAAAAATACGCCGCTTCATCCGCAATCGCCGTGCTGATGTCGAGCGTGAAATCTCCGGCGACGACATGCCGCTCTGGAGCGCTGCCCCCGAGCCGCCTCCTGTCCTCGGGGGAGATTGGGGCAGAGGCAAGGGAAAAGATGACGACGGGGATTCGGAAAAGAATGAAGACGGCAAATCCACTGCCAAGACCACTTCACTTTGGGACGCAGCCAGGACCGGTAATATATCCATGCTCAAGGAACACTTGGCCAGGGGTATGGATGTCAATGCCAAGGATGAAGGCGGCGGCACAGCGCTTAGTCTAGCGACCCTCGCCGGACACACCGAAGCGGTGGAGTTTCTCATTGAGAAGGATGCTGACGTGAACCTTTCTGGCAATGATGGGAGCGCCCCGCTTCACGGGGCCGCTTTCCTTGGTCAAGAGGGCGCCGCAAAACTGCTTGTCGAGGCTGGGGCCAAGGTGAACGCGCGGAACAACAATGGAGAGACTCCTATTGACTCCGGTGCCGCCGAGTGGAGCGAGGAGATTCAAGGAATCGTGCAGTTCATTTCTGCCATCGTCCAGGTCAAGACCGATGTCAACAAAGTGCGTGACGGTCGGCCCAAGGTCGTCGCTTTGCTGAAGGAGAACGGCGGCAAAGCCGGCAAGGCGCTGGCCAGCGCCAGCCCCGGTGGACTCTGGGCGGCGGCCAAGGCCGGCGACTTGGCCAAGCTCAAGGCCGGCTTGGCCAAGGGCGCGGATGCCAGCGGCCACGACACCATGGGCATCACCCCACTCTCATGGGCGGCCATGGCCGGCCAAGCGGAAGCCGTTCAGCTACTCATCAAGCAGGGGGCCGACGTAAACGGCCGGAACCGGGACGACAACGTGCCCCTTCACAGCGCAGCCTTCTTTGGCCATCCGAAGATCGTCGAGCTGCTCATCCGGCACAAGGCCAACGTGAACCTCCGCAGCGACAAGGGCGAAACCCCGCTCGACACTGTCGCCGCTGAGTGGAGCGAGGAGATCCAGGGTATCCTGCAATTTCTTGCCGGGCTTCTCAAACTGGAGGTCGACATCGAGCGCGTCCAGGCGGCCCGGCCAAAGATCGCCGCGATCCTCCGCAAAAACGGTGGCCTGACCGGCGAGAAGTTGAACTAGCTTTGGGCTGTTTGGCCAAGGCAGCATGCTCCCGCTGATGACCCATTGTGGTCGGTGGTGCCTTCCCTGCCCTGTTGAAGCAATGCAGTCGGCCCCAGACACAGACGGCAAACGCTGGCACGACCTCGACGCACTTCGGGCGTTTGCGATGCTGCTGGGGATCGGGCTGCACGGCTTCATGTCGTTCGTGCCGTTCCCGCTGCCGGTTTGGCCCGCGCAGGATGTCAACCAACACGAGGGCTACCTTTTTGCACTGCACGCCATTCACGGTTTCCGGTTGCAGCTCTTCTTTTTGGTCAGCGGTTTTTTCACTGCGATGCTGTTCCGGCAACGCGGGCTGCGCGGGCTAATCAAGCATCGGGCCAAGCGCATCCTGCTGCCACTGGTGGTCTTCACCATTCTCCTGAGCCCAGCCATCATCGGCATCGGGATTTACGGCAGCACCCTCAGCTCGAATCGCGGTAGCAGCGAGAACATCTGGGCGGCAGCCAAGTCGGGCGATGTCGAGGCGATCCAGCAGCACTTGGCCAAGGGCGCCGACCCCAGCCAGGCGGATCCCGCCGGGCTCATGCCCCTGTCGTGGGCGGCGCTGCTTGGCCAAACAGAGGCGGCTAGGGCGCTCATCGAGGCCGGCGCTGATTTGGAAGCCACTGACAACGACGGCTCGACCGCGCTCCATTGCGCCGCGTTCATGGGCGAAGCCGACGTGGCGCGGTTGTTAGTCGAGAACGGGGCCGACATTAACGCCGCCAGCAATGATGGTGGCACGCCGCTTTCGGCGACAGAAACGGATGACGTAACCACCCAGTTCATTGCCGGGTTGCTGCAGATTCCCGTGGATGAAAAGAAGGTGGCCGCTGGCCGCATTGAGATCGGCGAGTTTTTGAAAACCAAGGGCGGCCTCCCGCGCAAAACTGCTGTCGAAGACCCGATGGCCTGGCTGTATCCCTTTATCCCCGGCTTCAAGCCGATCCTTGATCAATTGCCCGCCTCGGCTCAGGTTGTCGCCATCGCGCTGGCCATTAACTGGCTGCTCTCGGTCATCCCCATATTTCAGCACCTGTGGTTTCTCTACTACCTCGTTCTGCTGGTAGCTGGCTTCGCCGTGGTGGCCTGGATCGCACGCAGGCTGAACTGGAAACCAGTGCCAGCGTGGTTCGTCGCCTCGCCGGTGCGCCTGCTGTGGCTCGTGCCGCTGACGTTCGTGCCGCAGTTTTTCATGGTGACCGATTTCGGGCCGGACACGACCGCGAGCCCTATCCCCTGGCCGCCGGTACTGGCGTATTACACGGTTTTCTTTGGCTTCGGGGCGTTGTGTTATGGGGAGGTGCTCAAGAAAGACGTCGGGCGGCGCTGGCCGTTAAACCTGCTGCTAGCCATCCCGGCGCTGCTGTTGGCGCTGCATTGGTACGAGCTGCGCGGCAGCTTTTTCATCAGCAGCGAGTCGAATCATTTACCCGATCTGCTGGTCAACCACTTGCTCTGCGCACTATTCAGCGTACTGTATGCTTGGCTGATGGTCTTTGGCCTCATCGGGCTGTTCCGCCAGTTTTTCTCCGGTGGCAACCGGCGCATCCGCTACATCTCCGACTCGTCGTACTGGCTGTATGTTGTTCACCTTCCACCGATCATGTTGCTGCAGATATGGGTGAGCGACTGGCCTTGGCCAAGCGCGGTCAAATTCCTCGGCATCTGCACGGTCAGCACGGTGACGCTGCTAGTGATCTACGAGTACGCCGTGCGCTACACGTGGATCGGTACAATGCTCAATGGAAAGAAAATCCGGCGCAACCCAGACAGCTTGGGGTGAAGCATTGCCCCTGGCGCCCAAAGCCGCTACTGTGGGCCGCGCTGTTATCAGCCCCCTCCACCAGCCTGAACTCTGGCTGATGTTTGCACATGAACATTTTCAAAACCTTGTGGAAGACAATTGATATTGCCCTCGCGATGTCGGGACTCCGGCTGGATGCGGGACGTTTTCTTTTTGCATGGATTCCGTTGCTCGGGGCGAGCGCTTGGCTGGCCTATCAGGCGGAGCAGCATGATTACGTGATCGAATTCGCAATCGCTTCGTGGATTTTTTACTACGTTGGAATCAGCGTGATTCTTGGCACCGGGCTCAAGCGGTTCATCCTCAAAAGACTTGGTGAAAAATTTGCCCTGAAACTGTACGACATGATTTGCGGCCTGATGTTTTTCAACATCGGCTTGGGGGTCGGGGTAGCTGCCCTTCATCAGGAGGGGGCACCACTGCCTGCCGTCCTGAAGTGGAGCCTGTTTGTCCTACTGACCGTGGCGGGGCTTGGGATCAAGTTTTGGGCAACCTGGATCGTGGGCGTGAATACCTACTATTTTCGGGATTTGTTCCTGGAAAAATCCCATGGCCACTTTACAGCACGTGGCCCGTACAAATGGCTGGCAAATCCAATGTATGGTGTCGGGAATTTTCATGCCTACGGCCCTGCTTTGATCACGGGATCCCTCTTTGGTTTTTGGTTCGCACTTGCCTGCCACATAGGCATTTATGCCTTCTACCTGTTTATTGAGAGGCTGTTCATCAAGCGGACCTACGGGCCAGGCTAAACCCGGGGAGCCGTAGCTCCCGCGGCAGTCATACATCGGGCAACACCCATGGCTTGCGCCACTCCGGGCGACCTCGCATCGCGTTTGCCTCGTCGTCGTTCACGAAGGTCTCCGTCCTGGCGTCAAAGGTGATTGTGCGCCCCAATTGCGTGGCAATGTTGCCGGCATGGCACAGCACAGACGCCGGATGGCCGACGGTCTCAAGGTCGCAGTAAGGGCGCTTGCGCGTCTTGATGCAGTCGATGAAATCCTGCACGTGCGCCGTCGCATCGCTGTCACCCCCGTGTTGCTTCACCATCTTGCCGCCACTCGTGTAGGCCCGCCAGCCGCGGTTGCCGAGGATGATGTAGCCCCGATCACCAAACACTGCGGCTCCCTCCCCCTCGCCAAGGTATTTGTACGGCGCCCAGATGCGCATTTCGTAGGTAAGGATGCGCGGCGGCGTCCGGGAGTATTCGTAGGTCACTTGCATGGTGTCGGGCCATTCCTGTGCGTCGTCAAAATACCACTTGCCGCCTGTGCCGCTGATTTTTCGCGGCATCCGGAGCGGCTCACCGCCCTCGGTTTCCACTGCGGCACTGAGCGCGGCAAAAGCCATGTCCAGCCGGTGCACCCCGTCGTTGCCAAGGTCGCCCGCGCCATAATCGAAAAACCAACGCCAGCTTCCGTGAAAGCGCTTGGGATTAAATGGCCGCTTCGGCGCAGAACCAAGCCACATGTCGTAATCCACCTCCTTGGGCGCCTCACCGTCCGGCGGGTGGCCGATGCTTCCCTGCTTCGTGCTTTCCCACGCCTTGGCCACGAGACACTTGCCCAGGTGCCCCTCGCGGACATAAGCCAGAGCGGTTTTCATTCGCTCGGTGCTGCGGTGCTGTGAGCCCATCTGAATGATCCGCTTGTGCTTGCGCATGGCCTGCACCATGCGCTGGCCTTCTACAATGTTGTGGCTGTCCGGTTTCTCCACATATATATCCTTGCCTGCCAGGCAACCTTGAATAGCCGGGATGGCATGCCAATGATCCGGTGTGCCGATGCAGAGGGCATCGATCTTTGGGTCATCTATCAGTTCGCGAAAATCAGTGGTGGTCTTCGGCTTATGTCCCTGAATCTTCGTGACTCCCTGCAACGTATTCGGCAGCCGGCGCGGGTCGATCTCGGCGATGGCTGCAATGTCGACGTTCGGATTGTTGGCAAAAATGCTGTTCAGCTTCCCCGCACGGCCGGCCGCGCCGACCATGCCGACGCGAACGCGCTCGCTGGCGGGTGCCTTGGCAGCTTGGCCGCGTTGGGTGAGAACAAACGGAAATGCCACTGCCCCGGTGATGGCTGACTGCTTGAGAAAACGGCGACGATTGATTTTTGACATAACTACAATGAATCAAGGGTTTTGCTTGGTGCAAACGTGGCATGAAACGCCTCCCTGATGAAGTTTTTTGGCAGAAAAAGTCCTGATTTCAGCCACTTGGCAAAGCGCTTGGCCGAGTGACATTTTTTATGGGAATAAAAACCCGGGTTGCGCGTAGTACTTCCGACGTGGTGAACTGCCTGCCCAATGCAACAGCCCGACTGCAATGGCCCTTGGCCGGTGAGATGACGGCCGACAGCCATCTCCCGTTCAGCGACGAGTTGGAAGCGTTGAGCGAATCGGGCTTCGCGTTAGCCATCCAGTTGCTTGGCCGTCACGAGGATGCCGCAGACGTGGTGCAGGACGCCCTGCGCAAGCTGATTCACAGCGGCCGCTACAAAGCCCAAAAGGGCAGTCCACTTGCCTGGTTTTTGAAAGTGGTGCGCAACGGCGCGCTCGATACCCTGCGCCAACGCAGGCCGAACGACGGCGAAGCCGTCGCCAGGCTGGCCGCGCCCACCCCACCGCCAGACATTGCAGTTGAGCGGGAAGAACTGGCCGGAATCATGCGCCGCAAACTCGAAACGATGCTGGTGGATCAGCGGGAAATCATCCTGCTGCGCGACTTCCACGACTTGAGCTACACGGAAATCGCCGAGGTGCTCGGCATCGCGCCGGGTACTGTGATGAGCCGCCTGCACCGCGCTCGGAACGAACTGCGCAAGCGCATGAAAAAATATTTGCAATGAAACATGACTGCCTGGAAACTGAACCACTGATTTCCGGCTACCTTGACGGGGAGCTGACCCAGTCCGACCGGCAACGCGTGGATTTGATCTTGGAGGACTGCGAGCAATGCTCCCTGGTCTTTGCAGAAATGAAGAAACTCCGCAAAGGCGTGGGCAGCCTTTCTTTCGATCAACTAACCGAAACGGAGAAAAGCAACATGACTAAAAATGCAACATCAGGAGCGGGATCGAACCTTGGCCAGTTCCTGGCCATTACCGGCTTGATCCTGGTTTACGGCGTGGGTGCCTTCTGGCTCTGTTGGGAGCTGGTCATCGACGCCAAGTTTGTCGAGACCGGCGACGCAAAGGACAAGGTGCCGATGTTCATCCGGCTCGGTTTGCCGACGCTGATCGGTGGTGTCGGCATTCTGTTTTTCACCGTGCTGTTCCAGCGCTTGAAGGCGGCCAAGACAGACAAATACACTGACGTGCAGATTTGAACACCATGAGCGATACAAACAAAATCATCGTCGTAACCACGCCGGGCATCCCCGGGAAAAACGTCATCCGCACACTGGGCCTCGTGCGCGGTAACACCATCCGGGCCCGCCATGTAGGCAAGGACATCATGGCCGGCCTGCGAAACCTGGTGGGCGGTGAGGTGACCGAGTATGCCAAGCTGCTGGCTGAAAGCCGCGAGCAGGCGCTCGACCGTATGGTCGACCAGGCGGAGGAGCTCGGTGCAAACGCCATCATTGGGCTGCAGTTCCAGACCTCTGTCATCATGGGCGGGGCAGCCGAGATGATGGCCTACGGCACAGCTGTCGTGGTCGAGTAAAGGCGCTTGGCCAGGCGCTACTGCTTCTTCGCACCGCCCTTGGGCAGGACGTGCATCATGCCGCGCATCAATAGTGCGTGGCCGGGGAATGTACAGACGTACGGGTAGTCTCCCGGCTCTGGCGCGGTGAAGCTGATGACCGATTTCTGTTCGTAGTCGATCATCGTTGATCCCCACAAAATCTTCGGTGTGTCTGGACGCCACTGCTTCTTGAAACCGTCGTTACCCAGCAGGATTGCAAGGTTGGCCACCTCATCGGCTGTGCCCGGCTTGACGATCAGCAGGTTGTGCGGCGGGAAGTCGTTGTTCACGAAAGTCAACTGCACCGGCTTGCCGGTCTCGACGCTGAACTCTTTTTTGTCGTAAATCATCTTGTCCTGCACCGTGCTGATGGTGATGCGAAAGGGCTCCTTTCGCCTGGCACCACTCACGGCCATCTCCAGCGAGTAAAAGCCGGTGCGGGCGGTGACATAGAGCGTTTGCAAATCCTTGCCGCCAAACACCACGTTGGCCGGACTCTCCGGAAACTTCAGGTCAGCGACCTGTTCGCCCTTCGGGTTGAACACCTTCACGCTGCCTGTGGTGAGGTACACGTTGCCGTGCTGGTCAAGCGTCATGCCGTCCGAGCCGCTTTCGCAGAAAAGCTTCCGATCCTTCAGCATACCGTCTGACTGGATGGCGTAGCGGTAGATTTTTTTGTCGCCTATGTCGGCAATGTAGAGCGTTGAGTCGTCCGGAGTGCCGACAAGGCCGTTCGGACGCTTGAATCCGTCAGCCACTCGGATCACCTCTCCGCCGGGCGGGATGTAATACACGTGCTCGCCATCCTGTGTATGCTCCGGGTTGCCGTAGTTGGGATCGGAGAAATAAACACCGCCCTTGCCATCGATCCATAGGTCGTTCGGCTTGTTGAACTTCCTGCCGTCGTAGCGCTTGGCCAATGAACTGGTGTCGCTGCCGTCGGCTGTGTAGGCGGCCACGTGCTTGGCCAAGCCCTGGCAGGCGTATAGGCTCCCATCCTCCGCGAAGAACAGGCCGTTGGCTCCCTTGCTGTCCTCGGCAAACGTCGAGAGTTTCCTGTCGGCAACCGACCATTTGTGGATGCGGTTGTTGGGGATGTCTGAGAAATACACATCGCCGTTGGCCGCCACGGCTGGCCCCTCGGTAAACTGGAAGCCGCCGGCCAGCTTGACCGGCTCGGACCCAGGCGCAACGAGATCCGCCGCGCTGCCCACGCTTGGCCAAGCAGCGGCGGTCACGAACAATAGGATGAAAAGGCCGATCGTGTTACTCAGGGAAAAACTCATCCGCCTGGCTTAGAGATTTTTTTCCCAGAACTGCTTAACCGTCTTGGCCGAAATACGGGCGTGTTCCTCGGGTGAATTCAGCACTTGCTGCAGCAACGCCTCGTTTTTTGTGTCGTTGCGCTGGTAGACCCATAGTGCCTCAAGAAAGTGATGTGCATCTTCCTTGGCTTTGGGATCAAATTGCTTGAGCCACTTGTCCGTGGCGGCCAGCACCTTGTCGCTCGGGCGCTCGCTCAACTCCACACGTGCTCGGTGCCGGATACCGTTAACAGGGTGCTTGAGCAGATCGAGCAATTTATTGATTGACTGGCCATCGACCTTCACATGCTTAGACAGCGGTCGTCCCTCGTAGGTCACCCGGTAAATACGGCCGTGAGTTTTGTTGCGGTTTGGATCACGGACATTGTGCTGCATGTGGCCGACGATAACGTTCTGCCAGTCCGACACATAAAGCGCCCCGTCGTCGCCGATCTCGAAGTCGGTCGGGCGCAGGTTGCGATCGCCAGAGACGAGTAAATCCTTGGTCTCGGTGCCCCAGACATCCCCTTCATCGTCATATTCAAGGGTGTACTGCTTGATGCCAAGAAACCCGATCGCATTGCAAATCAAAAAGTTACCGTTGTTTTCTTCAGGAAAATGTTCGCTGGAGAGAATGCCGCTGGAGCAGACCGGCCGAACAGTTTTTTTCAGCAGTTCCTGCATCTTGAATTTTCCTTTGCCATCGGGGCGCACCTGCCATGCGCGACCACCGGTACCGTCCGTTGCAAAATGATAGCCCCAGTAGTCGAAACTGATGCCATGCGGGTTTGGGCTGTTGTTGGCGTGATGCGAGAACCTGAATGTGCGCGGGTTGAAGCGGTACATCGCCGAGGCGGTGTCGCGCTGCGGCCCTTGCCAAGGAGTCTCCACATTGCTGACATGGAATACTCCACGCTGGTAGTAAATGTAGCCACCTGGCCCGTAAACGATGTTGTTGGCGGCGTGGTGGGTGTCAGCGGAGTCGAGGCCGTGCAGCAGCCGTTCCTTCACGTCTGCCTTGTCGTCTCCGTCTGTGTCCTTG
>Ga0066833_10000651_pt1 | contig 14315 bp, 9 predicted proteins | sample ETNtaG_13_FD_66728 | JGI IMG/M metagenome (GOLD analysis project Ga0066833, IMG submission 66728) | Marine microbial and viral communities from oxygen minimum zone, Eastern Pacific Ocean - ETNP201306PF47B | ecosystem: Environmental > Aquatic > Marine > Oceanic | place: Pacific Ocean: Eastern...
GAGAAATGCGGACGTCATGCCAGCCCGCTCCGTTTTCGGAAATACCATTCTCCTAATGCGAGACAGACCAGCAATGCCAACAGCAGTGAGGAATCCCACAGAGGGATCTCCATACGCTGCTGTTTGGGATCGGCCTCAGTCCTTATTTCGTTTACCAGAGAGGCAGTGTCTTTCAGATTCAGAAGTTTCCCGCCGGTGGCTTCCGCGAGCTGCTGGAGAGATTCCCGTTTCGGGCGCGCATCGAAAAACTCCTCGGATGAAATGTGTACCGTGAGTGTGAAATTCTCCTTCATGCTTTTTGGGCCGCTTGCTTCGAGTTGATACGCCCCTTCGTGATCGAGGCGGATTTCGGCGGGGTAGACGCCTTTCTGATTTGGGTCTTCTTTGAGGATGAGTTCGGCAGATTCCTCTCCGGGTTCTGAGACCGTGAGTTGCAGCTCGGCATTGCGTAGCGGGGCATAATAAGGATCGAGCGGGCGCAGCTCGACCTGCGCGGTTTCGCCACGCACGTAATGTGGCTTGTCGGTTTGAATGTTCAGGGCATTGGCAACGAGCCGCGGGTCGGGGGCAACGTAGCGAACTACCTGAGCCCAGAATCTTGCCAACAGGTTTCCTTTGTCGAGCGGAGTGCCAAGACGCCAGCGGTAGGTCGAGTAGCTGGTGCATGCGAACACGCGGCCGGCACCGTACTGCTGACTGGCCAGCAGGATGGGCTTCTGCCCATCGACAGCTTCCGAGCTTACAGCGATCACTTCCGCGCCTGGCCGGGCCTCGCCGACGACGTTGCAGCCTTGGAGCCTTGGCAGCTCCTGCCACAACGTGGCACTCTCATCAGGCGAGTGCCCAAGCTGTGCGATGGGATGGTACTTCCCGAGTGGATGCAGCTCCGCCTGGATCTCCTGCGTCTGGAATTCCGAATCCCCATGTTTGGGAATGCGAAATGGGAGGAGGTCTTCGATGGGCGACCCTTTGTATTTGCCGTGGCCGAAAGAGCGGTGTCCTCCGAGCACGATAAGCCCTCCCCCGCGGCCTGAAACAAAATGCGCGATGTTCGTCAGCTTTCGTTCTTCGAATCGATCGCGGGCGGAGAAGTAGCCGCGGGAGATCGAGCCCAGAATAAGCACGTCGTATTTCAATAACTCTCCGAGCTCGGCCGGAAAGCCAAGCTCCGGCTTTTCCAGGAGGTTGGGGCCCTGCACGAGCCAGACGCCGCCCGGCATGCGATTCAACAGAGTGAGCGCGATGTTGGGATCGCGATCCAGCGATTGCTTGATATGCCGGAACTCCGCGCGTGGAAAGTTGTCGATGTAGAGCATCTTTATCGGCTCACTGACGATTCTGGTGAAGAGATCGACCTGGTTGTTGCGGGTAACAATTTCACCATCCAACTGCGTGGCTCTCACGACGAGATGAACATCGCCACTCTTTCTGGGCGGAGCCATAACCAGCGTGCCTCCCTGGCCAACTGGGTCATCGGTCAGCGTCAGTTCCGATGCGGCGAGCACCTTGTCCGTCTCTTCGGCCTCGACGACTTCCACTTTGACCTTCTTGCCTGTGCAGCCTCTTTGATGGAGTTTGAAACGTACGACCAACTGATCGAATGCCCGGCAGTACGGGGTGGCACTGGCCGCGGCAATGCGGAGATCGCTGAATTCAGTCTGAGTGCCAGCGATGACAGGATAGAGCCGGATGCTGCGTGACTTCAGAGCCGCTGCGGCAAGTCCGTAATCGGTCCGTACCGTATCTCGACCATCGGTAAAGAAGAGAATTTCACTGACCTCGGCCCGAGTATCACGACCGATCTTTTCGAGGATTCCGGTCAGACTGGTTCGGTCGATCGAGGGTTCGAGATTCTTGAGTTCCTTTGCCGTGAGCCGCTTGTCATCGAGAGTGCGCAGGTCTGTGATTCGGACGCCGGCCAGTGCGGGCAGGAGAATTTCGACCGATTTCTTTACTGGGTCGATCCGCCGCTCACCTGATTCCTGGATGCCCATGCTCAGTGAGTTATCGATGATGACGAGACTGCGCTCAGTTTCGTCAACGCTCAGTTCAACGATGATCACCAGCCCTGAAAGAGCAATGGCGAGTAAGACGTATACAAAGGCTCTGGCCAGGCCAAAGAACCAGCGCCATTTGGATGGAATAGATTCCGTGGTCCGTGAATAGGTGATCACGCTCACACAGACTCCGGAGATCGCGAGCACTCCAAGCAGGATCAGCGTGATCGTCCCTGCCGTCGTTGTCAGAGTAAACTGATGCGCCCCCGCGATATCCAGATCGCGGATGCCGAAGACTCTGGCTGGCAAATTCCACAAATTCATGGGGCTACTTCGTCCTCCATGAAATGAAGTTTTCTGCGATCACCAGGGCAAGCAGAACCAGCAGCAAGATCCGCATGAGCTCCGCGCGTTCCGCGAGAAGAAGGGCGTCGACAGGTTGAGCGTTCTCGATGGTCTGGACGCTGATGCCTGGCCTTGCCTGTTGAAGTTCATTCTTGTCCGCTGTGCTGACATCAGAATCTCCACCACCGGCATTCACGGCGAAAGCATCGATCACGGTCTGCTCGGATTCATCTTCATAGCCCGCTTGAATTTCGTAGTAACCGGGCGCGTTCGCGCCTGGATACACGACCGAAAAACCTGTTCGCTCCTTCAACAGTGCGACCTCTTCGCTGGCCCCCCGAAAACGAGCGTGAAGGGAAGTCGGCAGCTCCGCCTTTTCCAGCAACGCGATATATGCCTCGCCCGAGCGAACATCCTGCGTCTGATGTCGAACCGGATGTGCGAGCTCCGTCGCCAGCACCTGCATCAACGACGGAAACACTGAACGGAACTGAAAATCGGTCTCCGGGTGGCTGCAGCCTCCGGCGAACAGAACACATCGGCCATACCCAAAGCGGGATTCGATCATCGCGGGTGAGCTGTCATTAAACAGGGCGAGGGGGCGGATGAATTCACCTGTCGCAGGAATCTTGTACCGGTAACGGACGTTATAAGTAATGCCTGTGAGCTCAGTGGTCACCGCCTCCGAGAGGTGGCGACTGAAACTTGCCCGCTGCAATCCTACGGCCGAGATGCGTGAAGACGTCTTTACCTGGCCAAGAACCTCAACAGGCATCAATGAACCAAGCTCATCGGATGCAAACAGGAGCCGCAGTGATTCTTCATCGGTGGCCGCATCAGGGAAGAGAACCAGTCCGCCGCCTCGATGAACATATTCCCGAATCAGTTTGGCCTCGTTCTCCTTCATGTCTTTGATGCCGGAGACGAACACACAACTGTACCCGTAAAGGCCCATCTTTGAGACGTCACTCAAAGGCGCGATGACGAGGGATAGATGATTGCCGCGGCCGGCCGGCGACAAAGCATGCTTTAGATAAAAGAGCCCACCTCTTTTCTGGCCCTTCTGCTCATCCCCAAGGCACAGCACCGGTACTGTGTCCATCACGTGGACGGCCTCTGACCAGACGTTATCCGTGGCGAGAGCGTCCTCCGAGATCTTGAACGACACCTGGTGCTGACCCGGAATGCCAAACGTGAAATAGAAAGTCGGCTGCACCGTACCATGCGCGGGAATCTCGATGGTAGCGGCCTGGCCATCAACATCATCGCTGCCTTCAACAACGATGCCCCCCATAACCCTCAGGTTCTTGACCGGCCTGTCGCTGTAATTTTGAATCACCGGAGCGAAACGCGCCGGCCTGCCGATGGCAATCGGCGTGCGCTGAACATCCACTCGCGTGACGGCACAGTTTTGATTGGATGCTGATTTCAGATGAATGAACCGAATTGGCACATCGTCTTCCGAGCCGGTCTGTCCGGGCTCCAACCAGCCCTTTTGCAGATCCGTAAACACCACCACATGCCTGCTCGTTGCTCTTACGTTTTTCAGGGATCTCTGTGCGAGCTCCACAGCATCCCAAAATGTCCCACGACGATAGAACGGTTTCACGCTGGAGAGAGCTCCCTCGACATCTTTCAGATCAGAGGTGGGATTCAGCACAAGTTGAGGCGGCGACTGATTTGTCACGATACCGACCGTTGTTCCATCACCCAGTTCGGCAATGCTGTGCCGGGCCTGCTCTTTCGCGAACTCGAGCATGCTCTTTCCACCGAAATCGCGGGTCATACTGGTGGAGCCATCCAGGACAAGTGCCACGGCCTGCTTCCTGTCACCGATTCCGATGTTGGTGATGCCCGGTCGAGCGAACGCTAACAGGAGGAGCAGCACGATGGCGATGCGCATCACCATGAGCAGCACATGCCGGAGGCGGAAACGAAACACGTTGAATTTGCGGCTCCGGTCAAAGAAGAGCAGCGCGCTGAACTCGTGAATCGTGTATTTCTGCCGGTGGATCATATGAATGATCACAGGCAGCCCGGCGAGTGGCAGCAGAAATAATAAGAAGGGGTTTACGAACATGGCGTGTCAGATATCAGCGTCAGCCATCTCGCAGTCAGAGCCCGCGAAACAAGCGGCCGCGGAGCGCCCGCACTACAACTACCGTACACTCCGTTTTGCCCTCTTGGACAGATATTGGAAAAGCACTCCTTCCAAAGGCTGCGAGGTCCTCACAAATTCATAATCGATGTGCGCCTTCAGGCATTGAGATTCGATGGAGTCTCTGAATTTCTGGATGCGCTCGGTGTAGGTGCGGCGGAATGTCTCTGGCTCGACGACCAGTTCTTCGCCGGATTCGAGGTCGCGGAAATTCTGGATCTGTTGAAATGAAAAATCTACTTCTGCCGGGTCGAGCAGATGCATGACGATGACGTCGTACCGAGCGAACCGGAAGTGGCTGAAGCAATCGGAAAGCTGTTCATAGTCCGGGTCGAGAAAGTCAGAAACCAGAACCACCAAACCGCGACCGGTGAGCCGGGACGCCGCCTGGTGGCAGATGTCCACGATACTCGTGCGCGCCCCGGGCTCTGTTTTCTGCAAATGATGAAGCATCTGGCGTAGATGCGGCAAGCCGCCCCTGGCGGGCATGAACGTGCGGATCTCATCATCGAAGAGAACGAGGCCGGAGCGGTCATTCTGATGGATGATGAGATGCGAAAGCGCGGCGGCGAGGTGGATGCCGTATTCAAGCTTTGTCACGTTGTCGCCGGACCCGTATCCCATCGATGCGCTGAAATCGAGAAGGATCATGACCCGCATGTCCGATTCCATCTTGTACCGCTTGATCACATAGCGATCTGTTCGTGCGTAGACTTTCCAGTCGAGGCCGCGCAGGTCATCGCCCTGGTAATACTGGCGGTGGTCCGCGAATTCCGGGCTGTAGCCATAGAGCGGGCTGTCGTGAAGGCCGATGTAGAGGCCCTCAACGAGCACACGGGCTTTCAATTCCAGGTCTTTGACGGTCGTCAAAACCTTCGGATCGATCAGGCCTTTGTTCACGCCGGGCATGATTACCTCTCAACCGTCTCGATGAGGCGGCTAATAACATCGAGCGGTTTAATCCCCTCGGCTTCGGCTGTGAAGTTTGTGAAGATGCGATGGCGCAGCACGGGCCTCGCCACCGCCTGAACGTCTTCGACTGTCACGTAAAACCTGCCATCGAGAATGGCGCGGGCCTTGCCTCCTATAATGAGATACTGTGAGGCGCGGGGGCCGGCACCCCATTGCACCCAGTTCTTAACGAAGTCCGGTGCCCGTGAATCGTCCGGGCGTGTTGCGGCCACCAGGTTGACCGCGTACTGGATGATGTCCTCGGCTGCCGGAACGTCTCGCACCAAGCCCTGGTAAATCAGGATCTCTTCCCCGCTCATCACGGTATCCGGCTCAGGCTGCGATCGGCCGGTGGTCTCGGCCACAATCTGCACCTCTTCATCGTTCTTCGGATAATCCACGTAAGTGTTGAACATGAACCGGTCGAGCTGCGCTTCAGGCAAATTGTAAGTGCCCTCCTGTTCAATCGGATTCTGCGTCGCTAGCACGATGAAGGGCTCTGTCAGCGGGTACGTTTTGTTCCCGGCGGTGACCTGTTTTTCCTGCATGGCTTCGAGCAGCGATGCCTGCGTCTTGGGTGGCGTACGGTTGATTTCGTCTGCCAGCAACATGTTGCAGAAGATGGGGCCTTCAACAAATTTGAACGTGCGCCGTCCTGTCTCGACGTCCTCTTCAATGATGTCCGTCCCCGTGATATCCGAAGGCATCAGATCAGGCGTGAACTGAATACGCTTGAATTCCAGATCCAGCGCCTTCGCAATCGTGCTGACCAGCAGCGTCTTGGCCAGTCCGGGTACGCCGATGAGGAGGATGTGGCCTCGGGCAAAAAGTGCGGTGAGAACATTATCCACCACCTCTTCCTGCCCCACGATAACTTTGCGAACCTGCTCGAGGATAGTCTGGTGAGCATCGTGAAGTTTCTCTACGGCCTCTTCCGTCTGCTTTACTGATGAATCATCCATGTATGTGCTTCCGTGATTGACCTGGCGCGGGGCATCCTAACCTTTACGCGCCGACATGATAGTCATAATTTGAAGCCGGCCTGAGACCTTCAATCTGTAGAAAAAGACGTAATCCTGATCTGAGTCAATCCGCACTTCGGATTTCAAGTTCCATTCGTTTGAGTTCGCTCTGAATCAGCCTTACACCTGTTTTGAGCGATTCCTGATGACCCAATGACAAAGGGACCAGACATGATGCGCCCGAAATATATGTTCCTGCTCTTTGCGCTTTCTGTTTGCAGCGCCCAGGCGTCGGACTACTTCGTGGCCGGCGATGGTAATGATGCCAATCCGGGCAGCCTCGAGCGGCCATTCCTTACGATTCAGAAAGCTGCTGACATCCTGCAACCAGGCGACACGTGCTTTGTGAGGGGCGGCACTTACCGAGAGGCGGTCGAGATCCGGAAAAGCGGAAAGCCTGATGCCCCGGTCCGTTTTGCAGCGTTTCCCGGCGAGGTCGTCGTGCTCGATGGTACGGAGACCATTCGCGGGCCATGGTCGGCGCACCAGGGCAAGGTCTACAAAACAGAGACGCGACAACGGTTCGAGCAGTTGTTTGTTGACCGGAAGATGATGCTCGAAGCTCGCTGGCCGAACACGACTTTCGATGGACTCTTCACTCGAAAAGGCTGGGCCACGACCGGGCCCAAGAGCGCTTACCTGAAACTCCACGACCCGGAACTGGCAAAGACCGGTATCGACTGGTCTGGCGCGACCGCGATGCTCAACATCGCACACCAGTTCTGGACCTGGAGCCGCCCGGTACTCAATCACTCGAAGGGGAGCGACACCTTCGAGTACGAAATCGAGATGAATGAGTTCCACAGCAAACGCACCCACTGGTGGGCAGATGATTCTTATTATCTGATGGGGAAGCTGGAGGCCCTGGACAGCCCGTCGGAATGGTTTCTCTCACAGGAAGGCACGCTCTACCTGTGGCCGCCGGAAGACGAGAACCCAACACAGTTGAAAGTCGAGGCTAAAGCACGGGATTATGCATTCCGTGGAAAGGAGATTCAGTTCGTGGAGATTACCGGCTTTCACTTCTTCGCCTGCACCTTCACGCTGGAAGACGCGGAGCACTGCCGGGTCGAGCACTGCAACCTGCTGTTCCCTTCCTTCGCCCGCGGCGTGCCCGATGCCGAAAAGCCGCGCCGGATATGCGCGGGCACGAGAGTCACGGGGAAAGACAACGTCGTCCGCAACTGCAGCCTGGCCTACTGCGCCACCTTTGGGATTCAAGCCAGGGGGCAGCGCAACTCGATCGAAAATTGCCTTATTCACGATGTGAACTGGAGCGGCACCCTGCGCTATACGGGCATCTCGCTGTCTGGCAACCGCAATGACGAAGGCCCGGCAAACGCTGCCCGCTACAACACGGTGTATAACGTCGGCAACACTATCATCAACAGCGGCGGCAATCGCCACGGCATCATCGAATACAACCACGTCCATCACGGTGGGATGCTCAGCAAGGACGTATCGCTCATCTACACCAGCATGCACTACGCGATGGGAAACGAGATCCGCTACAACTGGGTGCACGACAGCCTTTCGCCCAGCAACTCGCTTGGTATTCGCGGCGACGACAAGACCCGCGGCCTGCGCATCCACCACAACGTGGTCTGGAATGTCCGGCGAGACGGCGTCGTCATCAAAGGCGGCAAGAACCGCGTGTACAACAACACATGTTTCGCAAACGGCGCGAGCGACATCCTCTTTCTTTCAGGCCGCGAACCGGACAAGTGGTGGCAAAAACACGTCAAGGCTTACGCCCACCAGAATGAGGACAGCCTGCTGATTAATAATTGCGCCAACGTCATCGTCTCGACCCGGCGCAAGCGCGATCCCGGATTGCCCGGGGACCATTCCAATAACGATACCAGCGGCGCGCCCCAACTGGCAGCCCCAGGCAAACTGGATTTCCGGCCCGGGCCGGACTCTCCTCTCGTGGATGCCGGGCGAACTGTCGAAGGGGTGACAGCGCCCTTCGTGGGAAAGGCGCCGGATGTGGGCGCTTACGAGTTTGGGGGAGATCACTGGCTGCCCGGACACCGGAATGGAATCACCCTGTCCCGCAGCGCCGCCGGCGGGCTCCAGGGCTCCCTTTGGATGCCGGTCCTTGAACCGGTAAGCCTGAAGATAATTAAAGGAGAGCAGGCCATCGGCGAGCCCACCTTCACTCCCGGCAACTGGATGGAAGCGCAGCCAATCGATCTCGGGGCGACATCCCCAGACGAAAATCCTCAAGCGATCCGATTCGAGAGTGGCGACTGGGGATCGGCCGCCTTTGCCGACGTGCGGGCAGTTGCGCCTCTTAAAGCAATGCGAGCCCAATTCGATCGGCCTGACCTTTCGAGCGCACGATCTTCAGTTCCACAGTTTCAGTATCACGAGGTCTATCAGCCCCCTGAAACCAAGAAGCCCGTTGCACGCGCGTTCAGGACGAAAAACCCGATCAAGATCGACGGCCAGTTGAATGATGAGGGATGGCCTCTGCTTGCCCCTGAACGTTACCTGCCGCTCGTCAGTCTGAGAACAAAGCCGGACAAGACTTTCCCGCCAGCGGGCAAAGCGGCCATTCTCTTTGATGACGAAAATCTCTACGTGGGTTTCCATGTCCCATGCCCCGAACTTTCGAAGTTGAAGAAGACTGGTGGTGACTGGGGAACGGATGATGGTGTCGAAGTCGACTTTTGCGCGCTCGTCAAGAAGAAGCCCGGGCCGATCTTCGTGCTGCACGGTTTTCCTTCCGGCGCGTTCGAAAGTGTCACCGATGCCGGGGCCTCAGCGGAACAGGCTGCACGGCTCGGCGCCGGTCTCGAGTATCGATGTGTGTTGGGAGACGGGGAATGGACCGCCGAATTCCGCATTCCTTTCAAGGCCTTGGGTGTATCCCTGGCTGACCTGGATTACATGCGCTTTAACGTAGGCGCACGCCGCAATGGAATCGAGGGCGACCCCTGGTTCGCCTGGGAAAGAACCGGCGGCGCGAACTACGACGTCGACAGTGGCGGGCTCCTGCTCTTTCACCCGGAAGTGATGGCTGAGAGCAAGAACCTGCTCACCAACGGCTCATTCGAGTCCTCGAAAATCGCGGCATGGCGCCTGTCGAGCAATTCAAGGAAGCCCATCCCAACTGAGACGGCAGTTCGAGTCCGCGAGGGCCGCGATGGCAGTTGGTGCATCCGCCTTGAGAGCGATGACGAAGAGACTATGAAGGAGAGAGTCTTCAAGTGGACTCATCCGTTTGCCGCGGCACTGGACCCTGGTTCATACCACTTGTCATACGATGTCCGCGTGCAGCAGTTGACACCCCAGGGGAAGATGGGCAGCTTCAACAGCTACATCCACGCTCGCAGAAACAATAAACCCGGCGGCAATATCGGCCAGACCGAAAGCATGTTCGAGGCCGCTGAAATGGACTGGACTCGCCGAGATTTCATCCTGGTCCTCCCCACCGGCGCCGAAGGCAGCATGGTCTCGCTCCAACTGCACCGGGCAACAGGTACGGTGTGGATCGATAATGTCTCTCTGTTGCGGTGTTCGAAACACTGATGCCGCTCAGGCCCCAGATTCGCTCAGAGAGGCACTGCCAGGATCACTTCGACCGCTTGAGTTTTATCGATCCCTTATCGCCGGATTTTGATTCGTATTTGGCGTTGAATGCCTCCTGGCTGAAAGACCCGGTAAGCTCATAACGGTCTCCGCCGATCTTCGTATCACCTTCGAAGCTATACTCTTTGCCTTTCTTCGTGAGCACGCAGGGCACTTTGAAAGAGAAATCATTCCCTTTCTTGAGCCCATCGAAATATGCCGTCCACTTGCTGCCTCTTTTCTTGAGCGCGCATGTGACTGTCCCGTTTTCTTTTCTCTGTACACTGACCCAAGTCCCATCCCAGGAGAGCCCCTGCCCGAAAAGGGCGCAGGGGAAGAACAGGACAGCGACGATCGATAAACAGATGATTTTCATGCCAGTTCTCCAAATAAATTCAAGGTGCCGCAGGAATTGCGGACAAGAGTGACCGAAAATGACCGTGCAGCAAATTAAGAACCTTTTGAGGTAACCGGAAATCGGGAACGAGGAAGCCCTGCTCGTGGTATTTGTTGAGGTCAGTTGAGGTCAGTCTGTTCATTGGTTTTGGCTATCGATTTCAGACAGATGTCTACCGGCGATCTGGCCGCAGCCTGAAGCGGCTACCTTCGCAACCTGCGCTGGAAGAGAGGGCAGCCACCAGAATCCTTCATGCTCTTTTACTTTACGATAGGGATGATGCCCCTGTTAATCTCGGCCAGGCGCTTGTTGGCAAGCTCTTGCATGGACTTAACTCTATCCGGAAACTTCGCGCTCAGGTCTGTCCTTTCATCTGCTTCTTTGGCCAGGTTGAAGAGCGCCGGCCCTGTCTCACCGTCTTTCAGCTTGGCGTTTCTGCGGTCGAGGAAAAGCTTCCAGTCACCGGCGCGGATGGCTTGAAATCCATTCATTCCATGCCAGTAAAGAAGATCCGTGCGGGGATGGGGAGTGTCCTTCTTCCCAACCAGAGTGTTCCAGACATTGATGCCGTCGATCGTCGGGCTACCTTTTGTGATTGATTTAAGATCGATGCCGCATGCATGGCTCAGGGTGGGCAGGATATCGATGGCGGCGATCAGTTCATTGCTCTCTTGTCCCGCGGGGATGACACCTGGCCAGCGAATGACGCATGGAACACGTGTGCCGCCTTCGAGCGCGTCCCACTTCTGGCCGCGATAAGGCTTTGCCAGGGCTTTCTGTCCGCGCTGTGGACCATTGTCCGACAGGAATAAAACGATCGTGTTTCTGTGTATCTTCTCGACATTGAGTGTCGCCAGAATCTCACCGATGCGAGCATCCATCTCTTCAACGACATCTCCGTATTCGCCGAAGCTGGATTTGCTTTTCCAATCCGGGTGCGCCTGCACGGGAAAGTGCGGAGCCGTATAGGGGATATAGAGAAAGAACCGTTTGTCCTTCTTCGCTTTAATGAATCGGATCGCCTCGCTGGTGAATTTTTCGGTCAGCAGGCGATTGTTGAACTTCTCTTCGAGCAGCTCGTCATCCCGCCAGAGCCTCTTTGTCTGGTTATTGCTTTTGGTGATGTAATACGATGAATCGAAGCCCTGTCCCTGTGGCAGGCACGCCGGCTGATCGCCCAGGTGCCATTTGCCCGAAATCGCCGTCTCGTAGCCGGCGGATTTGAAGACCTCAGCGATAGTGAGGGCTTCGGGACTCATGCCGGATTTCCATCCAATCTTGTAGCCAATCACTCCCTTGGTCCAGCCCAGTCGGCTCGGGTAAGCGCCGGTGAGCAATGCCATGCGCGAAGGAGTACACACGGTGGCTCCGGCATAGAAACTGGTCAGCTTGATCCCATCTCTGGCGAGTCCATCGATGACAGGTGTTTTGATCTCAGGGTGTCCATAGCAGCTCAGATCATGAAAACCCAGATCATCGACCATGATCAGAATGACGTTTGGATGCCTGGTCTCTGCGGACGCTGAGAGCGCAAACAGAAGCAGGGCAGAAACGAGGTTTGTCGAGGTTGTATAGGCCATATGAAGGGATTCGTGTTTGCGCGCGAAAAGTTGCCTCCTTACTCCGGCATCATGCCCTCTGACGCATTTGTCTACCGGCGAGCCTCGTCAAAGTACTTGCTGTAGCGGGCGACTAACTCCGAATGCCCGGCGGCCACGTCGTGCGCCTCCGCGAGATCTTCTTCCAGGTTGTACAGAGCGTATCGATTTTTGCCGCGACGATGCATTTTCCATTTGCCCACTCGGATGGCCCAGGTCCAGTAAAGGAATTTATGTTTTTTCTGTGCGCCCGTCTGTCCCAACAGTTCCGGCAGATAACTGATACCGTCGATTTCCGGAGGAGGCTTGACGCCCGCCAGCTCGCAGGCCGTCGGCAGAAAGTCCCAGAAAGCGCTGGGGCGATCGCTTGTACGGCCCGGTTTTATCCTGCCCGGCCAACGGGCGATCATCGGTACCCGGATTCCGCCTTCCCAGACACTTCGTTTGGCCCCGCGCAGGGGCCCGGAGCTCTGGAAGAATTTCAGGCTCTGCCCGCCTTCCGATGAAGGGCCATTGTCGCTGCTGAATATCACCAGAGTGTTCTGACTGAGCTTCAGCTCGTCCAGAAGATCCAGGATTTGGCCGATGCTCCGATCCATCCGTGAGATCATGCCGGCGTATGCAGCATTGGGATAACTTTGACCGCAATAGCCCGTCTTGTACTGGCTGCCGTAGCCCGCGTCTTTCCGGCCGCCGCCGATGTTTCCTTTTCCCTCGATCTTTGGCGACTCCTTCCAACCCAGTTTCAGGTACGGCGCCATCGAATCTTCCGGCACGGTAAGCTCCGCATGAGGAATACAGAAGGGCAGATACAGAAAAAAGGGTCTGTCTCTGTTCTCTCTGATCCAGCCGATGGCTTCTCTGGTCAATTCGTCGTGGCTGAAGGTGCCCTCACCCTTCTTGTATTCACCTTTCACCCGCAGGTTATGATTCTTTGGATACAGCACCTTCTGGTCGTTGCGCCAGAGGTATTCCGGATAGTAGAAATGCGCGAAGCCCTGGTTGTCGAAACCAAAGAAATGGTCAAAGCCCTTGTTGTTAGGGCTGCCGGGATGACCGGGTCTTCCGACCAGACCCCACTTGCCGATCATGCAGGTCTTGTAGCCTGCCCCCTTCAAAAGCATGGGGACCGTAATGTCGGACTTCTTCAGCCTTCCGCCATTGCCAGTGACCGACGCATGCCCCATGTGCTTGCCCGTCATGAGAATGCATCGTGACGGCGAACAGATGTTGTATCCGGAGTAATGACTGGTGAACCGGATTCCTTCTTTGGCCATCCGGTCAAGACGAGGTGTCTTGATTTTCTTCTGTCCATAGCAACCGAGATCGCCGTAACCAAGATCGTCCGCGAGGATGAAGACGATGTTGGGGCGTCCCGCTGCTTCAGCAGAAGGCGAAACGACAGCGATGATCGCAAAAAGCAGGTGGAGAACCTGATAATGACCGCGCTGCAAGAGACAAAGGGACCATGCAAGAATGACTTCCCATTTTGTATAACTGAACATGTGCCACGGATTGCTTGCCAATCCGTGCGAGCAACGTGATCTGCACGGTTTGGCAAGCAAACCGTGGCACATGGCCATCTTTCGAAAATGGTAAGTTATTCTTGAGCGGTCCCTCAGCGTATCAGTATCGAGAATGTAGAGACTCACAATGCGTTAACATCTCTCTCGACACTGTCCCGATAGTCTGCGATGGCCTCCTCCCACTCCCCGAACAGTTCATCATCTGTCTCAGTATTCCGATTGAGCCATTCACGAAGCTGTCCCCTCCGTGGCGACAATTCCAGATCGACAATCTCGCCGCCGTCCGCAAGCCGCTCCTCGATCTTTTGACGGAGCAATCCAATGGCTTCATCGCGGGAAGACGCGTCAGCAGACAATGCTAATGGCTGGCCGCAAGAAGCTCGGAATCCAGAATCCAGTGGCTCGACAAAAACTGAAATACTCATGCCGGCAAAGCTAGCAAATATCGAGGTGATGTCGACTTCGAGATGATGTTAGACGCTTACTTCGTCAAGAACACTTCGCTCTGAACCACGAGCCTGATCAGGTCGCGCAACCTGTTGCCCTGCTTTCCAAGCTTGTCCACGATGCTGTCGACCTCGCCGCGATCGGTGGGCTCGAGGATGCGGCCGCTGGAATAGGTGAGCAGCGGCAGAGCGATGCTTACGCCCGCGCCCTTAAGAAAAGTTCGTCTGTGCAAAGGCATCGTCATATTCTTCTCTCAGGACTGCATGTTGGTCAGAAGTGAGCATCAGTTATCTCAAAT
>Ga0066833_10000656_pt1 | contig 14216 bp, 9 predicted proteins | sample ETNtaG_13_FD_66728 | JGI IMG/M metagenome (GOLD analysis project Ga0066833, IMG submission 66728) | Marine microbial and viral communities from oxygen minimum zone, Eastern Pacific Ocean - ETNP201306PF47B | ecosystem: Environmental > Aquatic > Marine > Oceanic | place: Pacific Ocean: Eastern...
CAGCAACTGCTTCTTACGTGTGAATATCTCTCCCCAATCGGAGGGATGTTTTACTCCTCCCTGTTTGAAGGTCGCCTTCAGTTTGTTCTTTGACCGGGTGAGATGGCCGTCCAGGTCCCGTTCGCTCGGGGTTGAGGCTCGGGTCGGGCTCGATTTCGAGGATGGTCATGCCGGTGTCGTCCATCTCCCCAATCTCATCGAGAAAGATCGTGCCGCCACGGGCCCGCTCGAAGCGTCCTATATGCGTGCGCTCGGCGCCGGTAAACGCTCCGCGCTCGTGCCCGAACAGTTCGCTTTCCAGAAGGTTTTCCGGAATAGCTGCACAATTGACCGCGAGGAACTCGGCATCCGATCGGTGGCTGTGCTGGTGGATGGCGCGAGCGGCCAGCTCTTTGCCGGTGCCGCTTTCACCGGTCAGGAGGACGGTGGCATCGCTGGCTGCGGCCTGCCCGATCAGCTTGTAGAGCTCCCACATGGCGGGAGAGCGGCCGATGATGCGCTCTCGAAGATCGGGCTCCTCCAACTCTTCCGGTATCTCGATGCGGCCATGCATTCGAGAGACCTCCGCCGCGTCGTCTACCACCCTGTGCAGGCTTTCGGGCTCAACCGGTTTGATGACGTAATCGTGTGCGCCGTTCCGCATGGCCTCGATGGCGCCTTCCGCTTCTTCGACCACCGTCACCAGGATTACCGGCAGATGCGGGCTCACGGCCTTCACCTGGAGGAGGGCCTCTACGCCGCTGATGCCGGGCATGATCAGATCCATGAGCACGAGATCGAAGCTCTCATGCCGGACCCGCTCTACGCCTTCCTCGCCGGTTGTTGCTTCAAAAGTCTCGTGACCCCGGGTGGTGAGCACTTTTTTCAGAATCAGCCGGTCAACGTTGTTGTCGTCAATGATAAGTATGCGGCTCATAGGCCCGCGTGAGCGTTTCGAATTAAGGGGATGACATCGGCGGGTGTCACCGGGTCGCCATGCTGAAGTCTGTTATGGAGGGATGGACATCATATCCAACAGGGCAGGAGTCGCCGGAGAAATAAGGAACGCGCAAGAACCCGAGCCCGGTTTGCCGTCGCACGGGCAATGCATTGGAATACTCCATCATGCCATCGGATCCCATCGAACAGAAAAATGCGTCACTTCATTTCATTAGTTTGCAGGCAGTGCTCGCATACACGGCGCTGGCAGTATTCGTGTATCTGTTTCATCTGGGTGGCTACACCTCATACATCAGTTGGCCGATGTCCTACCACTATCCCGATCAGCTCACTGGTGAGGAGTGGTTGTGGGCAGCTCTTGTCGGGCTTTTTGCGGCCGCTGCCTGTGTGCTTGTCCCGCTGGTTTTGAAAGAGGCTGATGGTTACACGCAAAGCATTGAGCCGGCTCTCGAAGCGGCCCGGAAGGCCGGCCGTCCCTTTCACATTCTGTGGCTCTGTCCGGTCCTGATTGGGCTCGGCATGAAGCCGGACATGGCTTGGTTTTTCTTCTTCCTGGGTCTGGTGGCCGTGGCATTGTTGATGCTCGGCTATCACCTGCCCCTGGGCGAGGGGAGGAGAGGAGGGGGGGAGAGAGAGGAGGAGGGGAGAGGGGGAGAGGAGGAGAGTTGGGGAGAGGAGAGGGGGGAGGAAGAGAAGAAAACGGAATTGGTGGCTTCTGTGCCGCTGGCTGTAAAGCTCGTCCTCGCAGGTGGTGTCGGCGGCTTCATCTTGTTCTTCAGCTATCAGACGATTCTTCAGTACCACGCGGGGAACTATGGTTACGCTGATTCAGGTTTTGTGGCGGAGGCTCTTTGGAACACGCTGCACGGGCGTTTCATGTATGCTCACAATTTTGTACCGCCGATGCTCCTGGCCGATCACCTGTCACCGATCTGGCTGACGCTGCTGCCGTTTTATGCGATTTTCCCGCGGCATGAGACTCTGATCGTGGCCAGCGCGGTTTCGCTGGGCATGACGGCCGTGCCGCTTTTTCTACTTGCCCGGTGGGAGTGGCGGAGCAATGGGTACGCGCTCTGTTTCGGGTTGGCTTTCCTTCTGTTTCCCGCGTCGCAGCACGAAGTCTGTTCTTTCAGTTTCGGCTTTCAGGCGGAGGTGATGGCGATCCCCTTTCTGGCCTGGGCCTGTTACTGCATGCGCCGCGAATGGTGGAAACGGTTCTGGCTGTTTGTGCTGCTGGTGCTCTGCTGCAAAGAAACCCTCGCCGCGGTCGTCCTGGGCATGGGCCTGTGTGTTATCTTTGTGCAGAAGAACAGAAAGCAAGGAGTCGCCGTCGCCGTTCTCGCGGTGGTGTGGATTCTCGCCTCTACCAAGCTGGTCTTGCCCTGGCTGAAGGCTGCGTGGCCCTCTGACGAGGTTCTGCTGGATGCGACAGGCGCCGAACAGTATTACCAACTGGAACAGTTCTTCGGACATCTTGGAAGCAGCTACACCGAGATCGCATACAACCTCCTGACGATGCTTTTCACTTCGCCGGTGGAAACCGTCGGCAGATTTCTGCACCGCGAGGTCTGGATATTCTCGTGTCAGATGCTCCTGCCGCTCTGCATGCTCAGTCTGCTTTCACCTGCGGCACTGCTCCTTGGAGCAGCTCATGGATTTCTGATGCTGGTAAGTTTTAAGAAGCCGCAATTCTTCAGCATCTTCCAGCACTACAAAATAGCGTTGGTCATGGTGCCATTCTGGGCCGCAGCAATCGGTGTGCGGCAACTGGCGGAAGGGCAATCCTGGATTCAGCGCCTGGCCCGTTGGAAGAGGTCGAACCGTCTTTCAAACGCGATCCTGAGTATCGATTCACGCAAGGCAATCATTCGCGCCGCGGGAATCGGCATCCTGATCAGCTCGGTCATTCATTGTTATTACTTCGGCCCGACGCCACTTTCGAAAACCTACGTGCCACGTCTTTACGACACCAGTACCCCGCGCGCGCAGGCTCTGGCCCGAATGAAAAAGCTGATACCGATGGACGCCTCCATAGTTACCACCCATCGCGCGGCCGCTCACTTCACCGACCGGAAGCAGCTCTACTGCATCCCGCTCAACGACCGGAAAGACCCGGAACTCATGTTTTCAGTGGATTACATTCTTCTGGATCGAAGAGACGCATGGGGTGATGCCGGCTTCAAACACTTGAACAGAATGATGGACCAACTGCGTAAGCGGGACGACTACGCGCTGCTGGTGATGGACCAGAGCTTCCGGCTCTTTAAGAGAGTGGAATGACCTGCGCCGCCCTTCAATTATTTTCAGCCGGAGTGGGCTCGTTTGCCGCGACTGGCTGTGCCTCGCCTTCAGGTGCAGATTCCACATCGTGGTTGCGATAGTTCTGCATGTTGCCTGCCTCCAGGTCCGGCACTTCAACGGCGGCCAGGGCTCTGTCGATTTCGTCTTCTTCTCCGAATTCTTCGTCGTCCAGGATGGCGGCGAGCCCGCCTTCAACAATGTCAGTAGACTGATCGGAATGCCCGAAAGGATTATCCTCGAGCGGCGTAAATCCTGGCAGAGACGATTCCGTCTCATCTACCGGCTCGGGGGTGCCCTCGAGCTTCTGCGATTGCTGTGAGCGGAGGGTCTCGATGTCCTCTTCCCCGCCGGATGCACCCGTCGTGATCGCCTGTTCCCCGTCGGCCATGGTGACATCGAGTTCGTCAGCATAAGACGGTCTTTCGTAGCCAAAGGAGGCATCGACGCCGTCGACCTCGTCGTCTGAGAGCTCTGCGCCTTCTTGCCATTCTATCCAGAGCTGCTGGTAGTTTTCAGTCTGTATCAGTTTAATCTTCTTGAGCCGTGCGAGCTCGAGGATGGCGAGAAACGTGCCAATCAACTCTCCCCGGTGATTGGCCTTCTCAAAAAGGCTTTCGAATGCCAGCGGAGACTTCTGTTCGAGCAGTGCGGTAATCCTGCCGAAATATACCGGCAGGGGCACATCTTCATAGGTGACCTTCGCGTGCTCGATGGGCTTGGCCTGCTCCATCACCTTGGTGAACGCGTTGAGCAGATCCCAGAGCGTAACGCCTTCAAGAGGATCTTTGCCTTCGAGCTCTTCCGCTATCCATTCCGGCCGTATCTTGACCACGCTGTGCGGCCGTGTGAACATCATCCGGCGGGCCTCGCCCTTCACCGAAAGGAAACGGCTCGCATCTTTGAATTTTTTGTATTCGAGCAGGCGCGCGACGAGTTCAGAGCTCGGATCGTCCTCGTCATCATCCAGGTCGTCCAGGTCTTCCGAGGGTAGCAGGGAGCGGGACTTAATCTCCATCAGTGTGGCCGCCACTATAAGGAAGTCGCCCGCAAGGCTGAGGTCCAGTCCCTCGATCATCTCCATGTACTCGAGGTATTGATCCGCTATTTTGGCAATAGGGATTTCGTGAATTTCGACTTCCTCTCTTCGAATCAGATAGAGCAGCAGGTCCATGGGCCCGCTGAACATTTCCATGTCAATTTTGTATGCAGAGTAGTCGAGTTCCTCAGCCATATGATTTCTCGGTTACCGGGATGGAGCTATTCTTCAACGACCTCTTCGGCAGCTTTGATTTGAAGTGTGCCATCTTCGATTTCATCGAGAGCAGCACGGATTACCTGGGAGTTCAGGCGGCCTATCTCATCTTCGCCGGTGTCCTGATACATTAGAATGTTACGGGCTCGTTTGATCACGAGCGTGCAGAGCTTGAAACGGCCACCGACCTTGGACGCAAGCTCGTCAAAATCTTTATCTATCATGATCTACTCTAACTCCTTTACTAAACAGGAGACTCAATAAATGCCTTTACTGCGTCGGGTTAGGGTGAAATAAGCTGGCCGGCACTTTAAGTTCAGGCAATGCCTCAACTGACCGGTCTCTATACCGAGAATAAAGACGGAAAAAACCAGAATTCGTATATTCGCGTCGCTGTCAGGCGCACCGCTGACCCCTCTCTGGAGTCTTGCTGGGCTTGGGAAGCGGCCTATAATAGCTAACTGCCTGTCAGGTAGCAACTTCTTGATTTACAGAAGGAATTTCCATGTCAGAAGATAAAAGTGAATCGGCATTCTCAGAAAACTCGGAGATGGATCTCCCCGATTTTCAGGAAGATCCCCAGGAAGAAGTGGCCGACGAAATCCATACGAAGCATGACGATTCAGGGGAACTTGCTCCTCCACCCACGGTTGGACGCCCGCCCAGCGATGCAGAATTGATTGATGATGAGCCGGACGATAGTGAAGCGCCTTCCACTCTTCAGGAGCCGCCGACAATCCAAGACCCCCCGGCAGATCAAGATGCGCCGGCAACCGTGCAGGATGATGTCACCACACAACAGGATGAGGATGAAGGGCTTCCCGGTGCCGGAGAATTGCATCAGTTCGCAGAGCCCGCGCAGTTCGGTAAACCGAAACGGAGGCGCAAACGTACCCGCCGTCGCCGCATGTTGGCAGCCGCCGTTGGAGTACTCCTCGTCGGCACTTTGCTGGGCGTCGGGCTGATCCTCAACACTCCCCCCGCCGGCAACGGTGGTGGCACCGGAGGCGCCATTACAGACACCGGTGGTACAGGTGGACAAAGCTCACTGATGATTCCAGGTGAAGGTGACAGCGGCGGGACCACGGCCGTCAAACAAGGCGACCCCTCAAAAACCGATGGCAAACAGCCGGCCGTACCGGAAGAGCCAACCGGTCTTGTCCAGGATTTGAAAGATCAGGTAAACGAGCTTCGGGACTCTCTGACACTAGAACAGGAGAGAGCCGAGGAACTCGACCGTGAGCTCTCCAAGCGTGGAAAGCTGATCAAAGAGCTCGAATCTGAAAAGAAGAACTTTCAGAAGCACAAGGATGCGCTGAGTGCGGAGCTCGAAAAGACCAAAACGAACGCAACAAAGAGTGAACAGCAGCTCACCGACGAACTGAATGGCGCCCGCGATAACCTGGTAAAGGTGCAGGCTTCCTACGAAGAGAGTCGCGCCAAACTGATCGACCTCAGAGAGAAATTCGATCTCAAGGAGCGCCAGTATCAGGCCCGCATGGCCAGCCTCGAGAAGAACCTGACCCATTCAGGCGACGCCGGCTCCAAAATGGGCAAGCTGCTCGAAACCCAGCGGAATCAGATTTACGACCTGCAAAACCAGCTCGATCGCCAACAGCAGAACATGGCAGCCAAATACCTCGACCAAGCCCGCAAGCACATCATGAAAATGAGTGAACGCGGCTCCGAAGAGCACCTTGAATCCGCGCTGCAACAGCTCTACTTCGCCGGCAAGGTCGATCCGAAGAACAATCGCAAGTACCGGCAGATGGCCGTCGAGCTCCTCGACGAACAAGTGGAACGTCTCCGCCAGCGAAAGAGCAGGAAGAGTACGGAAAAGGATAAACGCTACCAGCACTACATGAGCCTGCGCGAAAAGCTGGTGGATGCTTAGGAAAGCTCTCTTCAGCCGGTGTCTTCGTCTCTTTTGCGTACGGTCTTCAAATTGTGATGAAACCGCGTTTCATCAACAAGGCGGTGAGGTGGCTAAGTACAGAATTGAGGACGGTATCGAGGTCGCGCCTTTCGGCTAACAGTGATTCCGCGGCGGCAATCACTCCTCTGCTTTTGACATGATGCCTCCGGTAGAGAATTGGAAAGCAAGCATTCTGCGATCGACCAAAGGGATGTCTGACGAAAGCCTGAGGCTGGGTGCGCCTGCCCCTGATTTCGATCTTGAATCTTCTTACGGAGGACGAGCCAGTCTCGGCAATCTCAACGGCCAGAATGTCGTGGTCTTTTTCTATCCCAAAGACGACACACCCGGCTGAACAAAGGAAGCATACCGCTTCCGTGATTTGAAGCGCGAATTTGAAGAGCTGAATACCGTCGTCCTCGGCATCAGCCCGGACGATCTTGGATCGCATCAGCAGTTCATCTCGAAGTTCAATCTGAATATGCCGCTCCTTGCTGACACCGACCAGGAAGTCTGCAGAGCATACGACGTATGGAAGGATCGCGGCGGACGGATGGGCGTCGAGCGCTCCACTTTCGTGATCGATGTCGACGGCAAGCTCAGCCAGGTCCTGCGGCAGGTGAAACCGGAAGAACACATCGATGAAATCCTGGAGTTTCTACGCCAGGGGTGAGCCCTACGGCAAGCCCAGGATCTTGTGCGTCTGCAGGCTGAGCCTCCAGGTTGGATGCGCCTTGCAGTATTCGATCGCCATTCTGGTGTTCTCCTCCTTCTGCGAGCCGTCCATTGGCTGAAGGTAGAAGTGCTTGAAGTTGAGGCGCTCGTAATGGGCCGGCTCTACGCCTTCCTGTGGAAAAACGAGTTTAAGTTCCGTGCCTTCTGAGATGGCCAGATCCGTGCCGGCCTTCGGGCTGACGCACAGCCAGTCGATGCCGCTTGGGGCAGGGAGCGTACCGTTGGTTTCAATGGCGACCGTAAACCCGAGCGAGCGGAGCGCATCGACGACTTCCTGATCCATCTGAATGAGCGGTTCACCGCCCGTGCCCACAACGAAAGGTTGCGCACCGTTGGATTCATCCATTTGCCAAATGCGATGAACGGATTGGGCGAGCTCGTCGGCCGAGCTGAATACACCGCCGCCCGGTCCGCCCGTGCCTACGAAATCCGTATCGCAGAATTGGCAGACGGCCTTCGCCCGGTCTGCTTCAAGACCCGACCACAGATTGCAGCCTGTGAATCGCAGGAACACCGCGGCCTGCCCGGTATTCCGGCCCTCTCCCTGGATCGTAAAATAAATCTCTTTTACCGAGTACATCTGCCAATTGATGGATGCAACAGCCTCAGACCCAACGACGAAGTCAAGTCTTATTGAGATAAGAAAAACTCGCCATAGCGAAACAGCCTTCTCAGTAATTGCATCCAGGCTGTTGCAGTCCCGCCACGTTTGAAGCCTCCCGCCAATGGAGATTTGTCGTATTCTTGCCGTCTTCGGTTACCGATTCTCTGACTATTTCCAGCAAGTTGAGGGGGCTGAAGGGCTTCTTCAGAACAATAACCGGTTGTCGGCTGCACTCCTGCGATGCTGTTCCCAAATGAGCAGACCCGGAGCATAGAATGGTGAAAATGTCCCTCTTTTTCGCCTCTTCCACAGCGGCACCCCCCGTTCCGCCCGGCATATCCCAATCAGTTACTTCAAGATCTACCTTGTTACCGGAAATAAGGTAATCGACGGCACGTGCCGGGTTCTGGAAGGCAACGACTTCAGCGCCAATGGATTCAAAGATATTCTGATACAGGTCGATCAGGTATGGCTCATCGTCAACAGCGACTATTCTCACGGCTTCGGTCCTTGAAGAGGTTCCCGCCCTTGTGAATCAAACTGCATGCCATCCCAATTACGTATCGAGATTTGATGCTTTGTGCATGATCGGTTAATTGGCGGCATGCATTTTCCATTTATTCGCTTGCCCTTCAGTTCGTTTGCCCACATCTGAATCAACGAATGCCTAAGCCAGCCATCCTGATAACTGTTCTCTGCCCCTTGCTTATTTCAACCACCCACGCACAAGACCAACTCCGCGCAGGCGCGGCCGCGGTGGATATCACTTCGCAGAAATACCCGGTGTGGGTAAGCGGCGGGTTTCTGGCCAGGCGCGGCACCAGGGCCAACGGCCCTCTGCACTCGAGGGCTCTCGTGATGGATGACGGCAAAGTGCGGCTGGCAATCGTCATCGTCGACAGCCTTATGTTCCGGCGGGAACTGCTCGATCCCGCGAAAGAAGAGGCCGCCGGGCTCACTGGCATACCATCCAGCAACATTCTAATTGCGGCGACGCATACACACTCCGCTCCCTCTGTGATGGGCGCTCTTGGAACACCTGTCGACGAAGCCTACTCAAAGTTTCTGCCCGGCAAGATTGTCGAAAGCATCGTTCAGGCAAACAAAAATCTGCAGCCCGCGGAGGCCGGCTGGGGAGTGGTGAAGGATTACAAACACAATTTCTGTCGGCGCTGGATCTTTCGACCCGACCGAATCGGCGGAGATCCCTTCGGTGAACGTAACGTCCGGGCCATGATGCATCCCGGCAATCTCAGCCGGAATCACACCGGACCTTCCGGTCCGGCCGATGTCGATTTCTCTGTGCTGGCTGTCAGGAGGATGAACGGAAAACTCCTTTCGGTTCTGGGCAACTACGCGTTTCATTATCGCGGCGCCGCGCCTGTCTCGGCCGATGTGTGCGGAAGATTCGGCAACACCCTTGCCGTCCTGCTCGGCAAAGACCAGGTGGAGGAGAATTTCGTCGGCATGCTCTCCCAGGGCACGAGCGGCGACAGCATGTGGCGAGACTATTCGAAAAAGCGGGGCGAACCTGGCTTTGAGCAATACAACCGCGAACTCGCCCAAGTCGCACAGACCGCGCTCGATCAGGTGAAGTACCGCCGGGATATCTCGCTCGCCATGGCCGAAACAACATTAAAACTCCGGCGCCGAGTCCCCGATGAGAAACGATTGGCGCAAGCGAAGCAGGTGGCAGAAAAGACCAAGGATCGTCTTCCACGCAGCCGACCAGAGGTCTACGCGCTCGAGGCTGTCTTCCTGCACAACGAGCCGGAGGTGGAGCTCAAACTCCAGGCCGTTCGCATTGGTGAGATGGGCATCACAACGCTGCCGAACGAGGTGTACGGCATCACCGGCCTCAAGCTCAAGAAACAGAGCCCACTCGCGCATACGTTCAATATCGAGCTGGCCAACGGCGGACAGGGCTACATCCCACCACCCGAGCAGCACCATCTCGGCGGCTACACCACCTGGCCTGCCCGTACAGCCGGGCTCGAAGAAGACGCAGAGCCAAAGATCGTCGACACGCTCCTCGCGCTTCTCGAAAGAGTTTCGGACAAGAAGCGCATCTATCGAAAAGTGCCGGACGACGATTACATCAAAGCCGCGCGCGCATCAAAGCCCGCGGCTCTCTGGCAACTGGATGAGATTGCCGGCACGCTCGCCGTTGACAGCTCTGGGAATAAGAAGGACGGCAATTACGAAATGGGTGTGGCCTTCTACCTGCCGGGCCGCCACCCGCAGGACATCAAGCATTGGGAACTGACACCCAATCGCGCTGCACATTTCGCAGGCGGCCGCATGCTGGCTGAGGTAAGCCCCGGCAGAGATTACTCACTCGAATTCTGGTTGTGGAACGGAATGCCGGAAGGCGCACGCTCCACGACCGGCGTCCTTTTCGAATTCGGCGAAACAGGCTTGTCGCGGAGCGCCAAGACCACTGATGCCAAAAACGGCGACGGACTACTCATTACCGGCATTGATTCCACTCCAGGATTGCTCGCTCTCAAGAACGGTGATCAAGCATCTGGCACAACGATGCTCACTCGGCACACCTGGAATCACGTCGCGTTCGTTCGGAGGGGCGACCGGGTCTCCGTCTTTCTCAACGGCCAGGAGGAAATCAAGACCGAATCCAAATCCAAATCCACGCCGCAGAAACTCACCATCGGTGGCAGCATCGACAACACCTTCAACTTCGAAGGCAAACTCGACGACGTCGCGTTCTATCAGAAAGCGTTGCCCGCCGAGGAGATCGCACTCCACTACAAGGCATCCGGCCTCACCCCGCCGAAGCCGCCCGCAAAACCGCGAACCGCAGCATTCCATCCACAACGGCCTCACAAACCTGAAGATCTGAAACGCTACGCTGACGCGGTCACCAAAACCGGCCCCGTCGCCTTCTGGTCTTTACACGAATTGAAGGACGGCAAAGCGCCAGGTGCAGCGGGGGACAGCCCTGCCCTCGCACTTGAGAAGAACGCTTCCATTCGAAAGCCGGGGGGAAAGTCACTCAATTTCAATGGCGGCCGGATGACGGCAGCCATCCCCGCTCTCGGTAACGATTACTCCGCGGAAATGTGGTTCTGGAATGAGATGCCGAACAGCGCACGCCCGGTCACCGGCTACTTCTTTTCCCGCGGCCCCGACGGCGACACAAAGGCGCCCGGTGAACACCTGGGCATCGGAGGTTCACACATCGCGTCCGGCAAGCTCATCGTTTTCAACGGCAATATCAGAAACGAAGTGCTCGAAGGAAAGACGTTCCTGCCGCTTCGTTCATGGAATCACGTCGTCCTGACCCGGAAAGGCAAAAGAATTCGTGTTTTCCTCAACGGAAATACAGCGCCCGAAATCGATGCGGATTTAGTGCCGACCATTGGCCAGAACAAGAACATATTCATCGGTGGCCGTTGCGACCATTTCGCTCCCTTCAGGGGACGCGTTGACCTTGTTGCCCTCTACACCAAAGCCCTCAGCGCGCAGGAGGCCGAGGCCCACTTCAAAGCGATGGAGGTGAAGCAGGTGAGTCCACCGGCTGCCGCCAAACCGCGAGTGGAATCCAGGCCCCTCACCCCGGCAGAATCTCTGAAATCCATTCATGTGCGCGAGGGCTATCGTGTCGAACTCGTCGCGGCAGAACCTCTGGTTCAGGATCCGGTAGCGATCGCCTGGGGCGCGGACGGTAAGCTCTGGGTCGCAGAAATGGCGGACTACCCGCTCGGCATCGATGGCAAAGGAAAACCGGGAGGGCGCATTCGTTTTCTTATCGATTCAAACGGCGACGGCAAATACGATCGCACTTCGCTTTTCATGGAAAACGTACGCTTTCCTACCGGTGTCCTTCCGTGGCGAAAAGGCATTCTCGTCACCGCGGCGCCCGACATTCTTTACGCGGAAGATACGGACAACGACGGCCGTGCGGATGTCCGGAAAGTGCTCTTCGCCGGTTTCAATGAAGGCAACCAGCAGCTCCGGATCAACGGCCTTCGGTGGGGCATCGATAACTGGGTCTACTGCGCAAGCGGAGGACACCACGCCCGTTACGGCGTCGGCCGAAAGATCAAAGCGACCGCCACGGGAAAGACTATCGCACTCGGCAGCCGCGATTTTCGCATTCGACCGGATGAGCATCTTCTCGAACCGCAGTCCGGCCCCTCTCAGTTTGGCCGCAATTGCGATGACTGGGGCAACTGGTTCGGCGTCCAGAACAGCTACCCGCTTTGGCATTACGTGCTCAGCGATCATTACATCCGCCGAAATCCTCACTACGCCCCGCCCGACCCGAAGAAACAGCTCCGTCTCCCGCGCAATCCGAAAGTCTTCCCGGCAAAAACACCACAGAAGCGTTTCCACAGCTTTCCCAACTCCGGGCATTACACCTCGGCCTGCTCCGCGATGATTTATCGGGATGACCTGCTCTTCCCGAACGCCACATCACAGCACGCCTTCACCTGCGAGCCCTTTCACAATCTCGTGCAGCACCATGTGGTAAAGCCCGACGGCGTCAGCTTCCAGGCGCAAAGAGCCGACGACGGCGAGATTGATTTCTTTGCCTCAGAGGATCGATGGTGTCGACCGGTCATGGCCCGTACCGGGCCGGATGGCGCGCTCTGGGTCGTCGATATGTATCGCTACATGATCGAACACCCGCAGTTCTTGCCAGCACATGGAAAGAAGGAACTCGCACCGTTTTATCGAGAGGGAAACGGCCACGGCCGTATCTACCGGATACTGCCAAGCGCATCAGAACCGAGGCCGGCGCCAACGATCAACACGCTTACCTCGACGCAGCTCGTCGATGCGCTCAACAGCCGAAGCGGCACTCAGCGGGATCTCGTTCATCTTCAGCTCCTCTGGCGAAACGATCCTCTGACCATCGGACCTCTCGAAGGTCTCGCTGCTGGCGCACCGTTGCCTCAGACCAGGCTGGCCGCGCTCAGCATCCTTGATGGCCTTGGCCAACTGAAAGCAGCTAAACTTGAGAAGGCTTTTGAAGATCCCCATCCAGGTATCAGGCGGCATGCAGTTCGGCTTTCGGAGTCCAGGGACTTTAAAGATTTCCAGCAGGCGATTTCGCCCCTCGTGAAAGATGTCGATCTCAAGGTGCGATTTCAGCTTGCGTGCTCACTAGGGGAATGGAGGCATAAAGAAGCGTCTGAACTGCTTGGCAGACTGGCCTCAGACAGATCAGACGATCCACATCTGAGGGCTGCGATCCTGAGTTCCCTGAATCAGGAGAACATCGAGGATGTCCTTGCAGCAGTCATCAGAAACGAAAGAGACTCGGGTATCCTCTCGGGTCTGATCCAGCAGGCGGCCGCCTTCAAGAATTATGCGGCGATAACTGCAGCGGTCGCCGCTGTGACAGGCCATAAGGAGCGTCCCTTCGCGATCGCTCAGCTTCATGCAGGGGCCAGATTATTTTCAGAGCTACGTCGCCAGAAAATTTCCCTTCACGCTCTCTCAGAGGCTGCGGGTGATCGTACGGATGACCCATTCAAAAGAGTCTCCGCGCTCTTCGGATTTGCACGTCAGAAAGCAAAGGATGGTAAAGCCGAGCCGGAACTCAGGAAGGCAGGCATCGCATTGCTTGGCTTCGATCCAGGCAAAGGAGAAGAGGACCTTACGCTCCTTTTCAGTTTTCTGAATCCGCAGATGCCGATGTTCGTTCAGGAAGCCGCTCTGGCCAACCTGGCAAAGCAGACGAACCCATCCGTAGCCACCTCACTCATCAAGAATTGGAAAGGACACACACCGGTTCTGAAATCTGGAATCCTCAAAGTCCTGACAAGTCGCGCTTCGTGGAAGAACGCACTCATCAGGGCTTGCGAGGCGGGCGCGATAAATGCAGCGGAACTGGAAGCAACGGTTCGGCAGCAGCTCCTTCAAACGAAGGACAAAAGACAGAAAGCGCGAGTACAGAAATTGTTCGGTGAGCAGGCGCGGGCAAAGAAAGATGATCAGAAATTTCAGGCCTCTCTGAAGCTGAAACCAAAACCGGCCGCGGGACTTGAAACCTTCAAGAAGCTCTGCGCTCAGTGTCATCGGCTCAACAGCATCGGTCATCACGTCGGACCTGACCTCGCGTCGCTCACAGACCGTCGTCCCGAAACTCTGTTGGCCACCATTCTCAATCCGAACCAATCGGTCGAGCCCAAGTATCTCAACTACGTGATCCGGACAAAGGACGAAAGAACCCTGAGCGGCATCCTCGTTTCTGAAACGGCCACAAGCATCGCTTTAATGGGGCCTGAAGCAAAGCAGGAAACAGTGCTTCGGGCCGATATTGTTCAGCTTCAAACGACCGGTCAGTCCCTCATGCCGGAGGGCCTCCAGCAGGGCTTGACGCCACAGCAGATGGCGGATTTGATCGCCTGGGTGTTGAGTGCGGGCAAAGGGAAATGAGACTTGTTGGAGTAACGGCTTCAACCGAAATGCATACAGAGAAACAGCCATGAGTAAAGTAA
>Ga0066833_10000662_pt1 | contig 14119 bp, 8 predicted proteins | sample ETNtaG_13_FD_66728 | JGI IMG/M metagenome (GOLD analysis project Ga0066833, IMG submission 66728) | Marine microbial and viral communities from oxygen minimum zone, Eastern Pacific Ocean - ETNP201306PF47B | ecosystem: Environmental > Aquatic > Marine > Oceanic | place: Pacific Ocean: Eastern...
TCTTGAATCCTCTGAATCTTGAATCCTCTGAATCTTGAATCCTCTGAATCTTGAATCCTCTGAATCTTGAATCCTCTGAATCTTGAATCCAGAATCTTGAATCCTGAATCTTGAATCCAGAATCCAGAATCCTGAATCTTGAATCCAGAATCCAGAATCCTGAATCCTGAATCCTGAATCCTGAATCCTGAATCCTGAATCCTGAATCCTGAATCCAGAATCTTGACCCGGAAGACTCACATGCCAGCAGAATCCAAACGAATCGTGCGCCTTGCCGCCATCACACACGAGCTCAGGTGGGAGTACCGTACGACCTGCAGCAACGAATCATTCAACCTCGAAACGGCCACCGCCTACATTGAGCATCGCACGAAGCGCGGTCTCGAGCTGATGTCTGCGGCTGCGAAGGCCGGAGCAGAGCTTGTACTGGGGCCCGAGTACTTTTGCGGAAGCGAGGCATTTATGACGACAGGGGAAGTCAAAGCCCAACTGGCGGGATCAGATGGCCAGCCTGCTCTTCAAGACCTTTGTCACCATGCCTCCTCACACCAATGTGCTCTGGCTGCTTCCTGGAATTCCTCGATAAACGGCCATGTTGTTCAGGCAGGCTTCCTTGTCGATGGGCGCGGTGAACTTGCGGGGCGTCACATAAAGCACAATTCCATACGGCCTGGGAGCGACATTGAGAAGAAGCTTGATGTGTTCGATCTCGATATCGCCAGGACGGGCATGCTGATCTGCGCGGATGTGACTGACGATCCTCAGAACGCGGCCGCTATGGCATCGAATGGGATGGAACTCCTTCTGGTTCCTGGTGTCGGATTTTCAGGACAGAACTGGCGGCACATGATCATTTCGAGGGCCATCGATATTGGATGTCCGATTGTTTATTCGGATACCGGTCGGGCCTTGATCGTGTCTGCGGATGGAAAGGTGGCTGCCGAGGTTGTTGCGCCAGAATCCTTCATTGTCGCGGATGTTGAGATTGGATGCCGCCGATGAATCCACTTCCGCCAGTGAGCGCTACTTTCATTCCGGTTTCTTTGCGTTCTCAAACGCCTCTTTTGCTTCCTGGTAATACTCGCTGTCCGGAAAATCTTTCTCGAGCTTTTTGAGATAGATTTTTGCCATGTTCGGTTTGTCGTTCAGCATGAAGTTGTTAAACATGGAGAGGATTGAGCGCGCCTTCTTTTCGTTGGCGGTGGGCTTGGGCTTTTCCTTTTTCGGCTCGGTGCCCGTGCCTGTGTCTACGGCGATTTCTCCCCCTGGCAGTTCGGTTGGGCCAAGCAACTCATTCAGCTCTGTTCTGGCTTTTTTGGCAGAATCGGAATCTGGGTATTTGGAGATGAGCTGGTCGTGAAACTTTTTTGCGTCTTCCGCCTTCTTGTTCAAGAGATAGCTTTTGAACTGCGAATACAGTTTGCGTTGCTCGGCTTCGGGGCCGGTGAGCTGGGTGCGCGTTCTCGTGCTGCTTTTCTTTCTTTGATGTATGGAAACGATGAGAGGGATGTCTTCGTCCACGTGCCCCATGTCAAAGGAATGATTGGCGCCGACGCTGTAGAGCGAAAATCCCTTTTCCTGTTTCTTGTAGCGAACGATCTCGCCGTTAAAAACATCCTGCGGCACTGCATCAATGAAATCAGGGATAAGGCTGTCCAGCCCCTTTGGCCATTCGCCTTTCTTGAGCGCAAATGCCTCCAGACCCACTGCAGTTTGGGCGAGCTTCAGAGCCATAAGCGCGCGGCCGTTTGCAGCCCACAGCGTCGCATGATTGGCCAGTTTGGATGCCAGGGGCTGGGATGGGTTGGTGCCTGGTTCAGCCCCGGCATCCAGGTCTTTGAAGTATGCCACATAGTTTTCTTTTGCCGCTTGAATGGTCTCTCTGTGCTTAGTGATCAGAGCCTGGATGTCGTGATATCTAGCTCCCGTAAGATTGTAGAGTGTGGAGACAGATCCCAGGCCGCCGAAGTCCTTTAGCTGAGCCTTGAGGTCTTCGTCGCTCATCTTGGATATCTCTGCAGCAAGGGCTACCTCGCCCCCGACGGCAGTGGCGAGGCCCTCCTGCAATGTTGTTTCTGCCTCTGCGAAAGCGCTCTTGAGCTTGTTCAGCGATTTCGCATCAACTACTACCCGGCTCAGCACCTGAGCAAGGGTGTTTACTGTGGTGTTGATACCTTTTGCGTAGGCAAGGTGGGATTTGGAGAATGGCTCGCTGCTGAGTGATTCGGCCAGCCTCAACGAATCAATGACCGTTTGCACGGCCTCCTTGGCGTCGCGACGGTGCGCAAGGTATGCGGCCTGCCATTGTAGAGCGATGAAGGCATTTTCTATCTGTTCCAGGTGCGGTGTTTCGGCGAGCAACCCCTTGCTCAGATCCACCGAGTAGCTGCACTTTTCTATCTTGCCTCCATCACTGATGAGAGTGAATGCCTTTTTCGTTGCGTCAAGACTTTTCCGTGCCATCTCCCCCGTTTCGTCTGTAATCTCTCGGGCAGGAATAGGCAGAGGAACGTCGCTCAATGGAGACTCCGTGGATTCCTCAAAAACTGCAAAAGCCTGAGTGTAATTTTCCGCGGCATTGTCTTCACCATCAGCGATCGAGTACGACTCCTGCAAATCAGTAAAACTCGTCGGTACCCCCTCTCGCCCGATCTCAGCAATCGTGCTGTTCATCCGTGAGGATGCGGTGTATCGGAAAGTGACTATGGCGATGAGCGGACACAGAATGACCAGAGCTGCAATGCCCTGCTTCTTGGAGAGCTTGAACCCACCAGACTTCTTGCCTGGCGCATCCCCGCCAAAAGATGCCCCACAGACCAGGCAACCGACCTGGCCCGGCTGGCAGGCCGCGTTGCACGCAGGGCACGTCAGCGCGGGCGCCTCATCCTCCGCAGGTGAAGGCTCAGGCTCGGGCTCGGGAGCATCGATGGACATGTCATCAAAACTTGTTTCCTCCTTTGGCTCACCCAGGCCCAGAACATCATCCGGCGGCCCGGCGGCGGGAGCCGCAGGCTCGGGCGGGAGCGCGTCCTCGAGGCCCATGTCGTCCGCGGGTGCCTCGGATTCCGGCGCGTCAACGGAGAGATTGCCGAACATGTCATCACCGCCGCCAGAGCCCTGATCGCCCAGACCCAAATCCACGCCGCCGGGAGGTACGGTTATGTTGAATTCTTCTTCGCCGCCCGGATCTGGCGCAGGTGCTGGCTCAGGGCCTGAGCTCACATCGAGCGACATTCCGCCGAAATCATCGTCTCCGTCAGGCGGCGGGGCGGCCCCCTCCTTCTCTTCCTCCTGTGGGCTGCCGGCATCCATGGAAAGACCGGCATCCATTTCCATAAGGCCTCCATCATCTGCGGCGGGGCTCGAATCCTCTACAGCAGGTTCTTTCTTCGCTGGTTCAGGAGCGTCCGTTCCACCACTGATCGGCTCGAGCGCTTCAGTGCCCACGGTCGACCCGGTATCATCTTTATCGAGCTTACGGCCGGATGCGCCATCCTCACCTACGATGAACCTTCGATGGCATCGAAAGCACTTGACCTTTCGGCCGCCAAGGTTCTTGGCGAGATTGAATTTTCCGTCGCAATCGTCATACGGGCATGTGACGAGCATCTTATCTTCATCTGACATCTGAAGTGTCCCGGTGAATTGAAGCTGGAGGGCCGGGATTTTCGGAGTCGAAACTCGATGTGTCAATTTCCGAACACAGACTGATTAGTCATCCAGACTTCTGAAAAAGCCTGAACTCCCTGCGATTGGCTTCGATAATGCCTCCAGCTCGAGCGTCAGGTTTGGTGATGGTGTCACTGGAGCAAGAAACACCTCATCCCAATCTCCTGCCAACGCTCAGGATGCGAATCACAGCAACTGGATCGATCTCCTGGCTTAGCCCGCGCCTGTCCATTCATGGCCATCATGGCCATTCCTCGCCATTGCACCGCCGGATCCGCACACCTATAATCAGCCGGGCGCGCGGGCACATCTTTTTGAGGGTACATCGTGGCCAGGAAGATCTTTATCACGTTCGAAGAAGCTGTAGATGAGTTCGGGATCGAAGGCGAGCAACTGCAGGAATGGATGCGTGGCGGAAAAATAAGGGCCTTCCGGTTCCACGATACGATGAGCTTCAAGCGGGCAGAAGTGGAGGCCCTTAAGGGGGGCTCTCCCGATTTGGATACCGAACCAGTGTTGGTATCAAAAGCCCCCGCGGAACCGGAAACCGAATCCCCAAAGAAGTTCGATATCGGCGACGTTGTTGGCGACGTTCAGGAACAGGATCTCAAGGTTCCGGGAGCAGACGACCTCAAAGTGCCATCGCTGAAAGATATTGAAGAGGATGAACTCACCGTGCCCCTGTCGGAGTTCCTGTCCAAGTCTCCTGCGGGGGATGATGATGAAGAAACTTTCCTTGAGCCGCTTGGCAAAAAGAAACCAAAGATTACCAAGCCGCCCGAGCAGGAAGAGCCACCCGATTCGGAACTCATCCGCTTCCACTGCAGTTGCGGCAAGCGTCTCAAGTCGAACCAGGATTACATAGGACAGAGTGTCCTTTGCCCCAAGTGCAACAAGAAGCTCAAAGTGCCCGCGGTGGGTGAGCCTCGCAGAGAAAAGACCACGCCCCAGGCGCACCCGGTCCTGGTGAAGCTCCTCGCAAAATTCAAGAAGCTCAAGGGAGAAGTCAGGGAGATATCAGCAAAGTTTGGCGACCTCGAGCAGGACCCGGAAGACGCTGCCCAACGTGGACTGATCACGAGGATGGGCACGCTGGAAAGGCAGACCCGGGAAATCGCAATCGAGCTTGAAGCTCTGAAGAAGGAAAACCAGCAAATCCGTTTCGATATTGCCAGACTCCAGGATTTGATGACCCGGCTGCAGCCTGAGGCTGATGTCATGCTTAGCGGGCAAACCCAACCCTCGGGCTCTTCAGATGAAGACCACTTGGCAAGATGAATGAATTTCAGGCGACCCTGACGCATGGCTTTCTTCAAAAAAGTCGATCCTAAAAAGCAGATTCACCTGGTCATTGCCCAGATGAACTCCGGCGATTACCTGGACGCGATGAAGAGCTGTGAAAAGCTCATGCAGAAATTCCCTCGCCACGCGGAAGGCTCACGCCTGATGGGACAGGTCTGCGAAAAGCTTGGCAACGACCGCAAGGCATCCGGGTTCTTCAGAATCGCGGTGGAGGAGAAACCAATCTATGCCAACTACCTGGCGTACGGGAATGTCTGCCGGCGCCTGAACGAGCCCGGCAAAGCCAGCGAACTCCTGGAAAAGGCCCTCGGGGCAAGCCCGGATTCGATCGAGTTCATGGAACTGCTCGCCGAGATTTACGAAGAGCGCGGCATCTGGCCGCGGGCCGTTGCCATGCGGAAAGGAATCTACGACCGGCGGAACGATGATGCGGATGCCCTCTTCCGCCTTGCTCGCTGTACTCACATGGCCAGGCTGCTCGAGGAAACAGCCATGCTCTGCACCCGCCTTCTGAATCAAGAGCCCGAACATGCAAAAGGGCTTCGACTCTTTGCCGAATGCATGCTTTACCGCAACATGCATGAACGCGCGATCGAATTGTACTCACGAGCCCTCCAGGCCCAGCCTGATGACTGGGAAGGCCATTTTCAGCTCGCGGAAATCTACCTTGCCAGAGACCAGGGCGCCAACGCGAAACGGCACTTCCAGCTCTGCATTCGGAACAACAACGAACACCAGGAAGCACACCGAAAACTGATCGACGCTTACAAAGCAGACCAGGATTGGATCGAAGCGGAAATCGTCATCAAGCACCTCGTCGGCTTGGGTGAAAATCAGGAACTGCTCATCGAGCTTGGCGACGTCTGCGCGGCACAAGAGGAATACGAAGCCGCGGCCACGGCTTACCAGCAGGCAAGAAACTCAGGCAAGAGCAGTGAGGAGCTAGACGCAAAATACACAGACGCGGCCATTCGCTCCGGAAGAGCTGAAGAGGTGTTCGATATGGCTCACCGGCTTTCTTCCGGCAACGTATTCAACGTGCAGTATCAACATCTCTACGCGCTCTGCCTGATGGCCGCCGGGGACCAGGAAAAGGCGACTGAACTGGTCAAAGGGGTCACTGCCTCCGAAGAGGAATTCTCTGAATTCTGCACGCTCCGTTCCAGGCTGCTGGGAGAGGCAGGTCTTTTCCCCGGCAATAACGTGGCCTCATCGTAACTTTTCAGGTCTAAGAGCCTGTAGCTGTTCAGTGCCGAGCTATTCTTACTTTTAATCTTGCTTCTTACAGCACCCGTTGGCCGCAACCGAAAAGAACTGCTGATTCTCCTGAAACCATTTCGGAAATCCGAATAAAGAATGATGATTTCTGATTTCTGAAGTCAAGCATTCGTTTAAGCAGCACATTTCTGACTTCGAAAATCAGCAATCAGAAATCATCATTCTTTATTCAATTCCTGAGCAGGCTGCAAGTGTTGGTGCGGCTGAATGTTGAATCATGGATTTTGAGTCACTTTCAAAGATCTCTTGCCAAAAAAACAAAACTTCCACGGTTAAACCTGTCTACCGCAGCCTGACGGCGCCGAAGGCTGCTGTAGGATCAAAAGTAAGAAAAATACACGCACGCCGCGCAGAAGTTACGAAGTAATTCTATGATGAACACCGTACCTGCCGCCCGCATCGTCTTCGAGTTTGGCACAACCACCCAGGTGGTGGAACTGGACCCGAGCGAAGACTACATCGTCGGCCGGGGAGATGATGCCAACCCTCGCGTGAATGAAAAATCCGTCAGCCGGAAGCATCTGCGCATTACCTGCAACGCCGAAGGCTGGCTTCTGGAGAACATCAGCAAGACAAACGGCATTCAGTACAAGAAGGGGGTGCTTCAGAAGCTTCGGCCTGAACACGGCGATGTCTTCGCTCTCGGCCGCGTCAGATGCACCTTCGCCGAGCACGGAAAATTCCTGGGCGCCCAGGAAGGTGCGGACCTCAACACCAGCCAAGATTCGCCACAGACAGAGCAGCCCGCCTCCGATGGAGGCCCTGCCGATCCCGCAAAAACTCAGATTGTCCAAACACCACCACAGCCGCTCGTTTACTGTCCCGTCTGTGGAACGAAAGTTCAGATTATCGATTTCGTCAGCATCGAGGAGCTGAACTGCCCCACCTGCCGGGCACACATCGGCCGACTGGCCATCCGGCATCTTGATGCGGCCGGCATCTATGACTCCATTCTCCTCACCTCAAAACCCAGCGACAAAAGCTCAACACTTTCCATCGGCGATTACCGCATCACCGAAGAGCTTGGAGCGGGCGGCATGGGCAAAGTTTTCAAAGGTTTCGAACCGGGCAGCGACCAGGTCGCCGCGGTGAAGCTCCTTTATCCGAGCAAGACTACAGACACCTTCATTCAATCTTTTGAGAACGAGGCCCGGGCGCTGGCGAGGCTTTTTCACAAGAACATCGTCAAGATCTATCGCTTCGGCAGGCACGGCAATGTCCACTACATAGCGATGGAGTTTGTCAAGGGGACGAATGTGAAGAAACAGATAAAGGAAAAACGCCGCCTGCCCATCGAAAGGTGCACCGAAGTCCTGCGGCAGTCTCTCGTGGGTCTGGATTACATTCACAAGCAGGAGATCATCCACAACGACGTGAAACCGAGCAACATTCTGGTCGGCGAAGACGGCACTGTGAAGCTCGTGGATTTCGGCATCGTGCAGCTCAGCGGCCCGGTCGAGGAGGATAAACGTTCGCATGTGGCCGGCACGGTGGAATACCTCAGCCCGGAGGTGGTTCAGGGCGGCTCACCGACATTTCAATCGGATCTTTATTCACTCGGCATCACCCTCTATTACATGTTATGCGGCAAACGGCCCTTCAAAGGAAAGACCCCCAAAGACACACTCAAGATGCATGTGGAAAAAGCCGCGGCGCACCCAAGCCATCACCGTGGCCTGCCGGACGAGCTCATCGCAATCATGGCCCGCCTCATGGCCAAAGATCTGAAACACCGCTACCAGGCCGCGACACAAGTCCTCGATGATCTCGATTCGATCGATCTCGGTCACAGCCTGGATCGGGCTACCGCGCAGATGGGCAAGAAGTGGAAGAAGTGATCCAGGCTGATGACAGATTCCTTCGTAAAAAGTCCGTCTCGCCCCGAAGGGGCAAAACATATCAGCCCAGGGCAACGCCCTGGGTCATTAGGAACGGTCACCCTTGAGCCCTGAAAGGGCGGCACCAATCGCTGAGAGGCATCATGTTGTGTCGCCCTTTCAGGGCTACAATTGTCTTTTCTATCTGTTCCCAGGGCGTTGCCCTGGGCTGATATGTTTGTGGCCTTTCAGGCCGGAAATCGGCTGAAGTCGACTTCTTACGAAGGAATCTGACAGGTCGTTACGTGCATCGGCCCTCTGCCCTTAACACGCCGGAACTACTTCGAATGACTTCCAAACAACGATTTACTGCAGCGGCCGAACACAGCGAGACTGACCGCGTTCCAGTGGGTGAGCATTGGGTGCCTCACACGCTCGTCGAGCAGATTGTCGGTGTCGAGCGCAGCCACTACAACGCGTGGGGCTACGCTCAGATCGCCTTCTGGGAAGGGCAGCGGGACGAGGTGGTCGATCAGATGAAAGAACACTATGTCGAATTCATTCGGCGAACGGGACTGGACATGGCGACCGTTGAACTGGTGCCGCCGAAGAATTGGGAATTCGAGTGCCCCAAACGGTTGGGAGAAGGGCTCTGGGAAGACGCAACAGGTTCGAAGCTCCAGTGGTACGAAAACGTTCACGACATCATGGTCGTCGAGGAAGGCACAAAGGAAGCCCCGCACGAGCCGCATCCTGAGCCCGACGGCAGCGAGTGGGAATTCTGGGATCACGTTGTGAAGGAACTGGGCGAGACCCATTTCATCATGGCTGTCGGCATTCCCCTTTACCCGCATGACTACTGCCGCGTACACCTCGGCCGCAGCCGATTCGATTCGTTTCAGAACCTGATGTACCGGATCAAAGAAGATCCTGATTCCATTGCCGAAGCACAGGTCAAACAAGCGGACAGCATCTATGAGGGCTCGAAACTGGCTCGGGAGCGCGGTGCGGACGCGATGCGCATCGTTTTCGATTACGGGTGCAGCACAGGCCCTTACTGTTCTCCCGAAGACTTCCGCCGAGCCTTCCTGCCGGGCCTGAAGGCACACTCGGACGCGGTCCGTCGCGCCGGCCTGATATCTGTGCTGCACGTGGATGGAAGTGTCGAGCCGGTCATCGATCAGATAGCCGAAGGAGGTCCGGATATCTACCAGGCCGTGCAGGGCTACGAGCCCATGGACGAATACAAACGCGCGGTCGGTGACGACCTGGCATTCTGGGGCAACGTGGACAACGACCGCCTGGCCAGAGGTACGCCGGAAGAAATTCGCTCTCTATCGCGATGGGCCATCCAAAACTGCAAACAGGGCGGAGGGTTCATCCTTGGAAGCGCGCACGATGTGCTCCTGCCCACTCCGAAGGAAAACTTCATGGCGATGGTCGAGACCGTGTTTGAAGATCAGGACAGCAACAGGTCGCTTGCCAGATGATCCCTTCACGATGGATTGTGCTTCTTGTTTCAGTCTGCCCTTTGCTCTGTCTCAGTGCGGAGGAGCCAATCTTTACGAATCTTGATTTCTCGAATGGGCTTGATGGATGGGGCGCCTGGTCGGGCACAAAGGCACACCGCTGGGTTCTCGACAAGGAGGTCGGCCACGGCGGCAAATCTTCCCTGCGTATTGAAGCCGACAGCCGAAAGAACAACGTGATGGTGCTGACGACCACTACACGCATGAAGCCTGGGCAGCGATACGGCTTCGAGATGTGGTGGCGGTTTGAAAAAATGAGCTTGCGATTCAGGTCCGACTTTCGGGTTATCTTCCGAGATGCGGATGGGAAGTGGATTACAGGGATCGATCTCAACCCGCATTTCAGAAAGCCCGAAGGAGATTGGTTTCAGACGCGCTACCGCATGCTCGTCCCAGACAATGCCGCCTCGACAACGGTGGGCATCTGGGTGCGCGAGACAAAAGGGATCGTCCGCGTTTCAGGTATGTCACTGTCGCTTATCCCTGCAGGTCAGAGGAGTCTTGATTCCATGTACCTGTACGATCCCTTCCAGGTGAAACTGGGGCCTGTGCCGCTGCAAAACTTCAGGAAACTTAAGTCAGACAAGTCACCTTTCCTGTCGGCGGCAAAGCGATGGAATGAGCTTCTGGTCGCTGCCGGCTTCATGCAGGAAGATTTGTGTCGGGCCAGGCGTGCATTGCTTTACACGAGGCGCCCCGATGATTTGCTGTCGGCTCATGATGACAGAGCCCGGAAGGTACTCGCCGACCTGGATGACGCGTATCAGCGTCTAGGCAGGTTATACGACAAGAGCGACTCCAATCGTCTGGCCGCAGAATTCATTCCGTCTGCCAGGAAGGTTGAAAAAGATATCAGGGATGCGCGTGCTGGTTTGAAGAGTCTCGTCGATGAAGCCCGTCCATCCACCAAAGCTTCAGAATGGCTCAAGATTCCTGAAGTCGACACCGGACAACCGTGGTGGGACGCGGAACGGAAACGGGCTCGGTACGTCTTCTGGACTCGGTGGAGTAATCCGGAACAACGGGAGATGGAGATGCCGCTTCGACTCGGCGACGGCCAAACGCTCACGGTTGGGCGACCCAAAGACGCGACGCAGGGGATTTGCGACTGGTCGAACTACCTGGACCAGGCGAAGACGATGCACGATGCTGGTGCGCGCCGATTTTCGCTGATCACACATTACAGCCTCCACGACAAAGGCTATCTCAGCAGAGAATTCGCAGAAAAGAACAAATCCGATCCGGACATCACCATGATGGATAACGAGGGTAAACCGATGGCCCCTCGCAGCGGATTGTGCCACTTCAACTGGCTCAACCCGAAGGTCCGTTCGCACATGGTGGACGTGCTCACCCAGATGGCAAAGTTCTTCAAGGAACGCAAGGAATACCAGTTCTACGTGACAAGTTGGGAAGGCGCTGGGCCTTATTGCCGCCAGATCCGCATCGGTAACAATCCCTCGCATAAAGAGGCGTTCCGAAAATTCCTGAAGCAGCGTTACGGGAATATCACTGCTCTAAACGCGAAGTGGCGCACCGATTACGAGAGCTCTGATGCCATTTCGCCGCAGCCCGAAGAGGACACTCCCACCGGCGCGCCCGCAACTCCCAGGCTCATCGAAAGCCGAAGATGGGCGCAGGAGGCATATGTCGATTACCTGAAACTTATCCGTGATACCATCCACAGGATCGACCCGACGAAGCCGATCATCGGCGAGCATAGCGGGCTGTTGGACCGCGTCATCAGCCCGCGAATTTATGATTCCGTAGATTTGCTCGGTTATCACCGCCGGGCTGGGACGACGATGCCGGTCCAGGTCTGGATGAGCTCCCTGCAACGGCACACGGGCAAATGCACGGGCCTGTTCGAAAATTTCTGGGGATGCCAGGAAGACCACCCCGGCCGCATGAGCGAAGAGAGAGCCATGCGTGCGCAGATTCGGCGATATCTTTACCGGCACGCGGTCTGGGGCCGCTCTCTCCAGACCTGGTGGTATTCCTACACAACCGCCGGTTATCTCACCTCCTATAACTGCAACTGGCTCAACCCGGTCTATGACTTGACGACATTGCGGTACTCTGCGGCCGGGCTCCCCGTTGAAAAGGAGAAAGTGGATCGGCTGCAAGGTCTGCTGCTCAACAGCGAGATCGTTCCGTCTCGACTTCTGGTCATCCAGCCGTATGACACGATGCTAGCCCAGGGCCGCGGTTCAGAAGCGTGGAGCGAATGGATGGAATGGCACGACCTTCTGTTCCCGCGGAATCTTCTTTACGAAGTTCTGCCGGACATCTGGTTCGCAGACGGCCGAGTCAGTCTGAGAGATTTCGATGTCGTGATCCTGCCGATCGCCACTCACTTGGATCCGCGATTCTCGGCAAAGCTCATCGACTTCATCCGGCAGGGCGGAACGTGTATCACTTCCGGGCCGTGCGGTATCTACGATCATTTGGGGCATGAAAATGGCGACATCATGAGCGCGGCCCAGCCGAAACTCACTACCCGATGCGAGAGCAAGCCAGATGAGGATTGGCGTTACTCTTACGGAGTCCAGGCCAACGCCGACGGTCTGGTCGAAACATCGGTAGGCCAGGGCAAGCTCTTTCTGTTGCCGGAATCTGTCACCGCGTTCGAGGACGGGGGACGTGCGCTTTCCAGTCTTATCCGCAGTAAGGTCGCGCCCGCGGTTGAAGCACGGGGAACCAAGTTGGAGCTGCTGCTGCGAAAACTCATGGACGGGCGTCACCTCCTCTGCGCATTGAACAGAGACCCGGATCGGCGGACCACCGGTGAAGTGGTCATCAACGGAGCCTTCAGACAGGTTGCGGACATTGACATATCTCCGCCCTTCCCGATCCGCACAGAAGTCGAAGATGGGCAGACACGCTTTCGCGTAACTCTGGACGCGGGAGCGACCTCCTATTTCCTCCTCGCGGGGATCCAGAAACTACCTTGAGCAGGCACGGCCGGGTATTTCACTGCGGTTATCCATCCGCCAGACCGACGGAATAAAGCTGGCTGGTGTCGCCGCGCAGGCCGGTGAAGACGACGGAACTTCCATCGGGGAAGAAACGGGGACAGACAACGCCGGCGCCCTCGCCGTGATGGGCCGCGACGATTCGGGGTTCCAGAGTGTCATCGCCCCATCGAGCAACCCAGACGAAGTCCCGTGCCCATTGGCCTGCGGTTACGATCCATTGTCCGTCCGAAGACATACTGACGTGCGGCAGACCCCATCTCATTCTGCGGTCGATCACCAGGCGCTCGATCTCGCCGGTGGGGAGTCCGACTCCGATGAGACACTCGAGGGGCGCATCGCCCTCAGGACGATCCTCCGGCCGCAGGCACAAGCTGGCGCCGTGAAAAAGGACGCGGCCGTCTTCGGTCCAAGTCTCGTGTCCCAATGCGTAGCCATCCGGGGGCACACAGATGGGTTCTGCTTCTCCGGCCTCAACATCCAGCAGCCATATTCGGTGGCCAACGTATGACCAGTGCCCTTCATGGCAATACAGAACAAGATTGGGATTCTCAGGATGAACGTTGACATGCGTCGGAACGCCGCGGACCTCGTGGACCACTCTTGCCTCCGCTCTCGTCGTGTCCACAAGCACAATTCTTCCCGCGGGTTCCGGCCATGCTCTGGCCGCGGCATCCATCGTGTAGCCCTCGGGTTTGGGACTGCTGTTCATGAAATCGTCACTTACCTCGCCGACAGAAAACACGTCACCGGCTGCGGTGCAGTTGCTCTGACCCATGCTCCAGCCTTTCGGGGAACGATAGATCTCTTCGACGGTTCCGTCTGTCAGATCTACTGCAAGCAGGCGATCATCCACTGCCCAGAATGCCCGTTTACCATCACGTGCAGCCACAAGCCCGCAGATCGCCATCCACAGATTCTTGCTCTCGACGGGCTGGCTTACCTGGCGAAGCTCATCAGAGCCCAGGTCCGCAATGTAAAGAGTTCTTGGGACCGGTTCACCTGCGTCGGCGCCGACCGGCTCTCCGAAACACAGAACCTGATCCGGCTGCGGGAAGGGATTGTTCGTGAAATAGGGAAAGAAGAATTGTGTGTCCGGCAGATCGGTCAGCCTCCGCACGGGGAGGCCGGAGGCAATGTCCGGCTCGTGTCCGGTTCCCAGAGGAGAAGATTCAAGCGTCACAGCAAACCCCAGTGGTCGTCGATCTCTTTCTGATAGTTCGCTACTTTTCCGGAGAGAATGTCCTCAATGGAGACTGTCTCACGGAGAAGAGACGATTCAATCACGCCATAGCTGACGGCGATGTCCCGGAGACCTTCGGAGCCGTGGTTCACCGGGCGGCGTGTGTGCCGGATCGCCTGGATCCAGTCATGAAGTTCGAGTGCGAATGAATCCGTTATTCCCTTTGGGAAACATGACTCCCTGACTTCTTCCGGTGCGTTCTCGTTAAACAGGGTCTCGATGTCATGCGACGATTTGTCATCCAGAAAGAGAGTGCCGCTGTTTGAGTCGGAGTTAATGGAGCCTTCCGTGCCCTGAATTGTCATC
>Ga0066833_10000676_pt1 | contig 13947 bp, 11 predicted proteins | sample ETNtaG_13_FD_66728 | JGI IMG/M metagenome (GOLD analysis project Ga0066833, IMG submission 66728) | Marine microbial and viral communities from oxygen minimum zone, Eastern Pacific Ocean - ETNP201306PF47B | ecosystem: Environmental > Aquatic > Marine > Oceanic | place: Pacific Ocean: Eastern...
CCAAACGCTATGGAAAATGGTAGTTTCTACAAGCACTTGTAGAAAGATATCCATTTCAACCAATGAATATGGGGATAGTTACAACAACGCCTGTCTCGTTGCTAAGAAATTCCGAGGATAGGCTTTTTACTACTGATTTTATTAACCCTGCGGATGCTACCGTATGGTTTTTTTATTGTCTCTTCGGTAGCATCTACGGCAGCAGCAATGCTAAATTTGGTTAAACAATTTAATTAGACAAAAGTGATCACTTACGATCAGCTTTCGACGACATGAAACACCTCCTGCTCACAACAATCGCAGTTGTGCTGTTGCCGCGATTAAGAGAAAAATTAAATTCGAAAAAAATATGTACGAATTTAATTTACACTTGTCGTGCCTAGACTGGATGATATTTTCCCGTTTGGTTAACTAGATATGAAAAGAATAATTACTCCACTGTTATCCTTCTTTGTTGTTTCGAGCATAATCTCAACTAAAGCAGACCACCACAAAGAAGTTGAACTACCACAGGCAAAGCACATTCCGGGAACATGGAAACGAACTTGGATTAATCCCGAGGGCGAGCCTGCATCTATGACAAAAGTGATCAAGGCAAGTGATGTCACCAATCACTTTGAAGAAACAATAAACAATAATCGGCAACTAAAATTCAAAGTTGAGTCAGTAGTTGGAAACATGCTGAAATTCCAAGGTGTAAAAGGCCGGACAAAAAATGAAGAAACTAAAAAATGGAATAAATGGAAGGAGAATAACATTTCGTATTTATTTCAAGTTGATGAGTTTTTTTGGAATGAAGTCTTTAATGACTTAGAGAACAGCACTAAGCGTAGATTCAGCAGGGTGATCACTGGAGACGAAAGTCATACTTATCAAGATTTGGCTAAACGCAAACTTTCGATACTAAAACCCTATATTGGGCTTTGGAAAGGTTCAGTTGATATGGAAGAACTCAAAACATATGGTATTCCCTCTCAAAAATGGGAAATAAATCACCCCGTCAGGTATAATAATGATGAAACGATGATTGTATGGCAGTGGGAAGCAGACTCGTTTGATGCTCATGGAGTAATTAGCTATGATGCACATACCGGAAACATATTTTCTAATTACCACACGTCTACCGGTGTCCAAATTTCGGCAAAACTAGTAGCATCGTGGAATAACAAGTTTCTTTGGGAAAGGCACGGAACTTCACCATCTGGATTAGTTTCTGAAAAATGTCTCTTTGACTTATCAAAGCCAGGGGTCTTCAGGCACAAGCTAATGGATAGCTCTTTAAATGGATTACCACAGCCTAACGGCCCTGAAATCATTCTTAACAAGGTCATTGAACATGCAACTGTAGCAGATCCTGCACACTACAAAGTAGAATTTGAGAATGAGTATGTAAAAGTTTTGCGTGTTAAATACGGTCCATACGAAAAATCCCCATTGCATTCCCACAGCCGGTTAGCAGGCGTTCACCTGACAGACGCTAAAGCGAGGTTCACCCCTAAAGATGGAAAAGGCGAAATTAGGAATATTAAAGCAGGTGATATTGGTTTAGGCGAATCCGAAATTCACACTGTAGAAAACATGACTGACAAAAACTGGGAAACAATACTCGTTGAATTTAAGAAAGAATACCCCGGTGATATCAGTGAATTAAAAAGAAACGCCACTAAAGTTGATCCAAAGCATTATAAAGTTGAAATTGAAAATGATTGGGCTCGTATAGTTCGAGCCAAGTATGGTCCGAATGAGAAGTCAGTCATGCACCAACATAATTCAGGAGTCGTAATATTTCTAAATAGTGCTAAGCATAAGCTGATCAATGAAGATGGCTCAATAGTTAATGCTGACCCTAGGTCGGGTCATGTAGTATGGGCTGACGCTGCTACTCATGAAGTAATAAATCTCGAAAATGAACCAACCGTTACTGTTTTTGTTGAGCTGAAATAGGGGAAAAAAATGGTTCGGGATTAAGACAAACTACAAAGCGAGTAATGTTATTACTGCTATTGGGTAGAGCTAACGACTTGAATTCTTTAGATGCGGACGGGGAAACACCTCTAGATTTGGCGGGAGATGGAAAAACCGCCGACCTCATCCGCAAACACGGCGACAAGACGGGTGAAGAACTGGAAGCCGCTGGCAACTAAACCAACCCGCTCCACCACTTAAACGCCGCAGGGTTGTGGTTCAGCGACAACAGTTAAATCGACCCTTTTTTCTGACCGCTTGACGGTGAACTGGCAGTGGCGTCTCATTGGGTTGTGAAGATCGTAGTGATGCTTGCTTGCGTTGTTGGATTCGCTGTTCTCGGTGTAGGTATTGGGATTTTCGCCTTTTATCTCGGTGACCGCATTGGCGTAATAGACATCATGGTTTTCTCTTGGATCGATTTGTTTAGGTGTATGTCAGTATTTGCCATCCTTAGCGCGGCTATTGGAGGCCGCGTTTGCTACAAAACGATCTTCAGCAAGTAGTTCAACGGCATCCCTCACGGCACACCTGGGTGGCACTGCCAGCACCGCGCCAGCCTGAATGTTGGTATCCATATTCGCTGTTTCTAAAAATTAGCAGCAGCCACCCGATCCGCGAGCGCGTGCCCTCTGGGAAGAACCTATTTCCATGCAAATTCCCCAACGAGTTGGCAGATTTGCACGGGTTAATTGATCGCGATTTGGGTTCACTTGGGGTTTCGGTGTGGTAGCTTTTGGCCCGCCATGAAGCCTGTAATAAAAGTGCTATTAGCTATGTTTGGGGTAGTGGAGTGTTTTGGTGTTTGTTCTGCCCCAATCATTTCCATAGCTTGCGCTTCAGCAGCAGCCCGATCATGCCGTAGTTCGCGGCATCCTTGAATGTGTCCTCAAGGCTTTCGTGGTTCACGTTGGTATCGCCCTTGAGTTCCTTGAGCAACAGGTTGCGCATCCGGCTCACCTTGTCCTGAAGCCGCACCGCGATGCCCATACGACGAGGGTTCTGAATCCCTAGAAACCGTCATCGAGACGTATATCGGCGAGTTGATGGATGAGGTTGAAAAGGAACTCATCTTTTGGGAGCAATGAGCAGCATGAACGCGATCAACGCGATCCAGGATCCGGAACAGAAGGCTTATCCGTAGGGCGGCAGTCTTTGTCGATTGGATCTGCGTTCCAGCATTGACTTATTCTATGACATTGAGCAAATAATCAACCCGTCCAGACTAACGAAAGCACTGGACCAGTTTGGATAACTCGATCATCTATGAATCGCGCCGAGTTGTTTATAAGCCAACACCTGAAATAGCCATGCGTTATATGTTAGTCTCATTCACCGCCTTGCTGCTCGTATGCAGCATGGGGACAGTCGTGGCGCATGCGGCTGGGGAGAAGAATGAATGGACGCGTTTCCGTGGGCCCAATGGCTCGGGCATTAGTGAGGCCAAAGCGATTCCCATCAAATGGACTGCCAAGGATTACAACTGGGTTGCAAAACTTCCCGGAAGCGGCAGTAGTTCGCCGGTGGTTTGGGGTGACCGCATTTTCCTTACCTCCAACGATACAGAGAAGACCATGCGCACGATTTTGTGTATGGACACCCGAGACGGGAAGATTCGTTGGCGCCGGGATTTCCCCTACACACCCCATCACATGCATCGGGACAACGACTTTGCCTCGGCGACGCCCACCGTGGATGCCGATGGCGTGGTGGTGGTCTGGTCGAAACCCGAGCAGTTGCTCATGCTGGCACTGGATCTTGAGGGCAAGGAAATGTGGCGCCGGGACCTGGGCCCGTACGTGGGAACCTGGGGTTCAGCCAGTTCGCCGATTATTGCCGGCGGTTTGGTCATATTGGCCAATGACCAGATGCATCCGCAGGTAATGAAGCGGTTTCTGCCAAAGGGTGCCTCCATGGTTCCCGGGAAAAGTTTTTTGATCGCCGTCGATCGCAAGAGCGGAAAAACCCGCTGGAAAATTGATCGCCATACGGTGCTGGCCGGATACAGCACCCCCTGTGTTCGGGAAACCGGCAATGATTCGCCTGAACTGGTCTTTTCCGGCACGGCTCATGGCATGACGGGTGTGGATTTGGCCACGGGCAAGGTCAACTGGGAGATCAAGGGCATCCTGGGCAGTCGCGTGGTGGGCTCGCCGCAGCTCTATCAGGATCTGGTATTCGGCAGTCACGGCGCGGGCTTGTCAGCGCAGCAATTGGTGGCGGTGCGCGCTCCGCAAAAGGGTGGCGTGAAGGAGCCCAAGGTGGCCTATGAGGTGCGGCAATCGCCGCCCTTGGTGCCCAGTTGCCTCATCAAGGACGACCTCTTGTTTCTCTGGACAGACAGCGGCATTGTCAGCTGCCTGGATGCGGCCAGCGGAAAACGCCACTGGCGCGAGCGGGCGGGTGGCAGTTACTACTGCTCCCCGGTGTGGATCGGCAGTCGGTTGTACTGCACAAGCAAGACGGGCGAGGTGGTGGTTATCGCCGCTGACAAAACCTTCAAGCTGTTGGCCAAGAATCCGCTTGGAGAAAAGTGCTTTGCCGTTCCCGCTATTGCCAATGGAGTCATGTATCAGCGCACACAAACAAAGCTATTCTCGCTGGGCGGAAAAAATAAGAAGTAATCATGTGGCTGCCCACAGACCATTATTAAAGTATCAGTTATAGTAGTCCCTCAACCCGCGCTGGCCTTCGGCTGGTGCGGGTTTTTGTTTGCCAGTGCTACCGGCAGGATTAACTCTCAAACTTGATGATTTGCCGGGCGACTTCGCCCCGGTCGAGCGCATCGAAACTTTCGTTGACCTGCTCGAGGTCGATGAAGCGGCTGTTCAACACATCCACCGGCAGCCGGCCCTCGGCATAGAGTCGCATGAAGCGCGGGATGTCGCGCTTGGGCACGCACGAGCCCATGTATGAGCCCATGAGCTGGCGTTCCTCGGCGACGAGCGACAACGCCGGAATCTTCAACTCGCGCGTCGGGTCGGGCAGCCCAACCGTGATCGTGCGGCCGCCCTTGCGCGTGGCGGCGTACGCCTGGGCCAGCACCTTCTCGCTGCCGACCGCCTCGAACACGTCGGCCGCGCCGCCATCGGTCAAATCACGCAGCGCCATCACCGGGTCAACCTCGGCGGCGTTGATCACATGCGTCGCCCCGGCCTCCTTGGCCAACGCCAGTTTGTTCTCCAGCCGGTCGACAGCGATGATCGGGTACGCGCCGGCGAGCCGCAGCCCGAGCACCACGCTCAGCCCCACGCCGCCCAAACCGAAGATGGCGGTCGTTGTGCCGGGCTGCACCCTGGCCGTGTTCACCACCGCGCCAACGCCGGTCATGATCGCGCAGCCGAACAGTGTCGCCATCTCGATCGGGAGCGACTTGTCGATCTTCACCAGCGACTCCGGCGCTGCCACGGTGAACTCCGAGTAACCGGACACGCCCTGATGGTGGTTGACCTCCCCGCCGCCATTCACGGTGAAGCGCCGGCCGCCGTGCAGCAACTGACCGGTGACCGCCGCCTCGTACGCCGGCTCGCAAAGCGGCGCCCGGCCGATGGCGCACATTGGGCACCCGCCGCAGCACGGCACGAACGAAAACACCACGTGATCGTCCGGCGAAAGCCCCTTCACGCCGGGGCCGACATCGCGCACGACCCCGGCCGCCTCGTGCCCCATCACCATCGGTACCGGGCGCGGGCGCGAGCCGTTGATCACCGACAAATCGGAGTGGCACAGCCCGGCACCAGCCACCTGCACGAGCACCTCGTTTTCGCCGGGGCCGTCGAGATCCACCTCCTCGACCGAGAGCGGGCGTGACTCCGCATACGGTCGGGGCAATTCCATTTGTCGAAGAACAGCCGCCTTGGTTTTCACGCCCGCGAAGCTACCGCCCCCTCTGGCCAAGGGCAACGATCACTTGCGGCTTTGGCTTGTGTCGGGGCGGGGGTTGTCGGCAACTTGGCCAAGCGCAGCGACATGGACGACGACCTTCCAGCATCCGAGGCGGCTCCGGAGCCGACGGTGGTGACGATCGATGAGACGCTCACCAGCGAGCGGCTCGACCGCTATCTCACGACCAAGTTGCTGCACATCTCGCGCGGCGGCATTCAGCGGCTCATGCGCGAGGGCTGCATTCTCGTCGACGGCAAACCGGCCAAGCCGACCCAGCACCCCGCCGCCGGCCAGACGGTTGAGGTCATCTGGCCGGTGGCAAGGGAACTCGAGGCCAAGCCGGAGGATCTGCCGCTCGATATTTTATTCGAGGATGACGACCTGATCGTCGTCAACAAGCCGGCAGGTATGCCGACCCATCCCGGCCACGGTCACGAGGACGGCACGCTGGTTAACGCGCTACTGCACCACTGCGCCGGGAGCCTGAGCGGCATCGGCGGCGTGGTGCGCCCGGGCATCGTGCACCGGCTCGACCTGGACACAACCGGCTGCCTTGTCGCCGCCAAGAACGACGTGGCGCACCTTGGCTTGGCCGCGCAGTTCAAGGAACGCGAGGTGGCCAAGCGGTATCACGCGATCGTCTGCGGCCGTCTGGCCAACAACGAGGGCGCGATCGACGCGCCGATCGCGCGGCATCCAGTACACCGCAAGTTGATGGCGGTGCAGCCCGGTGCCAGCCGCAACGCCCGCACGAGTTGGCGCGTGCTCGAGCACTTGACCAAGAGCACGCTGGTCGAGGCGACGCTGCACACGGGGCGGACGCACCAGATTCGCGTGCACTTCAGGCACATCGGTTTTCCGTTGGCGGGCGACGCGCTTTACGGCACAAAGGCCACGGCGCAGTTGGCCAACGACACCGGCGTGCGTGTCGGGCGGCAGATGCTGCACGCCCGGTTGTTGGCGTTCACGCACCCGCGCAGCAACGAGCGGCTCACGTTCGAGGCCGCTTGGCCAAGCGACTTTGAACGGGTGCTCGACGAACTGCGCAGCGCAAAAACGAACTCATGACGGAACTCTGGATCGGATACGCCATCGTGCTGCTGATCATGTTCATCGGCGTGATGGGCAACCTCATTCCCGGCATCCCCGGCACGCCGCTGATCCTGACCGGCGCGGTGGGGCATCAGCTTTACTTTGGCTACGTCAGCTGGTGGTGGGTGGCGGCGCTGGCGGCACTCGGGCTGGTGGCGCTCGGGCTGGATTACCTGGCGACGCTCATCGGCGCGAAGAAACTGGGCGCGACATGGAAGGGCATGGTCGGCGCGATGCTCGGCATCATCGTGGGACTGTTTTTTCCGCCGGTCGGGCTGATCATCGGCCCGTTCGTCGGGGCGATGGGATTTGAGTGGGCGTTTGGGAAGGAGGCGCGCGAGTCGGCCAAGGCCGGCGCGGGCGCGGTCCTCGGCATGGCGCTGGGGGTGGTCGGCAAACTGGTCTGCTCGGTGGTGATGTTTGCGCTATTCGCGGGCGCCGCCTGGCCAAGCGCGAAAGCACTGCCAGATACCCCAAAGACGCCGCCCATCGTTGAGCCGCCGGCTGTCAATGCGCCCGAGCCGGTGCGCGACTAATCCTTGGCGTCGTCCTTCTTGTTTTTCAGCAGCGCCCGCATGGCCTCAGCCGCAGCCTGGCCCAACTCATCGTTCTTGGCTTCGCCGCCGAGCTTGGCGTTGCTCTCGGCCAGATCCTCGCCGAGCATCTCCATCGACTCCCCGTAGAGCTCAGTTTTGTCCGCTTTGTTGGCGGACGCCATGCGCTTGGGCCGCTTCTTAACATCCTTCCGTTTCGGATCTGCCTTTTTCTTGTCGTCGCCCATTAGTGAAAAGATGCCAAAACCGGCGCGGAAATTCAACCGGGCGGAAAAACTTGGTTTTTTTTGTCGGAATACCGTTGCCAAAGCCCCGTTGCAGGCGTAGCAAGGCCGACCAGTGAAGTCACTACAACACACAACACGGAACGTCCTTTTGGCGGTTGGAACCGCTGCAATCCTCTCCCTGCCCACCGCACAAGCCGATGAGGGCTGGGTGGTGGATTTTGAAAAAGCCAAGGCCCAGGCCGCCAAGGAGGGTAAAAGCATCCTCATGGAGTTCACCGGCTCCGACTGGTGCCCACCCTGCAAGGCACTGCACAAGAACGTGCTGATTAAGGATGTCTTCAAAACGGAGATGCCCAAGAGCTTCGTCCTCCTCAAACTCGACAGCCCGCGCGACAAGTCCAAGCAGACACCGGAAGAGATCGAGCAGTACAAGGTGCTCAGCGCCAAGTACGGCGTCAAGGGGGTGCCCACCATCTTCCTCGCCGACGCCAAGGGCCGCCCGTATTACGAAACGGTCGGTTACAGCGGCGATCCTGCGGACAAGTACGTGGCCAACCTGAAAGAACAAATCGCCACCTTGGCCAAGCGCGATGCGGCGTTCGCCAAGGCGGAGAAAGCGTCCGGCGCGGAAAAGGCCAAGCTGCTCGCCGATGGGCTGTCGCTTGTGAACGACGAGATGGCGCTCAAGACTTACGGCGACGTGGTGTCGCAGATCATCGAGTTGGATGCTGACAACAAGGCCGGCCTCAAGGCCAAGTTCGAGGGATTGAAAAACAGCGTGGGCTTCAAGGCCGAACTCGAAGCCGCTACGCGCGGCAGTCGCGACAAACCGGAAGAAACCCTCGCCGCCATCGACAAGCTGATCGCGGAGAAGGAGCCCACCGGCGAGGCCCTACAGGAAGCTGTCTTTTCGAAGAGCGCGATTCTTTTCCAGACCGACAAAGCCAAGGCCAAGGAGTTGCTGCTCGAGGCACAGAAGCTCGCTCCCGAGAGCGAGACCGGCAAGCGGATCGACGGCATCCTCGAGCAGTTTTTTAAGGACGAGTAACCCCGCCGCTTGGCCAAGCGCATGGAGCACACCCCGGGATTGGGTGTGTTTTTTTGCATCTCGACACTCCCAAACTGGCCTTATTTTATGCTGAAAAGGCGTTGACAGGCGGGGGTTTGCGGGGTTGCATCCCCGCGACCTGATGGATGCAACCCGCCATCTGCAGCGCAGCGTGTGTGACCAGACATACACTGAATGAGCGACCCGTCATTTAACATCGCCATCGTTGGCCTCGGGTTTGGGGCCGAGTTCATCCCCATCCATCAGGCGCATCCAAACGCCAATCTCGTGGCGGTATGCCGCCGCAATGAGGCGGAAATGAACGCCGTCGCCGACCAGTTCGGCATCGGGAAACGCTACACCGACTACGACGAACTGCTAAAGGATCCGGAGATCGACGCAGTTCACATCAACTCCCCCATCCCCGACCACGCCCCGCAATCCCTCAAGGCCCTGCGCGCCGGCAAACACGTGATGTGTACCGTGCCAATGGCCACCACCATCGAGGAATGCGAGGAACTGTGCCAAGCCGTCGACGAAACCGGCCTCAAGTACATGATGGCCGAGACGGTCGTTTACAGCCGCGAATTTCTCTTCATCAAGGAGTTGTACGACAAGGGTGAACTCGGTAAATTGCAATACCTCGCGGCGAGCCATCCGCAGGACATGGATGGCTGGCCAAGTTACTGGGAGGAGATGATCCCCATGCACTACGCCACCCACGTGGTGAGCCCCTGCCTCGGCATGGTGGATGGACTGGCCGAGTACGTCAGCTGTTTTGGCAGCGGCACCGTGCGGGACGATATCGCGCAAAAAAGCGGCAACCAGTTCGCCGTGGAAAGCTGCCACATCAAGATTCAGAACAGCGACCTCTCCGCGCACATCTGGCGCTTCCTCTACGATGTCGCCCGCCAATACCGCGAAAGCATCGACGTGTACGGCACCAAGAAAAGTTTTGAATGGACCCTTACCGAGAACGACCCGCACATCCTGCACGTGGCCAAGCGGCCGGAGGCGGAAATTCCCGAGCGTGTGGAGGTGCCGGACTTCGCGCATCTCCTGCCGGAGCCGATCCAGAAATTCACGCAGAGCATCGAGGACGCCGATCACCTCTCCTTCGTGCAGGGCGGCGGCCACGGCGGCAGCCACCCGCACATGGTCAACGAATTTTTCAGCGCCCTCGTCGAAGATCGTGATCCGTGGCCCAACGCCAAGACCGCCGCCAACTGGACTTGTGTCGGAATCTGCGCCCATCAAAGCGCCGAACAGGGCGGCAACCGGATCGATCTCCCCACTTTCACCCTGTAAATTTTTCCTAGACACACAAAAATAATAAATATGAGCAATGAAAACAGTATAAGTGAGGTGAATGCCAAGCGGCTCCTTTGGGCCGGTTTTATGGCCATTCTGGCAGCCGGTGTAGGCTTCGCCATTCGTGGTGGGATCTTCGACAATTGGGGAGCCGAATACGGCTTCACGGCAACTCAACTCGGGGCAATCGGCGGCATGGGCTTCTCCGGTTTCTGTTTCGGGATCATCATCGGCGGTGTCATCGTCGACAAAGTTGGCTACGGAAAACTGGTTTTTGCTGCGTTCATTCTCCACTTCCTATCCGCCGTGGTCACGTTTACGGCAGCGGGAGATTCAGCGTACTTAAGTCTCGCTTGGGGCATGTTCATCTTTGCCTTTGCAAACGGGACGCTGGAGGCGGTGGCTAACCCGCTGGTTGCCACGCTCTTCCCGCATAACCGGAATCACTACCTCAATATCCTTCATGCCTCATGGCCAGCCGGCTTGGTTTTGGGCGGCATCATTGGCTGGGTGTTGGATGATAAGTTTGAGTGGAAGTGGCAATACCAGTTGGCACTCTATCTCGTTCCCACCGTTCTTTACGGGATGATGTTCTTTGGGCAAAAATACCCAAAATCAGAAGCCGCACAAAAAGGGCTGAGCTTGGGTGATATGTTCAAAGAGGTCGGCATACTCGGCGGACTTGTGGTGTGCTACTTGTTGGTTCTATTTTTCCAAAGCATCCTGCCGGCTGACTACTCTCTGGTTGGCTGGCTAATCGGCACTGTCCTTCTGGTTGCGATCGCGGTCATCACCGGGTTCTCAGTCGGCCACTGGTTGATTTTTGTCCTGTTTATAACTCACGCACTCGTGGGTGCCGTCGAGTTGGGCACGGATGGCTGGATCCAAAACATCACCGGCAACATGCTGAGTTCCGAGCAGGGCAAAATCTTGTTTGTCTGGACGTCAGCATGCATGTTCGGCCTTCGTTTCTGCGCAAATTGGATGGAGAAAACCCTCAAGATCAAACCCATCATGCTGCTGTTCATCTGCGCCACGATGGCCTGTATTGGGCTAAACTTGGTCAGTGGAGCTACTGCCTTTACAGGAGCCATTATCGCCCTAACCATTTACGGCTTCGGCAAGACATTCTTTTGGCCAACCATGCTCGCTGTTGCATCCGACCGATTCCCACGTTCCGGTGCAATCGCCATCAGCATTATGGGTGGCATCGGGATGATGTCATCGGGCCTACTGGGTTCCCCGGGATTGGGTTATGCCAAAGATCGCTTCTCCGGTGAGGCATTGAACGAGACCAACCCTGCGCTCTACGCAGAGTACAAGAGCGAGACTCCGAGCAAGTGGCTTTTCCTGAGTGAAGTAAACGGTCTGGATCCCAAGAAGCTCGATGCCATCGGGAAGAAAGAAACACCGACTGATGATGAGAAGGCGGTGCATGCTGCATCCATCGAGGGCGATCGGAGAACACTCAAAGCTGACTCATTCATCCCGGCGGTTATGGCAGTGATCTACCTACTGCTCATGGTTTACTTCAAGAGCATCGGTGGTTACAAGCCGGTCAGCATCGAGGAACAAAAAGAATAATCAGCATTTGATATCTTTCGAAGGGCGGTTGTGAGACCGCCCTTTTTTTGTCGCTTGGCCAAGCGCGGTCACCGCCTGAGGCGGGCGGTGTGGTAGGCCAGGCGCTGGCCGGCGGACATCGACGCGAAGTCAGGCGCGCCACCGGGCTTGGTCGGCCAGGCGGCGCTTGGGGGCAGCGGCTCCGGCTTGCGCTTGGCCAAGGGGTTGTTGCGGATGGCCACGCTTGGCCTGTCGCCGGTGTCGCCGTAGCGCATCGACTGCTCGGTCAACTCGAGGTCCTTCTCCAACGGCCGGTTCGGCGTGATCCCCTTCCCCTGCAACACGCCGTGGTAGGCGTGCACCGCCTCCTCGGGAGTGATCGTGTCCTCGGCGATCAACCGCAGAAACTCAATGAACGCCAACTGGTGCTCGGCGTTGTTGATCTTGCGACCAAACAGCGCCACGCGCGCGCCATGTTTCTTGGCATCGTGCAGCAGGCGGAAGGCGTCGTAGGTCGTCCCGGCGCTGCCGCCGAGCACGCCGACTACGAGGTTGGGATCGTACTGGCAAATCTCCTCCATGTAACGCGGCCCATGGTAGACAATTTTCAGGAAGTCCGGCCGGCCGGCCTCGGTGATCCCGGCGAGGGTTCGCAGGATCTGGTCGTTGATGAACTCGCCCAGCTTCTCCGGCGGGATGCCGCTGTCCACGTTGGGATCGAACACCTCGAGGAAGTAGCGAAACCGCTTGCGCTCGGCCTCCTCGCGGAAAGCGTGGAACGCCTCGAGTGTGCGCTTGTCCTGCTCGAGGTCGTTGAGGTAAGTGACGGAGTAGAGTCCAAGGTTGGCCCCGGGGAACTCGCTGCCGTCGCGGTCGCAGTCCAGTTTGCCGCACTGGATGTGGTCGATGCTCGCCGAGCGAAACGGCTGCGCGCCGTGGCTGAGGTAGTTGCCGTGGCGCGCCGCCCAGACATCGGTGGCGTCGTTGGCACGGGCGGCGGGCGTGATGGGCGAATCTCGAAATAGGCCTTCCTTGATCGTCAACTGCTCGTTGACATGCGCCGACATGAGCATGATATCGATCAGTCCCTGGCCAACGACTTCGCGGATGATGTCGAGAAACTCGGGCAGGTTGCGATAGCCGAACTCATCGCGCGTCCAGACTTCCGGCGAGAACCGAGCCGGGCGCGCGCCCCTAGCCGAGAGATAGCGGCGATGGCCAAGCGCACGGACGCCAAACGCCATGTCCGCATCCTTGGCATCGGCGATAATAAACGCCCTGCTCGATCCGGGATTGGCCCGGATGTCGGCGAGCTTGGCATCGAGCGATTTCATTCCGGGGCCGCTTGGCCAAGCGCAACGACTCAGCCCTTGAGGCGATTCATGATCTCGGCAGTAACCGCCTGCACGACCGTCTCCGCCTGCGGATCAGTCGGCGTGCCGTCGGCGCTGTCACCGGATGGCGGCACGGCGCAACTGACTCCGGGACGCCACTCGTCGTTGTCGCACAGTTCACACTCCTTGAGTCCGAAGCGCGGATCTGGCACACCGAGCGTCTTCTTAATGTTGAGCAGGTCCTGCAGGTGCTTCGGCGAAAACTGTTTTGGTTGCACTCCCAATTGCGCGGTCACAAGAACGGTGCGGCAATACGCCTCGACAATCTCCATCTTGAAGTAGGCATCCTCGATGCTGTGACTCCAAGAGACGACGCCGTGGTTTTCCATCAACACCGTGTTGTGCTCGTCCACGAGCTCGGCGACTTTGCGGCCCATCTCCATCGTGCCCGGAGTCTCGTAACCGGCAATCGGCACGCGGCCGATCATCACCTCGATCTCCGGAATCATGCAGGTAGGCGGCGTGACACCGGCCACGGCAAAGCCGGTGGCGTACGGCGGGTGCGCGTGCGACACGGCACGGGCCTTGGGCTGTGCCTTCATGATCTGCAGATGCATGAGAATCTCGCTGGTGCGCTTTTTGGCACCAGCCAACTGGTTGCCGTCAAGGTCCACGAGGCAGAGGTCCTCCGGCTTCATGAAGCCCTTGGACACCAGCGTCGGCGTGCAGAGCACGACGTCCTCGGTGAGACGGATGGAGAGGTTGCCGCCGTTGCCGTCCACGTAGGCGCGCTGCCAGAGCCGGCGGCCAATCTCGCAGATCTGTTCCTTCAACTCATGAACCGCGCGGCAGTTGAACAGGCGCTCAAGATCGGCCTTCGGACTGTTGGCCCGGACCGATTGGTCGATGCCGCCGTCGTCGTTCCCGCCCTTGGCCGGACCGCCGTTGCGCTTGGCCTTGACCTCGCC
>Ga0066833_10000690_pt1 | contig 13783 bp, 13 predicted proteins | sample ETNtaG_13_FD_66728 | JGI IMG/M metagenome (GOLD analysis project Ga0066833, IMG submission 66728) | Marine microbial and viral communities from oxygen minimum zone, Eastern Pacific Ocean - ETNP201306PF47B | ecosystem: Environmental > Aquatic > Marine > Oceanic | place: Pacific Ocean: Eastern...
CAGCTCAAAGCCGGTGATCGGGTGGCCGAGGCCGGCTGTGGCTGGGGTTCTCTCGCCCGTCACATGGCGATCAATTATGGCGCCCAGGTAACGGCATGGAACATCTCTCATGAGCAGATCGAATTTGCCAAGGAGCGCGCCAGGGTCGAAGGGTTTGACAAGCAGGTGCGTTATGTCGAAGACGATTACCGGACCATAAGCGGAGAATACGATGTGTTCGTCTCGGTCGGGATGCTCGAACACGTGGGCAGGCAGAACTACTTAGAACTTGGCCGGGTGGTGGACCGTTGCCTCGCCCCGGCAGGTCGCGCCCTGATACACACCATTGGCCGAAACCAGCCGAAGCTCATGAACGCCTGGATCGAGAAACGGATCTTTCCGGGCGCATATCCGCCTACCTTGAACGAGATGATGGATATACTGGAACCCTACTATTTTTCGGTGCTCGATGTGGAGAACCTCAGGCTGCACTATGCACGGACGCTGGAGCATTGGCTGGCGCGCTATGACGAGGCCCAGGACGAGGTGATCGAGATGTTTGATCAGGATTTCAGCCGAGCCTGGCGGTTGTATCTGGCCGGATCCGTCGCTGCATTTCTGGCCGGTTCCCTGCAGTTGTTCCAGGTGCTGTTCGTTCGCGAACAGAACAACCTTATTCCGTGGTCGCGGCTACACCAGTACCGTTCCTGACCGACCTGTCTTTGTAGCGTGCGCCGGGTGTACACCGCGTCTCCACTGGCCGAGGCTCACCTCGTTCGACAACTCCTGGATTCTGCCGGGATTGAGGTACGTTTTTTCAACCAAAACGCACATGCTGCTCTGGGTGAATTGCCGGCTACTGAAACGTGGCCGCAGGTCTGGGTAACACAGAATCATCAACTGAGCCCAGCCCTTACGGTGATCGACCGTTATGAGTCGGGCCCGGGTGAAGAACTGCAGTGTCATTGTTGTGCTGAGTACAGTCCAGGGAGCTTCGAGGTCTGCTGGTGTTGTCACAAGCCGCTGCCGGCTTCAGGCTGACGTGCACCGCCATGCGTGCCGCCACTGATGCCGACGGGTAGGCGTCGGCGAGGCAAGCGCCGCAGTCCATGGCGAGCAGCTTTGCGCAACACAGGGCTGGGCCTGATTGCTGTAGTACTCGGCGTCGGTGGGTACGTTCTTTACCGCCTCGATACCAACCTGCGTAGCAGTTTTGAAGGGCGACGCTGGTCGGTTCCCGCCCATGTTTACAGTAGATCATCAGCGCTTTATCCCGGATTACGTGCGACGGTTCAGGACATCGAGTCCCGGTTGCGACGCCTGGGATATCGTAGTGTGGCAGTCGCCGACAGGCCTGGGACCTGGGCCCGATCAAACGGCAAATTGACGGTTCACGTACGAGGCTTTTACAAGGTCAGTGGCTACCAGAGCCCAGAGCGGGTCCGTTTGATAGTCGTCGATGACCGCATCGCATCGCTCGACGACTACGACGGAAGATCTTTGTCGATGCTTGAACTAGAGCCACAACTGATCGGTAGCATCCTGCCTTTGCGGCACGAAGATCGAGCACCGGTCCGGTTGCACGATGTTCCAGAGCCCCTACTAAAGGCGCTTCTGGTGATGGAGGATAGACGTTTTCTGGTACACCATGGTATTGATCCACGCGGCATAATCCGAGCGATGTTGCAGAACCTGCGTGCCGGTCGGGTCGTTGCCGGTGGCAGTACACTGACGCAACAATTGGTGAAAAACCTGTACCTCAACCCTGAACGTTCTCTGCGCAGAAAGCTCACCGAGGCGGCCATGGCCCTGCTACTGGAGTTTCACTACGGGAAAAACGAGATTCTCCAAGCCTACGTCAACGAGGTCTTTCTCGGTCAGTCGGGTAATCGAGCCATTCATGGATTTGCGCTCGCAAGTGAACATTTCTTTGGTCGGCCGCTGGCAGAAGTGTCTATTGCGGACCTTGCCCTACTGGTCGGTATGGTCAAAGCGCCCAGTCGCTACAACCCGATACGTTTCCCTGAGCGGGCTCTGGCCCGGCGTAACCTGGTATTGAAAGAGTTGACTAAGGCCGGTCATCTTGACGCCCAGAGTCTCGCTAGTTTCCGGAAAGCCCCCCTCAATGTTGCCAGCCAGAGGTCTCGGGTAGCCGGAAAGGCGCATTCATTTCTGGATTTTGTGCGCCGTCAGGTCGCTCGGGATTTTGATCCGGATCTGTTGCAGGCTGAAGGTCTACGGCTCTATACCACCATAAACCTACAGGTGCAGGAGCACGCCGAGCAGGTACTGGCGCACCGCCTGGTACAACTGGAGCAGGACCATGGCCTGGAATCGGGCAGTCTGCAAGGTGCAGTCCTGGTCGTGCGGGTGGAAACCGGTGAAGTTCATGCGCTGGTGGGTGGTCGTGATCCCCGTTATGCCGGCTTCAATCGGGCACTGGATGCAGCCCGGCCCGCCGGCTCGCTGCTCAAACCCGCGGTATATCTGACAGCGCTCAATCGGCCCGATCGCTACACGCTTACCACCCTTCTGGATGATTCGGAATTTGAACTGCAACAGGCTGGAGGACCGAACTGGCATCCTCGAAACCATGATCGCGAAGATCATGATCGTCCTCCATTGATTACTGCACTGGCGGATTCTTATAACGTGGCCACGGCCCGGCTGGGGCTGAAGCTCGGGATCGATAACGTCATCGATACACTCCATGCCTTGGGACTGATTCGCGACCTCAAGCCCTATCCGTCAATCACGCTTGGAGCGGTCGCCCTGACCCCGGTTGAGATAGCCCAGATGTACCAGACACTCGCCGCTGGCGGTCACCAAGTACGGTTGAGAACGGTCAACTGGATCGGTGATCATGATGGCAGACAGCTGGCCCGCTACCCCTTAAAGGCAAGAGTCACGGTAACACCTCAAAGCGCTTACCTGCTCAACCGGGCGCTGCGAGAAGTGATCCTCAGTGGTACGGCGTCCAGGCTGAACAGAGATTTCCCACCCAGGCTTGAGCTCGCCGGCAAGACGGGGACCACGGGGGGTTACAGGGACAGCTGGTTTGCCGGATACGCGGGCAATTACCTGGCTGTAGTCTGGATCGGCAGAGATGACAATCGGCCCATTGGCTTAAGCGGGGCTTCCGGTGCGCTCACCGTGTGGGCTGCTCTCATGAAACAGCTGACATTGACTCCGGTGAGGCTCTATCGACCCCAGGATGTTCTGGAGGTTAAGCTGGACCGGACATCTCTGATGCTGGCGGATGAGCATTGTCCGGACACACTCCAGCTGCCTTTTATCGCAGGTTCGGAGCCGGTTTCTGCTGCGCCATGCAGCCGCGCTGTGTTTCCCACGCGCGACGCCTCGGATAACGGTATTGTCGAGTGGTGGCGGGCCATCTGGCTCGGTGTTGACCAGTCTTCAACTCACAATCCTGAAAAGATTAAGGACAATCGGCCCTGATACGTTCAGTCGACTGGTTGGGGTTGGCACTTTAGCGGTGTCGTTTCCGGCCAATATAGTAAAATCGGCTTGAATGTTCCTTGAATATTGCAAACCAGCGATCGGGTGATCTAAAACATGAGTGATCAGGGGCAGGTGATATTTCGAACCGGTGAAACCTGGTTGCGTCTGTTGTTGATGCTCGTTTACTTCGGCCTGGTGTTCTATCTTGTCAAGATCCTGATCGGCGTCAGCCTGGTGTTTCAGTTTGTCATGGTGGTTTTTCGGGGAACGGTCAACCCTCGGCTTAAACGCTTCACTGCAGATCTCAACCGGTTTTGCTTCAGCGCTCTTCAGTACCTGACCTGGAACACGGATCAACGCCCATTCCCTTTCTGCGACTGGCCTTGCCCGGGTGAACAGATACCCTCGGAAGAAGAATTTTGAGCAGTATTTCGGCACTGCGCTTTCTGCCCAAGGAATGATTCGACCGATGGAGGAACGGTACGACCCGCAACGGGTCGAGCAGGAGGCCCAGGCGTTCTGGCAGCGCAACCACAGCTTTGAGGTCACAGAAGACCCGAGCCGCAGAAAGTTCTACTGTCTTTCAATGTTGCCCTATCCGTCGGGGCACTTGCACATGGGACATGTGCGTAACTACACCATCGGCGATGTCATGAGCCGCTATCAGCGGATGCTGGGCTGCAATGTGTTGCAGCCGATGGGCTGGGACGCCTTCGGTTTGCCTGCCGAAAACGCGGCCATTCAACGGGCTGTGCCACCTGCCGAATGGACGTATCAGAACATCGAGCACATGCGTGGGCAGTTCAAACGTATGGGATTTGCCTACGATTGGACCCGGGAGCTCACGACCTGCCGGCCCGAGTATTACCGCTGGGAGCAGTGGTTCTTCAACCGCTTGCTTGAAAAGGGTCTGGCATACAGAAAGAACGCCGTTGTCAATTGGGACCCTATAGACCAGACGGTACTTGCCAACGAACAGGTTGTTGACGGTAAGGGTTGGCGTTCCGGTGCAGTGGTTGAAAAGCGGGAAATCCCACAGTGGTTCATCCGCATCACTGCCTACGCTGATGAATTGCTGTCAGAACTGGATCAGCTTGACGGTTGGCCGGAGTCGGTCAAGACCATGCAGCGGAACTGGATCGGCCGCTCGATCGGTCTGGAAGTCGATTTTGCGCTCGCTGACGGCGGTGAACCGCTGAAGATATTCACCACCCGGCCAGACACTATCTTTGGCGCGACGTTCATGGCGGTGTCGGCAGATCATCCCCTTGCCAGGGTTGCGGCGGCTGATGATTCCACTGTTGCGCGGTTTATCGAGGCCTGCCGGGCCGGTGGTGTCAGTGAGGCTGACCTGGAGACCATGGAGAAAAAGGGCGAGCCGCTCGGCATCGACGCAGTCAACCCATTGAGTGGCGAGCGAATTCCAATCTGGGTAGCGAACTTCGTGCTCATCGGTTATGGCACCGGCGCCATCATGGCTGTACCTGCGCACGACCAAAGAGATCACATGTTTGCCACCCGTTACGGTCTGCCGATCCGGCAGGTCATAGCGCCTGCCGGCGGTGCTGCAGTTGACGTCAGGGCTGTGGCCTGGGTTGAGAAGGACGAAACCGTCACTGTCAATTCCGGCGAATTTACAGGTCTTGACTACGACTCGGCGTTTGAGCGTATTGCCGACTACGTTGAAAGCCTTGACATTGGTCGACGTCAGGTCAATTACCGGATCAGGGACTGGGGAGTCTCGAGGCAGCGCTACTGGGGGTGCCCGATTCCTGTGGTGCACTGTGATCACTGTGGTGTAGTGCCGGTCCCGGACGAGGCGCTGCCCGTTCTGTTGCCAGAGGATGTGACCTTCATGGGAGTACAGTCGCCGATCAAAGCGGATCCCGAGTGGCGACGTACGGGCTGTCCGGAGTGTGGTCGTGCGGCCGAACGCGAGACAGACACCTTCGACACATTCGTGGAATCCAGTTGGTACTACGCCAGGTACTGTACGCCTGGTGCACAGAGCATGCTCGATGAACGAGCAGACTACTGGTTGCCGGTTGATCACTATATCGGTGGCATTGAGCACGCCGTCATGCACCTGTTGTACTTCCGGTTCTGGCACAAGCTGATGCGTGACGCGGGTATCGTCAACAGTGATGAACCCGCCACGAGGTTGTTGTGCCAGGGAATGGTTCTTGCCGAGGCCTATTACCATGACAGCGAAGAATCGGGCAGGACCTGGGTGAGACCAGACGACGTGTCAGTCGAGCGCGACGAGAAAGGCAAGATCATTAGGGCGACTTGGCAGCACGACGGCAGTGAGGTTACCCCTACTGGCTGGACCACCATGTCCAAGTCAAAGAACAACGGGGTCGACCCCCAGCAGATGATAGATCGTTACGGTGCTGACACCGTTCGCCTTTTTGCGATGTTTGCTTCACCGCCCGAGCAGGCGCTTGAGTGGAAGGACGATGCCGTGGCAGGTTCGCTGCGATTTCTGCGACGCCTCTGGGCGCTGGTCCATCGTCATCGAGAAGCGCTGTTGTCAGTGCCAGAGGAAAGATCGGATGACGAACGTGATGATGAAACCCAGCAGTTTCGTCGACAGCTTTACACCGTGCTAGCCAGGGTCAACCGTGACATGGCACGCTATCAGTTCAACACCGTGGTGGCTGCTTGTATGGAGCTGTTCAACACCCTGGACCGTTTCGATCCCCGCGACAGTACTAGCCGCCGTAGTGCTCTGTATGAAGCACTGGACATTCTGATCAGGGTACTGGCTCCGATCGTACCCCACCTTAGTCACTACTTGTGGCAGAGCATTGGTAGGCGAGAGGCGTTACTCGATGCACCCTGGCCCGAAGTTGACAATGACGCTCTGGCAGCGGCTCATCAGACGCTGGCGGTTCAGGTCAACGGTAAACTGCGTGGCCAGATTGAGGTGCCTGTGCAGGCGGATGAGTTGCTGATTCGTGCACTGGTGTTAGCCGATGGAAAGATTAGCCGTCACGTAGCAGAGTCAACGATCCGACGCTTTATTGTGGTGCCGGGCAAGCTGGTCAACATCGTCGTCTAACGGCTTGGACCAGCATCCAGACAGTATAATGGTACCTACAGATTTCCCTGTTCTCACTCTGTGGTCGAGGTAAGACATTGACGCATCGACTGCTTTTGTCTTTGTTGTTGACAATGCTTTTGAGCGGTTGCGGATTTCACCTGCGTGGGCAGATCGAATTTTCCCCGCTTCTGGCAGTGCCCTACGTGAACGGGAAAGACAGTCAGTTCGTGAATGCTCTGAATGCCGGGTTGCAGCAAAGCGGCCTGGTGCCGACCAAAGACCCCTCGAAAGCAACTGCCATCATAGATCTGATTGCAGTCGAATTTGACCGCAAGGTCATCTCTATCGACAGCCGGGGGGTAGCGACGGGTTATCTGCTGACTTACAAAGTTTCTTACCGAGTCGTGAACCGCTCGGGTAAGGTACTGGTAGAGAACGCACAGGTCGGTTTGAAGCGTAATCTTACCTACCAGAGCACCCAGGTACTGCAGAAAGAAGCTGAAGAAAGTGCACTGACAAAGACCATGATCGACGACATCGTGCGACAGATGGTGCGCCGCCTGGGCAGCGTTTCATATTCCCCGATCCGGGCGAGACGATTCGCGTTGGTCAGCCCGCAGCTGCAGGTTGCCGGTAGCTGAGTTTTGCGGGTTGCCCCACCAGCACTTGCTGCGCATCTGGGCAAAGGTTTAGCGAGTAGCTATCTTCTGTTCGGGAGTGAGCCACTGTTGCTTGAAGAAGCAGCTGATCAAATCCGCCAGCAAGTGCGCAGCCACGGGGTGGCTGAAGTGCTTCGGTTCACCGCAGGGGTCGATCTTGACTGGTCCGAGTTGATTGCGAGTGCTCGCTCCCAGTCACTTTTTGCGAACCACCAGCTGATCGAAGTCCGCCTGCCTACCGGCAAGCCGGGTGAGATGGGTTCAAAGGCGTTGCTTGATTTTTTACAGCACTGTGGAACAGACACCACCCTTGTTTTGCTCACCGGGCGGATCGACAAACGGGCGCAGGCCACAAAGTGGTTCAAGGGTATAGAGAAAAAAGGTGTCGTCGTAGAGGCACGATCCCTTTCGGCTGACCAGCTGCCCGAATGGATTCAGCAACGCTTTCGGGGTCTTGGAATCAGCGTAACCCGTGGAGCTGTGGACCAGTTGGCCTATTACGCCGAAGGTAATCTGATGGCGGCGGCGCAGGAGATCCGAAAACTGGCCGTGCTGCTTGATGAGAGTGCTGAACTGGACGAGGAGCGCCTTGAAGCCCTGACCGAAGATCAGGCCCGATTCAGTGTATACAATCTGGTCGATGCTGCCCTGGGCACAGATGCCGGGAGAGCGTTGCGGATTCTGACCGCCCTCAGGCGCGAGGGAACCGAAGCGGTACTGGTGGTCTGGGCTCTGGCCCGGGAGGCGCGCAGCATGGCCGCCATCGCCAAAGCGCTTCAATCTGGTGAATCACGATCAGCCGTGTTTCGCAGCCATCAGGTCTGGCGCAGCCGGGAGGCCTGTGTCAATTTGGCACTGAAGCACCACCCCGGATCCTACTGGTCGAGCCTGCTAGGCTGTTTGTCGGGTGTGGATCGGGTTCTGAAAGGACGAGGCACATCCGCCGGGGATGCCTGGGTCGAGTTGGAGCGGGTTGTGTTGTCTGTTTGTGGTATAACTACACTTTCGAGGATCATCTCATAAGATATTGAAAAAATGACAGAAGTGGTCAAAATTACGAGTGATATTTCAACTTATGTGCACGATTTTGGCGTTGCGGCTCGCGACGCTGCCAGAATACTGGCGACTGCGCCGACCCGGCAGAAGAACGAAGCGCTGCAGGCGATGGCCAAGGGCACAGCCGATGGCAAGGCTCAGATCCTTGCAGCGAACCGGTCGGACATGGTGGCGGGGGAAAGCAGTGGTCTTAGCGACGCGTTGCTGGACCGGCTGGAGTTGACACCTGCCCGTATCGCCGCCATGGCTGAAGGGTTATGCCAGGTTGCCGCGTTGCCTGATCCGGTCGGTGAGGTCAGCGGACTGACTCAACGACCTTCCGGGATCGAAGTGGGCCGAATGCGCGTGCCGCTGGGGGTTATCGGTATCATTTATGAGTCCCGACCCAATGTTACGGCTGACGCAGGGGGCTTGTGCCTGAAGTCCGGTAATGCCGCAATACTTCGCGGTGGGTCGGAAGCCATTCATTCCAATCTAGCGATCGCCGGTATTCTTCAGCAGGGCCTGTCTCATGCAGGACTGCCGGAAGGCTGTATCCAGGTCTTTGACAATACAGACCGGTCGGTCGTGGGGGAACTTCTGAAATTGTCGGAGTACGTAGATGTGATTGTTCCGCGCGGTGGTCGCAGTCTGATCGAACGCGTCAGCCGGGAGTCGATGATTCCCGTCATCAAACACCTTGACGGTAACTGCCACGTGTATATCGATGGCGCTGCGGATATCGACAAGGCGATCGCTATCGCGTTCAACGCCAAGTGCCGGCGTTATGGTGTCTGTGGGGCGATGGAAACGCTGTTGCTCGCCGAAGGCATTGCGGAGACTGTGCTTGAGCGGCTTGGATCGATGTACAGCGAGGCGGGGGTGGAAATCCGCGGCTGCGAACGCACACGTGAACTGCTACCCCAGGCAATTCCAGCCAGGGAAGCAGATTGGAGTACGGAGTTCTTGGCGCCGATACTGGCTGTGAGAACCGTCAAGGGTGTGGACGAGGCCATCGCGCACATCGAGCGCTACGGGTCCAGTCACACTGATGCCGTAGTGACCGAAGATCTTGAAACCAGTCGCCGATTCCTGCGGGAGGTCGATTCCAGTTCGGTTATGGTCAATGCCTCCACACAGTTTGCCGACGGATTCGAATATGGTCTTGGCGCAGAAATCGGTATCAGCACGGACAAACTCCATGTGCGCGGTCCAGTGGGCCTGGAGGGGCTGACCACGCGCAAGTTTATCGTGTTCGGTACCGGCAGCGTGCGACCCTGATCTGTTTCGGAGTGCTACCATCGCCACAGAAGGTGCGAGCTCAATCGTGGGGGTCTTCGGAGGGACATTTGACCCGGTACACCAGGGGCACTTGCGCACCGTTGCTGCGGTCAGGAATCGTCTGGCAATGGATAAAGTGCTGTTTATACCAACATTCATGCCCCTGCTTCGCGACAAGCCAGTGGCAGCGCCCCAGCAACGGCTGGAGATGGTGCGAATCGCCGTCCAAAGCTTCCCCGGTTTCGAACTTGATGAGCGAGAAATCATCCGCTCCGGACCGTCCTATACTGTGCTGACCCTGGAAGAGCTGCGTTCGGAATACCCTCGCGTGCCGCTGTGTCTGATCCTGGGGTTGGACGCTTTCCTGACACTGCCGCAGTGGCACCGCTGGTCGGAGCTGCTTGAACTTGCCCACATGGCACTGATGCAAAGACCCGGCTGGCAGATGCCGGGTGAGCCGCTCCCAGACTGGTGGACCCGTGCGCTCAGTGATCACCCCAAACAGCTGATCTGCCGACCGGCCGGCCGTATCCTGCCCGTCGAAGTGCCGGATGTCGACATTTCATCCACCGTGCTTCGTGACAGGTTGCGCACCGGGCTTCCTGTAGGTGAAGACCTGCCGGCAGGTGTTCAGCAATACATCGAGGACAATAGACTATATGGCTACGGCGGCTGAAGGTTCCCCATTGAGTGTCACTCAGCTAAAACAAGCGGTTGTAACTGCGCTTGAAGATGCCAAGGCCAGAGATATTCGCGAGCTAGATGTCCGCGCCCTGACGGATATCACCGACTGGATGGTGCTGGCCAGCGGGACCTCGAGTCGGCACGTGCTGGCGCTGGCCGAGGGTGTTCGATCCCAGGTCAAACGCCACCAAATCGCACCGATCAGTAGCGAAGGCGAATTGACGGGTGACTGGGTCCTGCTGGATTATGGTGACGTTGTGGTTCACCTGATGTTGCCTGATGCTCGAGGCTTTTATGATCTGGAAAGCCTATGGGATGATCGTCTCGGCCGGATGGTCCAGTTGAAACGCGAAGGCCAGTCCGACAGCTAACCCTATGCGGCTGCTGCTGATTGCTGTCGGCCGCCGCATGCCGGGATGGGTAAACGACGGTTACAACGAGTATGCTCGGCGGCTCCGTGGATCCCTGAAACTCGAACTTGTCGAAGTTGATGCCGGTCGGCGTACTCGAAACGCGGATATCGGGCAACTGATTCGCGAAGAAGGCAACAAACTGCTTGCTTGCGTGCCCTCCGGCAGTCGAGTGATTGCACTCGACCCCCGTGGTCGACAGTTTGACACCGAGACCTTGTCCTTAAAGCTGGGTCGTTGGATCGACGAATCCCAGGACGTGTCACTGCTGGTTGGCGGGCCGGATGGGCTCTCTGAACAGGCCCTGTCGCAGGCCGATGAGTGCTGGTCACTGTCCGCATTGACCTTGGCTCACCCGCTGGTAAGGGTGGTCGTTGCCGAGCAGGTCTATAGAATGGTCAGTATTCTGACCGGGCTGCCTTACCACCGAGGGAACCGGCCCGGCAAGAAGGAAGCACCATGACAGGCTGTATCTGCCTCGCATCGGCGTCCCCCAGACGCAAGGCGTTGTTACGACAGATCGGTGTACCTTTCTGGGTTCAGGCTGTGGATCTGGATGAATCGGTCCAGCCAGGCGAGGCGCCATTACCGTTGGTGAAACGCCTTGCACTGGCCAAAGCGCACACCGCCCGCAACGAGATAAGGGAGAATGCGTCAGAAGTAGCACCGGTGTTGGCGGCCGATACCATCGTTGTCGCCGGCCAGAAGATTCTGGGTAAACCACGTTCCCGGTCAGAGGCGATCTCGATGCTGACCCGGTTGTCGGGCTGTAGTCACCAGGTCGTCACCGGGATCGCTCTGCTGACTGATCGGGGGACCCAGGCTGAAGCCGTCGTCAGTACGGTAACATTTGCCACGCTGGCCAGCCATCAAATCGAGGCCTATTGTGACACCGGTGAGCCCTTCGGTAAGGCGGGGGCCTACGCCATACAGGGGATCGGTGCTTCTTTCGTCCGCTATATCTCGGGTAGTTATTCTGGGATTGTCGGGCTGCCGCTGTATGAGACCTGCAGCTTGCTGCGCCGGTCCGGCCTGATTTGCTCGGTCTGGTCACAGGAAGGTCAAGATGAGTGAAGAGTTGCTGGTCAATGTGACGCCGCAGGAGACGCGTGTCGCCGTCATAGAGAATGGGAGCCTGCAGGAGGTGCATGTAGAGCGCACCAGCCATCGCGGGTTTGTCGGGAACATTTACAAGGGCCGGGTTGTCAGGATGTTGCCCGGGATGCAGGCTGTTTTCGTCGATATCGGGCTGCAGCGGACCGCGTTTCTGCATACCTCAGACATGGTCGCACAGCGCGGCGAGAAAAACCTTCCTGCAGAAAAAGGCGATACCCGTCAGAACGTGTCGTCCGCCCCCCCCGACATTGTCCGGTTGACACACGAGGGTCAGGAGCTGGTGGTGCAGGTGGTCAAAGACCCTATAGGCAGCAAGGGTGCCCGGCTAACGACCCAGCTTTCACTGCCCTCGCGCCATCTTGTGTTGTTGCCGGGCTCTGATCATCTGGGTGTCTCTCAGCGTATACAGAACCCCGAGGAGCGTGACAGGCTTCGGCAGGTCCTGAACGATGCGATGCGGCTGAACCCAGTGGTCGGCGGATTTATCGTGCGCACCGTCGCTGAATCAGTCGAGGTCATGGATCTGACTGCCGATCTTGTTTTCCTGCAGCGTAGCTGGCAGCGGATCGAGGCGAAGATTCCTGAGGCAAAAGCGGGTGACCTGATCCATGAGGACTTGCCGTTGACACTTCGCATGGTGCGTGATCTTGCCAGCGGTGCTGTGGAAAGGGTTCGCGTTGATTCCCGGGAATCGTTTGAGTCAATCCGGCGGTTTGCCAATGACCTGTTTCCAGAGGTGACTCCACGAATCGAGTATTACAGCGGGGAGCGGCCGATTTTTGACCTTTACTCGATCGAGGAGGAGATTCAACGGGCGCTTGAGCGTACAGTGCAGCTCAGGTCCGGTGGTTTGCTGGTTGTCGACCAGACCGAAGCCATGACTACCATCGACGTTAACACCGGAGCATTTGTCGGGCGGCGCAATCTCGAAGACACTATATTCAGAACCAACCTGGAAGCGGCCCAGTCGATCGTCCGTCAACTCCGCCTGCGGAACATTGGTGGCATCATTATTGTTGATTTTATCGACATGGCTGATGAGGAACACCGACGCCAGGTGATGCGAGCTTTTGAACGGTTGCTTTCCAGAGATCGAACGCCCTGCAGCATCACCGATATGTCGGGTCTGGGATTGGTCGAGATAACCCGCAAGCGTACCCGTGAGAGCCTAGAGCGAATGATGACCGAGTCCTGTCCTGTGTGCGATGGCCGCGGAACTCAGAAAACACCGCAGACAGTCTGTTATGAGATCTTTCGCGAGGTTGTGCGCCAGGCGCGGGCTTTCGATGCTAAAGGGCACATGATTCTGGCTGCCCAGGTCGTGATCGATATGCTGATTGACGAAGAAGCAACCGCGCTTGCAGATCTTCGGGAGTTTGTCGGTCGGCCCGTTCACCTGCAGGTTGAACCGGCTTACTCTCAGGAAATCTACGATGTGGTGCTGATGTGAAAGGCTGGCCCGCTTTTCTGCTTCTATTGTGTACTGTTGTGATGCTGGTGCCGGGCCTGGCCGCACAGGGTGTTCCGCGCATTCTGTTTGAGCACGCTATCGGTCACGATGACTGGCCGCAGCAGCGAACTGCTGAGGCACTGTTGTCGCTGACTCCAGTCCGGGATCTTCTTGCTCTGTATCAGGAAGACAGCGGTCACAGGATCACGATCCGTTATCCGGGCGGCGACTACGGTGACGCCTGGGCACATGAGTTGCGCAACTGGCTGGTGGCTCTGGGTATTCCTTCAGCCCAGGTGTTACTGGAGCCGGGTTCCGGGGGGCGAGACCGAATACTGCTGTTGCTAGAGGCGACCGATGTCTGAACGATTGGCCTTTGCCAGCGGCAAAAGCTTTTCCCACGGGAGGGGCCTGTCAGATAAACAGGTTCACCCCGGCTTCACCGGCGTGTTCAAAGTAGGTTGCTGCACCACCAATATCGATGCCGTCGATGAAGTCTTCCCGCCGCATATCGAAAAGATCGATGGTCATCTGACAGCCGATCATCCTGACATCTGCTTCCAGGCAAAGATCACGCAGTTCTTCGACTGAGGCCACACCTTTGGATTTGACTGTGTTCTTCATCATGGCGGTCATGATTGTCTCCATGCCCGGGATCGTC
>Ga0066833_10000706_pt1 | contig 13585 bp, 9 predicted proteins | sample ETNtaG_13_FD_66728 | JGI IMG/M metagenome (GOLD analysis project Ga0066833, IMG submission 66728) | Marine microbial and viral communities from oxygen minimum zone, Eastern Pacific Ocean - ETNP201306PF47B | ecosystem: Environmental > Aquatic > Marine > Oceanic | place: Pacific Ocean: Eastern...
ACGATGGAGCTATGGTTCAAGACTGAAAAAAGGAGCGGCACCATGATCGAGATCGGGGGCGACGCACAAGGCTGTGCACTCCTGATCGACCACCAGGGCTTCCCGTGTTTGGCCGTTCGATCGTCTTCATCGGCGATGGTGATTATCCGTGGGCCGATGCCGGCCGACGATGGCCGCTTTCATCACGTGTGTGGTGTGATGAATGCCGAGACGCAGCAGGCCGCACTCTACGTGGACGGCGAATTCGTTCAGGAGAAGCGCTTCTCCCTCATGGCCGAAGAACCTGCCGAACGTCTATCCATCGCATCTGGCAGCCAGAGTAATATTTCGGGCGAAGACCTGCCGTGGGTTTTCATTGGTGAAATGGACGAGGTGAAGATATGGAACATCGCCAGAACCGCGACGGATGTCAGGGAGCAGTCGTGGCGCCGGCCAAAGGAAAAGGAACACCTCGCAGCCTACTGGAATTTCGACCGGAGCGGCAAGGAACTGACTCGAAAAGTCGATCTCGAATTCAAAAAAGCGAAGGATGCTTTCGAGCTCAACACATCGTCGTGGTACAACTATCTGCCTGTTGAAGTCACTCAGAAAGATTGGAAAAAGGAACTCCTGGAAAGTCGTGAGAAGTTGGCAGCACAATTGAAGGAACTGTTGAGAGGACAGTTCAAAATCAAGGACGACCTGACGGTCGAGCTGACCTATGATTTCAGGAATCCTGAGGAATCGCGGGATTGGGAGCAAGCAGGCCGGGCGGCATTCTCGATGCGCGACGGACGCTTAAACCGGATCTACGGCGAAAGCTATGTCGCGGTTTTCAACAAGGCACGTTTCATTGGTGGCATGAGTTTCGAGGTCGCCACGGGGCCCGGTTCAGAATCGGGAATCCTCTTCCGGAACAGTGGCTTTGGCGATGAAGGAAGGTACGAAGGGCTGGGTCTTCACCTGTCCTCGAGCAGAGATTATGGCATCTGGCTCGGCAGGTATGGTGACAGGCGGCCGATTCACAAATCCGCGTTTTCTTTTCAGCGCAATCAGAGAAACTCATTCAGGCTGGAACACAAAGATTTCATGTTCGATCTCAGAGTGAACGGCCTGCCAGTTTTTGAAAGGCGTCATGAATCTTTCATCCGGCCCCAGCACAACAGGTTCGGGCTGCGTTATGGGGATTCGTGGGAATCAGTAAAGGTGACGGGCCGTATCGATCCGAACTGGCTTAAAGAAAGAAAGGACCAACTGCCCGCGGCCAACTACGCCATCGAGACGATTCCCAATAGGAGAAATCGAGGTGTGTATGTACCTGCACTTGGAGGCGTCTCTTCGGGGCCCTTCACCTGGGAAGGTTGGTTTAACCTGCGGAAACAAGAGTCCACGACTCTGTTTCAAACTGTCCGGCGCGGTGGAAACAGAGGGGTCTCCTTGAGGCTCGGCATCAACAAAGGCGGAAAGCTGCAATTCTCTGCCGAAAGGGATGGCAAGACTCAGGACGTCTACGGTCAGGCAACGATGCCCTGGGACAGGTGGCTGCACATCGCTGTCAGCAACGATCTCGAACGTCTTCGCCTCTTTGTGAATGGCAAACCTTATCAAACAGTTCAGTGGCCCTCGTCATTGAACCCGGCAGATTATCCTCTCCAAATCGGCGGAAGCGGAGTAGCAATGATGCACGGGCTCATCGACGAGGTCCGGCTTTCAAGAGCGGCTGTTTACAGTCGCACCTTCAGTCCAGAGCGCGCTCTGAAGAAGGAGAAAGACACGTTGCTCCTCCTTCACATGGACGAAGGCGAAGGGAAGCGGCTCTACGATTCTGCGAGCGGCGTCATCAGCGTTCATACCGGTAGCTGCCGGCGCGTGGTTCCTGAATCCGGTATGGAGGTCAGCGAGAGCCTTCTATGGGACGCGCACGAGAAGAAAGACCCGTCCGTGCGCATGAGCCTCTCCTTCGATGGGAACGGTGATTACGTCGAGATCCCGTACCAGCAGAACCTGAATGTCAGTTCCTATCTGACTGCGGAAGCATGGGTCAGGATCGAACGTTTCAGGCAAGGTGGTGCCATCCTGAGCAAGCAGGGGCAGGGGAACGTCTCATACCTTCTCATGACAGGTCGTGATAACGCGATGTACTTTCTGGTGAGCACACAAGACGATTACAAATACATAAAGAGCCCCAATCTCGTTGCCGGCCGCGTCTACCATGTCGCCGCTACTTTCAATCGAGGAGATGCGGCCCTTTTCATTGACGGTAAAGAGGTCGGCCGGCAGCAGTGGCCGTGGAGATCGCTTCCCGTAACCAAGGGCAACCCCCTCCGAATCGGCATGCATTCTTCTCGCGGAGAACAAGAGTTTTTTGAAGGGCAGGTCCTCAGCGTTCGCCTGTGGAATCGGATTCGTTACTCGAAAGAATTCGAACCGGAAAGAGAATTCAAGAGGACAAGAGGCGCCATCCTTCTGCTGAGCATGCAGAGGGGCAAGGGCAGCGTAGTCTACGACGCAGTTAGTCGTAAGGCGCGAGGCAAGATCACATACGCCAGATGGAAACCTGTTCGGTGGAAGTGATCGAAAGGGTGGTATCCCCAGCCATTCCGGCCACAATCATCGTCCTCACGATAAACTATGGAGAATCCTCATGCTCAGAGCCAGCCCACTGTTCTTTCTTCTTCTTACGACCATCCACGCAGAACGAAAGCCGAAACCCACCATGAAGTCCATCGCCGGAGCAGATACCCACATCTACAAGAAGATCGGTGAGGTCGAACTGAGTCTCTTTCTGTTTAAACCCGAAGGTCACAAACCGGAAGACAAGACGCCGGCTGCCGTGTTCTTTTTCGGCGGCGCATGGAATGGCGGCTCACCCAAACAGTTTGAAGCACACAGTAAATACCTTGCCTCACGCGGAATGATCGCGGCCGTGGCGGATTACCGGGTGAAATCAAGGCAGGGGACGACGCCCTTCGAATGCGTCAAAGACGGAAAATCCGCGGTGCGCTGGCTGCGGCAAAACGCTGCAACCCTCGGCATCGACCCTGATCGCGTCGCCGCGGGCGGTGGCTCTGCTGGCGGGCATGTGGCCGCTGCTACCGCCACAACGAAAGGCCTCGAGGAAGAGGGGCAGGACTTAAGCGTCAGCTCTGTGCCAAATGCACTTCTGCTCTTCAACCCGGTGTACGACAACGGCCCCGGAGGTTGGGGACACAGCCGGGTAAAGGAACGCTGGAAGGAAATCTCACCCATGCACAACATCCGCAAAGGCACGCCGCCGACCATTGTTTTTCTCGGTACAAATGACAAGCTCATTCCAGTTGCCACCGCCGAGACCTACAAAAAGAAGATGATCGAAGTCGGCAGCCGCTGCGACCTTCATCTGTATGAAAAACAGGGGCACGGTTTCTTTAATACCAACAAAGCCGGCGGCCAACATTACCGGGCCACCGTGCTCGAGATGGACAAGTTTCTAATCTCACTCGGCTGGCTCAAAGGCGAGCCAACGATCGTAGCAGACGAGATTACTAAAGAACAGAAGAAGTAATCGGCGTGCACAAGCTAATGTTCACATTATGCATCTTCGCTCTCTCGGTGAGTCTCTCTGCGGAGCAATCTTTCACGCTCACCTTAAAAGCCGGCAACACTCTCACTGGCGAACGCCTTACCTTTGATGACGGACAGTTCCAGCTTTTCCAGGCGGACAAGGTTGTACCTGTGTCGGTTGATTTCAAGGACCTTCAGTCCGTCTCCGTTTTGCATCCTCCAAAGCCCACACAGAAAAAACCGTTTCGGTTGCCGCCTGTTTTTCGTCCGCTCACTGAGGACAGATTCACTGAGCTGGAAAGAATCATCCTGTCAGGAGAGGAAATTCCAAAACCGTTTCGCGGACCCAAAGACAGAGTCAGCCAAGGCAGGTTCAACATGATGCGAATGGCCCAGATCGCCAATTACCATATTGAGGGCAGCCAACTCGATGCCGCTGTCAAAAATTATGAGAAAGAAATCAGACGGGAAGGCAAGGCGTCCACAGCCGATGAACGGACATGGCTGCTCTACCTCATCTGTCTGGAACGATCTGGTGAAAAGGAGACGCTTCGTAAAGAAGTAGATGCCTTTCAGAAGCGGTACGGCGAACGCATCCCCATCGGACGTTTCATTGAAAAGGCCAGCACGGGTGAATTTGGCGGGGGCCGCGGCGGCCGGTGAAGGTTGATTGATGGAAGGAAGGCAAAAAAATGACAGGCAAAAAGATGGCGGGCAATAAAAGGGCGGGCAAAAGGATGGTGGGCAAGAGAGTTTTTCAGCTTGATATGGTCTGCAGGCGGAGTCCGTTTAAGGTGATGTTCGCCCATTGGATGAACGAAAGAGAGATGCCTTCCATTTTTTTGCCTTCCATTTGCTTCCTTACTCAATTCCCATCGCTTTTCTGCCTTCATTATTCAATCGATTCACGTTCCATTCCGGTTCCCACGTGAGCTTGATGGTCACATCACTAACACCATCAAGTTTGCCCAGGCGTTCTCGAATCGGTTGTCCGATGAATTCAAACTTCGGCCGCCCCCTGTGCGGCATCGTCATGAGGACCTCGACCGCTCCATTCCGAACGCGCACGTCGTAGATGTAACCCATGTCAACGACATTAGCATCGACCGTATAGAGCATCACATCCTGAACTTCGCGGAGCGCTTGCCATACAGCCGATTTAAGAGGAGCGGTGTCCGATGTTTCGCCTTGTCTGGCCAGCGAACCTTCACTCTTTGCATCTGTACCCGGCAGAGCTCCGCTGCTGACCTCGATTGGGTGCTTCAGCGAATCATAAAACGACTCCACCCCATCAACTCCGCCATCAGGAAAGGGCGTGGTCAGGTATGCGTTCCGTTGGATGAGAGCGGCGCCTTTCTTGAACTGCGGTCCGTTTCGGGCGGCCCATCGGCTCCAGAGCTGGCCGTGGCCTGAGTAATGAAGAGTGGGTGATCCTGCGTGGTAGAGACCGTCAAAGTTCTCAGCACGATGCTCGATGAAAAGGGCGAGGAACGCTTCACGGCTCTCCTTATTGTAGAAGCCGATGCCCCAGAGGTCGTTGGCCGATTCCGCAGGCACACCACCTTCGTGCAGCTTTCCGTCGCCATCCATCCAGAGCATCTCATCGAAGGCGTAGCCCGAGAACACCCATTCGTCGTCGCGCAGATAATCGATCTCAAAATCCTTGACCACATCCATGCGGCCATCTTTGATAAACCACGGAAGGCCGGCATAGAACGAATAAGTCACATCAATGTGCATCCGGCTTGGAGTAAACAGCGGATGCACCGGACAATGCGGAAAACCCCAACGCCGAACTTTGACCAGGAGCGGACCTCGTACTACTTCGAAATCCGGACAAGTTTCCCAGTTCGTGACTCGGAACTTCTGAAACCGATTTGATGAGAGATAGTCGTGTGCCCAATCGATATTTGGCGGCTCGCCATGTCCCGGCCCTCCGGCGTAGAGTTCGAGCCCCAGCCGGCTTCCATAGGTGAGCCGTTCCAACTGGCCCATCTGTCGCGAGAGCCGTGCACTGAAATGTTCATTGGAAATATCCAGCCCAAAGCCTTCGCCGTCCACGCGCAGGTCGGAGGGGTATGCAGGAAGCTCTGCCAGTGCGTTGCCATAGAAGATGAGGAAGTGGCGACATTCATTAGCTTCCAAACTCGCCTGAATAACCAACTGGCAGGTTCTTATGCCCTCATGAAAGACATCTCCGTAAACCTGACTTGTCATTTCCTGAAGAATCCCGGAATCAGACACCACAGCCACCCTGACTTCCCTCCTCAAGTCAGTCACATGCTCTTCAAGAAAGGCTACCTTTATGTCCAGTGGCATTCGGTGCCGCGCCATACCGGCAGTCTCCCGTACTGCGATCACCTTGCAGAACTGCCAACCGTTCGCCCATTGCACCCAGGGCGCCGGCAGGTCTGAAACCGCAACAAAGTCGTCTACTTCAGAAACCGGCGCATCAACAGAATCCTGCCGCTGCCTTTCAAACTTCAATGTCTGCCGCATCGAGTCGGCGAAGGACAATGCCTTATCGAGCCTGCCGTCTTCGAGCGCGCTCTGGAGCAGTTCCATCTTCTCTTCAAGGCTGTCCGTTCGGTGTTCGTATTCTGTTTCTTTCATCTGTTTACTTGCGGCAAGGAAAAAACTTCACGGCATCGATGTCTGTGGCAGAGCCTTTCGTCGCCTTCATTAGTAAACGACCGGCGTTGGGAAACCAACAGGCCTGACCTCACCAACGTCACATTAAATTAGAAATTTTCAAGACGACTTCGAACGGGAAAACCGGTACCATCACCCTTATGAAACCAAATGAGGAAATGGTAAAAAATCTTCTGCAGTCCATTTCATCTCCACAACCTTCAAAACGGATGAAGGCCAAGCAGTTGATACTTGCACTCGGAGAAGAAATCCTGGGCATTCTTGATGAGTTTTCTTACCACAATGAGAGTGGCATCAGCAGAAGCGCTGCCAGGGCATTTAATTGGATTCATGAACAGAACATCATCGAGCTCTGGCGGGATTACCGTGTCTCAACCCAAAGACAGAATGTTGAGTTCGGCGCCCTGCTGATCGCACAGGCCGAGTACCCGTCTCTCGACACAGAGATGATTTCACGTGAGCTTGACTTGATGGCTGCGGAGTTGAAAAGGCGGGTTGCCGATAGTTCAAATCCCGTCGAAAGTGTTCATGCTCTCAACGAACATTTTTTCGGTGATCTCGGATTCTGCGGCAACACCGAAGATTACTACGATCCTCAAAACAGCTTCCTTCCTGACATCCTGGAGCGCCGCACTGGTATCCCGATTACTCTGAGCCTGGTCTACCTGGCTATCGCTGAACGTGCGGGACTGAAGCTCCATGGCATCGGTATGCCCGGGCATTTTATGGTCAGGCTTGCCGAGGATCCCGATTTCTTCATCGATGTCTTTCACGGCGGACAATTCCTGACCTGGCAGGACTGTGCGGACATGATGCGCACCTTCAGGATTGAATTCAGCCCGCGGCATCTGTCCCCGATTTCACCGAAGGACCTTTACATTCGCATGCTGCGCAATCTGGTTGCTGTCTATCACCGAATCGAGATGCCGATAAAGGCGAAGTTTGCCCTGGAGCAGGTCTTCGCGCTTGAAAATACGTCCCCCGTTGAGAGATACATGCACGCCTCCATCTGCGCCGAGCTGGGCGAAAGCGATGCGGCCATCGAAGACCTGCGAATCCTGCAATCTTTACCCGAGCATGCCCGGCAGATCCCTCGGCATCAGTTGCTGCAGCTCGCCACGCGATTGATCGCAGGAAACAACTGAGAACGAATCAAAGTTCGCTGCCCGCGCCAATCGCTCACCGCCTCACGTAAATGCCCAATTCCTGGAGGGCACGAATTGAATTGCGATCGGTGGGCGCTTCTTTCAATGCCAGCACGGTGGGGCTGAGCTGGCGCTCGACGAATGGCGCTATCTCCGGCAGCCGCTTGACCACCTGTACCAATTCTTCGGAAGGGAGCTCGAGGATGAAGTACTGCTTGATGGTGACGTTGTAGACCTTGCCGGCCCAGCCTTCGATGCTGAACCGGATGTTCTGTGGCAGCCCGCTGATGGAGTTTTCGGTCAGACCTTCGAGCATTTCTTCAAGGGTCAGGCCGAGTGCGGCTGCGGTGGAGATGCTGTCTTCTTCGATTCGGTAATGAAGGATCTGATCCACCTTGAAGAGATTTGCGAGGCGGTGAACCAGCAGGTGGGCCTGCGGCGCGGTGGCGCCGGGGAAGAGGACAACCTCGTAATCAGGATTAATGATGACCTTTTGCTCGTTCGTGGGGTCGGATTGCCAGTCCGTCCCGTACAACATGGATGTTACCTGTGTCGTGCGTATACAGGAAGGGGCGTCGCCGTCATATGCGATATCCACTGCGCCAATGCGCAGCGGCTCCGATTGCAGCCACTTGAGAAAATCCTCGACCAGATGTCTGAGGCTGACGGGCGTGGTGTGAATGGCCTGAAAAGTGATGCTGCTGAGCTCCTGTTCGCCGCTGGCGATCTGGAGTATGTAATCGATGATGGCCAGCCGGGCCGCCTGCTCTGCCGGATACCACTCGCCAGGCTTCAAGTGCCGGCACCATTTGCCGAAGAGCCTGCGGTGGCGATGCGCTTCAGAGCCCTGATCGTCTTTGATAAACTCAGGAAGCAAATCACGCGTCTGGTTTTCGATGGGCTCCTGCAGCCATTGGATGGCCTTGACGGTCGGCGTGAGCGTCCCATCAGAAACACGACGAACCAGCTCCTGGTCCCTCGCAATGGCGACCAGCGTATCGAGGTAGCCATCCTCATCAGAAAGCAGCAGAGACTTTACCGTTTCCTCCGCGCCGTGTTTGCGGAATCCACCAGTCTGAGTCATGCGGAGTGATTCCCGCTGAACACGATTCAGAATGTGGATGTAATCGAAAAGAGTTTTGAATCCGTTGCTCGCGATCCTTAACCCCTGCGGAGCTTCAACGCTGTCGCCTCTGATGAGCTCGGTTGCGACTTCGAGAAATATGACGAGGTATTCCGAACGGACATTGATTCCAAGATGATTCAGACTGAGCGAACCGATCGTTCCGAGCAGGCAGTCCTCGAGCTCGTTGCGCCACTGGTCGGCTATCTCTTCAGTGAACGGCTCGACTTCGCTGCGAATGACAGTGAGCGGAAGGAGACCACAGTGTTCATTGATTGCGAGGTCCACCATGCGGCGCAGTTCCGATGACTCGATTGCGTCGAGCCTCTTCCGGATATTGCCATGACCGCACAATTGATCGGCCAGGCCGGGCGCATCCTCGCCGGTTTCGATCTCAACGCCGAGCTCGCCGAGATGGCTGGAGGTATCCTCCATCTCGTGGGAAAGCAAAAAGCTGCGGATGCTCAGCAACTGTTCCGGATGTCGCACATCGTCGTGTAAAAGCTCCCTGAGTGCGTCCGCTACCTCTGATGGGATGAAGGCGTTTGCCACAGGGCTGCCGCGCTTTTCCTCGGGCCGGTATTCGATGAATCCCCTGCCAACAAGGCTTTCGAGGAGCTCGACAAGGCCGTTGGTGCTTGCATCGCCCTCCTGCTTCTGAAGATTATCGAGGACATCGTTGGAAGCCTTGAGAAGGATCTCCATCAGCCTCCGTTCGGCCGCGGGCAAAGCCTGAAAGCGTCCCAGCAGTACCGGGCCGGAAGTCATGGCGCGCCGAATGCGCGAGATGAGATCCGATTTGGACGTACTGCTTCGATACGCGTCCGTCCAGTACATCTCGAGCTTTTGGAGGCTTTCGATGCGCTGTTTGTTGAGGAACTCTATGATGGTCATTCCGCTGCTGCCGTCTCCTCGATGAGGATTTCCGATACGTCCTTTATCGAATAGCTGTAGCCCTGTTCGGTTAGAAAAAGCTGGCGGTTGGCGGAGTAATCCTGTTCGCAGGAATCCCGCGTGACCAGTGTATAGAAATGCGCAGGCATCTCGTTGGATTTGGGCCGTAGAATTCTGCCGAGGCGCTGAGCCTCTTCCTGCCGCGAGCCAAAAGTTCCCGAGATCTGGATGAGCACGTTCGCGTCGGGCAGGTCGACGGAAAAGTTGCCGACTTTGGAAACGATCAGGTGCTTGTTGGTACCGCTGCGGAAATCTTCGTAGAGCGTTTCGCGCTCGGCCTGTTTGGTCTGGCCCGTGATGAGGGGATAGCCGAGCATTCTGGCGAGCTGCTCGAGCTGGTTGATGTACTGGCCGATGATAAGCACCAGGTCATCTGGATGCTTTTCGAGCAGTTCTTTGACGACGGGGTATTTCGCTTCACTCTCGGCAGCGAATCGAAATTTTTCGCGCTTGCCCGCGACCGCGTACTGCATTCGAAACTCCGGCGGAAACGGGATGCGGATCTCGGTGCAGGTGGCCGCGGCAATCCATCCCTGGTGTTCAAGATCCTTCCAGGGGACGTCGTATCGCTTTGGGCCGATGAGGCTGAAGACATCGTCCTCACGGCCATCTTCACGGACGAGGGTGGCGGTCAGCCCCAGGCGTTTTCGCGTCTGCAGTTCTGCGGTTACCCGGAAGACGGGTGCGGGCAGGAGATGCACTTCGTCGTAAAGGACGAGGCCGAATCCCTGCTTTAGAAATTCTTCGAAGTGCGGAAAAATCTGCGTCTTGGGTTTGCGATAGGTGACGATGTTATAGGTGGCAAGAGTGACAGGCTTCATCTCCTTTACTTCGCCGGAATACTCGCCAATGTCGTCTTTCGTAAGCGTGGTCTTGTCAAGAAGCTCCCGCTTCCACTGGCGCGCCGAAGTAATGTTAGTGACAAGGATGAGCGTGTGAGTCTTCAGCAGTGAGATGGCCGCGATGCCGACGATGGTTTTTCCCGCACCGCAGGGGAGGACGATGACGCCGTGCCCGCCGCTCTCCGATCCGCCGGCGTGGAAGGCCTCGACAGAATCCGTCTGATACGCACGCAATTCGAATGGCTCACCACTCAGCGCGGTCTCCTTCATCTCGATTTCGAGCCGGGCGCCGTCCTTGTAACCGGCGAGATCCTCGACAGGGAACCCAAGATGGATGAGCGCCTGTTTCACATGCCCGCGGGTATGAGGGATGACAACGAATTCCGTTTCGCTGCTTTTCCTGTCAATGAACTTGCGGGCCTCTTTGGCGTGCCAGATTTGCGCCATCAGAGCCCGGTCTTCCGATATGAGAATGAGGTCTTCGCCTTCCTTGATGAGTTTTACTCGGCCGTAGCGGGAGACGTGCTCCACGACTTCACGGATGACGTTATCCGGCACGGGATATTTGCTGAATTCGCTCAGCACCTGAAGCATCTCATCGCTTGTCATCCCGGCAGAGGCTGCGTTCCAGAGCGAGAGGGGCGAAATCTTGTAGGTGTGAAAATGTTCGGGGCTCTTTACCAGTTCGGCAAAACTCGCAAGGCCATCACGCACCTCCGGATACCTGGGATTATCAACCTCAACGAGGACGGTCTGGTCACTCTGGACGATGATCGGGTTCAGGGGGTTATATTGCATGAAAGCGTCTGAGAGTCCGGAGGCCGCGGCAGGGAAAGGCCAGCCAGTCATTCTACTTTGGCCATAGGTGTATTCAAACACTCGGTGGGAGAGGAGAGACAGGGAGAGTGGGCCGGAGCAGACAGGCGAACTGAGAGCAACCCCAACGCAAATCAGGTGTACAAGGCTATACTCTCACTGGGATGAATTCAGAAAACAGAGCCATGAATACGCCTGAAGAACAACCGAATTCGGATGAGGCCCAGTCTGACGAGACCGAGGCTCCGGTGCAGGAAAGGGATGATGAAGCTCACCATCAGATGCCTGAAGTGAACCTCGGGCCGGCGCAACTTATGCCCTGGTTCAGGAGAGAGGGGCCTTACGTCATCGCGGCTTACTGCCTCGTGGCCGTGCTGATCGTAAATACAGTGCAATCGGCCCTGACGGAGGGCGGGAAGCAGCGAGCTGAGGAGAACGCTGGAAAGGAAGGGGAATCCGGTAAGAGCAAGACTGAGCAGACTCTCAAGCTTGAGAACGAGCGGGGAGAAGGCAAAGAGAATGAGATGGTTGAGGATCAGCAGAAGGCCCCGGCGAAAAAGAAGCGGCGACAAGGAGGCATAACACTGACTCCCGCGCAAGTGGAGCAGCTCGTGACAAGTTTTCCGGACCTGGCGATCTTCGTTGGTCTGATTGGACTGGCAGTGGGCGCCGCCCTGCTGATTGGCACCGGACTATTCGGATGGTGGATCATTCAGAAGCTTCAGGATCGCGAGCCGCTGCAGGAGGAGGGAGCGATACCGTGGGCGAAGTGTCGCTGGGGCTTCTGGGACGTCCTGAAGGTGGCTGTCATGTACTTCTTCTTCCTTGTTGTGACGGCCAGCGGCATTCGTCTGCTGTGCATTGACGATGGTCTGCGAGCCAGTTACGAGGCCCTCACGCAGATTCAGCAGGGACTGATTCTACAGCTCCCGGGCAGTGTGCTGATCATTGGCGTGATGCTGCACATCCTGAAATCGGAAAGAGGCTACGACCTTGATGAACTGGGCTACACCTTTCGATGGACGCCTGTCGCAAAGGGGGTTCTTGGTTACCTTGCCGCTTCGCCGATCGTGCTGGCGTGCGCCTTTGTGGGCACCACATTGATTCAGTACCTCGGCTCAGAAAAGCAGGATCACCCAATCGCCGGAGAACTTATCGGAGAAAATCCTCTCTGGTCGATGGTCATGATGGTGTTCTTTGCCTGTGTGCTCGCGCCTGCGTGGGAGGAGTGCTTTTTTCGGGGAATGCTTTATCCAGCCATCAGAAAGTGGTGCAGCCTGCCGATTTCGATGGTGATTTCGGCGACCTGTTTCTCCATGCTTCACGGCAATCTGTCGCATCTGCTGCCGATATTCGCGCTGGGCCTCCTGCTTGCCTATCTCTACGAAAAGACGCAATCCATCTGGAGCTGTATCGCGGCCCACGTGGTTTTTAATACCGGCTCGATGGTCCTGCTTTTCACCATACGCTTCATGCTCAGGCGCCTGGATACTCTCAACCAGGGCAAGCAGATGGCCGCGCTCTGGTTCTGAATCAGCCGATATTCCGCATCTCGTTCAGGAGATTCTCCAGCCTCGTCACGCCTTCCCTCATCTTTGCGACATCCGACAGGAGTTCTTCATTCGCCGCCGGCTGGCTCTCGAGCAGGTCACATCTACTCAGGACGTTCTCGCAATCCGGTTCAATCGCCTCACGAAGCTCACGCTCATATTTGCTGACATTCAATTCCGGATCATTCTCGACCTTCTCCTTATGAACGATCTCGTTAATCCTGCCAAGGATGGATTCGCCGGATTTGTTGATTTGGCGAAGGATTTCCACCAGACCATCCTCCCCATCTTCCTGGGCATCTTCGATTAGTATTTCGCTGTAACCCAGGATCGGATTAAGCGCTGTGCGCAAGTGATGGCGCATCCTCCCCAGAAAAGTGCCGGCGTCCGCGGCATCGCCTTGGTTTTCCGATGACATCTTCCCCTCCTTACTCGCCTCAAGAATTCCGACCAAATCCAGGTATGAGCATACTCTCATTTCCTGCCGGACACGAAGCACTGCAGACTGCCGGATTTTCAGCGGCCCAAGGTCTCATACAACACCAAGCCCTGCGTACAGGCTGACAGCGGCCACGAAAAGGTCACTCCCCATGCACACCCAGCGAGTCGAGATACACGGCTCGGTTCTTCACAGGTCGCTCTTCGTTCACGTAAAAAATGTGCGGGCGTATGGTGACGATGACCTTCGTCAGCTTAATTGGGTAATCGACCGGTTCATGGCCGGGATGGGGCTTCCGCGGTTTGCGCGGGGCTTTCGGTGCACGGGGCGGGCGTTTCTTTTCTTTGAGAGCTTTTGCTTTTTCGGCCTCGTACTCCTGCATTACTTTTTCGTGCTCTTTGAGCGCGACCTCGTAATTTTTCAGCGATTCCTGATAGGTCTTTTCGATTTCAATCGCCTCCGGTGAATTGCTCGGCCACCAATCGAATTTGTGCGGGCGATGAACGAACTGATCGTCGCCAGGATACTGGCCGGGCAGCGGC